>Ga0255097_1000302_pt1 | contig 22429 bp, 23 predicted proteins | sample Colum_Atlam_RepB_2_FD_188436 | JGI IMG/M metagenome (GOLD analysis project Ga0255097, IMG submission 188436) | Freshwater microbial communities from Columbia River, Oregon, United States - Colum_Atlam_RepB_8d | ecosystem: Environmental > Aquatic > Freshwater > River | place: USA: Oregon...
CCCTTCCCATTACACTGCGCGCCCTTTTAGTTTTGCCGGAAGCTGCTGTCATGAAAGAAGGCATCCACCCCGAATACCGCCCGGTCGTGTTCCGCGACTCGTCCATCGGCCAGAACTTCATCATCCGTTCGACCGTGAAGACCAAGGACAAGATCACCCTCGACGGCCAGGAATACCCCCTGGTGAACCTCGATACCTCCAGCGCCTCGCACCCGCACTACACGGGCAAGCAGAAGGTGGTGGACACCGGCGGCCGCGTGGGCAAGTTCAACGCCCGCTACGCGCGCAAGTCCTAAGCCGCATCCGAGCTTCACGCAAGGCCGCCCCCTGGGCGGCCTTGCCGTTTGTACCCCCCGCTTCAAACCACGGCAGCCGAACCCTGCCGGGCAGTACCGCTGTACCGGCCAGGTTCCAGCCGCCGTTCCATCCACGCGTATCCAGGCAGAAGGCACTGCGCGCATGAACGACCAGCTGAAAAAGTCCGCTCTGGACTATCACGAGTTTCCGAGTCCCGGAAAGCTCGGCATCGCCATTACCAAGCCCTTCGAGACGGCCGCCCAGCTGTCGCTGGCCTACACCCCTGGCGTCGCCGAGCCGGTACGGGAGATCCAGGCCAATCCCGAAAACGCCTACCGCTACACCGCCAAGGGCAACCTGGTGGCGGTGATCTCCAACGGCACCGCGGTGCTGGGCCTGGGCGATTGCGGAGCCCTGGCCGGCAAGCCGGTCATGGAGGGCAAGGCGGTCCTGTTCAAGAAGTTCGCCGACATCGACGTCTTCGACATCGAGGTGGACGCCAAGGAGCCGAAGGATTTCATCGACACGGTGGCGCGCATCGCCCCGACCTTCGGCGGCATCAACCTGGAGGACATCGCCGCGCCCAGCTGCTTCGAGATCGAGGAAAAGCTGATCGAGCGCTGCGACATCCCGGTGTTCCATGACGACCAGCACGGCACCGCCATCGTGCTCAGCGCCGGCCTGCTGAACGCCCTGGAACTGGTCGGCAAGAAGATCGAGGACGCCCGCATCGTCTGCCTGGGCGCCGGCGCGGCCGGCATCGCCTCCATGCGCCTGGCGGTGGACCTGGGGGCGCGCCGCGAGAACATGCTGCTGGTGGACCGCAAGGGCGTGATCCACCGCGATCGCGAGGACTTCTCCTCGCTGAACAAGGAAAAGCTGGAGTTCGCTTCGGCCGCGGCGGCCGAGCGCCGCAGCCTGGCAGGCGCACTGGCCGGCGCCGACGTGTTCATCGGCGTGTCCGGCCCGGGCCTGATGAAGCCGGAATGGCTGATGCTGATGGCCGAAAAGCCCGTCATCTTCGCCCTGTCCAACCCGGACCCGGAGATCCGTCCGGAGGACGCCCTGGCGGTCCGCAAGGACCTGATCATGGCCACCGGCCGCAGCGACTACCCCAACCAGGTCAACAATGTCCTGTGCTTCCCCTTCCTGTTCCGGGGCGCCCTGGACGTGCGGGCCCGCTACATCAACGCGGCCATGAAAACCGCCGCGGTCCGGGCCATCGCGGCCCTGGCCCGGGAGCCGGTTCCGCAGGAAGTGCTGGCGGCCTATGGGCAAAAGTCGCTATCCTTCGGCCCCGACTACATCATCCCCAAGCCGCTCGACCCCCGCCTGCGCGACCGTGTCGCCCCGGCAGTGGCGCGCGCGGCGGTGAGCAGCGGCGCTGCCCGCCTGCCCTATCCCGCGCACTACCCGGCCTGAGGAAGACTTCGTCACCAGGGAAACGTCTGGGGGAGCGCGGGCCGGCACGGTTCTCGCTTCAGGATTCGCCACAAAAGTATTGCGGAGCAAGCATGAGCGACGTCAGCTACAGTCTGGTCAACAACGCCACCGGTGAGAAAACCGATCTGCCGGCCATCGGCGGCACCCTCGGCCCTGTCGGCCTCGACGTGGGCAAGGTCTACGACAAGCTCGACGTCTTCACCTACGACCCCGGCTTCAGCTCCACCTGCTCGACCAAGTCGGCCATCACCTATATCGACGGCGATAAGGGTGTGCTGCTGTACCGCGGCTACCCGGTTGCCCAGCTGGCCGAGCACTGCAGCTTCATCGAGGTGGCCTACCTGATCCTCAACGGCGAACTGCCGAACAAGGAGCAGCTCGCGGCGTTCGACATGAACATCCGCAAGCACACCATGATCAACGAGAACCTCAAGGGGTTCTTCGGCGGCTTCAACTACGACGCCCACCCGATGGCCATGCTGACCGGCATCGTCGGCTCGCTGTCCGCCTTCTACCACGACACCACCAACAACAAGGATGCGCGGCACCGCGAGATTTTCGCGCACCGCATGATCGCCAAGATCCCGACGATCGCCGCCGCCGCCTACAAGAAGTACTACGGCCAGCCGTTCGTCTACCCGCAGAACCACCTGGACTACTGCAGCAACCTGCTGCACATGATGTTCGCCGTGCCGGCCGAGCCGTACCACGTCGACCCGATCGCCGCCAAGGCGCTCGACGTTCTGTTCATCCTGCACGCCGACCACGAGCAGAACGCCTCCACCTCGACGGTGCGCATGGCCGGCTCCACCGGCACCAACCCCTACGCCGCGATCGCCTCGGGCATCGCCGCCCTCTGGGGACCGGCACACGGCGGCGCCAACGAGGCGGTGCTGAAGATGCTGGAGGAGATCGGCGACGTGAAGAATGTCCCGGCCTTCATGGCCAAGGTCAAGGACAAGACCTCGGGCGTGCGCCTGATGGGCTTCGGCCACCGCGTGTACAAGAACTTCGACCCGCGCGCCACGATCATCCGCGAGCAGTGCCACAAGGTGCTCAAGCACCTGGGCAAGGACAGCGATCCGCAGCTGGAGCTGGCGATGAAGCTGGAGGAGATCGCCCTGTCGGACGACTACTTCAAGGCCCGCTCGCTGTACCCGAACGTCGACTTCTACTCGGGCATCATCTACAAGGCCCTGGGCATCCCGGTGAACATGTTCACGCCGATGTTCGCCATCGCCCGCACCGTCGGCTGGGTGGCCCACTGGATCGAGATGGTCGCCGACCCGACGATGCGCATCGCCCGTCCGCGCCAGGTCTACACCGGCGCCGGCGAGCGCAACGTGACGCCGATCGCCTCGCGCTGAGCATTGCGGCGGTTCAGAAAAAAGCCCTCCTGCCGGAGGGCTTTTTGTTGTGTGCTTGCTCTTTCTCCCTCAGGGAGCGGCCTCGGCCGCTATCTTTCAGCGCGGGAGAGAGCGCGGCCAAGGCCGCCCCACGAAAGGGCCCAGGTTTGCTGGTGCCATCCATGGCGAGGCGATGGCTACCCGATCTGCCCCCGGGGGCGGCCCTCCATGGCCGCCCGTGTCCGCTTGCAGGCGATGACATTCGGTCATCGCCAGGGCGCGGCTACTCCCCCTCGGCCGCGATGATCTTCTCCAGCTGCGCCGGATCCACGCGGCGGAACGGCTGGCCTTCCACCGGGCTCAGCGGCGCGCGGCGCTGCTCGTTCTCGGCGAACACCGCCAGGTCCACCCCGACGCCTTCCACCTCGAAGCAGGCCAGCGGGATGCGCTGTTCCTTGCCGTCGGGATACCGGTAGCGGCGCTCGTCCTGGTCGAATTCGATGCGGCGGTCGTGCAGGAAGATGTCGATGGCCTCGGGCTTGTCGGCGAAGGCATGCAGCTGCAGGCGATGAGCCTCGGTGATGGCACCGGTGACGGCACCGCCGACCAGGCGCGGCGAGAACTCGGCGAGCTGGCGCATCACCCGCAGCGCCGTGCGGCGCATGCGCCGCAGCCGCTCGCGGTACTCGTCGCCGCCGAACAGGCGCTGGTACTCGATCACCGCCTGCTGCACCTGGGCGTTGTCCGGCAATCCCGATCGGGTCGGCAGGCCGAGGCGCTCGGCCGCCTTCTGCTTGGCCGCACGGTAGTCGGTCACCTGCTCCTCGCAGATGATGCGGGCGGCTTCCTGCACGATGCTGTATTGCACGGCTACACCCTCGGCCCGCAGGCGGGCGATCACGGAATCTGGCACAGGGACGTGCCAACGCAACTCGAACGCATCAGCGCCCGATCACGGGAGCGCGGAAAACCGCTCCTTTCCGGAGCGGCCTTGAAAAAGCTCATGAATGGCCTTCTTCGGAAAACGGGCCTAGAACAGCTCTTCGACACCTCCGGCGGACGGACGGCCCTCTTCCTCGGCGGCAGGCGCGTCGGCCGCTTCGGGAACGCGGTCCTGGGGGACGACCTCGAAAACGGCATCCCCCTCCTCGCCCGCCAGCTTGCCACTGCGGCGGTCGATACGCACGCTGACCAGTCCCGAGGGACGCGGCAACATGCCCTGCGGCACGTCCTTGAGGGCGGCGCGCATGAAGTCCATCCACATCGGCAGGGCGGCGCGGCCGCCGACCTCGCCCTTGCCCAGCGGCCCGGGCTGGTCGCGGCCGACCCAGGCGGTGGCCACCAGGGTCTTCTGGAACCCGTTGAACCAGGCGTCGGTCTCGTCGTTGGTGGTGCCGGTCTTGCCGGCCAGGTCGCTGCGGCCCAGTTCGCTGACCTTGGCGGCGGTACCGCGCACGGTCACGTCGTGCAGGATGTCAGTGATCATCCAGATGGTCTGCGCGTCGATCGTGCGCGGCGCGCCGTTCTCCGGGATGTCGGGCGGCGGGGCCTCGGATTCGTTGGCGGAAGGATCGTCTTCCGCGCTTTCCGGCGGGGGCGGCAGCTGCTCGCATTCGAAGCAGGCGATCTTCGGCTGGGCCTTGAACAGCAGCTTGCCGGCGCCGTCGCGGATGCTCTCGATGAAGTAGGGTTCGACCAGGAAGCCGCCGTTGGCGATCGTGGAGAAGCCGCGGGCCATTTCCAACGGGGTGAAGTCGCCGGTGCCCAGCGACATCGTCAGGTTGCGCGGCATGTGGTCCTTGGGCAGGCCGAAGCGCGCGATGTAGTCGCGGGCATATTCGACCCCGATGGCCTCGAGCACGCGGATCGACACCAGATTGCGCGACTGCACCAGGGCCTCGCGCAGGGTCATCGGCCCCTTGAAGTCGCCGCCATAGTTCTCCGGGCGCCAGTCCTTCTGGCCGCGGACGCTGAACACCACGGGCGCGTCCAGGAAGATCGAGGCCGGCGTATAGCCCCGTGCCATGGCCGCGGCGTACAGGAAGGGCTTGAATCCCGACCCGGCCTGGCGCCGGGCCTGCGTGACCCGATTGAACTTGCCCTGGAAGAAATCGTAGCCGCCGACCAGGGCCTGGACCGAACCGTCACGGGGATCCAGCGCCACCAGGGCGCCCTGGGCCTGCGGCAGCTGCCCCAGCACCCATTCCCGTCCGTCCTTGCCGCCGGCGCGGATGCGCAGCAGGTCGCCTATCGCCGGTGCCCGCTTGGCCGTGAAGCCGGCCCACTTGAAATGCTCGGGCGCCAGGTCCACGTCGCCGTCGCGGGCCCGCAGGGCAAGCTTCTGGGGGCTGTAGGACAGCACGACCACCGGCAACAGGCCGGACACCTGGGGCCGGGCGTCGAGGGCGTCGATCAGCTTCTGCTCCTGGCCCGGGGCCAGCAGCGCCGGGTCGATCTTCGCCTCCGGCCCGCGCCAGCCGTGGCGCTCGCTGTAGTCGTCCAGGGCCTTGCGCAGGGCAGCGTTGGCTGCCAGCTGGCGGTAGGAATCGACCGTGGTGGTGACCGTGAAGCCCTGGGTGTAGGCCGCCTCTTCTCCATAGCGGCGGAGGATGTCCTGGCGCACCATCTCGGCGACGTAGTAGGCGTCGACCTCGGCCTTGGCGCGGTAGGGCTTGACGATCAGGGGCTCCTCGGTCGCGGCCTTGAACTCCTCGGCCGAGATGTAGCCCAGCTGGTGCATGCGGCGCAGCACATAGTTGCGCCGCTCCTTGGCCCGCTCGGGGTTGGCGATCGGGTTGTCGCGCGACGGCGCCTTTGGCAGGCCGGCGATGACCGCCGCCTCCGAAATGCGCAAGTCATTGATATTTTTGCCAAAATAGATAAGGGCCGCGGCACCGACACCATAGGCGCGCTCCCCCAGGTAGATCTTGTTGAGGTAGAGCTCGAGGATTTCCTCCTTCTTCAGCTCCTTCTCGATGTTGAGTGCCAGCAGGATTTCCTTGAACTTGCGGCCGTAGGTCCGCTCGCTGGACAGGAAGACGTTGCGGGCCAGCTGCATGGTGATGGTGCTGCCGCCCTGCGACTTCTGGCCGGTCACGGCCAGGCTGAAGGCGGCGCGGGCCAGCCCCATCCAGTCCACCCCGGGATGATCGAAGAAGCGGTCGTCCTCGGCGGCCAGGAAGGCCTGCACCACGCGCGGCGGGAACTGGTCGTACTTCAGCAGGGCACGGCGCTCGGCACCGAATTCACCCAGCAGCTTGCCGTCGGACGAATAGATCCGCAGCGGCAGGGCCAGCTGCAGCTCGCGCAGGCTCTGCACGGACGGCAGCTCCGGCTCGAAATAGGCGCGGGCGACCAGGAACCCGCCCCAGAGCGCCAGGACGCCGGCCACCAGCAAGCCCGCCAGGACCGACAGCAACAGCTTCCACTTCATTGAATCCTTACCTTCCGGGGCGTCAAAAACCTACAGAAACGCATTCCAGCTTATGAAGCACTATCAGATAGTTGGAGCCACTACTTATAGTTGCATCGCAGAATGTTTGCGTTATAGTAAGGCTCAATGCGGGAGGAGTCACCACGATTCCTGCAAGGGAATTCCACACGATTCCCGTGGGGGGAATGTCAACGCGAGTCTGTGAGGCGATATGTCCATAGTGCAATCGCTGTTAGGCGGGGGAGATCAGGCGCTCATCGGTCTGGACATCAGTTCCAGTGCCGTGAAGCTGCTTGAGCTGTCGCGCAGGGGCGAAAAATTCCACGTCGAAACCTATGCCGTGGAACCGTTGCCGGCCAATGCCGTCACGGACAAGCAGATCACCGATCCCAAGGTCGTCGGCGAAGCCGTCATGCGCGCGCTCAGCCGCGCCGGCACCCGCACCAAGAATGCGGCGGTCGCCGTGGCGGGCGCGTCCGTCATCAGCAAGGTCATCCAGCTCCCCAAGGGCCTGTCGGAAGACGACATGGAGGAGCAGATCAAGGTCGAGGCCGACCAGTACATCCCGTATCCGATCGAGGAAGTCAGCATCGACTTCGAGGTGCTGGGGGACAGCGAGAAGGCCAAGGACAACGTCGATGTGCTGCTCGCGGCCTGCCGCAAGGAACAGGTCGAACAGCGCTCTGCGGCGCTGGAGATCGCCGGCCTCAAGCCGAAGATCGTCGACATCGAGACCTATGCGCTCGAGAACGCCTGCCAGTTCCTGCAGCACCAGATGCCGGACCGCGGCGTGCGCCGCACGGTCGCCATCGTGGACGTGGGCGCGACAACCACCTCCGTGCTGATCCTGCACGACCTCAAGACGGTCTACACCCGCGACCAGAGCTTCGGCGGCCGCCAGCTCACCGAGGACATCATGCGCCACTACGGCATGAGCCTCGACGAAGCCGGCAAGGCCAAGAAATTCGGCAACCTGCCGGACGACTACCAGACCGAGGTGCTGACGCACTTCATCAGCGACATGGCGCAGCAGATCGACCGCTCGCTGCAGTTCTTCTTCTCGTCGGCCTCGCAGTACAACACGATCGACCAGATCATCCTGGCGGGCGGCTCCGCCCATATCGCCGGCATCGACGCCGCGATCCAGGACCGGCTGCGCATCCCGACCGTGGTCGCCAAGCCCTTCGCCGGCATGAGCGTCTCCTCCAAGGCCAAGCCCGCCGTGCTGGCCAAGGAAGAGGCCTCGCTGCTGATCGCCTGCGGACTCGCCTATCGCGCGTTTGACGAGGTGCCGAAATGACGACGCGCATCAACCTACTCGACTGGCGCGCCGAGCGGCGTGCCCGGCGCAAGCAGCAGTTCCTGAGCATGCTCGGGCTGGGCATGCTGGCCAGTGCGGCCATCGTAGGCCTTGCCTGGACCACGGTCAGCGGCGCGGTGTCCTCGCAGCAGGAGCGCAATGCCTACCTGCAGCGGCAGATCGACGAAACCGAGCAGAAGATCAAGGAAATCGAGGAGCTCGAGAAAGTCCGCGACAACCTGCTGGCGCGCATGCGCGTGATCGAGGAACTGCAGGCCAGCCGCTCAGCTTCGGTGCATTTCTTCGACGAGATCGTAAATACGCTGCCAGAAGGTGTCAGCCTTCGCATCATCCGCCAAACTCCTGAAGGGGTAACGATCGACGGCACCGCGGAGTCCAACGGTCGTATCTCCACTTACATGAAAAATCTCGAGGCCTCGCCCTGGTTCCAGGACCCTCGCCTTGTGGTGATTAAGACTAGTGAACAGGAGCAATTGAGGCGTGGCGACTTCCAACTCCGCGTTAAGGCGCTAAAAATGCCATCCGATGCCCCACAGGAAACCAGTGATGGCGGCAAGGAGGGCATGCAATGAACATCCAGCAGGCTCTTGCGGAACTGCAGACGCTGGACGCTCGCAATCCTGGTGCATGGTCGCTGTGGGTGCGCATCACGGCTTCGGTACTAGCCGGGGGGCTGGTGCTTGCGGCGGGCACCTACTTCCTGATCAAGCCAGTTTACGATGATCTCAAGGCTGAAGAAGCCAAAGAACTGACTCTACGCAATACGTTTGAGGAGAACCAGGCCAAGGCAGCCGCGCTCGATGCCTTCAAGGCCCAGTTGGCGGAAATGGAAAAGAACTTCGGCGCCATGCTCAAGCAGCTGCCGAGCAAGAGCGAAGTCGCCAACCTGCTCAATGACATCTCGCAGACACGCGTCGCATCTAGCCTGGAGGAGGAACTCTTCCAGCCGCAGCCGGACAGCCCCCGGGAATTTTACGCGGAGATTCCGAACAAGATCATCGTCACCGGGACCTATCACGAGATGGGCAGCTTCGTCAGTGCGGTCGCAGCTCTGCCCCGCATCGTGACCATCGATGATGTCGAGATCACGGTGCCTGGCGCAACCGAAAAGAAGGGCAAGGGCGACAAGCAGGAACTGCAGGAAGGCACCCTGCGCATGCAGGCACTGGCCAAGACCTACCGCTACCTCGACGAAGACGAACTCGCCGCCGAGGCCGAAGAGAGCGAAGGGGACGACTCCCGGGCCAAGAAAAAGGCCAAGAAGCCCAATACGGGAAAATAGGGGCGGAGCCATGAAGCCATCGACACTGCGAAAACTCCCCCCGCTTGCCGCATTCCTGTCCGTTGCGTTGCTTAGCGCCTGCGGCAAGGGCTCGAAGGACTTGGAAGCCTGGGTGACCGAGGTCAAGGCCCGACCGCCTGCGCCGATCGAGCCGATCCCGCAGATGAAGCAGTACGAAGCCTTCACGTACGATGCTGCCGGCCGGCGCGATCCGTTCGCGTCGATCCAGCCCTCGCGCCAAGCTGGAAACAGCGATCTGAAGCCTGATCTGAATCGCAACAAGGAACCGCTGGAAGAATTTCCGCTGGATGGCCTGCGCATGGTCGGCATTGTCGATACCAAGGGCAAGGTGTTCGCGCTGATCAAGGCACCCGACGGCGTCGTGCACCGGGTCGCGGTCAAGAACCACATGGGGCAGAACTACGGCGAGATCGTGTCCATTTCCGAGGCTGAGGTCGGCCTGATGGAACTGGTACCGGACGGTTTCGGCGGATGGATTCAACGTCCGGCGTCCCTGACGCTGGCGGAACAAAAGCAATAGGGAGTGACTGGCGATGTTCAAGCTCAGTGAGATGACCAAAGCGGCCCTTCGGGCTGCCATCGTGTCGGCAGCCTTGCTGCTGGCCGGTGGCGCACAGGCCCAGGGCGCGCGCGCCCTGCAGTCGATCGACTTCACTACCCAAGATGGTGACCGTGTCCTGCTGACCATGACGCTGTCGGCGGCCGCCCCCGAGCCGGTGGTGTTCACCATCGACAAGCCAGCCCGATTGTCGCTGGACCTGCCAGAAACCCAGGTGGCGCTGCCTGAACGCTACAAGAAGGTCAACGTCGGTAACGTCCGCTCCGTCGCGGCCGCCGAAGCCAAGGGCCGAACCCGCGTGGTGGTGGAACTGGGCCAGCTCACCCCCTACAACCTGCGCGTGGATGGCAACAAGGTTCTGGTCCAGCTTGAAGGCTCCGTCTCCGGAACGAGTGCCGGCAGCGGTGCGGTACCCAGTGCCCCGATCGCCCGGCTGGCGCCTGCCCCTGTCCTGTCCACACCCACCGAATCTGCCAGCTCTGCGCTTCGCAGCATCGACTTCCGTCGCGGGGAGCGCGGCGAAGGCCGGGTGGTGGTGCAGCTCGCCAACGCCCGTACCCCCGTCGATGTGCGCGAGGAGGGCGGCAAGATCATCGCGACCTTCCGCGACGCCAGCATCGCCGACCGGCAGCTCAAGCGTCTCGACGTGCTCGATTTCGCCACGCCGGTGAAGTTCATCGACACCCGCCGCGAAGGCGGAGACGTGGTGATCAGCATCACGCCCGCCGCGGGCCTCGACTACGAGCAGGCCGCCTACCAGACGGGCGACCAGTTCACGCTGGAAATCCAGGCGCTGACGCCGGAGAAGGTCGAGCAGAAAAAGAAGGAGCAGCCGCAGTTCACCGGCGAGCGCATCAGCCTGTCCTTCCAGAACATCGACGTCCGGGCGCTGCTGCAGATCATCGCCGACGTCGCCGGCACCAACATGGTGGTGAGCGATTCGGTCTCCGGCGACATCGCCATGCGCCTACAGAACGTGCCCTGGGACCAGGCTCTGGACATCATCCTGCGCACCAAGGGCCTGGGTCTGCGCCAGCAAGGCAATGTCATGCTGGTGGCGCCGTTGCAAGAACTGGCCAACCGCGAGCGCGTGGAACTGGAGTCCGCCAAACAGAAGAGCGAGCTCTCGCCGCTGCGCTCCGAGATCATCCAGCTGAACTATGCCAAGGCCACGGACATGTCGGCCCTGGTCCGTTCTGGCAACGACAAGTCGTCGATGCTGAGCGACCGCGGTCGCCTGTCGGTGGACGAGCGCACCAATACCCTGATCGTGCTGGAGACCCGCGAAAAGATCGAGGAAATCCGCAACCTGGTCTCGCGCCTCGACATCCCGGTGCGCCAGGTGCTGATCGAATCGCGCATCGTCATCGCCGACGACGACTACTCCAAGCAGCTCGGCGTGCGCTTCGGGGTCTCCACCGTCGCCCGCAACGGCAACAGCGGCGTGATCACCACCTCAGGAAACAACACAGCGACCAACACTACCGTCGGCAGCTTCCTGAACAATGGTGGCTTCCCAGTGACCCTGGGCGCGCAGAACGACCGCTACAATGTCAACCTGCCGGTCACCGACGCGGCCGGCTCCTTTGGCCTGGCGATCCTGGGCGCCGACTACCTGGTGGATCTGGAGCTGTCGGCCCTGCAAACCGAGGGTCGCGGCGAGGTGGTCTCGACTCCGCGTGTCGTCACCGCCAACGGCAAGCAGGCCTCGGTGGAGCAAGGTCGCGAAATCCCCTACCTGGAATCCGCTTCCAGTGGCGCAGCAACCATCCAGTTCAAGAAGGCGGTACTCTCGCTGCTGGTCACCCCGCAGATCACCCCCGATGACCGCGTGGTGATGACGCTGGCGGTTACCAACGACAGCCAGGGTCAGAACGTGCCCACTGGCCTGGGCGGCACCGCTCCGGCCATCGACACCCGCCGCCTGAATACGGAAGTGCTGGTACGCAGCGGCGAGACGGTGGTCCTGGGCGGCGTGTTCAACCAGGAAAGCAGCAACGACCAGACCAAGGTGCCGCTGCTGGGCGACGTGCCGATGCTTGGCCGCCTGTTCCGCAAGGACGAAAAGAGCTCGATCAAGCGCGAACTGCTGATCTTCGTCACGCCGAAGGTCCTGCAGGAAGGCCTGCGCGTCAACTGACGGCATCCCCGGGGCCGGCTTCGAGCCGGCCCCGGCGTTTCCGCGGCACGCTTCCTGCCTCCGTCCGCCGCATGAACAAGAAAGCGAGCATCTTCCTGGTCGGCCCGATGGGCGCCGGCAAGACCACCGTGGGCAAGCGGCTGGGCGAAACCCTGGCGCTGGAATTCATCGACAGCGACCACGAGATCGAGCTGCGCACGGGGGTCGACATCCCCTACATCTTCGAGAAGGAAGGCGAGCCCGGCTTCCGGCGCCGCGAAAAGGCCGTGATCGCCGACCTGACGCTTCGCAGCGGCATCGTCCTGGCCACGGGCGGCGGCAGCGTGCTGGACCCCGACAACCGGCAGTGCCTCGCGGGACGCGGCTTCGTCGTCTACCTGCACGCCAGCGTGGACCAGCAGCTGGCCCGTACCGCCCGCTCCGACAACCGCCCCTTGCTGAAGAACAGCGCGAACCGCCGCGAGGTGCTGGAAACCCTGTTCAGCCAGCGCGACCCCCTGTACCGGGAAATCGCCGACCTGGTCCTGGATACCGACGAGCGCAGCGCCAAGGCCCTGGTGAAGGAAATCCAGGACCGCCTGGCCGATCCCGACGACTGAGCGCCCCGCAGGCCACGCGATCCTGCGCGGCTGTGCATAATAGGAAAAGTACAGCCAGAAATAGCCCCGTCGGGCCGAGGGAGGGAGCCATGCGCATCGGAGTCGTTGCGGACGCCACCTGCGATCTGCCGCACGAGTTCCTGCAGGAGCACAAGATTGGCGTCCTGCCCGTCGCCATCCATCTCGGCGACGAGGTGCTCAGCGACGTGCGCGACCCCGACGCCACGCTCCGCTTCTATGCCGACCAGCTGGCGTCCAAGGGCCTGGAGGCTCACACGGTACCCTTCACCGCCGAGCAGATCCGCGAGAAGTTCCTGGCGGATATCGTGCTGGAATACGACTACGTCTTCTGCGTGACGATCACCGCCACGCGCAGCGCGATCTTCGAGAATGCCACCAAGGCCTCGTTCGCGATCCTCAACGACTACAAGAACGCGCGCGCGCGCCAGGGAGTCAGCGGCCCCTTCGCGCTGCGCGTGGTCGACAGCAAGAGCATGTTCTGCGGCACCGGCGTGCTGGCCGCCGAGGCCGCCAAGCTGGCCCGCTCCGGAGTGGGCGCCAATGAGATCCGCAAGCGCCTGGACGAATTGCGCGAGAACATCGTCGGCTACATGGTCCCCAACGACCTGTACTACATCCGCAACCGGGGCATCAAGAAAGGCGAGAAGAGCATCGGCCTGCTGACCTATGCGATCGGCTCTGCGCTGGACATCAAGCCGGTCATCCTGTGCTACCGCGGCGAAACACAGCCGGTGGCCAAGGTCCGCGGCTACAGGCAGGCGGTGGAGAAGATGTTCCGCCACGTGGCCGGCGAGATCCGGCGCGGCATCGCCACCCGGCACCTGTGCATCAGCTACGGCGGGCCGCTCGACCAGGTCGCCGCCCTGCCCGGCTACGACGAGCTGGCCAAGGCCGCGCGTGCGCACGGCATCGAGATTCTCACCAGCATCATGTCGGCCACCGCGGCGGTGAACACCGGCGGCGGCTGCGTGGCCGTCGCCTGGGGCGGAGAACTGAACCCCTTCACCTAGGGCCTGTTAACGCTATGAACATCGCTGCATTCGCAGCAGGAGCGTTCCGGCATGCGCAGCATCGCGTTGTACAACCTGAAGGGCGGTGTCGGAAAGACCGCCGCCTCGGTCAACCTGGCCTATCTTGCCGCGGCCCACGGCATCCCCACCCTGCTCTGGGACCTCGATCCCCAGGGCGCCTCCAGCTGGTACTTCCACGGAGAGCCGGAAGGACTGAAGGCAAGGAAGGTCTTCGAAGGCACCTCGCCCGCCGGGCGGCTGGTGAAGCCCTCGCCCTACAAGCAGCTCTCGCTGATCCCGGCGGACCTGTCCTACCGCTACCTCGACATCATCCTGAAGAAGGTCGAGCCGCCGCGCGAAGCGCTCAGGCGCCTGCTCAAACCCTTCTCCGAGCAATACGCGCTGGCCGTGCTGGACTGCCCGCCGAGCCTGTCTCACCTCGCCGACAACGTCTTCGCCGCCGCCGACCGCGTACTGGTGCCGGTGGTACCCACCTGGCTGTCGCTGCGTGCGCTGGAACAGGTACAGGCCTACTTCAAGGCAGAGGGTTTCGATCCGAAGAAGATCCGGCCGTTCTACTCCATGGCCGACCGGCGGCGTTCGCTGCACCGCGAACTGCTGGAGACCCCGCCCCCCGCGATGGCGCGGCGCTATCCGGCCGTGATCCCCTACGCCTCGGCGGTGGAGCGCATGGGCGAACATCGCGCGCCGCTGGCCGCCTACGCGGGCTCTGACGAGCCGGCGCTGCTGGCCTACGCGGAGCTGTGGCTGGACCTGAAGCGGGACTTGGGGCTGTAGACCATCTGCCCAGAGGCTGCGAAGAAACCGCGGCGAGCATGTCCGAGATTGCATCGAGGCGCGAAGCCGTACTGAGTCACGGCGAGCACCGGAGATGCAAGATCGGACAGCCCCGTAGGTTTACTCGCGGCCTCTAGTCCCCGACCGAATCCGCCAAGCGGCTGACGATGGCCACGCGCTGCGCCAGTTCCTCGGCGCTGGCCGCCGTCACGGTGGCATGCCCCACCTTGCGCTGCGGCTTGGGCGTCTTGCCATAGTGGTGGATGTGAACGCCGGGGATCGCAGCCAGCGTCTCATTGGCCGGCGCATCGCCGATGAAGTTCACCATCGCCGAATGTCCGCGCAGCCCGGTGTCGCCCAGGGGCAGGCCGGCGATGGCGCGCAGGTGGTTCTCGAACTGCGAGCAGACCGCCCCCTCGATGCTCCAGTGCCCGGAATTGTGCACGCGCGGCGCGATCTCGTTGGCCAGCAGCCGGCCGTCGGCCACGAAGAACTCGAAAGCCAGCACGCCGACATAGCCCAGGTGCTCCACCACGCGGCGGGCGTAGTCCTCGGCCTCGGCCTGCAGCGGATCGCTGGCCTGCGGGATCGCCACGCGCAGGATGCCGTCGCGGTGGACGTTCTCCACCACCGGGTAGAAGCGCATCTCGCCGCCCTTGCCGCGCACGGCCAGGCAGGACAACTCGCGCTGGAACGGCACGAAGGCCTCCAGGATCAGCGGCTGGCCGCCCAGGCGGCTCCAGGCCGCGTCTATGTCCTCCGGCTTGCGCAGCACGGCCTGGCCCTTGCCGTCGTAGCCCAGGCGGCGGGTCTTGAGCACCGCCGGAAGGCCGACGTTCTTCACCGCCAGTTCCAGCGCCTCGCGCGTGGCCACCGGCATGTAGCGCGGCACCGGGATCTTCAGCTTGTCGAACAGCTGCTTCTCGGACAGGCGATCCTGGCCGACCGTCAGCGCCACCGGCGCCGGCAGCAGCGGGATGCGGCCGGCGACGAACTCCGCGGTCTTCGCCGGCACGTTCTCGAATTCGTAGGTCGCGATGTCCACCGCCACGCAGAACTCGGCCAGGGCGCGCTCGTCCTGGTAGTCGGCGTGGATGTGTTCGCCCAGCGGCGCGGCGCAGGCCTCGGTGGCCGGGTCGAGGAACACGAAGTCGAAGTCCAGCGGATAACCCGCCAGGGCCAGCATGCGTCCGAGCTGACCCGCCCCCAGGATACCGATCTTCATGGCAGCTTCAGCGGCTCGTCGTTCAACACTTTGGCGGTCTGGTCGGCGCGGAAGCGGTCCAGGCGCCTGGCCAGCGCGGCATCGGTGGTGGCCAGCACGGCGGCGGCCAGCAGGGCCGCGTTGGTGGCGCCGGCGCGGCCGATGGCCAGCGTGCCCACCGGGATGCCGGCCGGCATCTGCACGATCGACAGCAGGGAGTCCTGGCCGTTGAGCGCCTTGGACTGCACCGGCACGCCGAATACCGGCAGCCGCGTCTTGGCGGCGCACATGCCCGGCAGGTGGGCGGCGCCGCCGGCGCCGGCGATGATCACGCGCAGCCCGCGGCTCACCGCGCTGCCGGCGTATTCGAAGAGGAGGTCGGGGGTACGGTGCGCGGAGACGACGCGCGCCTCGTAGGGCACACCCAGGTCTTCCAGCGTCTGGACGGCGTGCGCCATCGTCTCCCAGTCCGAACGGGAGCCCATGATCACGCCGACCAGCGGCTTAGCTTGCTTTTTTGCCACTTTCTCTGCCTGTACGGCCGGGAAAGGGGCGGATTATCGCAAAAACCGGCGTCGCGGGTAGTACCACCGGTCGGTGGCGCCGGGGGCGGCCCGGCGCCACCTCCGGAGACCCAGTGCTACTGGGCGATCAGGTCGAAATCCGCATTCACCGTGGCGGTGTACTTGATCTCGCCCGGCTCCAGGCCCATCTGGCTGTTGCCGCTGTCGAAGGCCTCGGCCTTGGCCATGCCGCGGGCCATCATCGGCATCGGCGGCTGGGAATAGCCCTCGCTGGCATTCAGGGCATAGATGCCGCCCAGCTTCACCTTGAGCGTATCGGCCAGCAGCTGCGCCTTGCTGCGGGCGTCCTCGGTGGCCTTGACCAGGGCCTCGCGCGACAGCTCCCGGGCGTTGGAGGCCTCCAGCGTGGGCGGGGAAACGTTGTTGACGCCAACCTGGGTGGCGCGCAGCACGTAGTCGCCCAGCTTGTTCAGGTCCGTCACCGTCACCGTGATGTCGCGGCGGGCGCGGTAGCCGGTCAGGCGATTGCGGCGGGCCTTGTCGTCCCAGACGTATTCCGGGGTCAGGCTGATGCCGGCGGTGGAGATGTCGGCGTCCTTGGCGCCGAGCTGGCGCGCCTCGGCCACGTAGGCCCGCACCACCTTGTTGACCTCCGCCTCGGCCGCCTTCGGGTCGGCATTGATGGTGTCCACGGCCACGTTCAGCTTGGCACGGTCCGGGCGCACCGCGACCTCGCCCTGGCCGCTGACGTTGACGCTGCGGCGCTGCGGCGGCTGGTCCGCGTAGGCGGCGGCGCTGGCGAGCAGCGGCAGGGACAACAGGGCGGCGGCTAACTTGTTCATTTTTCGTTCTCGGGCAGGGGGCAGATGCGCCTCAGACGGGGGGAGCTTAAACTAAGTTCCTTGTCTCCCGAGTTGTCATGAGTCACACCTACGAACCCGTCACCCTGTCGCGCGACGTCATCGGCATCCTGATCCCCCAGGGCACCAAGGTCGAGCTTCCGGAAGGCGCCAATGGCGCCATAACCCAGGCCCTGGGCGGCAGCTTCACCGTCCAGGTCGAGGGCCACCTGTTCCGCATCGACGGCAAGGACGCCGACGCCATCGGCAAGGAGGTGGTGCGCGGCCCCGAAATCTCCCCCGACGCCAGCGACGAGGAGATCGAAAAGGCCATGTGGGACCAGATGCGCACCTGCTTCGACCCGGAGATCCCCGTCAACATCGTGGAACTGGGCCTGATCTACGAGAGCAAGCTCGAGCGCACCGACGACGGCCGCCGCCGCGCGAAGATCCGCATGACGCTGACCGCGCCTGGCTGCGGCATGGGCGATATCCTGGTCGACGACGTCAAGACCAAGGTCACGGCCATTCCCGGCGTGGCGGAAGCCGACGTGGAGCTGACCTTCGATCCGCCCTGGGACCAGTCGATGATGTCCGAGGAAGCCCGCCTCGCCACCGGGATGTTCTAGCGGACGGGCCCCCATGTCGGAAACCGTCACCCGAGGCATCCGCATCATCGTGCGCCCGCAGTACGTGGCCGACCAGTCCGACCCCGCCGCGGGTCACTACCTGTTCGCCTACCACATCACCATCCGCAACGAGGGCGAGCGCACCGTGCAGCTGCTCTCGCGCCACTGGGTCATCACCAACGGCGAGGGCCACGTGGAGGAAGTGCGCGGCCCCGGCGTGGTCGGCTATCAGCCCGTGCTGCAGCCCGGCGAGCAGTTCCAGTACACCAGCGGCTGCCCGCTGGGCACGCCGGTGGGCACCATGCATGGCGAGTTCCACATGGTCGTGCCGGACACCCGGGAATCCTTCGACGCGCTGATCAGCCCGTTCACGCTGGCGGCGCCGCGGGCGCTGAATTAAAGGCCGCGAGGACCGTGGGAGGGCGCCACGCAATGGGGATCGTAGCGCCGCGAGTCGGCGGGTTCGAGTGGCGGCCTCATCAAGCCTAACCGGCCGGAATATCCTTGCGCCTCAGCTTCAACGCCGTCCGCAGTTCCGCCACCCAGTAGCGCAGGAAGGACCCGAACACCCCCAGTCCCAGGCGCGGCGGCTTGCCGTCCGCCAGCCGGTAGAGCTGGTGGTAGTACCAGCCCTGTCCGCCCAGCACGTTGATCAGCTTGAGCAACAGCACCGGCGAGGTCGGCGAGAGCAGGCCGCTCCTGGCCATGACCAGCTGCTTCTCGTAGGCCGGCGTCTCCTTCATCGCGCCGCTGAGCAGTTGCTTCGGCACATCCGGATGCGTGCACAGCGGGCGGCCCAGTCCGATCACGTCCACGGCGCCGCCCTGCAGCGCCAGTTCCATGCCGGCCGCCGTGCGGAAGCCGCCGGTCACCATCAGCGGCATGCGCGCAACCTTGCGGATCGCCTCGGCGTATTCGAGGAAATAGGCCTCGCGCAGCTTGGTCGACTCGCGGCGCGGCGTGGCGTCCTCGGCCCGGCCCTCGAAGCCCAGCAGCCGCGGCTGCTCGTAGGTGCCGCCGGAAATCTCCAGCAGGTCCACGCCCTCGCCGTTGAGGATCTGCACCACCTGCAGGCAGTCCTCGTGCGTGAAGCCGCCCTTGCGGAAGTCATCGGAATTCAGCTTGATCGCGATCGGGAAGTCGGCCCCCACCGCCTTGCGCGTGGCACGCACCGCCTCCACCAGGAAGCGCGCGCGGTTCTGGATGCTGCCACCCCAGGCGTCCGTGCGGCGGTTGGTCACCGGAGACAGGAAGGAACTGAGCAGGTAGCCGTGCGCCGAGTGGATTTGCACGCCGGTGAAGCCGGTTTCCCGCGCCGTGGCCGCCACGCGGGCGAAGCGCTGGATGAAGTCCAGGATCTCGTCCTCCGTCAGCGCGCGGGGCCGGCCATAGCCGCCCAGCAGGTCCAGCTGCACGTCGGAGGGTCCCATGGGATGGCTGACGACGTAGCGCGGCGACTGGCGTCCGGCATGCGAGATCTGCATCCACAGCTGGTTGCCGGCCACCGTGCCGGCCCTGGCCCAGGCACGCAATTCATCCAGGCCGCCGTTGCCGTCGATGGCGACGTTGCCCGGACGCTCCAGCACGCGGCGGTCGATCATCACGTTGCCGGTGATCAGCAGCCCCGCCCCGCCCTCGCTCCAGCGCCGGTACAGGGTGGCGTGGCGCGGCGTCGCCCGCAGCAGCGGGTCCGCCAGGCCCTCGGTCATTGCCGCCTTGCAGAGGCGGTTGGGCAACGTAACTCCGCAGGGAAGCTTGAAGGGCTGGGCCAGCAGGGCGGTCATCGTCGGATCTCCTCGTTACATACCAGATAGTATGTAACGAGGAGATCGATGGCAAATCCTCTCCCATCGTCCGGATGCAGCTTGCCGGGAATCCGGCGGCCGGTACTCTAGCGCTCCCCACACCAGCAGAGAGCCGGATCATGGCGCAGCTCCAGAACATCCCCGTGAAGAAGATCGACGGCAGGGACGCCCGCCTTGCCGACTACCGCGGCAAGGTCCTGCTGGTGGTCAACGTCGCCTCCAAGTGCGGCCTGACACCGCAGTACGCCGGGCTGGAGAAGCTCTACCAGGGCCGGCAGGCCCAGGGCCTGGAAGTGCTGGGCTTCCCGGCCAACAACTTCATGGGCCAGGAGCCGGGCAGCGATGCCGAGATCAAGGACTTCTGTTCCACGACCTACGACGTGCACTTCCCGCTGTTCTCGAAGATCTCGGTCAAGGGCGTGGATCAGCATCCGCTCTATGCCGCTCTGACGGGCGCGCAGCCCAAGGCCGTGGGCGCCGAACCCTTCCGCGAGAACATGAAGCGCTACGGCATCGACGCGCCGGACAACGGCGAGGTGATGTGGAACTTCGAGAAGTTCCTGGTCGGCCGCAACGGCGAGGTGGTGGGCCGCTTCGCGCCGGATGTGACGGCCGAAGATCCGCGCCTGGTGGCGGCGATCGAGGCGGAGCTGGCGAAGAAGGCCTAGCAGGACGCGGCGGGGAAGCGCTGTCTCATCCACAGCGCCGGCCCCAGGATCGCCGCCGACACCACGGCATCCAGCACGATCCCGGCCGCAAACCCCGCCTGCCAGCACAGCCAGGCATCCAATGGCGCCCAGCACAGCACGCTGAAAATCAGCGCGTCGCAGCCCCAGCGCTCGCGTCGCTGTACGCCGTGGCGCACGACGAAGAAGGCCAGCATGCCCCAGGCGGCGACGGTGGGTCCGAACACGCGCGACCAGAAGCGCGCGGCCTCGGCGGATTCGGCATAGGGCATCTGCGCCAGCACGCCAGGCAACAGCGGCAGCGCGAAGGGCATGGCCAGGCCCAGTGCGACGTGGCCAGCGGCCAGCAGCAGCAGGAACTGGCCCAGCCGCTGCTCGGCGACATTCATTTCTGGCATCCGGGACAGAAGCAGGAGGAGCGCTGGCCGATCACCAGCCGCTTGATCGTGCTGCCGCAGACCAGGCAGGCCTCGCCCTCGCGGCCATAGACGTAGAGCTTCTGCTGGAAGTATCCGGACTCGCCGTCGGCCCCGGCGAAATCGCGCAGCGTGGTGCCGCCCTGCTCGATCGCCGCCGCCAGCACCTCGCGGATCTTCTCCGCCAGCACCTGATACTGCGCGCGCGTAACCCGTCCGGCGGCGCGGCCCGGGCGCAGGCCGGCGCGGAACAGGGCCTCGGCGGCGTAGATATTGCCCGCGCCCACCACCACGCGGCCGTCCATCACGAAGTTCTTCAGCGGCGCACTGCGCCCGCGCGACAGGGCGAACAGGTAGTCGCCGCTGAACTCCTCGGAAAAGGGCTCCGGCCCCATGCCGGCCAGCAACTCGTGCGTCGCCTCGGCCGCGCTCCAGGGCAGCACCGCGCCGAAGCGGCGCGGATCGTGGTAGCGCAGCAGCACGCCGCCTTCCAGCTCGATATCGACATGATCGTGCTTGCGCAGCGGGTGTCCCGGCTGCAGCACCAGCAGGCGGCCGGTCATGCCCAGGTGCACGATCAGGCGGTCGCCGTTGTCCAGGTGCAGCAGCAGGTACTTGCCGCGGCGCGAGGTGGACTCGATGCGCCGGCCGCGCAGCAGCACGGGGAGATTCTCCGGCACCGGCCAGCGCAGGCGCGCGTCGCGCACCATGACCTGCCCGATGCGCCGGCCCAGCACGTGCGGCTCGACGCCGCGGCGTACGGTCTCGACTTCGGGCAGTTCAGGCATCGACTACAACTTCGGCAAGGCCGGCGTGGCGCCGGGCGGCGGCACGACGGCCGCCTTGCGCAACTGCAGCAACTCGCTTTCCAGCGCCTTGGACATGACGTAGCGCACCTTCAGGTCCGGGCTGGCCAGCACCACCTGCGGATCGCGCTCGGCGACGACGAAGCGCAGTTCGCGGCCATCCCTGAGCGTGAGCTTCACGGTCTCGCCCTGCGAGCCCTCGGGCAGGTCGGCGGCCATCCACATGGCGCGCGCGTCCTTCCAGGCGTGGGCGAGCTTCTGCGGCGCGTCGGCGCTGATATCGGGCTGAAGCGGCGCGGCCTCCCAGCTCTTGCCGTCGGCGCCGAGCACCACGCTGACGCCGGAAGGCAGCTCGATCTTCACGATCTCGCCATCGGCCGGCACCGGCGGCTTGGCCACCAGGTCGGAGTAGTCGGCGTCCAGCGCGGCGCTGGGCGGATCGTCCACCAGCGCCACCTCGCCGCCGGTGAGCACGTAGCGGCGCGCCTCGATCGGCTCCTGCGCGCCGAAATCCAGCGCCACGTCGTTGAGCGTGATGCGGTAGGCCGGCGGGGCCAGTCCCAGCTCGGCCAGCTTCACCTCGGCCAGGGGCAGCTTGCGCTTGGCCCCCAGCGTGGCGAGGTTGGTCAGGGCGGACACCTCCAGTTCGTCGGTGTCGGCCTTGACCGGCTCCACGATCTTCCAGGCGGCGCCCTGCTTCTCCAGCACCAGCTTCGGGTGGCCCGGATGCTCCAGGGCGATGCGCGTCAGCGCATCGGCGGTGAGCCCCGTCAGCGGCACGGCCGGCTCTTCCTTCTTCTGGCTGAAGTACACGCCGGCGCCGAGCCCGGCGACGGCGACCAGCAGCAGCAGGTTCAGATGGGTGCGATTCATCGGCGCGGGCTCAGCGGCGGCGGCGGATCATCCAGCGCGCCACGCCCCAGCCCAGCAGGCCCAGCGGCAGCAGCAGCACGAACACCGCGGCGATGGTGGTCAGCGCCCAGCCCGGCAGCAGCAGCGAGGTATCCGGCGCCTTGGGCACGTCCACGTTGAGCTGCGCGTCGCGCGAGGCCAGCCACTGCAGCAGGTTCAGGCCCAGCTGCTGGTTGCCCACTTCGCCGAGATAGGCGTTGGCGAGGAAGTCGGCGTCGCCGATGGCGGCGATGCGCTGCGTGGTCGCCTTGCCGTCCTCGGCCTTGCGCTCGCGCGTCAGGGTCAGGCCGATGGTCAGCGGGCCGTGCACGTCCTTGTCATCCTGCGCGACGCTGCCG
>Ga0255097_1000303_pt1 | contig 22383 bp, 26 predicted proteins | sample Colum_Atlam_RepB_2_FD_188436 | JGI IMG/M metagenome (GOLD analysis project Ga0255097, IMG submission 188436) | Freshwater microbial communities from Columbia River, Oregon, United States - Colum_Atlam_RepB_8d | ecosystem: Environmental > Aquatic > Freshwater > River | place: USA: Oregon...
GCGCCGCGACGATGCTGCCGTCGCGCTGGCGCAGCGCCGGCAGGGGACGGCGGTCCTCGACCGCGGCGACCGGCGCCGGATGCAGGCTCCAGCCGATGACGCCGCCCGCCAGGATGCCGAGCAGCAGGACCAGGGCCAGCAGGACCAGGTAGAGGCGGCTCATGACGGGCGCTCGCACAGCTCGCGCTCCGCGGCGCGGCGCCGCTCCAGGCCGGGCAGGCGGACGCCGCGCGCGTAGACCCAACGGCCGAGTTCCGCGCAGGCGCCGGCGTAGTCGCCGGCATTGAGCCGGCGCGCCAGCGTGGAACGGCAGAACGCGCGCGCGCCGACGTTGAAGCTGAAGGAGGTGAAGGCCGCGCGCTGGCCCGGCGTCAGCGGCACGTGCACGCAAGCCATCATGGCGTCATGCGCCGCGAGCAATTCGCGGCCCAGCAGGGCCTCGCACTGCGCGCGCGTGGCGGTGTCGCCCAGGCGCACTCCGGCGGTGCTGCCGTAGCAGATCGTGGGAATGCCCACCGGGTCGCGGTAGGCCGCGGTGCGCAGGCCCTCGAACCCGGCCACCAGCACGAAGCAGCCGAGCAGGCCTGCAGCGGCGAGCCGGGCCTTCATGCCCGCCCCCGCAGCTCGCGCCGCCACTTCCACAGCAGGTGCGCGCCCTGCAGCGCGAGATAGGCCAGCGTGAACCAGCCCACCAGGTCGTGGACGGTGATGCCGCTGAAGAAGGCCAGCACCGGCGGGCCGGACCTGGCCGCGGCGGCGGTGACATCGCCTCGCATGTCGATCATCGAAGGTCTCCGGAAACGAAAAAGCCCGGCGCGAGGGCCGGGCGTTGGGGGGAAGAAAGCGCGCAGGCAGGAACGACAAAGCCCGGCACGGGGCCGGGCTTGTCGAACTCTGGACGCAAGCTCTCTGCGGACTATTTTACGTCCGGGGAAGCGGTACTCCTAACGGAACTCCGTTTTTCTGCCATGACGAATATTCCTCCTGTCCGACTAGCAGGCTGGTGCATACCCCCCAATCGGGTTGGCACGGGTGTTCCAGCCACCCGGCACGATACGGTCACCGGACCGGGGCGTGCTCGGCTAGAGTGGCGGAATGCCGCGGTGCCGGGGTGGCGCCAGGCTGCAGGCTTGGGAGTACCGGGGGACTCATGCGCAGGTCTTTGTTCCATGTTCTGGTCGTGGGCATCACGATCAGTTCCGCGCCGGCGAGCGCCGGCCTTTTCTCGTCGCGATTCGATGACTTCAAGGAGTTCGTGGAGGGCGGCAAGGTCGATGCCGCCCTGGCGTTGATGGCGGCGGAGCCGGATTACTTCGCCAAGCTGGACGGCCGCAAGCGGGAGTACGCGCTCGGCGTGCTGGGACAGCAGTTCTCCGAGCGGGAGAAGAGGGGAGACGACGCGGTCACCCTCGGCTGGCTGTCGGTCCATGGGGCGCTGTTCCGCAACATGGCCGCGGAAAGTACGCCGGCCTACCAGCAACCCCTGGCAGCAGTCTCCGTCCGGACCTGCGGCCTGCTGCGCTCCACCGGCTTCGTGCTCGACAAGGCCGACCAGGAGCCGGCGGTGCTGCGGCGCTGGGCTTTGCTCAAGCGCGGGTTGCCCGCGGTGGACCGTGCGCTGAAGACGGCCAACCTGTTGCCGGCACCGGCCGCCTGCCCGGAGCCGCAGGTCCAGGGCCTGACGCAGGCTGCCCAGCGCATCAGGGCGCAGCTGAGCCGCGATGCCCGTAGCGCGTTCATGAGCTACGGCCCCTTCTCCGAACCGGCATTCGACGAGCAGTACCCGCTCAAGCCGGACATGGCGCAGCTGGTGGACGCCAACCCGGAGCTGGACGAGATGGTCCGCAATGCCCGCATGCCCGCCCTGCGCCGCTATGCCGGCATGTACCTGTCGGACCTGCCGCTGCCACAGCGCCGGCAGCTCTCGGCGCGCTACCTGGACGAGCTGGCGCGCGAGCGCGGCTTGGTGAGCTTCGCCGACAAGACGCGGCTGGCCCAGGAGATCGGCAAGCAGGGTTTCACCGCGCCGACGCTGCAGGACCGGGTGTTGGTGGCCTACTGGGCACCGCCCAAGGCCGATGAGGGGCAGCCGTTCACCGTGCGCGAGGGCAAGGCCGATGTCGCCTTCCAGCGCCTGGAGGAGCAGCAGACGCCGCTGCAATTCCTGCATTCCGGCGCGGCGCGGGGACGCGACCTGGTCGTATTCCTGCGCTTCACCCCGCTGAGGGCTGAGCGCGACACGCGCGCCGCGACGCAGGTGACCTCCAACTATCGCACCGGCACGCGGCGCGTGCCCAACCCCGAGCATGCCAAGGCCCTGCAGGAAGCACGCGAGGCGGAGCGGCAGGCGCGGGAAGCGGAGCGGCTGGAGACGCAGAGCGCCTCCGACACCAGCTCCACCCTGGGCATCCTCTCCGCCGTGACCGGCGCCATGACGTCCGCCTATGCGCGCTCCAGCTACGAGTCGGCCGTGGCCCGCCTGGAGGAGATTCCGCAGGAGATCGATGAGGCCATCCTCGCTCCGTACAGCTACAAGCGGACCCAGGTCGCGGCGAGGAAGGTCGTGAACATGCATTACGCGGCCTACGACATGGGCACGGACCAGCTCAAGACCGGCACCGCCCAGGCCAGCCTCGCCCGGGAATTCGTGGTCCTGGAGGGGGTGCGGGCCGACGACCCGAATCATCTCGCCATCCTAGGCTCCGGCGTCACCGCCCATAAGGTGGACGAGTTCCTGGGCAGCGGACTGTGGGACGACCACGCCGGCCTCTGGGCCAAGCTGGCCGAGGCCAAACTGCAATGAAGACGAACACGGGGATGATCGCGATGCGCCGCTGGATGCTCCTGCTGTGCCTGGCCCTGCTGCCTGCCTGGAGCCCGAGCACCCTGGCCAACCCCGCCAACTGCGACGGCGACCTCGACGCGGACCGGGCCGAGATGCTCGACCTGGCGTCGGGTCTGAATCCGCTGATCGACGGCGTGGTCACCATCATGCGCACTTGCGAGAAGGTGAAGCGATTCGTCAACAACCTGGGCGTCTCCAAGGGCACGACGGCGCTCAGCAACCAGCAGGTGGAGCAGGCCGTAGCAGGGATGGGTTCGGGCCCGGGAGGCGCTTCGTCCTGCCTGTGGAACTTCGACGCGGCGGCCTGCGAACGCTACCTGGGCCTGGCCGAGGCGACGTCCTTCGAGGTGGTGGACGCGCTGCCAGCATCCGGTGGCGCCGCCAGTTCGGGCAAGAAGCCGACCTCGGTGATGGATGCCCAGGCGAAGCTCATGCGCAGCCGCTTGGCGGAACGCAACAGCACGATCTACACGCAGATCAGCCTGTCCTGTCGCGGTGATGCGCGCGGGGCTTGCGCGGAGGCCAGCCTGCCGGATATCGACGCGCTGGTCCGCGAGGTGGAAGAGATGAACGCCAACCCGGACTACAACCAGTACCTGCCGCCCTATCAGCCCGACGTGGTGGATTACGCGCAGCGCCTGGGCTGGACCCAGCAGGAAGGGCGCTGGGTGTACGACGGTGCGCAGCAGAAGCCGGGCAAGACCAGCATCGCCGGCGTGACGCCCGAGGATTGCGAGCGCCTGCGCCACGGCATCACGCAGGAACTGGCGGCCAACCCCAAGGCCGAGCCGCCGAACCTGCCGTTCTTCGAGGTCGAGTGCGGCATGCTGGATGCCAAATACGGCGCGGCGGCGACGGCGTGGCGCGACCAGCTCATGGCCTCTGCCGCACCGCCGGCAGCGGTACCCGCCGCCAGCGTGCCCGGTCAGGATGCTCCGGACCCCGTGGCGGCCATCGACACGCTGGAAGAGTGGAACGAGGAAACCATCGCGGAAGTGTCGGGCAGTACACGGCCGGTGGTCCGCCGCTTCGTGCTGGCCGGCGGCTGCTACATCGACTACTACACCTACGCGGTGACGGATGGGTCCGAGGATACCCAGAGAATCGAATGGAGCGGTCCTTGCACGAAGGATGCGGCGGTGAACGGCACGGGCACGCTCTACTGGGGCAGTGATATCGCCGACCTGGAAGCCCAGCAGGTGTCGGTCGTCGATGGACGGTTGCATGGCACGACGCTCCAATGGGATTTCCACGGCGGCGACAGCGCCACCTCCTGGCGCATCGTGACGTATTCGAATGGCTGCGAGGTGGCCGCCGAATACCTGGGGCTCGAGGAAAAATACCTGATGGACAAGAGGGAACTGGCCACCCGCTCCGGCTGGTCCTTCGACAATGGACGCAATGTCTTCCACCGGGCCTACAAAGGCGTGAAGTACTACGCGCACCCAGATGATATGGAGGCGCTCAGCGACCTCCAGGGGGACCCGCGCCAGTGCGCGGCGATCTACTCGCGGTTCAGGCCCTGATGGTGGAGGCGGCACAGCTGAAAGGGCCGGGCGTCTGTCCGGCCTTTTTCATGGCGCCGGCGGCTGCCCCAGCGACCGGCGGTACTCTCCCGGCGCCTTGCCGAACCAGCGCCGGAAGGCGCGCGTGAAGCTGGCGGTGTCGCCGTAGCCGAGCTGCAGGGCCATCTCGTCGATCTTCATCTCGGTGCCTTCCAGCAGCTGCGCGGCGGCCTGCTTGCGCTCGGCTTCCATGAGATCGCGAAAGCTGCTGCCCTCTTCCTCCAGCCGGCGGCGCAGGCTGCGCGGCGCCATGGCCAGTTGCTGCGCCACGTCCTCCAGCGAGGCGACGAAGCCCAGCGGGCCCAGCAGCAGCCGGCGCACCTGCCCCGCCACGCCGGCGACCTGGCGGCGCCCGAGCTGGAGGCGGCACTGGTCCTCGAGCAGGCGCACCAGGTGCGCGTCGTACATCGGCAGCGGCGCCTCCGCATCCTCGCGCCGCAGCACCAGGGCGTTGCGCGCACTGCCGTACCGCGGGGCGATGCCGCAGAGTTCCTCAATGCGCGCGGCGTGCCCGGGCTCCCGCCCCTGGAACTCCAGCCGCTGCACGCGCAGGCCCTGCAGGCCCAGTTCGTGCAGCAGGTTGACAGCGGTGGCCATGTCTCGCTCCAGCAGGAACTGGCGCAGGTGCTGCGGGATGGCCGCCGGATCGGCACTGACGCCGAATTCCCGCTCGTCGGCGAACAGCGCGAGCTGGCAGTAGGCGGTGCTCAGCGGCAGGTAGCGCAGGGCGCTCTGCGTGGCCTCGCGCAGGTTGCGGCTGATGCGCATCACGAAGCCCCAGATGCCGAAGGTGGCAACGTTGTACTGCAGCCCCAGTTCGAAGCCCAGCGCCGGCACCTGCGGCAGCGCCAGGATCAGGTTCTCCAGCAGGCGCATCTCCTGCTCGCGCGCGATCAGGGTTTCCGCATCCTTGAGCTGGGCCTCGCCGATGCCGGTGCCGAGCAGGCAGGTGGCGGCGTCCACGCCATGGCGGGCACCGAAGTTGACCATCACCTGGGCGATGGCAATGGGGTGCTGGAAGCTGGCCTCGGCGGGCATGGAGGGTCCGGCGCCCGGCTCAGGCCGCTGGCCGCAAATGCATGGCGGCAGGCCGGCAATGCCCTTCTGGGCTGGCGGCACCCGGGCTACCTTGCGAGCGGTGAAGTTTCGGGCGGGAGTGAACCATGCAGCAGGATCTGGTTTCGTTGAACAGGCAGGCCATTGCCACGGCCCGGGAATATACAGGCGAGCTGGCGTGGCCGACAGTGGCGCTGGCGCTGGCGGTGCTGCTGGCCTTCGTCGCCAACCTCGGGCTGTTCGCGGCGGGGCTGACGCCGCTGTGGGTGGCGCTGCCGGCCTACGCCATGCTGACCTACATGTCGTACACGCCGCTGCACGAGGCGGCGCACGGCAACATCCACGGCGGCCACGACCGGCTGCAGTGGCTCAACGACCTCTGCGGCTACCTGGTGGCCCCGCTGATCATGGTGCCCTTCTCCACCCACAAGGTGGAGCACTTCACGCATCACCGCTACACCAACCAGCCGGGCAAGGACCCGGACTTCGTCGTCAGCGGCATGGGCAAGGGCCCGCTGGCCTTCGTCCGCCACGGCCTGGGCTTCCTGTGGGTGCAGAACACCTTCCTGTTCCGCGACTACTGGGCCACGGCCCCGCGGCGGGAGCGGGCGACCTATGTGGCCGAGGTCCTGCTGGCCCTGGGCTGGCGCCTGGCGTTCGCGCTGGCGGTGTCGCGCGAGCATACGGTGCTGCTGCTGGTGGCCGGCTACCTGGCGGGGGCCTTCTTCACCGCCTACTGGTTCGCCTACCGGCCGCACCTGCCCTACGAGGAGCCGGCGCGCTACCGCAACACCAACAGCCTGATCATGCCGCGCTGGATGAAGCCGCTGGAGTGGTTCTGGCTGGGGCAGAACCTGCATTCGGTGCACCACCTGTTCCCGCGCGTGCCGTTCTACCGCTACCACGCGCTGCACCGCCGCATCGAGCCGGCCATGCGCGCGCACGGCACGCCGATGATCGGCATCTTCAGCCGGCGGGACCTGCCGCCGGGGGGATCGGCCTGATCCCGATGTCGGCCTGCGCGAGTCCGTGGCCTCGGTGACGGGCCCGAGATTCCGCCGCCGCAGCGCCTGCCATGGAGGCAGGTGAAAGCCCGGAGCAAGGCCGCGGTGTCCGGCGCCCCGCTCGAACGCACCGTCCGCCGCAGCCTTCGCTCAGGCCGCCCGGGGCAGGGGCTCCAGGTCCATCGTGCGGATCTGATCGGGCGGCACCGGGCGGCTGAACAGGAAGCCCTGGCCGCTGTTGCAGCCGTGCTGCAGCAGGAACTGCAGCTGCGAGGGTTTCTCCACGCCTTCGGCCAGAACCTCCAGCTGCAGGATGGTGCCCAGGGCGATGATGGCCGAGATGATCTCCGCATCGGTGGCGTCCTCCGGCACGTCGCGGACGAAGGCGCGGTCGATCTTGAGCTTGTCCACCGGGAAGCGCTTGAGATAGACCAGCGAGGAATAGCCGGTGCCGAAATCGTCGATGGCGATGCGCAGGCCCAGCGCCTTGAGACGGCTGACCTTGTCCTGCACGTGCGCGGTGTCGCCGGCCAGCGCCCCCTCGGTGATCTCCAGCTCCAGCACCTGCGGGGGCAACCCGGTCTCGGCGAGGATGGCGCGCACGCGGTCGTCGATGTCGGGCAGGCCCAGCTGGCGCGGCGAGAGGTTGACCGCCAGCGTGCCCAGCTCGAAACCCTCCGAGCGCCAGCGCGCCACCTGCGTGCAGGCCCGGCGCAGCACCCACTCGCCCAGCGGCACGATCAGTCCGGTGTCCTCCGCCAGCGGGATGAACTCGCCGGGCGGCACGGTGCGGCTCTCGCCGTCCTGCCAGCGCACCAGTGCCTCGACCCCGCGCAGGCGGCCGTTGGCCAGGTTGACCAATGGCTGGTAGTGCAGCGTGAACTCCTCGCGTTCCAGCGCGCGGCGCAGGCGCGCCTCGAGCTCCAGCCGCGAGGCGGCCACCTGGGTCAGCGAGGCGTTGTAGAAGCGGTAGGTGCCGCGCCCCGCCGCCTTGGCCTCGTAGAGCGCGGAGTCGGCGTGCTTGATGACGTCGCCCGCGCTGTCGCCGTCCGCCGGGAACAGGCTGATGCCGATGCTCAGTCCGACGTAGGCCTGGTGGCCGCCGGACAGCAGGAAGGGCTGCCCGATGCACTCGATCAGCGAGCGCGCAACCCGCGCGGCGTCCTCGGCCTGGCCCAGGCCTTCCAGCACCACCACGAACTCGTCGCCGCCCTGGCGCACCAGCAGGTCGGACTCGCGCAGCGCTGCGCGAAGGCGCTGCGCCGCGAAGGTGAGCAGTTCGTCGCCCGCGGCGTGGCCCAGGCTGTCGTTGACGTTCTTGAAGCGGTCCAGGTCCATCATCAGCAAGGCACCGGAATGTCCGCTGCGGCGGCCGCGCACCAGGGCCTCGTCCAGCTTGCTGCGCAGCACCAGGCGATTGGGCAGCCCGGTGAGCGCATCGTGGTGCGCCAGGTGCTCCAGCTGCGCCTCGGACTGCTTGATGCGGCTGATGTCGGAGAAGCTGCCGACATAGTTGACCAGCTTGCCGGCGGCGTCGCGCACGGCGCTGATGGTCTGCCACTCCGGGAAGATCTCGCCGTTCTTGCGGCGGTTCCACATCTCTCCCTGCCAGAAGCCCTGGCTGCGGATGGCATCCCAGACCTTGGCGTAGAAGGCCGCATCCTGCCGGCCCGACTTGAGCAGGCGCATGTTCTGGCCGATCAGCTCCGGCTCGGCGTAGCCGGTGATTCCGCAGAACGCGGGGTTCACCGCCAGGATCTGTCCATCCGGATCGGTGATCACCACGCCCTCGTGCGTGCCGGTGAAGACCGTGGCCGCCTGGCGCAGCTGGAGCTCCTGCGCCTTGCGCTCCGTCACGTCATGCAGGAACCCATGCCAGGTGACGCTGCCGTCCGGATCGCTGGCCGGCATGGAACGGCCCTCCAGCCACAGCACCTTGCCGTCTTGCCCTTGAATGCGCATCTCCCGGTGCCATGGCGTGCCCGTGCTGCAGGCCTGCTCGATGGAGTCGATGAGGCCCTGCAGGTCTTCCGGCAGCACGCGCGCGAACACGGGCGCCATGTCGCTGGCCACCTGCTCCGCGGTCACGCCGAACAGGGCCTCGAAGGGCGGCGACACATAGGGCATGCGGTAGCTGCCGTCCTCCAGCCGGCGGAAGGCGAACAGGGCGCCCGGCAGCGTGCCGGCCACCCGGCTGATGTACTGCTGCAGGGTCACGCGCTCGCGTAGCGCCAGCTCGATGGCCTTGCGCTCGCTGATGTTGACGTGCGTGCCGACCAGGCGCTGCAGCCGGCCGCCTGCGCCGTAGACCGGGAAGCCCTGGCTCTGGATATGGATGTACGCGCCATGCTTGTGCCGCATGCGGAAGTCCAGCTCCAGGCTGCGCGCCTTGCCGTCGCGTATGCCTTGCACGGCCTCGCGCAGGCGCGGGAGATCCTCCGGGTGCAGCAGGCCCTCGTAGGTGGCGATGCTGCCCTCCAGCTCATCCTCGCCGTAGCCGAGCATCGCTTTCCAGCCGCCGGAGTAGTAGGCACGCCCGTCGTCCAGGCTCCAGTCCCAGACGCCATGGTGCGCGCCGCGCATGGCGAGCTCGAAACGCTCCTCGCTCTGGCGATGCGCCTCCTCGGCGCGACGGCGCTCGGTGACGTCGCGGATGGCGCCGAAGAGGTACAGCGGGCGGCCCTGCGCGTCGCGCACCAGGCTGGGGTTCACGGCGACCCAGAGCTCGCTGCCGTCCTTGCGCAGGTAGCGCTTCTCGTAGGTCCCCACCTGCAGGCCGGCCGCCACCGCGTCGCGCTGGCGCCGGGTTTCGTCCAGATCGTCAGGATGAGTGATGCCGACGAAGCCCTTCTCCATCAGCTCCTCGGCGCTGTAGCCGGTCATGCGGCACATCATGGCGTTGACGCGCAGCAACCGTCCTTCGATGGTCGAGATCATCATGCCGATACTGGCGTTCTCGAAGGCCTCGCGGAAGCGCTGCTCGGAATCTTCCAGTGCCTGGGTCTGCCGCAGTTCCGCCAGCGCGGTGCGCAGGCGCCCGCGCTGCAGTTGCTGCTGCTGCAGCAGCAGGCTCAGGGTGGTCGCCACCAGCAGCAGGCCGCCGAACAGCCAGGCCACGCGCTGCAGGCCCGCCAGCGCCTCGGCCTCGTCGATCTGCGTGACCAGCACCCAGGGAGTGCCGGCAATGGGCTCGGCCTGCGCCAGCACCATCACGCCGCGGTAGTCGTGGCCACGCTGCACCTGGCCGTGCCGCCCCAGCAGCATGCCGGGCACGCGCGATTCGGCACCCGGCATGGTGCGCTCCAGCACGGCCTGCGGCCGCTGGCGCAGCGGCGTGAGGAACTGCACCTGTCCCCGATCGGAGCGCACCAGGTAGGTCTCACCGCTGCGGGACTCGGAGATGCGCCGCGCGACGATAGCGGACAGCTCGGTTTCGTCGGCGTCCTCCAGCATCAGCACCGCCAGCGCTTGCCCCGGCCGCCCTCCGGGGATGGGCACCGCGAGCGCAAGGTGCAGGGGATCGCCGGGGCGGTCGCGGTGCAGGTCTTCCAGCTCGATGCGGCCATGGGCTGCCGCAATGCGCGCGGTCTGCTCCACCGCTCCCGCCAGGGGGCCGTCCTGATTCAGCAGGGGCCGCCCTCCCGGATCATGCAGGCGCACCTCGCGCAGCTGCAGGCGATCACGCACGGAGGCCAGCCAGTCCTGCAGGCGCTGCCGGTCGGCCGCACCGCCCTGGCCCAGCCAGCGTTGAAGCAGTTCCGCCATCAGCGGATCGGCGCCGGCACCGGCGGCCTGCATCTGGCGGCTGGCATAGAGGGTGGCGATGCGCTCTGCCTTGAGCCGCGTCTCGGTCCCAAGGTCCGCCACGACATCCTGCATCAGCAAGGAGCGCTGCTCGCGGTAGGCGATGGCGCTGATGACGCAGACCAGTACCGCCAGCAGCAGGACGCTCGCCAGCAGCGGCGGCATGGGCAATGCCGAGCGCGCCGGCCCCACCTCCGGCTCCGCCTGGCGGCGGAAGCCGAAGAACAGCAGTGCCGCGGTCACCACCGCAAACAGCAGGCCCTTGGCGGAGTTGATGCTCGCAGCCAGCGCAGGATCCGGCATCGAAGCCACCCAGCGATCGCCCAGGTGGATCCAGGCGGCAGCCAGGACGAGATAGACGCCCGCAATGCGCGCCGCGCGTTCCCCTCGCGACAGCGACGGCTTCCCGGCGCGCGAACCCGCAAGGGCCGCGACGGCTTTGCCACACCACCGTGGGAAAGGGAAACGCATGCCGGCTGTATCGGCCGCAACTTCCCAAGCTGTAGGGCTTTTACATCGCCCCTGCTGTGGATGGCGGGCTGTCGCGACTAGCGCATCACGCCCTGGCGCAGCAGCCGGGCCAGGGCGGGGCACGCCTGGGCGTAGGTTTCCAGCATCAGTGCCAGCGGCATGCGCAACTCGCGGGCGCGGAAGCGGTCGGCGTCCGCGGCCTGCGTGGCACAGCCCCGCTGCACCCGGACCCTTTCCAGCGGCCACTGGACATGAACGGCGCGCAGCACCTGGCGCTGCAGCGCCGGCAGGCACCGCCAGGCGATGTCGACGCTCTCGCCGGCCAGTTCGTCGGGAGCGTCGGCACCGTCGGCCTCGTCGCCCTCCCACACCGGGATGGCATAGTGCCGCTCGGCCGAGGCGCAGTCGGCGAAAATCCGCGGACCGCCGATGTCGCCGGCGGCCCAGCGGCCCCAGTTGTCCAGCATCCGCTCCAGCCACGCATCGCAGGACGCGCGCGCGATCACTTCCGTCGTCAGGCCGCTGTCATAGGCTCGCATCGGTTCCACTCCGTTCATCGTCATTCCTGCGCCGGCCCCGCAGGCCGGCACTCACGCGGCTTCCTCCAGCCCGGCCGCCAGGCGCTCCGACAACTGCCACAGCTTCACCGCCGCCATGCCCCGCGGCTCCCGCGTCGCCCCCCGCATCAGATCTCCCAAGGAGGAATAGGAAAGGCCGCAGAAATCGGCGATGTCCGCCCGGCTCAGCCCCGCCCGCTCACAGCACAAGACCCGCTCTTTCCAGTCGATGTCCATGTGCATATTTTACGGTTTTCCGTATATCTCGTACAATGGATTTCCGTAACGGAATTCCGTATATTTGCTACATGACTGTCGGAGAACGGATTAAAGCCGCGCGCAAGGCGCAGACCCCGGTGGTGGGGGTCAAACAGCTGGCCGACGCCGTCGGCCTGGCTGCCAGCACGCTCTATGATCTGGAGCGCGGCGAGCAGGAGAGCACCACCAAGCTGCACGCCATCGCCGAATACCTGGGCGTGCGGGCGCGCTGGCTCGAAACCGGCCAGGGGCCCATGCGGCCGGAACAGGGCGACCTGCTGGACGCCAGCTTCGACGACAAGTACGACCGCGTGACCGTGGTGCGCGGCGCGATGCTGTCCGGCGGCCCCGGCAAGGTGTCCTGGGAGTTCGAGGAGGTGGACCGCCACTTCGCCTTCCGCCGCCAGTGGCTGCAGGAGAAGGGCCTGCGCGCCGACCGCTGCCGCATCTACGAGGTGTCCGGCGACAGCAACGCACCCTACATCCGCCACGGCGACGTGGTGATGATCAACCTGGACGACCGCAAGGTGGTGGACGGCGAGTTCTACGGCTTGGCCTTCGGCGAGGACCTGCGGGTGAAGCAGCTGGCCTTCCGCGCCGACGGTGCGCTGCGCGTGATCAGCGCGGCGGAGCCGGACAAGGCAGAGACCTACCGCGGACAGGAGATCGAGGCGATCAGCATCATCGGGCGGGTGGCCTGGAGAGGCGGCTGATCGGAGTGACTCGATGTCACTCCGCCAGCCCCGGACCGGCCAGGGCTGGCCGGGTCCGGGGTTGATGGAACCTATCCGCCCCAACGTGGAGGGGCGCTCCCGCGCTGCCATCCTGATTCCGGTTTCGGATCTCAGAATTACGGAATTCCGTTATTCAAATAGTACGGTATGCCGTATAATGAAGCCGTGCCCGAATACGGAATCCCGCCATGTCCCAAACCCCTTCCCTGCTCCCCGGCGACACCGTCCGCATCCGCCACGGCCGCCTCAGGCACCGGCTGGCGGAAATCCTGCAGGTGGACGGCCGCCACGCCACCGTGATCACCTCGTCCGGCGAGGTTTCGCTGCCGCTGTCCTGCCTGGAGGCCGAATGATGGGCGCCGCCCTGAGGAGCGACGAACACGAGCGCCGCCGCATCGCCGCAGCACTGGACCTGCGCACCGGCTCGCTCTGCGACGGCCGCGCGCTGGTGGCGGAAGCGCTGACGGACTGCGAGGCCGCCAACGCCACGCTGCGCAGCATCGCCAGCCACGTCCGCACCGCCGTGCTGGGCGACAGCGAGACGGTGGACCGGGAGATCGGGCGGATCGTGCGGGAGGCGGTGGTCCGCTACGCACGCATGCCGGACTGAGCGGCGACCGGGGTAGACTGCGGGCAGGTTCCCCACCCGGAGCATCCATGCTCACCGGCAGCTGCCTCTGCGGCCAGGTCCGCTACGAAATCCGCGGCGAACCCGGCCCGGCGTTCTTCTGCCACTGTTCGCGCTGCCGCAAGGCCGGCGGCTCCGCCTTTGCCTCCAACATGGTGGTGGCGGCCCGCGACTTCGCCCTCGTCCGCGGCGAGGATGCCCTGAAGAGCTTCAGCACCGCGGAGGGCGTGCACCGGCTGTTCTGCGGCCATTGCGGCTCGCCGGTCATCAGCCGCCGCGACAGCCTGCCGGATATCGTGCGCGTGCGCATGGGCTCGCTCGATACCCCGCCGAAGCAGGGACCCGGCGCGCATATCTACGTGGCATCCAAGGCGGAGTGGTTCGACATCCATGACCAGTTGCCGCAATACGCGGAACGGCCGCCGCGCTGAGCCCGGGAACGGGCCGCCTGTTTGGGGGCTAGGCCCCCGGTCCGCGAATTGATATCGGAACGGCGGCAATCGCCCGAACTGTGACCTGGGCCGCAGTTTCGGGAGGCCGCCTGCCATCGCGGGAAGCGGGCTTCCGTGGCAGGATCAAGACGCCCATGAGTAACCCGAGCCCTCCGGGCTTTCGAGCCCTGCCGCCAGACGCCATGCCGTACCCGCGTGCCCGCGCATGAGCCTGCACCTGCCCACCCTGCTGGTCGTCACCGTGCTGGCCTACCTGGTCTTCGGCCTGTTCCAGATCGCCATGTGGCAGCTGCGGCGCGAGCGGGAGGGCCAGTTGCTCTGGGGCTTCTCCAACCTGTCCGGCGCCCTGGGCGGTACGCTGCTGTGCCTGCGCGGGGTCATACCCGACTTCGCGTCCATCGCCCTGGCCAACGGCCTGCTGATCCTGGCCCACTCCCTGATGTGGGCCGGCCTGCGGCGCTTCGCCGGCCAGCCGATCCACTGGCCCGTGGTCTGGCTGGCGCCGCTGCTGCTGGCCGGGCTGTTCTGGGGGCCGCTCAGCGGCAACCCTCCCGCCCGGACCTGCGCACTGGCGCTGTTCATGATGCTGTTCAGCGGCGCCAACTTCATCGACGCCTGGCGCGCGCAGCGGCTGGAGCCGCTGGTGATGCGGCGGCTGACGATGCTGGTGTTCCTGGTGACCTGCGCCTTCATGGCCGACCGGGCGCTTTACATGCTGCAGCATGCGACGCGGCCGGCGGAGTATGTCGTCACCCACCCGATGCACACCGTTTCGGCGCTGGTGGCCCTGCTGATCGTGACCGTGTGGAACCTGTCGATCCTGATGATGGCGAGCGAACGCCTGGCCAACCGCCTCACCGACATCGCCCACAGCGACGGCTTGACGCGCGTGCTGAACCGCACCGGCTTCCGCGCGCTGGCGGTCCGCCTGGTGCAGCGCTGCCGCCGCGACCGCAAGCCGGTCTCGGTGCTGCTGCTGGACCTGGACCACTTCAAGAAGATCAACGACAGCCATGGCCACGAAGCCGGCGATCGTCTGCTCTGCGCCTTTGCCGACACCGTCAGCGGAATGATCCGTCCCGGTGACCTGCTGGCGCGCTACGGCGGCGAGGAGTTCTGCGTGCTGCTGCCCGGCGCATCGCTGGCGGACGCGCAGGCCGCGGCGGAACGCCTGCGCGAAGGCTTCGCGAGCATCCGCCTGCGCAGCGGCGATGCCGACTACGGCGCCACCGTCAGCATCGGGGTGGCCCAGTTCCTGGGCGGCGAGATGATCGACGAGGCCGTGTCGCGAGCCGACCGCGCGCTGTACCAGGCCAAGCATCGCGGCCGCAACCGCGTGGAGACTACCGAGACCATCGGCGAGGGCCTGCCGGCCTGAGGCCAGCGGCGGATCAGGCCTCGGTCGCGGCCTGTTCCAGGCGCGCCCGCGCTTCCTTCTTGCCGATGCCGCGCAGGCCGGCGATGGCGGCCACCTGCGACTGCCGCGGCACGGTCTTCTCGGCTTCCCAGTTGTAGACCGACTGGGCACTGACGCCGATCAGGCGCCCGAACTCCTCGGCGCTCAGGTCCAGGCGCGCGCGCAGCGAGCGCAGGCCCTTGGCGGAGTAGCGGTGCTTCTCGCCCGTCTCTTCGTCCGCCGGAGCAACGGCCGCCTTGCCGGCCTGCTTGCGCAGCGCCGCCAGCTCGCGCTCCAGCGCCTGCACCTGCTTCTTCAGCGCCGACAGCTGCTGCCGGTGGGAACTGCTCGCCGCCTGCAGCGGGGCCAGGCTCTGGCGCAGGGTCTTGCGGGAAAGGCGGGCAATCTCGGTCTTCAGCAGGGCAGCGATATTGGGCATGGCCGTTGAAACGGGGGATCGAGGGGTCCGAAGTATGCCTGATTCGGTCGTCAGGTCATGTGAATGGCCACACGGTCAGATAGCGTGACGCGGCATTCATCCACAGCCAGGCGCGCCGGCGCGGCTGGACAGCGGGCGAAGGGACATGATGGGATTCGCGGCCGCCGATCTCTTACCTGGGCGATGTCCCTCCGCCGAATCCCCTTGGCCAGCCTGCTGCTGGCACTGCTCTGCACCGCCTGCGCCGGACTCCCGCCCGCATCGATGCCGTCCGCGGCGCAGCCGCCTGACCCCACCGCTGTCCTGCCCGACCTGGCGGCGGCCTCCTACAACCAGATCGCCAACCGCTACCTGCTGCCGCTGTACGCGCGGATCGCCCCGCTGGAGATCTACTGCGGCTGCGCCTTCGACCCCGCCAGCAAGGCGGTGGACCCCGGGACCTGCGGCTTCGATCCGGAACGGCGCTGGGGCGACGACGGCTCGCGCGGCGCGCGCATCGAATGGGAGCACGTCGTGCCGGCGGCACGCATGGCGGAAGCCCTGGGCTGCGGCAGCCGCGCCGCCTGCCGCGCGCAGGAATCCTTCCGCCTGGCAGAGAACGATCCCTACAACCTGCTGCCGGCGCTGGGGGCTCTCAACGCGCGGCGCAGCAACCATCCCTATGCCGAGATTCCCGGAGAGGCACGCAGCTATGGCCGCTGCGACTTCGAGCTGCAGGAACAGCGCGATGCCGGCCACCGCAGCGCCCGCGTGGAGCCGCCCGAGGAGATCAAGGGCGACATCGCGCGCATCTCGCTGTACTACGCGCAGCGCTACGGCATCCGCTTCAGCGATGCGGAACTGCAGCAGTTCCAGGCCTGGAGCGCGTCAGACCCGGTGAGCCGCGAGGAGCGCTCCCGCGCCGCCTGGATCCGGAGGAACATCACGGGCTGGGCCAATCCCTTCGTGGAATAGGCTTCAGAGCCTGCCGCAGGCCAGGTTGGCGCTGACGGCCACGTCCATCTTCTTGGGGTCCGGCAGCTTCAGCGCGCGCATGAACTGCACGTACTGCTCGCGTGTCTTGCCGGCCAGGCGCGGGTTGTGGCGCTTTTCCTCGCCGATGGAGGAGGCCGTCCAGCCCTTGTAGTCGTGCGCCGGATACACCAGCGTGTCATCGGGCAGCCGGAACAGGACCTCGACGATGGAATGCCAGGAGCGCTCCGGATCGCCGTTCTGGAAGTCGGTGCGGCCGCTGCCGCGGATCAGCAGCACGTCGCCGGTGAACACGGCCTGCGGCCGCTCCGGTCTCAGTACGAAACTGAAGCTTTCGTCGGTGTGTCCGGGCGTGTAGAGCGCCTGCAGGCGCAGGCCCTCGATCTCCAGCAGTTCGCCGTCGCGCACGGTCTGCGATACGCATTCGGCACGGCTGAGCTCGCCCATGATCGTGACGCAGCCGGTGGCGTCGCGCAGGTCGCCCAGCGCCGTGATGTGGTCGGCATGCGTGTGCGTGTCGATGGCGCGCAGCAGCCGCAGGTCCAGCTCGCGGATCGCCTGCAGATACTGCGCCGTCTGCTCCTTCACCGGATCGATGATCAAGGCCTCGCGCCCGATGCCCGAGGCGATCAGGTAGGTATAGGTGCTGGACTCCGCGTCGAAGAACTGCCTGAACAGCATGGGAGACTCCTGAGTGTAGACGGGCTCTGGTTCAGCCGAGGGCCCGCACCGCCATCACCGCGCAGGCCAGCAGCATCGTCGCCGCAAACCCCACCTGCAGGGCAGGACCTGCCAAGCCCGGCGCCAGGCGCCGGCCGGCGACCATGCCGAGCAGGGCCCCGCCCACGAAAGGCAGCGCCGCCCTCCAGGGCACACCATGCCCCATCAGCAGCGCGCTGCCCACCGCCGCCGCGCTGGTGAGGGCGATCGCCATCAGCGAGGTGGCGACGGCCGAATGGATCGACAGCGGCGTCGCGGCCCGCAGGGCGGGAACGATGACGAATCCGCCGCCCACGCCGAGCAGGCCCGACAGGAAGCCGGTGGCGGCGCCGATCGCCGAGATCAGCAGCGCGCAGGGGCAGGTCCACATCAGGCGTCCGGTCCGCGGATGCAGCCGGCACAGCGGCCCGTCGTCTTCCGCGCCGTTGCCGGCCACGGCGGCGCGCACCACCGCCGCTTCCGCCGGCTGCCTCCAGGCCTGGAGGAGCAGGCGCAGCGCCACCGCGGCCAGCAGGGCGGCGAAGATCAGCGACAGGGTATCGCCGGACATCCGGCCGGCCGCCGCCAGGCCCAGCGGCGCGGCCAGTGCCCCGACCGCCGCCATCAGCACCGCCGCGCGATAGCGGATGTAGGTGACGTTCCAGGCGAAGGCGGTGCCGAAGGCCGCCGCCGCGCAGACTGCCATCAGCGCCACCGGCGCGGCCTCGGCAAAGCTCCAGCCGAGCCCGAGCATCAGCAGGGGAACGGCCAGGATGGAGCCGCCGGCGCCGGTCAGGCCGAGCACCAGCCCCATCAGCATCCCCAGCAGCAGGCTCATCTCAGCCGTACCGCGCCAGCAGCGAGGTCACCTTCTCCAGCCGCTCTTCCGCGCGGCGGTCCTTGATGCCCAGTTCGGCCAGCTCTCGCCGGGTCACGCAGGACATCAGGTCGAAGAAGGCACGGTCCATCGCCTTGCGCACGGCGGTGAACTGCTGCACCACCCGCTCGCACTCGTCCTCCTTCTCGATCATCGCGGCCACGCCGCGGACCTGGCCCTCGATGCGCTTCAGCCGCGCCAGCATCTGCGCCTTGTCCTCGCGCCAGTCTTTCATGCCACTCTCCGGCCATATACCATAGGGGGTATAGTATACAAAAATCCAGGAGTCCATATGACGCAAGCGATACTCGGGGGGATGCTGATCGGCCTGTCGGCCGTGCTGCTCTATGCCGGACTCGGCCGCATCGCCGGCATCAGCGGCATCGCCTTCGGCATGCTGGAGCCTGCGGCGCGCCACTGGCGCCTGCCTTTCCTGGCCGGCCTCGTCGGCGGCGGCTGGCTGGCCGTATCGGCGGGATCCGCCTGGCTGCCCTGGACGATCCCGCAGGCCGGCGGCGCGGGCCTGCTGGCACTGGCCGGCCTGCTCGTCGGCGCCGGGACGGCGCTGGGCAACGGCTGCACCAGCGGGCATGGCATCTGCGGACTGGCGCGCCTGTCTCCGCGCTCGCTGGCGGCCGTGGCCACCTTCATGCTGGCCGGCATGGCCGCCGCCACGCTGCTGCGCGGAGCCCTGTCGTGAAGCGCGCCGCCGCCCTCGCCTTCCTGTCCGGCCTGCTGTTCGGGGCCGGACTGGTGATCTCCGGGATGGCGATGCCGCAGCGCGTGCTGGCTTTCCTGACCCTGGGCCCCGGCTGGGACCCCGCGCTGATCGGCACCATGGGCGGCGCGCTGGCCGTGGCGCTGCCCGGATTCTGGCTGGCACGCCGCCGCGCCGCACCCCTGGCCGGAGGCCAGTTCGCCGCGCCGGCCTCTTCGCGGATCGACGGACGCCTGATCGGCGGTGCGCTGTTGTTCGGCCTGGGCTGGGGGCTGTCCGGCTACTGCCCCGGCCCGGTCATCGTCAGCGCCGGACTGGGGCAGGCCTCCGCCGGGATCGCGCTGGCCGCCATGCTGGTCGGCGGCGTCCTGGTGCGCCGGTTCCTGCCCTCGCCCTGAACACGCGCCAGGTTGCCTTGCCCCTTCAGCGCCGGCGCGCCGCCTTGCGGCGCGGCTCCTTGCCGGATTTCCCCGCCTCGTCGAGGGAATGCGTCTGCTTGATCGCACCGTCCCGTTCGGCCCGCTCGCCCAGCGCCTGGTAGAAGCGGTGCAGATGATCCAACTCGCCTTCGTCCAGATCCTCGACACCGATCAGGCGATTGCTGGCCTCGTGATGCGAAGCCAGCAGTTCGTTGAGCTTCAGGTGGAGCGCCTCGGTCTGCTTGTTCTGCGAGTGCTGGATCAGGAAGACCATCAGGAAGGTCACGATCGTGGTGCCCGTGTTGATGGTGAGCTGCCATTTCTCCCCGAAGCCGAAGACCGGCCCCAAGGCCGCCCAGAGCAGGACCGAACCGGCGGCGATGGCAAAGGCGACCGAGCCGCCGAAGACGCGGTTGGCGCCGTCGGCAAAGCGATCGAACAGCTCAAGCCGCTTCAGGCGCCGGACCATGGCTGCGCTCCATCGCCACATCGCTCCGCCCGCGGGCCTGCGCCTCCTGGCAGCTCCCCAGCAGTGCGGGCAGCAACGCGAGCACCAGGGTCATCGCACCACGCATCAACGATTCCATTTGCACAGGTCCTGAGGCCGGCCTGCTCTGGCTATCGCCAGAGCCGTGCCAGCCCGCCCGCCATCGGCAGGGACCGGCCCGCGGCGGCGCAGGTGGCCGATTTTGCGTGGAGAAATGCCGGCCCCTAGGGGACGCCGGCAAGCCCGGCGCGGCGCACTTGCCTTGCACTCTGCATGGGAGCAATCCGCCTGCCTTGCGCATTACCGCGCCGCGGAGGCGTCTGCAACGCCGCGTCCCTGGGTACGCCGCTTGCCCGCCCAGGGGCCTGGTGAAATGGAGGAAATACCCGATGAAGGCCCTCGTCTACAACGGCGCCCATGACGTTCGTGTGGAAAACATGCCCGAACCGCGCCTGCAGGAACCGGACGACATCCTGCTGCGCGTCACCGCCACGGCCATCTGCGGCTCGGACCTGCACCTGTACCGGGGCAAGGTGCCGGGGATGAAGGAGGGCGACATCCTCGGCCATGAATTCATGGGCATCGTGGAGGAAGTCGGCCCCCAGGTCAGCAGCCTCAGCGTCGGCGACCGGGTGGTGGTGCCCTTCACGATCGCCTGCGGCGCATGCTTCTTCTGCGAGAAGGAACTGTATGCCGCCTGCGAGAGCACCAATCCCGGACGGGGCGCCATCCTCAACAAGAAGAGCGCCACGCCCGGGGCCGGCCTGTTCGGCTACACCCATCTCTACGGCGGCTATCCCGGCGGGCAGGCAGAGTTCGTGCGCGTGCCCAAGGCCAACGTCGGGCCATTGAAGTTGCCCGATGGCCTGGCGGACGAGGAAGTGCTGTTCCTGTCGGATATCCTTCCCACCGGCTACCAGGCCGCACTGAACGCCGAGATCGGCCCCGGCTCCACCGTGGCGATCTTCGGTGCCGGTCCCGTGGGGCTGATGTCCGCGGCCTGCGCACGCATGCTCGGCGCGGAGCGCATCTACATGGTGGACCATCACGGATACCGGCTGCAGTTCGCCGCCTCGCAGTACGGCTGCATCCCGATCGACTTCGACCGCGTCGACGACCCGGCCGACCTGATCCTGCAGCAGACCGGGGGCCGCGGCGCGGATGCCAGCATCGACGCCATCGGCTTCGAGGCCAAGGGAAGCACGGTGGAGACCGTGCTGACCACGCTGAAGCTGGAAGCATCCAGCGGCGCGGCGCTGCGGCAGTGCATTGCGGCCACCCGAAGGGGCGGAGTGGTCAGCGTGCCCGGGGTCTACGCCGGCTTCATCCACAGCTTCCTGTTCGGCGACGCCTTCGACAAGGGACTCATCTTCAGGATGGGCCAGACCCATGCGCAGCGCTACATGCCCGAGCTGCTGCAGTTCATCCAGGAAGGCCGGCTCGAGCCGGCGGCCATCATCACCCACCGCCTGCCGCTGGAAGATGCCGCCCATGGCTACCAGATCTTCGACCGGAAGCGGGAAAGCTGCCGCAAGGTGGTGCTCACCCCGACGCGGCATTGATCATGTTCGACGCGCTGCTGCAGACCGACCTGCGCGGCATGTTCCTGCCGGACGTGTCGTTGCTGGAGATCTTCCTGCGCGGGACCCTGATCTACCTGGGCCTGTTCGTCCTGCTGCGCTGGCTCCGGCGCCCCACCGGGCAGCTCGGCATCGCCGACGTGCTGCTGATCACGCTGCTGGCCGACGCTTCGCAGAACGCCATGAGCGGCCCGTACGAATCCGTCAGTTCCGGCATCTGGCTGGTGCTGACGATCGTGTTCTGGGACCAGGTGATCGACCGGCTCAGCTATCGCTGGCCGCGGCTGGCCCACTGGGCGCAACCGCCGCCGGTGGAGCTGATTGCCGACGGAATCGTCCACGAAAAGAACCTCGAGCGCCATCACATCAGCATGGACGAGTTGCGCTGCCATCTGCGCCAGCACGGCATCGACGACTTCGGAGCCGTGCACCGCTGCTTCCTGGAGAACACCGGGCACATCAGCGTCCTCCGGCGGCGCGGCGCAGACGCATGAGCATCGGCCTGCCCTGGGGCCCGCTGCCGGCGCGCAGCCTGCACCTCTGCATCGACATGCAGAACCTCTTCGCCCGCGGGTCGCCCTGGGAAACTCCCTGGCTGGAGCGGGTGCTGCCGCAGATCCGGGAACTCGCCTCGCGCCATGCCCGGAGCACCATCTTCACGCGCTTCATCCCGCCGCAGCGGCCGGAACACGCTCGCGGCAGCTGGCGCCGCTACTACGAACGCTGGCGCGACCTCACCCGCGACCGCGTCGATCCCGCGCTGCTGGAGCTGCTGCCGCCGCTGGCCGCGCTGGTGCCGCCGGCGGCCGTGCTCGACAAGCCCTGCTACTCGCCTTTCGTCCACAGCGGCCTGCCGGCAATGCTCCGCGAGCGGAGTGCCGAGGCCCTGGTGATCAGCGGTGCGGAGACCGACGTCTGCGTGCTGGCGACGGTGCTGTCGGCGGTGGACCTGGGATACCGCGTGGTCGTGGTGGAGGACGCCGTCTGCAGCAGCAGCGATGCCACGCACGATGCGCTGATGATGCTCTACCGGCAGCGGCTGGGTTCGCAGATCGAGCTGGCCGATACGCAGACCGTGCTGGGCCAATGGCCACCCTAGCGCGCCGCGGCGCGGTGGGCCCGCAACCATTCCTCGGCAAAGGGCGCCAGCGCGAACAGCAGCCCCGCGGCCACGACCGCAGCGGCGCGGCGCCAGTCGGGCGCCGGGTCCTTCCACGCCAGCGTGAAGTCCGCCTCCAGGTCCGCCGCCGCCAGTGCCAGCCACTGGTCCCGGTGCAGCAGGCCGATCAATAGCAGCGCAGTCAGCGGCAGCACGTCGAGGAAGCCGTGCACATGCTGCTCCAGCACCGAGATGCGGCGCCGCGGCGCCGCGTAGCGGCTGTCCCAGACCGAAGTGGCCTGGTGCGCCAGCCAGAGGGCGGC
>Ga0255097_1000308_pt1 | contig 22074 bp, 18 predicted proteins | sample Colum_Atlam_RepB_2_FD_188436 | JGI IMG/M metagenome (GOLD analysis project Ga0255097, IMG submission 188436) | Freshwater microbial communities from Columbia River, Oregon, United States - Colum_Atlam_RepB_8d | ecosystem: Environmental > Aquatic > Freshwater > River | place: USA: Oregon...
ACCTGGGGGCGCCGGAGCAGCTGAAGCTCGATGCGCTGCGCGACCGCCTGCGCTCCGTGCTGGAGAACCCTGCGATCCCCAAGCTGGCTCAGCACGCCAAGTACGATATCAACGTGCTGGCGCGCCATGGCATCGCGGTGCAGGGCCTGGCCCATGACACCATGCTGCAGAGCTACGTGCTCGACGCCGCAGGCAACCGTCACGACATGGACACGCTGGCGGAGAAGTACCTGGGCCATCGCACGATCAAGTTCGAGGACGTGGCCGGCAAGGGCAAGAACCAGCTCAGCTTCAACCAGGTGCCGCTGGACAAGGCCGCCGACTACTCGGCCGAGGATGCCGACATCACGCTGCGCCTGCACCAGATCATGCACCCGCGCCTGGAGGCGGACCCGCCGCTGCTGCGCGTCTACGAAGACATCGAGATGCCGCTGGTGCCGGTGCTGGCCGCGATGGAGCAGCGCGGCGTGAAGCTGGACGTGGCGCTGCTGCGCCAGATCAGCGGCGAGCTGGCCCAGCGCATGGACGAGCTGCAGAAGGCCGCCTTCGAGCAGGCCGGAGGCGAGTTCAACCTGGGTTCGCCCAAGCAGCTCCAGGCGATCCTGTTCGAGAAGCTGCAGTTGCCGGTGCTGGGCAAGACGCCCAAGGGCGAGCCCTCCACCGCCGAGGACGTGCTGGAGGAGCTGGCCGCGCAGCACCCGCTGCCGCGCCTGATCCTCGACTGGCGCGGCATGCAGAAGCTGCGCTCCACCTATACCGAGCAGCTGCCGCTGGCGGTGAACCCGCGCAGCGGCCGGGTGCACACGTCCTATGGCCAGGCCATCGCCGCCACCGGCCGCCTGTCCTCGTCCGACCCCAACCTGCAGAACATCCCGGTACGCAACGCCGAAGGGCGCCGCATCCGCCAGGCCTTCGTGCCGGAGGCGGGCAATGCGCTGCTGTCGATCGACTACTCGCAGATCGAGCTGCGCCTGATGGCGCATTTCTCGAAGGACGAACGCCTGCAGGATGCTTTTCGCCGCGGCCTGGACATCCATCGCGCCACCGCCGCCGAGGTCTTCGGGCTGACACTGGAGGAAACCGGCGCCGAGCAGCGCCGCGCCGCCAAGGCGATCAACTTCGGCCTGATCTACGGCATGTCGGCCTTTGGCCTGGCACGCCAGCTGGCGATCCCGCGCGGCGAGGCCCAGGACTACATCGACCGCTTCTTCGGCCGCTATCCCGGCGTGAAGCGCTTCATGGACGAAACCCGCGTGCAGGCGCATGAGACGGGCTACGTGGAAACCCTGTTCGGCCGCCGGCTCTACCTGCCGAACATCCACTCCAAGAACCAGGCCCTGCGCCAGTACGCCGAGCGCACCGCGATCAATGCGCCCCTGCAGGGCACCGCGGCCGACCTGATCAAGAAGGCCATGATCGAACTGCACCGGCACCTGCGCCAGGACCTGCCGGAGATCCGCATGATCATGCAGGTGCACGACGAACTGGTCTTCGAAGGGCCGGCGGCCCTGCTGAAGGAGCAGGCGCCGCAGATTGCCGGCCTGATGTGCCGGGTCGCGCAACTTGCCGTGCCCCTGGTGGCGGACTGGGGCACCGGCCCCAACTGGGACGCGGCGCACGAGGCCGAAGGTCACGCAAGTAGCTGAAAAAGATCGATTTATAGTTTGAAAACGCCCCAAAAGCCGGGATTGTTGTCAAGCTAACGATATGTTTTGGAAGTGTTTTATTCTATTGAATAAAACATGTGGCTGGAAGCCTGGAACTCCATTGAACTTCGCGGGCCCGGCCCCATCTAATCCTTCGAGTGCTGATTCTCCCTGTCACACTCATCCGTCTCGACTCCCTGGACGGAAATCCGGCGCCCCCAAGCCGGAGCAGTTGCCCAGCGGATCCTCCCCCGGTCCGCTGGGCATTTTTATTTGTGCGACGGCAAGGCGGAAAGTTCCTCGAGTTCTTTTGCTCGTCTCCCGCAAGAACGCGGCTGCGCCATCCATGGCGAGGCCGCGGCTACCCGATCGAGCCCCTGGGCGGCCCTCCCTGGCCGCCCGTGATCTGCCGCAGGCGATGCCGTTCAGGCATCGCCGAAGTGCGGCAGATCGCCTGCCGGGCGAACGCGTGATGCGATTCGACCATCACGAAGGACGTTCGCCGAGCCCCCCTCCAACCTTGGCGAACGTCGCGTCCTCCTCGATCCCCAGCCACTCCCGGAGCAGCTTCTGCGCCTCGGGCAGGCCGGCGCGGTTCTCGGAGGAGAACAGCTGCACCGTGGCCGAGCCGCCCAGTTCCTTCTGCACCTTCAGCAGCGTGCCCTTGGCGGCACCGAAACCGAGCTTGTCGGCCTTGGTCAGCAGCACATGGACGCGCAGGCCTCGGTGGTCGGCCCAGGCCAGCATCTGGCGGTCGTGGTCGCCCAGGGGGTGGCGGATGTCCATGATCAGGACCACGCCGACCAGGTTCTGTCGGTCTTCCAGGTAGCGGCCGATCAGCTTGCCCCAGTCGCGGCGCACCTGTTCCGGCACCTCGGCGTAGCCGTAGCCCGGCAGGTCGGCAAAGCGCCCCCCGGGAACCCCGAACAGGTTGATCAGCTGGGTACGGCCGGGAGTCTTGCTGACCCGGGCCAGCTGTTTCTGGCCGCAGATCAGGTTGAGGGCGCTGGACTTGCCGGCGTTGGAACGGCCGGCGAAGGCGATTTCCGGCAGGGCGTCCGCGGGCAGCTGGTCCAGGCGAGCGCAGGACAGGATGAAACCGGCTTGGGCAAAGGGATTCAGCATCGGGCGTCGGCCATGTAGAATTGGGGGTTCAAGATCTATTGTCGCGCTTTAAAGCCAGCCCTGCGCGAGCCACCGTCAAGATACAGAACTCATTTTTAGGGAGTTTTCCAGATGAAGCGCGTCCTGCTTGTCCTCGCCCTGTGCGCCCCGCTGTCCGTGTTCGCGGAAGCGGCTCCGGCGAAGAAAGACCCGATCACGCAGGGCGATGCCGCTGCCGGCGCCACCAAATCCGCCCCCTGCGGCGCCTGCCACGGCCCCAACGGCAACAGCGCCATGCCGGAGTGGCCGAAGCTGGCCGGCCAGAGCTCGCGCTTCATCTTCGACCAGCTCAAGGCCTTCAAGAGCGGCGCCCGCCAGAACCCGATCATGCAGGGCCAGGTCGCCGCACTGAGCGAACAGGACATGCGTGACCTCGCCGCCCACTACGCCCTGCAGAAGCCGGCCCCGGGCCTGGCCAGCAAGGACGCCGTGGCCGTCGCCAAGCCGCTGTACCTGGCCGGCAACGCCAGCCGCGCCCTGCCGGCCTGCTCGGGCTGCCACGGCCCCGCCGGTGCCGGCAACGCCGCCGCCGCCTACCCGCGCCTGGGTGGCCAGCACGCCGCCTATGTCGCCGCCCGCCTGCGCAACTACCGCGAGCTGGGTCTGAAGGGCGAACTGCCGGACGGGAACCAGAAGATGATGGCCGCTGTCGCAGCGAAGCTGTCGGACAAGGAAATCGACTCGCTCGCTTCCTACGTCAACGGCCTGCAGTAAAGCTGCGTCAAACCGCCCAAACGCTCCTCAAAGGATTCTTCATGCGCGCCTTCGCCCGCTACCTCAGCGCTGCCTTCCTGGCCCTGACCGCCCTCGCCTGCTCGGCGCAGGACGGGCAGTTCACCGAGGGCAAGCAGTACCGCAAGGTGCGTGAGATCCAGCAGCCGGCCGACAAGAAGCGCATCCTGGTCGAGGAGTTCTTCTGGTATGGCTGCCCGCACTGCTACGCCCTGGACCCGGCAATCAGCAACTGGGCCAAGACCAAGCCGGCGGACGTCGACTTCACGCGCGTGCCCAACACCCTGGGCCGCCCGGTGGGCGCGCTGCACGCCAAGGCCTACTACACCGCCGAATCGCTGAACGCGCTCGACAAGATGCATCCGGCGCTGTTCGACGCCATCCACAAGGAAGGCCAGCACCTGGAGAACGAGGCGCAGATCGCGGCCGTGTTCAACCGCACCCTGGGCCTGATGCCGGACATCTTCGGCAACACCTTCAAGGGCTTCGCGGTGGACGCGCGCTTCCGCAAGTCGGAGCAGCTGTCGAAGGACTACGGCATCACCAGCGTCCCGGTCGTGGTGGTCGGCGGCAAGTACATGACCAGCGCCGCCATGGCCGGCAGCTTCGAGTCGATGCTCAAGGTGGTGGATGCCCTGGTCGTCAAGGTGCGCAAGGAACGTGGCGGCCGCTAAGCGCAGGCCCCGCGACATCTGGCTGGCCCGGCTTCTCGCCGGGCTTTTTGTTGTGGGCGCGGCCCAGGCCCAGACGCCGCCCAAGCCCCCGGCCCGGCCTGTGGCGGCGCCCAGGGCGGCAACGCCGCTGGTGTCGCTGCAGAAGGCCTGCGAGCTGATCGGCGGCCGCCTGCAGAGCGTCGGCGTGGAGAACTGCCTCAACGCCGGCCTGCGGCCCAGCGGCGGCCAGAGCGTCAACGGCCTGCCGATCCTGTGGCGCGATTTCGCTCCCACCAGCCGCAAGGCTACGCCGCGCCGCATCCTGCTGATCGGCGGCATCCACGGCGACGAGCTGTCCTCGGTCAGCACCGTGTTCCAGTGGATGAAGGAACTGGAGACCAAGCAGGACCAGGCCTTCTACTGGCGCGTCGCGCCCTGCGTGAATCCCGACGGCATGCTGCTGCGCCCGCCCACGCGCGTGAACGCCCGCGGCGTGGACCTGAACCGCAACTTCATGACGCCGGACTGGAAATCCGACGCGCTGGCCTACTGGGAAAACCGCACGCGCAAGGACCCTCGCCGCTACCCGGGTCCCTCGCCGCTGTCGGAGCCGGAAAGCCGCTGGCTGGACGAGGCGATCAAGGCCTTCCGTCCGGACGCGATCGTGTCGGTGCATGCGCCCTACGGACTGCTGGACTACGACGGCCCGGCGCAGGCGCCGGAAAACTTCGGCTACCTGCACCTGCACCAGCTCGGCACCTATCCGGGCTCGCTGGGCAACTACGCGGGCGTGTACCTGGGCATGCCGGTGATCACGCTGGAGCTGCCGCATGCCGGCATCATGCCGTCGGCGGCGCAGTCGCAGCGCATCTGGAACGACATGCTGCAGTGGCTGGAGAAGAACCTGCCGAAGACGGAGCCGGCGCTGTACCAGCGGCTGGACGACCATCCCTGGAATGGTGGGAACGAAGGCCGCTAGAAGCGGCCTTTTTCTTGTCCGCCGCCCGCTCCTGGCCAAGCGGAGAGACGGTGGGCAGGACATGGATGCCCGAGGCAGGGCCGCGCATGGAGCAATGGCCGACAAGGGCAGGACGCCCGCAGCTAGGGCAACGCAGGAGCAGTTGCCGGGAGGGTTTGCAGGATGGGTGAAGCTGTTGCCCCAGCCGTTCGCCCTGAGCTTGTCGAAGGGTGAACGCATTCGGGTAGCCATCCTTGGCGGGACACCTCTTCCTGATCGAGCCCCATGGCGGCCCGCCGTGGCCGCCCGTGCTCATGCCGTTGGGGCGCGATGACGCACCCGTTCGTCCTGGGCCTGTCGAAGGATGAACGCGATCAGGCGCCCGGATCCTAAAGGTTCTCCTCGCGGAAAATCTTCCACACGCCTTCGCCGTCCTGCTTCCAGAACTGCTGCTTGCGGCTGCGCTGGTTGAAGTTGTCGCTGCGGTAGTCCATCTCGAACTCGGCCAGCAGCAGCGGCGTGCCGGCGCCCGGGTAGCGGTAGAGGCTGATGTTGCCGAGCTTCACGTCGATGTGCTTCTTGCCGGCGTTCACGCGCTTCTTGTGCTCGGTGAACTGCTTGAGGTTCATGCCGCTGACGGTGAACTCGGGACCGTAGAAGGACAGGTAGCCTTCGGTGTCCCGGGCGGACCAGCGGGCGCGCCAGCTTTCGACGCGGGCCAGGAATTCCTCGCGGTCCTTCTGCTGCGCGGCGGGCGTGACCCACTCCAGTTCGTTGCTCAGCACCACCGGGGTGTCGCCCAGATCGATGTAGGGCTTGAGCGAGAGCAGGTCGTCGTTGGCCATGGTCACGCAGCCTTCGCTGGAGCGCGGGGCGCGGCTTTCGGTGTCGCGCGGCACGCCATGCAGCCAGATGCCGTGGCCGGTGCGGCGCTTGAAGACGTCCCAGGGGTTGGGGTAGTTCGTCGGCCAGGCACCGGCGCCGTACAGCTCCGGCAGCGATTCGTCCTTGAGCCAGCGGGTGATGTGGTAGATGCCGATCGGCGTGCGGTTGTCGCCGCGCGCCTCCTTGCCGGCGCCGTTCTTGCCCATGGCGGCGTAGTGATGGCGCATCAGCCGAAGCCTGCCGCCGTCGTTCTCGAAGACGTAGAGGCGCGCGCGCTGCAGGTCGGTGACCAGCAGGTGCTTGTGCGAGCCGGGCAGCTGCAGCACGGCGTTGGGGACGGTGCCTTCGGGCGGTACGGCCTTCTCGCTGTCCAGGCGGATGCGGGCTTCCTCGGCCAGTTCGGCCAGGCGCTTGGGTTCCGGGGCGCCCTTCTCGGAAGCGGCGAGCAGCTGGCGGTAGACCGGGCGGGCCGGGATGAAGTCCGGCTCCTTGTGCGTGATGTCCTGCAGCAGGCTCAGCGCCTCGCCGGCCTTGCCGGTCTCGAGATGCCGGATCGCCTCGCCCAGCGCCCACTCGGCGTCGATCGGCTGGCCGTCATCCTTCCAGGCGACGCGCTGCGGGGCGGCGGGCTTGGCGGCGTTGGGCACCGGCGGGGGCGGCCGCGAGACGGTGAGCTGGGCGATCGGCACGCTGACCGCCGCCGGCGCATCGTTCTGCGCCATCCGGGGCAACAGGAAGCTCGCGCCGAGTGCGGTGAAGCACACAGCGGCCAGGGCGGATAGCGAGGCTATCCACAGGGTGTAGCGACCTGGCATCGAAGCTGGGTGAGTGGTCAGCTGCCGCTCAGCGCGTGTATTCGCGGCTGATCTTCCAGCTGCCGCCCACCTGCTTCAGCTCCAGCGTCTTGGAGACCTGGTCGGAGAAGGCGTCGGACTCGTAGTCCTGGCGGAAGCTGACGCGCAGGCCGTCGCTGGTGCGGGCAATCTGCGGGTTCACCGTCTTGACGCTGATGCGCTTGGGACGGCTGATGCGGTCGCGGCGCTGGGCTTCCCAGGCGCCGCGGCTGAGGCTGCCCTCGGGCAGGAAGTCCGGCGCATAGAGCGCGAAGTAGGCTTCCAGGTTCTTGCCGGCCCAGGCCTGCGACCAGGCCGCGAGGGTGGCGGTGACCGCCTGGGTGGTGGCGGCGTCGATCTCGGCGGCCGGCGGCGGGATGGTGGCCGGCGTCGGGGCCAGGGCCGGAGCCGCCGCGACCGGGGCGGCGGCACGCGGGGCCGGGGCGGCGACGGTGGTGGCCGGGTCGCTGGGGGCGTTGTCGAGCTGGCCCACCAGGCTCAGCTTGCGGCGCAGGGCGCCGTTGCCCGGGTCCAGCATCAGGGCGCGGTTGTAGGACGCGCCGGCCAGGGCGGCGTAGATGTCGCCCAGGTTCTCGTGGGCCGTGGCGTAGCTCGGGTGGGTGGCCAGGGCGGCTTCCAGGGCGTCGCGGGCGCGCTCGTAGTCACCCTGCTGGGCATAGAGCACGGCCAGGTTGTTGTAGGGCTCGGGCAGCTGCGGGTAGTCGCGGGTCAGGTCGGCGAACACGCGGATCGCCTGCTCGGTGCGGTTCAGGCGCACCAGGGCCAGGCCGCGGACGAAACGGGCCTGCGCGTCCTGCGGGTTGGCCTGCAGGTGGGTTTCCACCTTGCGCAGGGCGTCGGCGGCATTGCCCTGGTTCAGCAGGGCCTGGGCTTCCTCGGCGACGCTGGCGGCCAGCACGGGAGCGGAAGCGAAAACGATCGCAGCAGCGGCGATACGGCAGAACTTGAGCATCACGCCGACCTCGGGCATTGGGTGTGATTTGATTTGCCGCTAAATATATCAGCAACGCGCCTGCGGAAGCGGCACCGGAAAGGGGGATTCAGCGCGCGTAGACGTCCGGCGTGCCCGGCGGGCGCTTCTTGAACCGGCGATGGACCCAGAAGTACTGCGACGGGGCCAGCTTCACCCCCTCTTCCAGCACCCGGTTGATGCGCGCCGTGTCGGCCACGTCGTCTCCGCCCGGGAAGTCTTCCAGCGCCGGGAAGAAGGTGACGCGGTAGCGGCCGTTGATCCGGGCCGGGAAGTAGGGCACCACCTTGGCCCGGCCCATCTGCGCCAGGCGGCCGGTGGCGCTGATGGTCAGCGCCGGGTGGCCGAAGAAGGGCGCGAACACGGCGTTGCGGCGGTCAAGGGTCTGGTCCGGCGCGTACCAGATGCAGCGGCCCTCGCGCAGGGCCTTCACCAGCTTGCGCAGGTCCTCGCGCGGCAGGGCCGGCAGGCCGGAACGGGCCTCGCGCCAGTGGTGCATGTAGTGGTCCATGACCTTGTTCTCGTAGGGCCGGTACATGGCATGGAACGGGCGATTTGCAAGGCAGAGGTAGCGGGCGCCCAGCTCCAGGGTGGTGAAGTGCCCCGTCAGCAGCAGCACGCCTTGGCCGTCCTTCATGGCCGCGTCCAGGTGCTCCAGCCCCACCACCTCGCCATGGGGACGCAGCTTGTCGTCGGAGGCGAACCAGGCCAGCGCCGCCTCGAACACGCCGGCGCCCAGGTCGGCGAAATGCTCGTCCGCCAGGCGCTCGCGCTCGGCGGCCGGCAGTTCCGGGAAGCAGACCTCGAGGTTGCGGCGCACGACGTGGCGGCGGCTGGGGATGACCCGGCCCAGGAAGCGGCCCAGGCCAGCGCCCAGGGCCAGCAGCCAGGGCACCGGCAGCAGGCACAGCAGGCGCATCAGGCCGATGCCGAACCAGGTCGGCCAGTAGCGGGGCGAGAGGAAGGCAGGCTGGAAGGATCGGTCGGCCATCCGTGAATTGTAGCCGCCGCCGCCGCTGGTTACGCTTCCCGGGATGCGACTGCTCTATTCCTGCCTGCTGTACCTGCTGACGCCCCTGGTGCTGCTGCGCCTGTGGTGGAAGGGTTTCGAACTGCCCGACTACCGTCGCCGCTGGGGCGAACGCTTCGGCTTCGTGCCGGCGCCGGCGCAGCCGGTGGAGGTCTGGGTGCACGCCGTGTCGGTGGGCGAGTCGCTGGCCGCCCTGCCCCTGATCCGCGCGCTGGTCGCGCGCCACGGCGAGGGCCGCGTGCTGGTCACCACCATGACGCCCACCGGCTCGCAGCGCGTGCGCGAGGCCCTGGGGGCCCAGGTGCTGCATACCTACCTGCCCTACGACCTGCCCGGCGTGGTGGCCCGGTATGTCGCGCGGATGCGCCCGCGCCGCGTCGTGGTGATGGAAACCGAGCTCTGGCCCAACCTGTTCCGTACGCTGGCGCGGCGCGGCGTGCCGCTGCTGGTGGCCAATGCGCGCCTGTCGCCGCGCTCCTTCCGCGGCTACGGCCGCGTGCGCGGGTTCACCGCATCCGTGCTGGCGGACTGCAGCGAGGTGGCGGCGCAGAGCGAGGCGGACGCCGCGCGCTTCCGCGCGCTGGGCGCGCCGCGCGTGAGCACCATGGGCAACATCAAGTTCGACCTGGCCGTGCCGGAGGCGCAGCTGGAACTGGGGCGCAGCCTGCGCGACGCGCTGGGACAGCGCCCGGTCTGGATCGCCGCGAGCACGCACGAAGGCGAGGAGGAAGCCGCCCTTGCGGCGCATCGCGAACTGCGCAAGAGCCTGCCGGACGCCGCGCTGATCCTGGTGCCGCGACACCCGCAGCGTTTCGACGGCATCGCCAAGCTGGTGACGCGGGACTTCTCCTGCGCGCGGCGCCGGACCTGGGGCGGAGAGGCGCTGGCGGCGGACGTGCTGCTGGGCGACAGCATGGGCGAGATGTTCGCCTACTTCGCCGCGGCGCAGGTCGCCTTCGTCGGCGGCAGCCTGGTGCCGGTGGGCGGGCACAACGTGCTGGAGCCGGCGGCCCTGGGCCTGCCGGTGCTGTTCGGGCCGCAGATGCACAACTTCATCGCCGCGCGCGACCTGCTGCTGGGAGAGCATGCGGGCGAGCAGGTGGCGGATGCCGCGCAACTCGCCGCGGCACTGCTGCGGCTGCTGCAGGACCCGGCGCGGCGCAACGCCATGGGCGACGCCGGCCGCCGTGCCGTGGTCGCCAATCGCGGCGCGCTGCAGAAGCTGCTGGTCCTGCTCGACCGTGTCTGAGCTGGTGGTGATGCGCTCCGCGGGCCTGTACTGCCCGGCCGGCGACTTCTACATCGACCCCGCGAAGCCGGTGGCGCGGGCCGTGATCACGCATGCCCATGGCGACCATGCGCGCAAGGGCTCCATGCAGTACTGGTCCAGCCGCGAGGGCGAGGCCCTGCTGCGCGTGCGGGTCGGCCAGAAGACCTGGATCAACGCCCTGGACTGGGGCCAGCCGGCGCAGATCGGTGCGGCACGCGTCTCGCTGCATCCCGCCGGCCATGTGCTGGGGTCGGCGCAGGTGCGCATCGAGGCCGAGGGACAGGTCTGGGTGATCTCCGGCGACTACAAGCGCGACGACGATCCCACCTGCACGCCTTTCGAGCCGGTGCCCTGCGACGTCTTCGTCACCGAGGCCACCTTCGGCCTGCCGGAGTACCGCTGGCCGGCGGCCAGCGAGACTGCCCGCGAGATCCACCAGTGGTGGGAGCAGAACGCCGCCGAGGGCCAGGCCTCGGTGCTGTTCTCCTATGCATTGGGCAAGGCCCAGCGCATCCTGGCGGAGCTGACGCGCTACACCGGCCGCAAGGTCTGGCTGCACGGCGCGATGACGCCGCTGGTGGAGGTCTACCGCAAGGCCGGCGTGAACATGCTGCCGACCGAATCCGCCGTGGCGCCGCCGCGCACGAAGGATTTCGCCGGCGAACTGATCCTGGCGCCGCCGGCCGCGCGCGGCACGCCGTGGATGAAGCGCTTCCGGCCGTATCGCTGTGGCTTCGCCTCGGGCTGGATGCAGAAGGACCTTCGGCGCGAGGCCTACGACCGCGGCTTCATCCTGTCCGACCATGCCGACTGGGACGGCCTTCTGCTGAGCATCGGGCAGAGCGGCGCCGGGCGCGTGCTGGCGATGCACGGGCATACCGAGACGCTGGTCGCGCACCTGCGGGAGCAAGGCATCGATGCGGCGGCGTTGCCGGGGGCGGCACCGGGGTATTGAATCGCTCCCGGGGAAGACACGAACCGTTCATGACGCGCAGAAGACGGGATGCGCTGCGCTTTCCCACCCTGCGGTTGATGGATTGCGAATTCCTGCTTCAGCGTGACGGGCTGTTCCGCATTCGCCAAACACCCTCGCCCGCATAGATCACCAGCGCGCTCCAGATGAACCCGAAGCCGATCCAGTGCATCTCCAGGAACGGCTCATGGAACACCAGCACGCCGCAGAGCAGCTGCAGCGTCGGCGTGAGGTATTGCAGCAGGCCGACCAGTGACAGCGGGATGCGGCGCGCGCCGTAGGCGAACCACACCAGCGGCAGCGCGGTGACGAAGCCGCCGAAGGCCAGCAGCCCGTCGGTTTGCAGGCCCTGGTGGCCGAAAGCTCCGGTGCCCTGGTGCTCCCACCACAGCAGCGCGGCCAGCGCGGGCAGGAACAGCAGGCCGCTCTCCACGGCCAGGCCTTGTACGGCGGGCACCGGCATCAGCTTGCGCCACAGGCCGTAGCCGCCGAAGCTCGCGGCGATGGCCAGGGCGATCCAGGGCAGGCGCCCGGCCTGCGCGGTCATGTAGACCACGCCGACGGCAGCGGTGGCCACGGCCAGCCATTGCAGCGGGCGCAGGCGCTCGCGCAGCACGAAGACTCCCAGCAGCACGCTCAGCAGCGGGTTGATGAAGTAGCCGAGGCTGGTCTCGACGATGTGGCCGGCGGTGACGGCCCAGATGTAGAGCCACCAGTTGCAGGCGATCAGCAGGGCGCTGATCAGCAGCATGCCCACGGCGCGGCGCGACAGCGTGCGCAGCCAGCCGAAGCCCTCGCGCAGGCCCAGCCACAGCGTCACCAGCAGGGCGCACCAGACGGTGCGGTGCGCCATGGTCTGCACGGCGGGCACCGCGGCCAGCATCTTCCAGTAGAGCGGGAACAGGCCCCAGATGAAGTAGGCACCCAGCGCGGCGGCCAGGCCCTTGCGCGTTTCGTCGGCGCTCAAGCCGGCACCGTGCGCTCGCGCGCCCATGCGCGCAGCGATTCGATGCGCTCGGCCATCACCACCGACAGCGGCCGCGTGCGCTCCAGTTCGGCGCCGAGCAGGGCGTCGTCCAGCGGACGCTGGAGGGCGGCGGCCTCGTACAGCGCGCCGACCACCGCCTGCTCGATCTCGGCGCCGGAAAAGCCCTCTGCGGCCTGGGCCAGGGCCTCCAGGCCGAAGCGCGCGGGGTCCAGTTCGCGGCGCTTGAGATGGATGCGGAAGATCGCGGCACGCGCCGCGGCATCGGGCAGGTCCACGAAGAAGATTTCGTCGAAGCGGCCCTTGCGCAGCAGTTCCGGCGGCAGGGCCGAAATGTCGTTGGCGGTGGCGGCGACGAACACGCGGGCGCGGCGCTCGCTCATCCAGGTCAGCAGGGTGCCGAGCACGCGGCGGCCCACGCCCTGGTCCTCGCCGTCGGGCGCCAGGGCCTTCTCGATCTCGTCCAGCCACAGCACGCAGGGCGCCAGGGCCTCGGCGGATTTCAGCGCGTCGCGAAGGTTCTTCTCGGTCTCGCCGATCCATTTGCTGAACAGCGCGCCCATGTCGAAGCGCAGCAGCGGCAGGCCCCAGGCGCCGGCGATGGCCTTGCAGGCCAGGCTCTTGCCGGAGCCCTGCACGCCCAGCAGCAGCACGCCGCGCGGGGGGTCGAGCCTGGAGGCGGGGTCCTGGAAGACCGGGCGGCGGCGCTCCAGCCAGTGCTTCAGATTGGACAGCCCGGCGACCTCGTCCAGGGAGGCGGCGTCCAGTTCCAGGCTCAGGGCGCCGGCCTGGCCCAGGGTTTCGTGCCGGGCCTGCAGCAGGCGGTGCACGTCCTCGCGGGTGAGCATGCCGTCGTCGCGGATCGCGTGGCGGATGCGGCGGCGCGCCTCGGGTTCGGCGCAACCCACCAGCTGCTGCAGCAGTTGATGGACCGCGGCGGCCTCACCGCGCAGCTTGGCCAGCTGGGGGCCGCGCTCCCAGGCGGCGACCTCCTCGCGCAGGATGGCCTTGAGCCGCTCCAGGTCCGGCAGGCTCAGCGACAGGCGCGCGCTGAGCCGCCGCAATTCCTCAGGCAGCTCCACGCCATGTCCCACGAACACCAGCGTGCGCGCGCGCCGTTCGTGGTCCAGCGCTATCTGCTTGACCAGCCGCAGGCAGGCCGGCGACTGCAGGAGGGCGTGGGCATCCATCAGCGCGTAGACGCCCACCGACATCGAGCGCTCGATCAGGCGCAGGGTCGTCTCCAGCTCGCGGGTCTCGGCGCCCTCCGTGTGCGGGTCGGGCGTGGTGCCGGCGTGGGCGCGCAGGCCGTCGGCGATGTTCCAGCGGTACAGCGGCCACTGCTCCAGGTTGCAGGCGCGGGCCAGCAGTTCCAGCAGGCGCGGCTCCTCGTGCGTATCGACCGTGATGATCGGGAAGCGCGAGCGCAGCAGCAGGCTGAGGTCGTGGAAGTCGTTCACGCGGGCATCCGGCTGGGGCGAGACGGCGCGCAGTGTGCCGGAGCGGGGGTAGATGCGCCATGGCGCGGGCCGCGTTAACGTACGCGCCATTCTTCCAGAGGGTCTTTCATGCACGTGCTGGTCACCGGCGGTACCGGCTTCATCGGCAAGGCGCTTTGCGAGGCACTGCTGGAGCGCGAGTACGAGGTGACGGTGCTGACCCGCAACGGCGGCAAGGCCCGCGAACTGCCGTTCGGCACGCGCATCGCGATGAAGATGGACGGCATCGGCGGCTTCGATGCCGTGGTCAACCTGGCCGGAGAGAACCTGGCGGAGCATCGCTGGACCGAGGAGCGGCGGCAGCTGTTCATCGACAGCCGCGTGCAGACCACGCGGCGCATGGTCGATCACCTGCGCTCGGCCGGGGACCTGCCGCGGGTGATGGTGTCGGGCTCGGCCATCGGCTGGTACGGGGCCCGCGGCGACGAGGTGCTCAACGAGCAGTCGAACTCGGGCGGCTACGACGAGTTCCAGTCGCTGCTGTGCCGTGCCTGGGAGGCCGAGGCGCGCAAGGCGGAGAAGCTGGGCCTGCGCGTCTGCCTGCTGCGCACCGGCATCGTTCTGGAGCGCGACGGCGGCCCCCTGGCCAGGATGCTGCCGCCGTTCCGCGCGGGGCTCGGCGGCCGCATGGGCAGCGGCCGACAGTGGATGTCCTGGATCCATCGCGCGGACCTGGTCGCGATGATCCTCTGGCTGCTGGAGGACGAGCGCTGCCGCGGCGTCTACAACGGCACCGCCCCCGAGCCGGTGACCAATGCCGATTTCGCGCGAGAGCTGGGCCGGGCGGTGGGCCGGCCGGCCCTGCTGCCGATGCCCGGCCTGGCGCTCAAGGCCATGGCCGGCGGCATCGCCGATATCCTGTTGACCGGACAGAGGGTTTTTCCGCAGCGGGCGCTGGACGGCGGGTTCCGGTTCCAGCATCCCGAGCTGCCCGGCGCCCTGTCCGCGATCCTCCGCAAGGCCTGACCGGGGCGTCGGTGCTTTCCTACCCCCGGCGGGTCCGCCGGAGGATAGGCTGCGGGCGCCGGGAGGCCTAGAATCAGGCCATGAACGTGATGAACTGGAAGGCCGGCAAGGTATATCCCCTGACTCGCGGGGAGCCGCGCACGGAGGCGGGGGATTTCGATCCGGGCCGCCACGAGGCACTGCTGCGAACCGATCCCGGCGGCTATGCCGAGATGGTCCGCACGGTCACCGCCTTCGGCATCTACCTGATGGACCGCGAGGGCCGTATCCAGAGCTGGAACCAGGGCGCCGAGAACCTCACCGGATTCGGCGAGCGGGAGATGCTGGGGCAGCACTTCAGCGCGCTGTTCGCCGAGCAGGCCCAACGCGAGGGCCAGGCCCTGCGCAACCTCGACTTCGCCGCCAACAACCGCCATTGCCGCGACGAGCACCGCCGGCGGCGCCTGGGGGGCGAGGAGTTCTTCGCCCTGAGCACGCTGGACGCGGTACGCGACGACGCCGGCGAGATCCTGGGCTTCGTCGAGGTGTTCCACGACATCAGCGAGCAGAAGCAGCGCGAGGAGCGGCTGTACCTGCGTGCCACGCGCGATCCTCTCACCGGCGTGTTCAACCGCGGCCACTTCAATGAGACGGCGCAGCAGGAGATCGAGCGAGCGCGCCGCTTCGCCGAGCCGCTGTCCCTGGCGATGCTCGACATCGACCACTTCAAGAAGATCAACGACACCTACGGGCACGAGGTGGGCGACACGGCCATCATCGGCCTGGCGCGCAGCTGCAGCAACAACCTGCGCAAGATCGACTCGCTGGGCCGCCTCGGCGGCGAGGAGTTCGCGATCCTGCTGCCGCGCGCCAACAAGCAGGCGGCGCTGGAGATGGCGCAGCGCCTGCGGCTGCTGATCGCGGCGCAGCGCATTCCGCTGCAGGGCGGCCAGGAAATCAGCTACACGGTCAGCATCGGCATTTCCACGCTGCTGCCGACCACGCGCGATCTCGCCGAGCTGCTGCGCCACGCCGATGCGGCGCTGTACCAGGCCAAGCGCGAAGGCCGCAACCGGGCGATCGCCTGGTTCGAGTGAGCGGAGGCCTCTTGCGTGCGCCCGTGGGAGCGGCTTCAGCCGCGATCTCCCGGGGGTGAATGCGGAAGGACCGCGGCTGGAGCCGCTCCCGCGGCGATTGCCGCCTACAGGTACGGCGAGAACAACCACCAGAAGGCGTCGCAGAGCCGCGACGGCAGCGGCCGCCGCTGCAGGGCCTTGGCGTGCAGCAGCCGGGAGCGCTTGCGCAGCTCCTTGAAGTGCGTGCTCATGCGCCCGGCGAACTCGCGGTCGTAGGCCTCCACCACCAGCTCGAAGTTCAGGCGCAGGCTGCGCGGGTCGAGGTTGGCCGAGCCCAGCAGCACGTACTCGTCGTCCACGATCAGCAGCTTGCTGTGCGCGAAGGGCGGCGGCTGGTAGTAGATGCGCATGCCGCGCAGGATCAGGTGCGGCAGCTGATGGCGCATGGCGCGGTGCATTTTGACCTGGTCGGATTTCTCCGGCAGCAGTATCTGGATGTGCACGCCGCGCAGCACGGCGGCTTCCATGGCCGCCACCAGTTCGCGCGGCGGCAGGAAGTAGGGCGTGACAATGCGGATGCGCCGGCGCGCGGAGGCCAGTGCCGACAGCAGCACGAGGGTCAGTTGCCCCAGGTCCTCGTTGGGGCCGTCGGTGATCACGCGGCAGATCGCCCCGCCCTCCACCTCCGGTGCCGGCTGCGCCGGGCAGGGACAGTCGCCGCCGCCGGCATAGCGCCAGTCCTGGCCGAAAACCTCCGCCAGCTGCTGCACCACCGGGCCGCGCAGTTCGAAATGCAGGTCGTGCTCGGGCCGCGGGTTCTCCGGATCCCTCGCCAGATGCCGCAGGCTGATGTTCATGCCGCCGGTATAGGCCAGATCGCCGTCGACGATCAGCAGCTTGCGGTGGTTGCGCAGGTTGAGGTGCAGCGACGGCGGCAGCAGTGTCGGTGGGTGGAAGCGCAGCGCGTTCACGCCCAGCTGGCGCAGCCGGCGGCTGGCGCAGGGCCGGCGCAGGCTCAGTTCGGCGAAGCCGTCCACCAGCACGCAGACTTGCAGGCCGCGCTTCTGCGCGTCTGCCAGCGCGGCGATGAACTGCTCCCCGGCCTTGTCCACGTCGAAGATGTAGCTGGCCAGCAGCACGGACCGCTGCGCGGAGGCGATCGCCTGCAGCATGCGCGGATAGGCCTGTTCGCCGTCGTGCAGCGGCTCCACCAGATTGCCGTCCAGCAGCGGGCGGCGGGTGATGACGTCGGCGGTGCGTGCCAGCTGCTCGAAGGCGGCCGGGACGGCGGGGCGCTCGTGGCCGGGACTGCGGCGATGGCGCGCGTCGCGCTCGTGGTCCAGGCCGACGCCGCGGCCCAGCGTGTGGCGCGGCGGCCGCAGGCGGTGGGCGCGCGTCTCCACACGGTTGATGCCGAACAGGAAGTACAGCAGCGCGCCGCCATAGGGCACCATCAGGCAGACCACGATCCATCCCCAGGCGGCACGCGGGTCGCGCTTGCGCAGCAGCGCATGGCCGCAGGCGAAGAGGGACAGCAGCAGCGCGGCGGCGGTGCCGAGCAGATGCCAGTGGCTCATAGGGTGGCGGTGTCCAGGGCGATCTCGGTCACCACCGGCAGGTGGTCGGAGAGACGCTCGGCGAGCACGTGCGCGCGATGGATGCGCAGGCCGTCGCCGGCCAGCATGTGGTCGATGGTGCGCGACGGCTTCCAGCTCGGGTAGGTCGGCATCTCGTGCAGGCTGCGCAATCCGCAGGATTGCAGCACGCCGTGCGCCGCCAGCTCCGCCGGCTCGCAGTTGAGATCGCCCACCAGCAGGCTGCGCGGGTGGCTGCGCATGATTTCAGCCAGGTACTCCAGCTGCAGGCTGCGGGTGCCGCGCGTCAGCGCCAGGTGCGTGACGATCAGCCGCAGCGGGGCCGCGCCCTCGGGCTGCAGCTCCAGCTCCAGGGCGCCGCGGCCGCGCAGGCGGCCCGGCAGCGGGTGATGGCGCAGGACCTTGAGCGGCACGCGCGACAGGCAGCCCAGGGCATGCTGCGCGAAGGGACGCAGGTCGCGGTTCACGGCCGCGTGCCAGTGCGGGAAGCCGCCCTGTGCGGCCAGGTACTCCACCTGGTTCAGCGACTGAGTGCGCAGGCTGCCGGCATCGGCCTCCTGCAGCGCCACGACGTCGTACTGCCGTGCGAGCTGGGCGATGCGGTCCAGCTGCGGGCGCGTGCCGCGCGAGGGCAGCACGTGCTTCCAGGCATTGGTCAGGTAATGGTGGTAGCCGTGGCTCTGCAGGCCCACCTGGATATTGAGCGACAGCACGCGCAGCGAGGGCGCGGCGGCTGTCGTCGGGGAGGCGGTATCGCTCATGCGGGTCATGGACCTGGTCGGCTCTGGCCGAGGGTACCACCAAGACCGCGAGCCGCGATGACAGTTCGGCTCCCCGGAAAGCCGAAGGGCGCCTTGCGGCGCCCTTCGGTCAGGCAGGAACGCGGGTTCTGCTTACGGTGCCGGATACTTCTGGAACCAGGCCGCGAAGGTCGCGGTGCTGCGGCCCAGCGCGTCCAGGGCGGCGGCACTGTAGGCGGCATTGTCGGTCTTGGCCGAATTGCTGGACTTCTTGCGTGCGGCCCCGCCGGCATTGGCCATGCCCATGAAGCCGCCGATCATGTCGAACATCTTCTTGGTCGACTCGTTGTCGGTCTGCTCCATCTGCTCCAGGGTTCCGAAGGCCAGGTCGCTGACGATGGCCTGCTGCAGCGTGGCGTTGGCTTCCTCGCCCTTGGAGGTCATGCCCATCTTGGATTCCTCGGCGCGGATCATCGGCGTGTAGAAGCTCTTGACCGACATGGCCAGCGAGGCGCCGACCTCGGCGTCGCGCGCCATCAGGCCCGAGCGGTTGCCGCTGCTGGTCATGTTGGCGAAATCCACCACGATCAGCGGCGCCACGACAATGGCCTGCAGCTTCTCCGACAGCGGCGCCAGCAGGCGGTAGCTTTTCTGGTTGAACGGCGTCTTGTCGGTCCAGCCAAAGTCGGCATAGGTGAAGAACAGCGGTGTTCCGCTCGGCGCGAAGGCAATCCCCTTGGCGCCGGCAACCTCCTTCTCGTAGGGCTGCGCGCTGGGCTCCACTTCGGCATGGAAGCTGGCCAGTTCCGAAGCCGGCACCACCTCGCGGCCGGCGGCGGCGAGCTGGGCCAGGAAGTCGGCGTAGGCCTTGTCGGTGATCGCCTGCATGGTGGCGGAGTCGATGCCCTCCAGGGTGACGTTCATCGAGGCCTTGGCGCCGCTGGTGTCGCGGCCCGGCAGGTAGCTGGCGCGGACCTGGGCGCTGACGGTGTTGTAGTTGATGAACACCACGCGGAAGCCGGCCACGGCCACGCGCTTGGTCTTGGGCAGCAGCACGCTGGTGACGCTCTTGCCGAAGGTTCCGCCGGTCTGTCCCTTGAAGTAGGCATCCGGGTCCAGCGCCGCAGGCGCGGAGACGGCGGCGGAGACGGCGGCGGCTTCCTCGGCGGTGGCGGCACCGCTCAGGGCGGCGGCCAGCAGCGCAAGGCTGCCCGCCAGGATCGATGTGGTACGCATGGCAATTCCCTCTGGGTCTGGATGGCGTCCGTCCACGGACTGGAACGGTTGCGCCAAAGCCTAGAGGCTGGGGCCCTCGTGCAGCGCACCCCTGATGGGGGGCATGGCACACCCCTAATGGGGGGTGCTTTCTTCCTCGGCGATGCGCTGGATGTGCCGGCAGAAATCCTCGTCCTCGCCGCGCAGCAGTTCCGGCAGCGCGTCGCGGAAGTCCTCGCGGCGGCACCACTCGCGCATGTAGTCCTCCCAGCTTTGCCACATGCGCCGCGCCTGGCGCGGCATGTCGTCCTCATAGACGAGCAGGTAGGCGCGCTCGAACAGCGAGATCAGCAGGTCGAACAGCACGCCCTTGCGCTCCTGCTGCTCCTCGTTGAGTTCCGGCGGCGGCCCATGGCGGCGCAGCAGGTGGAGGTCGGAATGCTCCAGCACCAGATGCAGGAATTCGGCGTACTCGTCGGAGAGCTGCTGGTAGATCTCCTCTTCCTCGTTGCGGCGCTCCTTGCGCTGCTCGTAGACGAACACGAAGATCGCCAGCGGCAGGCCGATCACGGTCACCACGTAGCTGAGGAACTCCCAGGTTTCGAGCGCGCTCATGCGCCGAGTCTACCGCCGGCGGCGGTCCCCGGGATGACAGCCCGGCTACAGCCCCGAGAAGCGCCGCAGCCAGACCGTCGCCTCGTACTGCGCGGGGCCGGTCTGTCGCAGGCCCTGCCAGCCCAGCACGAAGTTGCCCTGCGCGTCGCTGGCCACCTGTGGGTCCGATTCGCCGGCGGACGGATCGGCGTTGTCCGCGAACAGGATGGCGCCGGCGGGACTCGCATCCGGGTTCAGCATCCGTACCAGTATCTTGCTGTTGAGGTAGGACGGGCCGGGCGGGACCCGCTGCGTCCAGGTCACGATGCCGCGGCCGTCCGCAGCCAGGCTGGCGTCGATCTCGGCCGGCGCCGTGATGGCGCCCGCGGCAACCTCCGCGGCGGCGGCCAGCGCCGCGCCGCCGGCATCGTAGCGCCGCGCCATCAGCCGCTCGTCCGGACGCTTCCAGGCCACCAGGAAGTCGCCGCTCGCACCCGCGGCGATCACGGGGGCGCTGTCCCAGCGCCGGACGCCGGGGCCGGGCAGCCCGGAGATCGTGTCCACCCTGATCAGCGCACCCCTGGCGAAGCCGGCGGCGCCGTAGCGGCGCGCCAGGATCTCGGCCTTCAGCGGGGCGTAGTCGGGGCCGTTGCCGTAGTAGCCGGGAGCGATGCCTGCCTGGGCGTAGTCCGACCAGGTCACCACGAAGCCGCCGTCTGCCGCGATGCCGAGATCGACCGAGCTGGTCTGCCGGCGCGTGATCAGCGAGGGCGGCAGCGTGGTGGGAATGCCCAGCGGCAGGTCGAGGCTGGAGTCCAGACGCGTGGCGACCGGGATGGCGAGCCCGCGGCGGCTGCCGTCGGCATCGAAGCGCTGCACGGTCAGCGAGCACGGCCGCAATTCCAGCAGGAAGCCGAACAGGCCCAGCGGGATCGCACCGCTCTGCGTGAGGGGGCGCTGGGTCAGCACCGCGAAGCGGCCATCCGGCGCCATGGCCAGGTCGTAGTCGTCGATCAGCCCGGTGGCGAACGTGGAGATGCTGAAACGGTCGCCCATCGGCGCGCCGTCGTCGGCGAAGCGGCGGCCCACCAGGCCCGAATCATCGATCCAGGTGACAAGGAAGCGCCCCTGGCCGTCCGTCGCCAGGCGCGGGCTTCGCTGCAGCCCCTGCCGTCCGGGATCGACCTCGAAGGCGGCCCCGCGCGGACTGCCGTCGGCGGCATAGGCGCGCGCCCAGAGCGCGCGCTGCGAGAGATCGCCGATTTGGTCGAACCAGACGGCGGCATGGGCGCCGGTCGCGGCGCGCGCCAGCAGCAGGCCCTCCTGGACATGGGCGGCGAACGCCGTGGGCCGCTGCGGAGGTCCCAGCGGATCGCTCGGCGCAGCAGTGGCGCCGCTCCCGGCCAGCAGGACCATCCCGGTCAGGGCCGCGCGCAGCGTCGCCCCGGAAAATCCCTTTCCGTCCGCCATGAGCTTCCCCTCGCCAAGCCTCGGGTGCCAGCGGTATAGCAGGCCGGGAGGAGGCTGGCTGTCAGACGTTTCTGACGAGCACCGCGTAGTAGAAGCCGTCGTGCGTATCGCCCGGCGCGATCCGGCGGCCGAACTCGGTCGGCTCGCCCCAGTCGGCTTCGATCCGGGTCGCCTGCAGGTCGCCGGACAGCGACAGGAAGCGGCCCATCACCTCGTCGCCCTCGGCACGCAGGATCGAGCAGGTGGCGTAGACCAGGCGTCCGCCCGGCGCCAGCAGCGGCCACAGCGACTTGAGCAGGCGCAGCTGCTGCAGCTGCAGTTGCGGGATATCGGTCTTGCGCCGCAGCCACTTGATGTCGGGATGGCGCCGGATCACGCCGGTACCGGAGCACGGGGCGTCGACCAGGATGCGGTCGTAGAGCTTGCGGTCCCACCACTTGGCGGGCGTGGCGGCATCGCCCGCGATGAGCTGCGCCCGCAGCTTCAGGCGGCGCAGGTTCTCGTCGACGCGGACCAGGCGGCGGCTGTCGCTGTCCAGCGCGGTCAGTTCCAGCGCCTGGCGCTCCAGCATGTGCGCGGTCTTGCCGCCGGGCGCTGCGCAGGCGTCGAGCACGCGCTGGCCATAGTGCAGGTCCATCAGCTCAACGGCGAGCTGCGCCGAGGCGTCCTGCACCGAGACGTGGCCGGCATTGAAGCCGGGGATCTTGGCCACCGGCCGGGCCTCGTCCAGCACCACCGCGTCCGGACAGTCGTCGAGGGCCTGCGCGCCGATGCCGATGCCGCGGGCGCGCTCCAGCCAGGTTTCACGCGACATCTCGCG
>Ga0255097_1000314_pt1 | contig 21937 bp, 20 predicted proteins | sample Colum_Atlam_RepB_2_FD_188436 | JGI IMG/M metagenome (GOLD analysis project Ga0255097, IMG submission 188436) | Freshwater microbial communities from Columbia River, Oregon, United States - Colum_Atlam_RepB_8d | ecosystem: Environmental > Aquatic > Freshwater > River | place: USA: Oregon...
CAATGATCCTGCATACCAGTGGGGGCCTATAGCTCAATGGTTAGAGCAGCCGGCTCATAACCGGCGGGTTGGGGGTTCAAGTCCCTCTGGGCCCACTTTTAATCGAGTAATTTAGGATGGTTAGGTGCGCATCCATTTTTAGATGGTTAGATGGTCAAAGCATGAATTGGTTAGATTTATAACCATCGGAGGCGTTCGGAATTGGAAACAATAGATTTTATGCTTTTTCGCTTAGCTGAAATCGATGTAGTTTCCGCCCACATTCGAGCCTGGCGGGCAAATATACAATTGTCCGGCTTAAATCGTTTCACCGGTTCGAGTTTCCGAAAAGACCTACGTAAGCATCATCGTAACGAAATTTTTAGACGTTACAAAATCCTAGTTACAACATGGGATTCGATGAGTGCGGCTCGAAAGCGAAAGATATGGAAGACAGCAAAAACAAACGCCGAACAATATCAAATATGCGGTTCCATACCGCCACTCAGTTTCGCATCGAAGCCCCGTCGGGCAAATTGAAAAGTTTTCGTATTAGATTCAAAGAACCAAATGGAAAGTGGACGCAAATTTCTTTGCCTGAAATAGATGCGGCCAACAAATTGTATCGTGAAGAAATTGCAAACTTCGAAACGACGAAAGTAGCACTCAAGCAGGTTCTAACTCAACTGTATGCGCGCCGAAATCAACTTCAATCGAAGATTCAAATGCATTCAGCAAATGTGAAATTGGTTGAGCTGATTTATGCAGAAAAATACGACAGACAAAAGCTCTCTCGTATGAAAAATCCCGAAAACCCAAAGTTGGAGTTGATGCAAGTAGTTCGTGCTTGTGGTCCAAAGTACTCTTTAGCAACTTGTGACTTGAATGATTTGGACGAACATTTGGGAAAATTGTTCATCGAGAATCCCAGGAAACGCTACAGAATTATAACGTGGGCAAATGTGATTTTGCGATACTTGGGCAGAAGAACGTTGTCACAAATCGACCCGCCCAAATCAAAAGTTAATTACATCACTGAAGAAGACTTAGTTCAAAAGTTGCTGCCGGCCACCACTGACAAGCTAGACCGAATACTCTATGCAGTCGCATTTTACACAGGACTCAGACTTGGCGAAATCTTTAGCCTTCAGGAAGAGCATGTTCGTGCTCACACCCTTTGGGTCGAGAGTCAGATGTTGGAAGATGGGCGATTGGTGGACTATTTGAAGCGAGGTACCGAAAGTCACGATGCAATTCTACCTAACGATGCGGTAGGCCACGTAAAGGCTTGGTGTAACATACCCATCGGTGAGTTTCAAAGTGTTGCAGAGGGTCGGGGAAAGAGAAGGGAGCAGGTACAGGTTGAAAGTAGTGGCGAGAAAACTCGTCGTGAAATTCGACACAGGAAGCATGCGGAACGGTTGACTGAGATTTGTAAACGACTTTGGCCAAACAACCCGAGAAAGCATTTACGCTTTCACGATTTGCGCCATTCCAACGCAATTTGGCTGCTAGAAAACACGGACTTAAAGTTGAGCGAGATTGCACAGCACTTGGGTAACTCAGCAGCTGTCGTCGAGCGTTTCTATTCAGGACACCAAATCAAGCGCGGCGCCGTGGACCGCGCGGCACAATTGCTGAATTCTCGAAAAAAGCGTTGGGAAAATCTCGCCTGAAGTCATTTTGGCATTTATGAAGTCTAAAGTATCCCGATCTGACGAGCTTGCCTCGACTTGAGGGCATTCTTCAGCTTGCTGCCTCTGACTTCAGGTCGGCAGCCATTCCCGATTAGCTAGAGGGCCCAAAATCGACGCTGGCGCGTTTTTTCGCCAAAATGACCTTGGGCTTCGTGGCGCTAGTGGACCGTCTTAAAACCGACGTTAGACCCCTCAGAGGCAACAATTTCAAGTAGCTGATATTACTGGTTTTATTCGGGGATTGGTTGACGGCCGTCCGTGGCCTCAGGTGCGAGGGGCAGTTAAGCGCCGACTTTGCGTTTTGTCTTTCGCTCCGTCGAGGCTGGCTCGGCCGTCGTTGGGTCAGCCGGCGCAGCGCTTGCCGGAGGCGTATAACTTTGCCAGCTCCGCCGCTTTCGTATGGCCCGTTCTCTTTGTAACTTCGCACGAGGAAGCGTCGCTTTCTTCTTCGACGCTTCCGCCAGCGAACTCCACCAAAATTTCGCCTAACTGGGCGTGAAGGGAAGCGAGTCTTTTCGTAAACTTTTTTTGTTCTTTAGCTCTCGCCCTTATGAACTCTCGCTGGATAATTTCGGACACATTCTTAACAAAAAGCTACAAAAATACGGTTATAGAAAGCGGCAACACGCCGCGGACACACAATGTTAATCGCGTTGTATGCGGTTGTTTCCTTTGTTTTTTAGCAAAGATTTCCTATTGGTATCGTCGATGTGAAACTTAATAAGTCGAGCTTTAATTTCCTTAAATTTTTCCTCGTCGACAGCGCGAATTGCACGCAAGTATGCTCTTAAAAGAAAAAGTTCCCACACATTGTTGTAGTCCGACATGTCGTAGTCTACGCCGAACTCGTCCGAAAGCGTGTATCTGCCAAGCGGCATGTGATAATGGTCGTGCGGGTGTTTGCCTTCGGCCATATTCGTCGAAAATTGGATATAGTGCGAGGTAAGAGTGTCGACGTTTGTATGCCCGGTCATGAGGATTATCTCGGACACAGAGCGAGCGTAACTATTTTTTGGAAAATCATCGTCTATGAGACTGTCTTTCTGACTATAAACGTAAAGCTGATTTGTCGCGTTTGTTGCACGTGCGGCGTAAAGTTGTAGCAGGCCGTCTTTAACATAATTGTGATTGAGAATTTCGTCGCTAAATACTGCCGGAGGTGCAGCTGTCCGAGGTTTTTGCCTTAGGTGTTTAATTAGACCGCGGCTTGCGACGACATGCTTTACCCGAGGTTCCGTAGCGAGCAGACGACTAAGATACATTGCTCGTGCAAAAGGCATTCTTCTCATTTTTTTATTGGCAGATTCATTGTGCTTGGTCTTAGTAATCGGATTAGTGGATTTTACTAAGCCTGTCTCTGTCCAGTCTTTCGGCTCGTATCTGTCCATCTCTTCAGTTCGTCCGCCTGTGGCAAGTAGCATTGCAAGAAAATTTAAAAGCGGGCGATTGTGTCTAGCTAACCACGAAAAAAGTAATGTAATTAAATCGAGTGGAATCGGCGTGCGGCTTTTCGTTCCCTCACGCAGTCCTGTCGTGTTTTTTTTCGCACTATTAAACACCGGGGCGATGTCTTCGGCTTTAAAGAAACCGAGCGGATTTTGTGACATTCCGGAAAAAAATTCGCGAGCTTTTGCGAGTAAAAGCTCCAGATATGCTATTCCCGTTTTTACCATTTTATGATGAGACCAAGTGGCTCGAGTTTTAAGCCGTTGGCACACTGCCCTGAGTTGTTGTGCATATTCACTTGGAGTTAAAACCGGGTTGCCGCCGGACTCCAAAATTATGTCTAGGTATTGAATTGCTGAGTGAGATTTGTGGTTTTTTTTCTTAATTTTTTCGAGCGTAAGATGATAACACGCTCCTATTGTTAAATAGAAACCAAGGTCACTTTCGTAGTGAGATGATGTAAAACGCAAAAGTGGGTCTTTTTCGTTGGGGTCTACAATCTTTTTTGCTTCGCTAAAATATGTTTCGAATCGCCGGAATTCCCGTGGAACTATCGTTTTGTTCGCAATTATTTCGGCGTATTTAACTGTCGCAGCTTCGCCCTCCGCGACTAGTTTACCGTAGGCAGTTTTGCTCCAGCCGACGAGTTCATGTATTTGTTTTTTGGGGTTAAAAAAAAGTGCGTAAGTTGCTTCGTAGACGTTCGCAACTTTTTGGAGCTCTATGCCGTGGTCTTTTGCCCATTTTTTTGGTCGGTCGTGCTGTTGTCGTTCTCGTGCTTTTTGTCCCGATTCGCTTAAGAGTTCTTTACGGGAAACGGCAGGTGCTCCAAGGTCAATTTTACGCAAAGTCTCCCCGAGCAAACGCGAGTGTTCTTTTGAAAGTTTTTGCAACTTTCGTTTCTTGCGAAACCTCGCTTGCCGGATGCGTGCTAGTTCTTTTGTTCTGTTGTCATTCATTCTCGACCTCCTCACTTAAGTCCATTAAAATCGAACACTTACACAGATTATGCTCATCACGGCACTAATTTAAAATAACCCGTTACTAATTATCGGAATAAATCTTAATAACTTTAGCTATTTAATTCAAAAAACAGTGGATTCAAAATCCTTTAAATAGTAACCAATATCAATAAATACAGCAGTTTAAACAAAATTCCGTAACCACCGGCCGAGGGCACCGCCAGCGGCTATTTTGAGGTTTCTTGACGAAATTAGATGCTCGATTTCGCCTTTGCCGATAGCTTCAAAATGAGTGGTTAGACCGCGGCAGTTTAGCGGCACGAACAAACGCCACTTGTCGTATAATTGACCTAGTTTGGAAACAGCATAAACAACGGGCATTTTGCTTGCGGCACGCAGCCAAATTTCGGCATTTTCGCTTATTTTCTGTCGTAAATCTGAATCGATGAGAGAGCGGTATCTTTGCTCAAAATCTCGCTCATACTCTCTAACCAACTTGTGTTGAAAGAGAATACAGTGGTGTTGGAGCTTCCGATTTGACAGGAGCATAAGGTCGATAATCGTATTTTTGCCGAGGTCGTCCAAGTGCTTGAAAACCGATGTTATATGCACATAAAACCCGCCTTTGCCGTAGAGCTCATTTAGAGCTTTAATCACGTCTTTTGTGGGCTGTTTTGTCCCAACAATCCCAACCCATTCTTCCGCATTTTCTTCCAAAAATTGGAGAAACGCTGGCACGTATTGCTCGCCGTTTTGCTCTTCTTTTTGTTCCATGTGGTCTTCAAAATTTTCCATACCAAGCACCTCCGTCACCATGCTTTTCGGCTTGCGACGAGGTAGGGCCCTAATTTAGGTAGACGTTGGGGTTATTCAGTTTTCAGGTGAGATTTTGGCGCGGGTCTTGGGGTGGAAAAGAATGGTCGCCCTGGGGGTGTGACTGGGGCGACTTAAAGCGGGTTTCAACGAAGATTAAACAGATACAGCAACGTGCCCCAGCCCTCGGGCAGCGACTGCGGAGGAGCGTCTAATTCGTCTGCATATCGAACGGTCATATCGAGTAAATGTCTCGAAAAAGAATACGCAAGGACGATCGGCAAAGCGTGTTTGTCCCACTCAAAGTTCATATTCACATCGAATTTTTTTGCCACAGTTCCATCGGCGACAATTTTTAGATAGCGCCGATTCATTTCGCGCAGGGGCATAAGCGACTGCAGCGAGTCTTTGATCTCTAATATAAGTTCTACTGGAGTATAAAAAACTTTTAGACTTTGGTGCAGATAGCGATAATAGACGCTTTGATCGTAACCAGCCACGCGCGCGCAGCGGAGTTGAATTTCAAGCAGCTTTTCCCGATCTCGCTTTAAAGCTTTTAAGAGTTCGTGAACTTCGGGTCGGGGATCAATATTTTTGTCGGTTTCGCTACTACTCATTACCAGCTCCTTTCTCTCGAATTCTATATTCTTTAAACACGTTTAAAATCTCGTCTTTTGAGCTACCAAAAACTAGTACGACTTCATTTGGCCACCAACTCGCTTGTGCTATTTTTCTGCGTTCGGCAGCCTGCTTCATGCTTGAAAACTCTTCATATTTAACCGTGTCTCGCTCTTCATTTCTAAACACCAAAAGATACCTAAAGTCGTTCATCTTTTTTCTCGTTAAATCTAGCCGGGGAGTCATGGGTTACAACAAATTAAGTTGGTTTTTCTCGACAAAAGCGATGCGACGATCTTGCTCTTCTTTAGCCAGTCCCGGCGCAAAAATGACGGATTCCAGATCTTTAAGATAGACGTCGCGATACAACAGGTACAGAACGCTGCCATAGTCTAATTTGAGCGATTCATTTTTCTGCATCGCTGCGAGGATTTCGTTTTTTATCGCGTCACGCGATGTCAATTATAACTGTTCCTTTGCTTCATTTTGGGACCAGAATTGATCTGCCTTGGCCATCGCGGCCTCGATAGCGGAACGACCGACCGGGTTTGCGGAATGAATTCGCCATTCGATACGTTCAATCACGCCCGAGAATGCCGCCTCTTCAATCCACGTCGCTACGTCGCGACCTTCAGTTCCTGGTGTTTTGTCGCCGAGATCGTTATCAAAACTAATCACAGAAACGGGATACTCTTTAAGAAATTTTATGCATGCTTCGTCGTGCATTATATGCACATTGTATTCCGCCGGCATTGGCCGCAAATCGTCTAGCCACAAAAATTTGGGGCCTTTGCGGAGAGTTAATTCGCACGCGGCGTCGATGGCCCGCGCATCGCCACCTTGAATTATGTAATTGCTGCATTTACTGTTGTTACACCGCCAAAGCCAAAGCTCTGCCCGTAATAGCATGCTGCCGCAGTAGCGCCACGGCGCCCAAACTTCTCCGTTTAGATCGCGAAAAGTGAAGCCTAAGACCTCGCCACACTCCACGCAACGTTTGTTTTCAAAATTTCTCATCAGTCCGCCTTTACGAAGTAAGTTACGCGATAGTGAGAGTTGTCGGTTTCGAATTCGATGATATTGGTGCTGATAATCTTTAGATCGATGATCAGTCCTGTAACTATTTTCCTTATGTCTTGCCCGCGAGCATTTTGCAGCGGTGCAGAAGTCATTAAAAAGCGGCGATGGGTTTCCGGCATTTCTAGCAAGGCGTTCAGTCTTAGTCCGAAGCCAGAGACGGTATCAGTTCGCAAGCCGCCCCCGTCCTCGGGTATTCTTTTGCGACTAGCGCGCTCTAAAATGCATCGCTGCAGGAACTCGCTCTCTTCGAGCATTTGGGGTTTGCCGTCTGCCAACCTAAAAATCACAAACATTAGTTTATCGTTCATCGTGGATACGATTCAAAACAATGACGTTTGGCACAAGGCTCGTTAGTAAAAGAAGTAACAGCTCGTTAGCGTCAGAGGTTTCAAAAAACGCGCGCTTGATGCTTGTGTAATAAATCTCGTTCTCAGGGCTGATTCTGAGATGAGGTAGCCGGCGCGACACAAGAGCCGCGTTGCAAATAACAAAAGCAATTTGAGTGTTTAGACGCAAAAGAGGCCGAAGTTTTACAACAAAGAGCCAATAACAAAGTATCGCTTCCAGCGGCTCGCGCTGAAGAAGATCGTTTAATAGCGTTACCCCGCGACTGTATGCCGCTTCAAATTCGTTGCCGCGAAAGTCTCCCCCAACGCCTTGCCCAAACACGAACGGAACGAGCTTTTTAAGGTGGTCGGCTGTCGGCAGTTCAGCGAATTTAATAAGTTGTCGGAAGCCGAACATTAGGCTTCGGGGCGTGCGATACATCGCTTCTGCATCTTTGAGCGCCGCGTCGCTTACGATCGGAAGCTGAATTTCTGGAAACTCGCCGTAGGAATATCCTAAATTCAGAAGTTGTGTTTTTTTGTCAAAATTCGTCGGCATATTAGCTAGTCTGCTTTCTCATTTAACTTCGCTGCGCGCTTGCGATTAACTTTTCGAGCTCTGATAGATTGAGGACGCATTCGGATGCCCCGGTTCTCGCCGCGGCCTCGGTGGTCAATCGCACAACAGCCATTCCGCGCGTAAGGCGATAGCAAACGTAGCCATCGACGTGCTTAAAATCGATGTCATGCAAAGGCGAAAATTTAGGCGTCCCGGGGAGAATAATTCTCCCGCACCGATCCGGGGGACATGGCTCGAATTCTGGAGAGCATTCGTTACACTTTAAAAGTGGGTTAAGGCTTTTCATTTCGTCCCTCCCCTTTTGTTTGCGGTCCTTTGCCAGCTTCATTTTTGTACCAGATCTGCTCGTCGGACCTCCGTTTTGCGCGGTAGCTAACTATTGGACTAACTATTTGACTAACGTTTCGATCCTGAGTTTTTGTAAACGTTTTGAGATTCTCGAAGTTTTTAGGAATCTCCGCGAACTCTGGTTCATTAATGTATCTGCGGATCGATTCCCGTTGCAAGTTTGGATCGAGAAACATTAAGCCGTCTTTAAAACGCTGGAACCCAAGTTTTTGGTAGTAAGCTCGTAACAGACGACGGCCTTGCCTTTTAGTAACGCCTTTTCGCCGTGATGTTGGCAGTGGCTCTAGAGCAACAGCGCAACCAGACCCGAACGACACAATAGCTTTCGTGATAAGTAAAAGACCGAGACCACTGCCCTGAAAGTTAGGCGCTACGTTAACGTGCCTAATAATTAGCAAGTCTTCGGAGCTGTTAGCGATTTTGTCTTCCATCGCTAAGTCGTATAGTGCGTCAAAAAACGACATAAATGGCTCAAGTTCCGCATCTGTATCGAGTTGAAAGGTTGCGTTAACTTTAAGCGCTGACGCAGACAAAGCATTTAATCGCGAACAACTTAAGCGCGCGATGGTTGCGCTACCGATTGGAGTATTGAGAACGTATTCGAGATCAAAATCAATAATTACATCCGACCAATCCGAAACGCGGCACCCGGACTTTAGTTTGCCGTAGTTACTTTTCACGATAGTCTCCATTTTTTTTGGTGGCTGCGACGTTAACAACGTAGCGACGCTCAAATTTTCGGGTTTAGCTATTACACGTCACGACTGCAAGGCTTTGGCGGATTTCCGCCGGGACAACTACAGACAACCGATTCAATTTGCCCAAAAAAGAAGTAGTAGAGAGTCAGGTTTAGTGCTGCCGATACTTTTTTGTAATTGATTAGCCCGTGAAATTTTGATTCGTCCAACCAATATTCTATCGATTTGCGAGGTACGTCTGCCAGCTCAGCTAGTTGAGGCACAGTCATATCTTTTCGCTCGAGCTCACTACGAAGCACCTCTGCCAGGTGCACACCTTCGCCAGAAAATATTTTCGAATTTCTATTGTTGGTACAACACATACAACTGCTCCACGTTTTTTGCGCATTTCGCGCGTTGTTTGATCGCGTGGCCGCAGCGGTTGCCGGATTGACGTGTAGTGATACGTGTAGTGGTACGTGTAGTGGTACGTGTAGTGGTACATTCGGTGGTACATGTTGCGCTGCGATCAGCATCTGTTTTTATGCAAAAGTAGGGCCATGCTAAACGAAAGACGTCGGCACAAATTCGTTTTTTTTCGCGACGTTTCTAAGCGCTCGCGCTAAAAAGAGATTCTGTTTTTGTGACGAGACGTCGAATGATAATGCGCAAAATTATTGGTGAGATGTCGGCGATTACAGCTTTTACATCGTGTCCATATTTTGGCCAATGTGATGCAAAATAAACTTACGCGTGAGTTCTCCTTACCTCCTTTTGACCGGCGAGAAGATTTTGCCGATCGAACGAAAATCATCCACGTGATCAAAGACAATCCGAACACCCTCAATCATTACAATTGAATACTCGTCCGTTCCCGCCACGCGCACAAATTTTGGCTCCGCATCCAAGCTTCGCACTTTGGCGCGCCAGTTGTAGTGCTGGGATGTCGTAAGATGGTGATCGCGACAATACTGCTCCACCGAAAGACCCGATGCTTCTTTAGCTTTGATGTGCTTTCGCCAAAATTCCAAACGAACTGACATGCAAACTCCAAAATCAAAATTGAAGTCTGCGATCTAACAAAGATGCGATGGCAATGCTAGGTGGAGTGGATTAGGCGGATACCTCATTTCGATATTTTTGGGGACTTTTACATAAGCAGTGGAATCATTTCTCAACGACTCGACGATCAAAATGATAAGCAGCTATTGCCGGCATCTCTTCCTGCTAGGTGGATTTCTGGAGTTCGAGATCGCTACGAAGATCGGATTTCAACGAGTTTTTTTTGGACCGAATGTCGCAGCGGGCAGGCTAGTTAGACGACATGGCTTTAATGGAGCATAGGGGTGAAGTTCATGAAATCAAAGATTCTCCCTAATTCACAAGCACCAACATTCCTAATGGATATGCCACTCCGAATTCATAGCTTTCAGTCGCCCATGAAGCGTTTGCTGTTCCTGTTTGATTTGAGCAAGCTCCAGAAACAATGCGGCTTTGATATGAAAAAACACCGAGGTTGCCTCCGGTCGCGCGATAGAATTCGCCGGTGTTTAGTGGATCCTCAATCACGTTGCCAAAATATCCATTTGCCAAGGTTACTCGCCTTATGCCAGTGCAATTGATACCACTCCAAAGGAAATAATTGTTGGAACGTAGGTGCCCGCTTGACTGCGAAACCTCGATGCGCGCCCCGTCGTCCATCAATATTTGCCAATACAAATTTGAATACTGATAAATCAATTTTCCAATTGCTGTTCCGTCAAGAAGGATGACCGATGGATTCACAGCGTTAGCTCCATCTAGACCGGTTGTTCCGGCTGGTCCCGCCAGTCCCACCGGTCCTAATGCTCCCTGGGCGCCAGCGTTTCCTGCTTCGCCAACGGGCCCGCGCGGCCCCTGAATCCCCTGCGTTCCAATTCGTCCCGATGCACCCGGAGGTCCCGCGTTCCCCGAAGCTCCGCGCGGCAAGTCGATCGAGATAGAAATCCAATCGCCAGAATTGCATACCTTGAAAGTTCGTTCACTTTCAACGTAAGAAAGGCTACCCTGATTCGCAATGTTGCACGTCGCTAGCTCATCTTTGCTCGTGGCGACTAATCCAAGTTCTTTGAAGACTTGTGAGTAGGCCACGCGAACAAGGACATTCGCTAACAGGAGCATCACCAGCGCATGCCGTGCTTGTCGATTAAATTGTTTCAATGCGATCATCAATTGTCGTCAATTCTCCAAGTCGAGTCTTCCAAAGGGATGAGGCTTAGGGGCTGTGTATTGAGATGCTGCAAAGCTGATTGTTAACGTCCCTGCTCCATTTACGCAGCTACTGCCACTAACTTTGCTTTGATAAGAAAATGAACCCAGATTTGAACCCGTCATCGCCCACAATTGATTTGACGAGCCTCGCACGTCATTCACAACATTTGCCATACTTCCAGTAGGAGGCATCATGCGAACCGTTCCCGTGCAGCCTGCGCCGGCGAAGTGAATCGTCGCGTTGCTGTAGTTACTCTTGACCAGGCCACTTGTTTGATCGACCTCGAATCGCTTTCCGTCCGTCGCCACTACATAAAAAAGATTCTCGGCAGAGTTGATTCCCATTGAACGGCCCAGCACAGTGCCATCCGGGACCAAAACATTTATCGCAGGAACGTCAACGCCATCTGCTCCATTTTGCCCCGCCGAACCTTGAGGGCCTTGCGGGCCTTGCGGGCCAGTATCGCCGGATGGACCTTTAGGTCCGGTTGGTCCTGTCGGTCCAACTTGACCATCTGTTCCAGCAATACCTGTCGAACCTGTAGCACCAATCGCGCCAACCTCACCAGCTGGACCTTTAATGTTAGTAGCAACCCAGCCCGTGAGGCTACAAACAAAGAAATCACGAGACTCAAGCACGTATGCCAATTGCTCATGCCTTGACGCGCCGCAGTCGGGAAGACTCGCCAATGAATTTGCGAACAGTGACAAAATGCGGGGCTGCTTGAGATCAGTTACGGCTGCCTCGGATTCTTTTTCTGCCTCGGACACTTCTGACGATTGTTCACCAGATTTACTGACATCTGAGAGTGGATCTGAGCCGAGAGATTTTTGTGAAAAATCTTTGTCACATCCGATCAGAATGAAGACAAGCCAACCTGCAGTCCGTAAAGTCATTTCTTGCCTCTTTCATTTCTTGGAGCAGATCATTAACTCTTTCGAACCATATCCGTCGCATCGGCACTGGTACACCGAACTTCATGTAGCGCGTGTCGGACAGATTCGACAAAGAATTAGGGGACTCAGCCACGATTATAAAATTTGGCTTTGATTACGGAATGTTATCATTCCCAAGCGGTTCTTTGCAGGATGGGGGGCAATACAATTTCACCGCATGAGTTCTCGTCGCACACCTGACAGACTATAAGAGGGTTCTTTCTAAATTCTTAGCCACTCGAAAGACCGAGTCCAGTGAAAGACATTCAACATGCGAAGCCGCGACAAAAAACTCCACATTTCTTGCCAGCAAAAGAATGGTTTGAAATGCGCGAATCAATCAGCATACTTTAATTGATGGAAATCATACCGCCGCTCACTTCATCATTTATGTCTTTCCGTTTAATTCCTCAAACATAATTGTCCTACATCATGTAAAACTCAAACTCACAATTTCTTCAGGGGGATTGGTATGCGTGATGCTCATGAAACGCGATGCTTTTTGCGACGAATGCCTTCCAACAATTGTGTCATCACTTCTGCCATTTGGCCAACGCAGACACTTGTGATTTGGACTTACATTCAATCGCACACTTAATTCTTCGATGTACAGTTTATGAATGGCGCGGCCTATCATCGATTCAATATACCCGACAACCGATTTGTCCGCGGGCTGGCCATCCACCGAAACTGATGCAAATGAAAACTCCAAACAATTTAGGTGATCCTCAATAAAGTTTGCTCGCTTTTTCACTGAGTTTTGAAATGCTTCTGCAAAGTAGTTTTGAGATTTGACCTCACGATACCAACAAATGTTCTGATGATTGACCAGATGAGATTCATCTACTTTGCGACCTAATATTTCATCCGCTAGGAAGTGAAGGAAATCTTTGTTTTTATCGATGCGATACAATGGATAGGTACATCCATAAAAAAATCGAAAATGTTCAACAAGTCGATGCTTAAAAGTATTCACAACGACTTTACCGACGTATGAAACTCTAGAACCTGCATCATTCCGATATTTGAAAATGTACACACCGCGGTTATTCAGCAACTTCTCTGCAACTTCGGGTTCATCCAATTGACTCCGATTACAATGAAACCAGTCTAGTTTCGCTTCAACATGATCTTCCATATCCTTCAGCTCCATTCAACAAAACGCAAGTAACGGGACGCGCCACCGCTTTCCGTCCCTAAATCCTAGCTACAATACTTAAATCCCAAATTCAAAATTTCGGTCAGCACCTTTCGATTGTTGCCAATGTCTTCTTTTCGAACTTGAAAAGAAATGTTTTTACCACTCTTTTTGATCGTCGCATCGATGCCAATGGACTCGAGTTTGTCAGATGCGACTTTGCTTTGCTGTGGACCGACTCTTACTTCAACAAGGCAATGTGCAGATTGCTTCCTTGGATGCAGCCAGCAGAAATTTCTAGATAGAGCGGCTAGCGCGATATGCCCTGCATTGTAGGTTGGCTCCGACTTCATTCCTAAATCAACGACCAACTTAATCAATTGGTCACCAACGGCGAGAGCATCTTTGCTTGCTCTTTGCTCCCAATAACCACGATTTGTAATCTGTGCTTGTTCCGGATCCTCAGTACTTCGGATGTCAGTACAGTCCAACACTCGAGTGAATCCGAGTAGTACTGAGTCATCTCGTCGGTACGCATTAAGCTGTATCGCAATTAGTGGCAAACTGTTGTTCAAAATCGAAATTACGTTGAAAAATCTTGAAGTAATATCTTCTGCAACGATAACCGCAACGTGGTCGTGATCAGGAAATCTCCTTCGTTCGAGATCCCAGTATTCAATCGTCCTGATGATATGAGATTCGTCCACTTGCCCTAACATGACTTCTATCTCGTACATGGTCTCGGTGTCATTGTTCTGCATCAAGAAATCAATGCGTCCGCCTGAAGACTGTCGTCGCTCTCTTGCGACTACACGAAGATCTCCAAGATTGAGAATCGTTGGATCTTCACTGATTCGATCCTGCAACCATTTTTCGTCCAGGCTGCATTCACGAAGCTCTACAGTTGAGAGTCGTTCATATTTTAGAGCACCCATTTTTCCCCCGAAATGAGATATCGATCTGGTTCACCACTACCGGATAGACCAGGGAGTCGCGACATTCGATTATGATATCGGTATCAACGGCGGGCGACTTTCGTCCCGAGGTAGGAAAATTCGTGCACAGTGCATAGACGCACTTTCAATGTTTCATCGAATCTGCGCACACGTCTCTCAAATTGCCGTTGAGACGTCAGATTTCCGATAGTGCATTAGCTCTGGCAGGCCAACGCGGGGCGGAATAGGCGGATACGTCCCAGTTTGAGCATCTGACTTTCCTATCATATCATTTGAGACTCGAGCGCCCGCTGAGAGCCGCTAGACATTGCAGGCTGGTCAAATAGACCTATAAAGCTGGGCGGTGTCGATTGCTTATGGTTCAACGCTCCTTAGTCGCCGAGCTAGCTCTTCTAGGAGGACGTCTGAGGGGATCAGTTTGAGTACGTTAAAAGTCGAATCAGATTTGGCCGCATTTAGTGAAAGGTGTTCAAGCTTTTTCCAAGTTTTTGAAGGTACTTGTTCAGTCGTTTTCCATCTAGAAATGGTTCCTGGCGCCACATCTAACCTGGCGGCCAGGTCACTTTGTCTTAAACCAATGAGTTCGATTATTGCTTCGATTTCCGACTTGGCTTTGTGCATTTTTTGCTCACGTTTAAATAACATGTTTTAAATAAAATTAACAATATAATCAACAAATGTGAAGTAATCGAAAATATTTAATATTGATTTTTTGTCCGGTTTTGGTCAGTGTTGTCTTCGAGATCTAGGATCTGCAAAAACAAATCACTGAGATGGACCTACCGATATGCACCGACTACTTCAGCGACGATGCAATGAACCGGAAAAGGAATATTGCGAAAGCTTCAAAAGGTGGTCATATCCGGAGTTCAAAACTTTTGATGTTTCTGAACTTTTGGTCAATCCTGAATGCAATCGTTATGAGCGAGCAATTGAAGCGCGAATGGCTGCAGAGTTTTCAAAAATTCCTCAAGACGCGCGCAAAGCATTTGTCGAGAAGTTGATCGGGCGAAAAGTCACCGACGATCAATTCTTTCTGTACAAGCCAATTTCTTCGCTGAAACGTTACAAGATCAGACCTGACATCGTAATTGGCGGGAATAGAGGTCTCTGCTTGGTATGCGAGATAAAGACACACGGTTACGAGGGGCTGCCAACGAGGCGATTTGATCCCGAGCAGTTTGTTAAGCAACAAATGCTTTGTGATCAATTTCGTCGCGACGGATTCAATCCCATTCACGTTCTCATTACTCCCGGATCGTGCGCTGAAGATGTTTCCTATATTGAAAATAGGAAAGCTGGATGGCTTATGAGTTCAAATGACTCTGAGTTACTTACCGTTAATGTAGACGTCCTGCGAACAAAACTGTCCAAGCACTCACTACGGCAACACATGTCATTGATTCAATGGAGACCCATCGTTCACAAAACTTGGAAGAGCGTTGCGTTAGACACCTTTGCTGCGGCAACGTTGCGGAAAGATCCGGCGATTCTCAAGTTTGTGGCGAGTGTTTCAAAAATTTCAGCTGACGCATCGAAGTTTAGTTTAGAAAATGAGCGGACTATTTTGAAAAAGCGAAATCAAGAAATTTCTGATTAGAGCAGGTGTTCTAATCTAGTTCTTTTGAAACTTCCAAAGATCATCCCAACTTCCTGCAGTCGGCCCTTGCCCTCCAAAGATCCATAAATTTTCCGCCTGATCTCTCCATGTGATTGCGTGATACAGTCCGCTTGGAACATTTTCTGAACCGGGTGTGCCAATGGTACCATAGACCCCTGATTGATCCACGCCGGCTGATCCAGCTACCCAGGTCCAATTGGTGCCATCAAACATCCACAGGTCATTTAGCCTTCCCGACGTTCCAACACCACCGTATCCACCGGCACCGATACCGAACCCACCAAACATCCAAAATTTCCCACTTTTGTCGATCCAATGCACGGCATGGCTTCGCGCACCAGGCGCATTCTGAGGGGAAGGCACCGACTGGATTCCATAACTACCAGCCTGATTCTGACTCAAGCTTCCACTCACCCATACCCAGTTTGTGCCATCAAACTTCCACAGATCTGCTAGATTGGAACTGGATCCACCAACAAGTCCCAATCCACCAAAAGTCCAAAAGTTATTCGATGAGTCGCACCACGATAAACTTCCAAATCGTGACCCGGGTGAATTGCTGGAGGAAATCATTCCTTTTGTTCCGTAACTGCTAATCTGATCTGGCACATTCGCCCCAGAAACCCAAGTCCATCGTGAGCCGTCAAATTTCCACAAATCATTTAACCAGCCGAATGTTGCGCCGCTTTGTTGTGCTGAACTCCATCCGCCAAACATCCAAAAGTTTCCATTCTTGTCAGTACATCCAGTAGCATAGGCTCTTGATCCCGGCATATTGGTGTCAGATGCGACTCCCTTATTACCATTGCTTCCGAGTTGATTCGAATTTGTGCTTCCTGACATCCAAGTCCAATTGGTGCCATCAAATTTCCAAAGATCATTCAAATGTGCGTTATTGTTTCCACTGTCATATCCCGTGCCACCAAACATCCAAAAGTTAGAATTTGAATCAATCCACGCAACTGAAGAATACCGTGCCCTAGGAAAATTTGCCGAGGATGAGACTCCCTTCGTACCGTACACGCCCTCGTGATTGAGCAACTTGCTTCCTCCCATCCATGTCCAATTCGTCCCATCAAACTTCCACAAATCACTTAGGGCACCTCCGTTGCCTGCATTCTCTCCAATTCCCCATCCGCCGAATAACCAAAAATTTCCCGCAGCATCGATCCAAGAGGCACTTCCGAAACGTGCGCCCGGATGATTACTTGAAGAAGAAATGCCCTGGGTTCCATAAGTGGCATGTTGATATGTAGATCCGCCTCCCCCTGCTGAGACTAGGGTAAAATTGCATGACAATGATTTTGAAACACTGGGATAGGCGGCAGCGTTTCCTGCCTGATCTCGAACAACAACTGTCAACCAATAAGCTGAGTTATTGTTGAGCCCTGTTACTCGCTTTGCCGAGATATTCTGCAAAGGAGAATCAAAAGCCGTGGCATTGGATACAACGTTGTTTGCGAGAGTAATGTCGTTCGTTTGAGAATAGTAGATTTGATACGTCAATGCAGAATTAATCGATAAGTTGTCCGAGGCTGCTGCCCAAGAAATGTCCAGGGTATTACAATCCGCGATTGGCAATGTTGCAGTGCCAACCGTAGGAGCAACAGTGTCCACTCTTGAACTTGTTGACGGAGAAAATGCTGAGACGTTACCCTTCGCATCAACGGCCTGGACACTTGCGTAATAGATTTGTTCATTTGCGCCTGAAACGATTTTGGATAGGCCATTTACAAATCCGGCAAAAGTGTCGGTTCCTTCAGGTGTGGTACCAATACGGACGTTGTATCCAACCACGCCGGAACCACCTGCATTGTCTCCAGGGTTTGTCCAACTAAACGTCAGCGAAGTTGAGTTTGTGAAGCTTCCGGGCCCGATCGGTGCCGCGGGCATATTCGGAGCGGCCGAATCAACGGTTGAGCCTTGCGAGTTTGGAGAATATGAGGACACGTTTCCTGCGAAATCAACGCTCTGAACACGTGCATAATATCGAGAACCATTCACGCCTGTGATCGTTTTGGAGAGTCCAGTTACATTTCCCGAGAAAACATTGTCAAAGCCGGCGGAAGTGCCGATGGCTACGTTATACGAAGCGACACCAGATCCGCCTGCGTTGTCGCCCGGATTTGACCATGAGAATGTTACCTGAGACGTGGAAAAGCTATCGACAGAAGGAGTCGGGGGCGCGTTAGGTGCGACTGTATCAACAAACACCGATACAGTCTCTGACCAGTCTGTCGACGCATTTCCAATGGCGTCCACTGCCTTAACTCGCGCATAACAAGTGGTGCCATTTGAGCTAGTGACAGATTTTGAAAGAGAAGAAACGCTTCCGTTGAAAATGTTGGAGGCGCCGTCAGAAGTACCTATCTGTACCAAATACGAGGAAACTCCCGAACCACCCGCGTTGTCGCCAGGATTTACCCAACTAAAAGTTACCTGACTCGAATTGGAAATGGCATTAGGTACGGTTGGTGCTGCGGGAGTTGCGGGTGAACTTGTGTCGACTGTGGTTCCGCTTGAACTTGCTGAAAGTGCGGAAGCATTGCCGACATTGTCTACAGCAAGTACGCGAGCAAAATAAGTCTGACCGTTCGTTCCCGAAATTGTCTTTGAGGTTCCGTTAACATTGCCATCAAACACGTCATGACTGCTTTGAGAGGTTCCAATCTGTACAACATAATGTGAAACCCCAGCCCCTCCCGTGTTGTCTGACGAGTTCCCCCAAGTGAATGTAATCGTTGATCCAGAAAAACTTCCTGGACCAACCGGTGCACTCGGTACAATCGGAGCGACTACATCGATTTTTGTGCCAATTGAGTTTGAAGACCAAGGTGACAAGTTACCACGCTGGTCGATGGCTTGGACACGTGCATAGTAAGTTGAGCCATGCTCACCTATCACCAGATATGTAAGTCCTGTCACTCTGCCGTCAAAAACGTTGCTGCCGCCTGCAGAAGTGCCAATACGTAAGTTGTACGCGATCACACCTGAACCCCCAGCATTATCAGTTGCGTTCGTCCAATTGAAAGTGATTGCTGTAGAATTGTGAAACGTTCCCGGACCAGTCGGGGTGGTCGGCGTATTGGGTGCAACTGTGTCAACTATGTAGCCTATAGAATTGGGTGACCATTCAGAAATGTTTCCTGATGCATCTACTGCTTGCACGCGGGCAAAATATGTATTGCCGTTTACTCCAGATATGCTTTTCGATAACGCATTCAGGGAGCCTCTGAATACGTTATTGCCACCCGCGCTGGTTCCAATTTCCAAGTTATACGAGACGACGCCGGTTCCGTTTGCGTCGTCCCCTGGGTTCGACCACGTGAATGTCATGGATGTACCTGAGGTAAAACTTGCCAACGGTTCTAGAGGAGCAAGTGGCGGAGTGGTGTCTGCTTTAAACTTGAAAAAATCTACGTCGCCTACGTGCAAATACGATTGAATACTGCTTTGGAGGTTTAGTTGAACGGATTGCGCTTCAGATTCGTTAGGCTCAAAGGCGGCGGTATTGGTAAAGTTTTGAAAGTTAGTATTTGCGGTGGCTCCACCGATCCGCAGCGCATATCTTGTTTCATTCGTAAGCGTTGGTGCTGAGAGCACTACTTGATATTCAAAATCTGGAACGGTCGGCACAACAACCACGTCGCTTCCGTAAGCAGAAATGTTAAATCGTTTCAATTTCCGATCTGGAAGAATTACAAAACCAGCGACTGATGCCTCATCTGCTGCCAAAGAAATTTCAAATTTTCTTTTCCACACGCTGATGAACACTCGATCATTCCATTCGTTGGATGCGATGTCACGTAAGGTGATGGATATCGGAATATTCTGCTGGAACTCATTCAAAATACCGACTGTGTATGTGAAGCGGATTTTTTGAGTTGCACCAGCAGGTAAAGAATTCAATATTCCCGTAAGTGGGGTGTTTGAAGTTAAGTTCTGACTAGCATAGGCTAAAGTATAATTGACGCCTCTCGCCATGTCTCGACCGATGTTTTGTACGACTATATTTCCTGTCCGGGTTTCCCCCGAAAAACTGAATTCGCTATCTGGTTCAAATGTTGCTTTGAAATTATATTCGCTGTTTTCATCATATTCGATCGAGCCGATTTCTTGATTGTCTGAATCAATTCGAACTTCGTTAATGGTTGCGATGTTGCCGTTTTCCGCATCTTTTATCTCAACGGTGTATGTGCCAGTTTCAACATTTTCAAACTTGAGTTTTGGTCCCGTTACTACGGCTTCACGAGTCTTGCCTGTGCCTGTAGTTGGTTTTAATGTGATTGTTCCAATCGCGGCTCTTCTGTTTGCAAGCCACAATCCAAATCCCGGTACTTCAGCATTGACTGTGGCATCGTCAATACCATTACGAATCAGGTACAGCTCGTCTGAAACTCCTAGCCTACTAGAAGGCGCCGTGTTGAGTTTTGCTATGAAATCATTTTGAAGGGAAAACTTAGAAACATTGTTTCTTTCGTCAGAAAAGGTGACAACGTTTCCTTCCTGCGAGGAAAAATTTCTTTTCTCACTTTCAATTCCATTGCTGGTGACTTTTGAAATCGATGTATTGGTGATCATGTACGTCTGGCCAGTTGCAATCGCTATCCATTCACCATCCGAATGTTCTGCAAGGCTGGCTCGTAGGATGCTGTCTTCTACAGAAGAACCATTGGGATTGGATTGTGAACTTTGTGTTGGCTGGGATGTTGATCCGTTGCTTGCTGTCGGGTCTGCGCTGAAGCTAGGGTAAACTTGCGGAGTCGCACTCGGACTTGCGAAATTTTCCGGCCCGCGATTGAGCGAATCTTCGCACGATGAAAGTGCAAGAACCCAAACTGCAAAGTGCAAAATGTTAAACAACGACTTCACCCTCAATCCCCCGTGTAGGACCTAAGCCGCTTTAAATACATTCGGAAAATTATTGGGGAACTTGAGGTAAATTTCAACAGCGCCAAAATGGCGCAAAGCCATGAAATAATTAGAAAAAATTCGCGGGAACTGCGTTCACGTAAGCTGGGTTCGACTGACTTAGGAGTACAAGATTCAATCTCTGAGACGAGGACAATCCTAGCTGAATAGCGTCCTGAAGTTGATACATCGCATGAAGCAATCAATCAACTGTCGAAGTCAAATGAAGAAAATCCGCATCATACCGACTGACTTTATGTTAGTTCCGCAATCGCGGGTAATCGCTGCCCTCGGATATCGTCCAGTTATTTGTGAAATCCCAACTTGTGAATGTTGCCTGCTGTTTCATTTGGCTGGTAGTTTTGCCGAGATATGTTCCTCCCGACCCATTGCTCGTACTCTGACCGGTAGTCTGGGTATTCCAAAATGAGTTTGTCACTGAGCTACCGCTGCATCCAATCAAGCCACCAAGACTGCTTTGACCAGTGACTGCGCCAGTAGCGTAGCTATATGAAACACCGCCTCCTTCGCCAAGCAGACCGCCAACACAGGAGCTTGTCGAAGTATTTCCGCTCACGGCACCTGTAGCGTAGGAATTCGAGATACCTCCGCCATTGCGGTATCCAATTAATCCGCCAATATAATCTTCAGTACCCGTGACGTTTACACTTGAACTTGCTTGTGTTGTCAGTCCATCGTATCCTTGGTTTCCAATCAGTCCTCCTACCGAGCGTTCTCCCGCAACACTTCCCGAAGCCGACACCTTTTGCACAGTGCCGTTTGAATAACCAATCAATGAACCGACATTGTTCTTACCAGTCACATTGAAATTAATCAGTCGGAGATTCTTCACTGTGGAACCAGATTCTATCTGCGAAAAAAGCCCGACATAATCCGTAGTGGGTTTGTTTAAAGTAAAGTTTGAAAGGGAATAACCATTACCGTCGAATACAGAGGTGCCTGCAAGGATGCCTAATGATCCAGCTAAAGTTGAAACATCAATGTCAGCCGTTAGTTTAATATGGCTGTAGTTAAGTCGAGCGGAATTGGCTTGCAGCCATACGATTTGGGCTGCTGTCGAAATTAGGTAAGGACTTCCTGAAGTGCCCGAGCCTGATGGTTTCGATGTCGGAGATAGTGATGCAGCTGATCCACCCTGCCATGCTAGTGTAGGTAAACCTCCGCCAGAAGGCATTTGCCACACTTCGCTGGAGCCATTTGTTGATTCGCCGGCAAAGTCCCAATTGGTGTTAAGAAAAGTGAGATCTGAGCTAAGTTCAGCGGTAGTGCGGCCGTAGTAAGAGCCACCCGATCCATCACTCGTACTCTGACCGGTAGTCTGGGTGTTCCAAAATGAGTTTGTCACAGAGCTACCGTTGCATCCAATCAAGCCACCGAGGCCACCTTGGCCGGTGACTGCGCCGGTAGCATAACTATTTGAAACACCGCCTCCGTAACCAACCAAGCCACCTACACAGGAGCTTGTCGAAGTATTTCCGCTCACGGCACCTGTAGCGTAGGAATTCGAGATACCTCCGCCATTGCGGTATCCAATTAATCCGCCAATATAATCTTCAGTACCCGTGACGTTTACACTTG
>Ga0255097_1000315_pt1 | contig 21725 bp, 22 predicted proteins | sample Colum_Atlam_RepB_2_FD_188436 | JGI IMG/M metagenome (GOLD analysis project Ga0255097, IMG submission 188436) | Freshwater microbial communities from Columbia River, Oregon, United States - Colum_Atlam_RepB_8d | ecosystem: Environmental > Aquatic > Freshwater > River | place: USA: Oregon...
TCTGCGGCCGCGTGCTCTGCTGGCGGTAGTAGCCCATGCCCTCGCGGCGATGCTTCTCGGCGGCGGCCACGCGGGCCAGTTCGTGCGGCTGCACGTCCTTCATCGCCGCGGCCAGGTCGCGCGGCGGCGCGATGGTCACCAGGTTCAGGTGCAGGGCATCGATGTGGGCGGCGTCATCCACCGCCATGTAGTGCGAGACCACCGAGCCCCAGTCGCCGCCCTGGACGATGTAGTGTTCGTAGCCCAGCTCGGCCATCAGGCGCGCCTGGCGCCGGCCGATCTGGCGCGGGCTCATGCCGGTCTTCTTCGCCGGCGGCGAGCCGCCATAGCCCTGCAGCGAGGGCAGCACGAGATGGAACGCATCCTCGGCCTTGCCGCCGTGACGCTCCGGCTCGGTCAGCCGGGGCGCGGCCTCGAAGAACTCCAGCACCGAGCCGGGCCAGCCATGGGTCATCAGCAGGGGGCGGGCGTGGGCATGCGGCGAGCGGATGTGCACGTAGTGCAGGTCCAGGCCGTCGATGTCGATCAGGTATTGCGGGTAGCGGTTGAGCCGGGCTTCCGCCGCAGCGAAGTCGAAGCCATGCTGCCAATGCTCGACCAGGGCACGGGCCTGCGCCAACGGCAGGCCGGCGGCGGCGCCCTCGTCCTCCAGTTCGTCCGGCCAGCGGGTCAGCGCCAGGCGCTGGCGCAGTTCGGTCACCGCGGCAGGCGGGAATTCGAAGCGGAAGGGGCGCGGGGGCTGGGTCATGGGCAGATCCAAGGTAGCGGTCCGGAGAGGGCAGATTCGCCCTGCGTTTGGGTGACATTACTGGAGTGCCTTGAATGGCACTCCAGTAATGCGAACGCCCGGCCATGGATGGCCGGGCGGGGGGTCATCTGGGTAGCCGAGTCGCGCCATGGATGGCGGCCCCGGGTTCACGGCGTCCACCCTTCGGCGGTCTCAGGTGAACGGCCGGAGGCTCGGCGACGCCGTCCATGGCGGGACCCCCGTTCGCCCATCCACCCCCGGCCCGGCCATCCATGGCCGGGCGTTCGCCGGCGTGCAGTGCCATTCAAGGCACCACGCGACCGGCCCGGAGTTCGCGGCCTTGCATCCTTCGGCAGTCTCAGGTGAACGGCCGGAGGCTCGGCGACGCCGTCCATGGCGGGACCTCCGTTCGCCCATCCACCCCCGGCCCGGCCATCCATGGCCGGGCGTTCGCCGGCGTGCAGTGCCATTCAAGGCACTACACGACAGCCCCGGCTCACCCCTTGAACGTCGACAAGCCGAAATCCCCGAACGGCTCGTCCCGCTCCCGCACCGCGGTGCGGAAGCCGGCCTCGGCCGCCCGCTGCTGGAAGGCATAACCCTCCCTGGTGTGGCGGGTGATGCCGTCGAACACCGTGCCCAGGATCTGGGTGCTGTGCAGGCCCTGCGACATGACGCTCTGGTTGAGCAGCAGCTTCATCATCACCAGCTGGTTCACCGGCATGCGCGCGATGCGCTCCAGCAGGATCTCGAAACGCTCATCCAGTTGCTCCGGCGGAGCCGACTCGATCGCCAGGCCCCACTCCTTCGCTTCCTTTCCCGACAGGCAGTCGCCGGTGAACAGCAGGCGCTTGGATTTCTCCAGGCCGATGCGGTGGAACCAGATGGAGGTGGTGGGCGAGCCCCACACGCGTGCCGGCGGGTAGCCGATCTTGGCGTCGTCGGCGATCACCAGCAGGTCGGAGCAGAGCGCCATGTCGGTGCCGCCGGCCACGCAGAAGCCGTGGACCTTGCAGACCACCGGCTTCTCGCTGTGGAACAGGCTCATGAAGCCCTTCACGTTGCGGCTCATCATGGCGTAGTCGGTCATCGGGTCCCACAGGGAGCCCGGCACGTGGTTTTGCATCTGCACGCGCGGGTCCAGCACCGAGCCCTTCGGGCGGTGCTCGCTCTCCTCGCCGATGACCATGGCCTCGGCACTGTCGACCAGGTCGTAGCCGCCGCAGAAGCCGGTGCCGTTGCCGGACAGGGCGATGACGTGCACCGCCGGGTCGATGTTGGCGCGCTCCACGCACTGCGCCAGCTCGCGCGGCAGGTCCATGGTGATGCCATTGCCGCGCGCGGGACGGTCGAGCGTGATGCGGGCGATGCGGCCGGTGACGGCGTAGGTCATCGTCTTGAGGGTGTCCATGGTCTCTCTCCGATAGCGAAATTTTCAGACCGTCCGCGCTGAGCCTGTCGAAGCGCGAACGGGCCCGCACCAACGGTCACCAGGTGACGCTCACCCTTCGACAGACTCAGGGCGAACGGCACTCTTCCCCCGATGCCTAAAACTTACCGCCCCTTCCCACGCCGCCGCTGAAGCGCGCCGCGCCCGCCACCGTCTCACCGCTCCTGAGTGTCTTCAGGCCATGACGGAATTCGTTGTCGATGGCTTCCTGCTCGGCCATGCCCCATTGCTCGTAGGCGCTGCGGCGGTCGCCGCGCAGGCATTGCTGCGGGAAGGCGGCGAGCTGCAGCGCCAGCTTCTCGGTCTCGTCCCGCAGCCGCCCCTGCGGCACCACGCGGTTGGCCAGGCCGAAGGACAGCGCCTCCTGCGCATCCACCGGACGGCCGGTGAGGATCATGTCCATTGCGCGGCTCATGCCGATGGCGCGCGGCAGGCGCACCGTGCCGCCGTCGATCAGCGGCACGCCGAAACGGCGGCAGAACACGCCGAACACCGCGGTCTCGTCCGCCACGCGCAGGTCGCACCACAGGGCCAGTTCGATGCCGCCGGCCACGCAGTAGCCGGACACCGCCGCGATCACCGGCTTGGAGAGCTGCATGCGGGAGGGGCCCATCGGCCCGTCGCCCGCGGTGTCGATGCGGTTGGCGCGCGCCGGGTCGCCGCCGGCCACGGCCTTCAGGTCGGCACCGGCGCAGAAATGCTCGCCGGCGCCGGACAGGATCGCCACCGACAGTTCCGGATCGGCATCGAACTCGCGGAAGGCGGCCGCCAGCTGCGCGGCGGTGACGCCGTCCACGGCATTGCGCGCCTGCGGCCGGTTGAGGGTGACCCACAGCAGCGGCGGACGCCGCTCGACCAGGACTTCGTCCATTTTTTGTTACTTCCAGTGACAGTAGATGAAAGTCTATGTAATGTTGCGGTGCACTGGCAAACGCTGCCTTACCATGCGCGCATGATCCCCAAGCCAAGACGCCTGATCCTGGGCCTGCTGCTCGCCGCCGAAGGCCAGGCCCTGTCGGTGCGCGACGCCATCGCCGGCTGCGGCCTGTTCGGCATCAGCGCCAACAGCGTGCGCGTGGCCCTGGTGCGCCTGTCAGCCGACGGCCTGATCGAGGCCACGGAACGCGGCAGCTACCGCCTGAGCGCCAGCGCCCACGAGCTGGCCGACGACGTCGCCACCTGGCGCAGCGCCGAGCAGCGCATCCGCCCCTGGCAGGGCGGCTGGCTGGCGGTGCACTGCGCCGGCCTGGGCCGCAGCGACCGCGTGGCCCTGCGGCGCCGCACGCGCGCGCTGGCCATGCTCGGCTTCCGCGAGCTGGACGGTGGGCTGCACCTGCGCCCGGACAACATCGAGGACAGCGTGGAGGCGGTACGCAGGCGCCTGCATACGCTGGGGCTGGAGAAGCAGGCGCCGGTATTCGTGGCCGGCGAGTTCGACGCGGCCCGGGAGGCCGCCATCCGCAAGCTCTGGGACGGCAAGGCGCTCAACGCGAGCTACCGCAAGCTGCGCGCGCAGCTGGAGGACTGGCTGGCGCGCGCCGACAGGCTGGAGCTGGAAGCCGCCGCCCGCGAGTCCTACCTGCTGGGCAGCAATGCCATCCGCCACGTGGTCTACGACCCGCTGCTGCCGGCACCTCTGGTGGACGCCGACGCTCGCCACGCCTTCGTCGAGACCGTGCGCCGGTTCGACCGCGCCGGCCAGGACATCTGGCGCCGCCTCGGCAGCCTTTCCGGGAAGCCCTAGGGCCTGCCGACGCTCCCGCGGAGTACCGCCGCTTCGCTCTCGAACAGTTCCCCCAGCCAGTCGGCCACCGCCCGGAAGCGCTTGATGCGCGCCGCATCGCGATGGCTCAGCAGCCACAGCTCGCGCGTCAGCACGGGCGCGCACAACGGCTGCAACCCCTGGCGCGAAGCGACGATGCAGGGCAGCACCGCCAGGCCCATGCCCATGGCACAGGCACGCGCCAGGGTCGTCACGTTGCTGACGCGCAGCACGCGCCGCAGGCCCTGTCGCTGCGCCAGCCAGCGCATCTCCGGCAGGCCGTCCAGTTCCTCGCCGTAGCACAGCCAGGGTCGTGCGTCCCACTGCTCCGGCGGCAGCGAGGCACAGGGTCCGGCGCCGAACACCGCAAAGCCGATCTCGCCGACCTTGCGCATCAGGATCGCCGCATCCTGCGTCGGCGGCGCCAGCCGCAGGGCGAAGTCGGCCTCGCGGCGGGTGAACGACAGGTTGCTGTTGTCGGTCAGCAATTGCAGGTCCAGCTTCGGATGACGCCGCAGCAGCGCCGGCAGGTGATCCAGCAGCCAGTGGTCGAACAGCACGTTGACCGCGGTGAGGCGCACGCGGCCGCTGATGCCCTCGCCCTCCGCCCGGGTCTCGGTCTGCAGGGCCTGCACTTCGCCCAGGGCACGCTCCGCGTGGGCGATGAACACCGCACCGGCGTCGGTCGGCTCGTAGCCACGGTTGCTGCGGATGAACAGGCGCGTGCCCATCGCCGTCTCCACGGCCGCGACGCGGCGGCTGATGGTGGACACGTCCACGCCCAGGTCGCGCGCCGCCGAACTCATGCTGCCGGCCCTGGCCAGCGCCAGCAGCAGCGGGATGTCGTTCCAGTCGAGTTGGGGTTGGCTCATGCGGTCGGCGTTCCCGGTGTGGCGCAGGCGGCGGATGGCGGCGCCAGTGTAGCGCCCTGCGGACCTATACGAAGGTATAGGTCCGCAACCGGCTCCGGGAGGCCTGCCGGGAGCGTTCCGGCACCGGGAACCCCGCCGCCGGTCGGATGCCGGTATGAAATCTCCACGCCGCAGAACCATTCGTATGATTCCCGTGGCGGCAGGCTTGTGCGACAAATGCGGCCGTGAAGATGGCAGAGGAAGAACCCGCACCGTGTCGCAAGCAGCACCCCTGATCTCGATTGTCGACGATGACGAATCCCTGAAGCTGGCCCTGGTCGGGCTGGTGCGTTCCTTCGGCTATGAGGGACGCGGACACGCCAGCGCGGAGGATTTCCTGGCTTCGGGAGACGCCGGCCGCTGCGCCTGCCTGGTCACCGACCTGCACATGCCGGGGATCGGCGGCATCGAGCTGCTGCAGCGGCTGCGTGCCGAGGGCAACCGGGTGCCGGCCGTGCTGATCACCGCGCGCATGCTGCCCGGCCTGGAGCAGCGCGCGCGCGAGGCCGGGGCGCGCTGCCTGCTGCCCAAGCCCTTCGACCCCCAGACCCTGATGCGCTGCATCGAGCAGGTCCTGCCGCCGCTCGGCTAAGCTGCCGGCAGGAGAACACGGGGACCAGGATCGTGAGCACGCAGCCGCCGCCCGATACGGCACAGTGGTTCGACGGGGTGCAGGAGAGCATCCTGGTGCGCGACGCCGATGGCCGCATCCTGGCCTGGAACCAGGCCTCGGCAGAGCTCTATGGCTGGTCCCGCGAACAGGCGCTGGGACGCAGCGAGGCCGAGCTGCTGGGCACCCGGTATGCGCCGGCGGAGGACGCCGCCGCGGCGCTGCGCGACACCGGGACCTGGCGGGGCGAGGTCCTGCGCTGCAATGCCGCCGGCCGGCAACTGCAGGTCGAGCTGCGCTGCACGCTGCTGCGCGATGCGTCCGGAGCCGTGCAGGTCATCGAGACCGGCCGCGACCTGAGCGAGCAGCGCCAGACCGAGCGCGCGCTGCGCCACAGCGAGTACCGCTACCGGAACCTGTTCCAGGCGATGGCCGCATCGTTCTGGGAGCTGGACTTCAGCGCGGTGGGCGCCATGCTGCAAAGCCTGCGCAAGGCCGGCGTCACCGACCTGCGCGCCCATTTCTCCGCCAACCCCGGCTTCGTGCGCGACATGATGCGCGCGACGCGCATCCTCGACGTCAACGAGCAGACCGTCGCGCTGTTCGGCCTGGGCGATCGCAGCGGCCTGATGGACAACGTCGAGCCGTTCTGGGCCGAGGGCAGCAACGACACCTATGCCGAGAGCGTGATCGCCGCGGTCACCGGCCAGCCGCACTACGTCGCCGAAACGCGGCTGCGCCGCATCGACGGCAGCGAATTCGACGGCCTGTTCACGGCCTGCTTCGCGCCCGAGGCGGTGGGCCGCGGCAAGCTGCTGATCGGCGTGATCGACATCTCGGAGCGCAAGCAGGCCTACGAGGAACTGGAGCGCAGCGAGTCGCGCTACCGCAACCTGTTCCAGGCCATGGCGGTGTCCTTCCTGCAACTGGAGTCCAGCGGCCTCAACCGCCTGTTCGCGGAACTGCGGGCCCAGGGCGTCACCGACCTGCATGCCTACATCGACCAGCATCCGGAGTTCCTGGAGAAGGCGATGGAGGCCTCGGTCGTGATCGATGTCAACGACCGCTCCCTGAAGCTGCTGGGCGCCAAGGATCGCAGCGAGTTGCTCGGACCGGTGACCAAGTACTGGATTCCCGGCCACTACGATGCCTTCCGCGGCAGCATCGAGGCCGGCTTCCGCCGCGAAGCCGGCTTCCAGGCGGAAACCCGCAAGCGCACCGTCGACGGCCGCGAGATCGACGTTCTGTTCTTCGTCACCGCGCCGCCGGAGATGCGCGACAAGGGCACCGTGCTGGTCGGCAACATCGACATCTCCGAGCAGGTGGCCGCACGCGCCGCGCTGCGCCAGATGCAGGCCGAACTGGCCCATGCCGGCCGCGTGACGATGCTGGGCGAACTGACCGCATCCATCGCCCACGAGGTGAACCAGCCGCTGGCCGCGATCGCCACCAACGGCGAGGCCGGGCTGCGCTGGCTCGGCCGCGCGGTGCCCGATGTGGAGGAAGCCCGGACGCTGCTGCAGCGGATGATCGCGGACGCCCGCCGCGCCGCCGAGATCATCGCCCGCATCCGCGCGATGTCGCTGCGCCGCCCGCCGGAGCCGGTTCCGCTGGGGCTCAATGCCCTGGTGCAGGAGGCAGTGCAGTTCCTGCAGCACGAGTTGCGCGCGCAGCAGGCCCGGCTGCTCCTGCAGTTGGCACCGGCCTTGCCGCTGGTGCAGGGCGACCGCGTGCAGTTGCAGCAGGTGATCGTCAACCTGGTGGTCAACGCGCTGCAGGCCATGGCGCAGGCCGATGTCCCCCGCCGCGAACTGCTGATCGAAACGCGGCTGACCGCCGACCGCGAGGTCGAGCTGGCGGTTCTCGACAACGGCCCCGGCATTCCCGGCGAACACTTCGGCAAGCTGTTCGAAAGCTTCTTCTCCACCAAGCCCAACGGCATGGGCCTGGGCCTGCCGGTATGCCGCTCGATCATCGAGGCCCATGGCGGCCGGATCGCCGCGGGCAACCGCGATGACGGCGGGGCACGCTTCGCGGTGACCCTGCCGCTGCCCGCCGCCGCCTGAGTCCCATACCAAGGTTTGTCCCGGCAGAACCCTAGGGACAATTGGCGGGCGGCCAGGGCCCTCCGATGATGGCGGCGAGCACCGATTGCTCGCAGCGAATCATCCAGGGAGACCGCCATGCTGCCGTTCAACATCCGCCGCCTTCGCCCGCGCCTTGCCGTCCGCCGGACCCTGCTGTCGTGGCTCGCCGCCGTGCTGCTGGCGGTCAGCCTGCTGCCGGCCCGGGCCGAGGCAGCCTCCGCCGCCCACGCCCAGACGCGCTACGTCACGGTGAACGGCGACCGCATCGCCTATCGCAGCTTCGGACAGGGCAGCCCGATCCTGTTTGCCAACCGCATGCGCGGGACGCTGGACACCTGGGACCCGCTGTTCCTCGATACGCTGGCCCGGCAGCACCGCGTGATCACGGTGGACTATCCAGGCGTGGGCTATTCCAGCGGCCGACTGCCGGACGACATGGCCCAGGTGGCCAGCTTCCTGCGCGGCTTTGCCGATGCGCTGAAACTGGAACGCTTCGCCATGCTCGGCTGGTCCTGGGGCGGTTTCGCTTCCCAGACCCTGCTGCTGCAGGAGCCGCAGCGCGTCACCCACGCGATCCTGGTCGGCACCAACCCTCCCGGCCCGGGACAGTTGCCGATCCAGCAGGTCTTCATCGAGCGAGCCATCAAGCCGGTGAACGACCTGGCCGACGAGGAGGTGCTGTTCTTCGAGCCGAAGTCGGCCTTCAGCCGCGCCGCCGCCAAGGCCTCGCGAGAGCGCATCTACGCCCGCCCCGACGTGGTGTCGAGGATTCCGGACACCATGGAAGAATTCCAGGTGTACTTCAAGGCGGCCTCGGTCTTCCGGGAGGATGAAGCCGGGCGACGCGATCAACTGACCCGCTCCCGTACCCCGCTGCTGATCCTCTGCGGAGACAACGACACCAGCACGCCCGGCCAGAACTGGTTCCCGCTGGTCGGCCAGTTGCCCAATGCCCAGCTGATCGTCTACCCGGAGTCCGGCCACGGTCCGCAGCACCAGTACCCCGAGCTGTCGGCCGAGTACATCTCGCGCTTCCTGGCCCGCACGAGCCGCTGACTTCCGCCCGACCTGGAGATTCCCATGCGCTACCGCATCTTCGGCCGCACCGGCCTGCGTGTTTCCTCGTTCGCCCTCGGCACCGGCAACTTCGGCAAGGGCTGGGGCTATGGCTCCGACCGCGGCGATGCCGAGGCCATCTACCGCGCCTACCGCGAGGCGGGCGGCAATTTCATCGACACGGCCGACCAGTACCAGTTCGGCCAGTCGGAGGCGCTGGTCGGCGAGCTCGCCGCCGGCGAGCGCGAGGACCTGGTGATCGCCACCAAGTTCTCCCTCGGCGACAGCCCGCAGGCCGGCCTGCAGCGCAGCGGCAACAGCCGCAAGGCGATGCAGCAGTCGGTGGAGGCCAGCCTGCGACGCCTGCGTACCGACCGCGTCGACCTGCTGTGGGTGCATATGCCCGACGGCGTCACGCCGGTCGATGAGATCCTGCGCGGCTTCGACGACCTCGCCCGCGCCGGCAAGATCCTCTACGGCGGACTGTCGGATTTCCCGGCCTGGCGCGTGGCTACCGCGGCGACGCTGGCCGAGCAGCGCGGCAGCCTGCCGCTGGCCGCGGTGCAGCTCGAGTACAGCCTGGTGGAGCGCACGGCCGAGCGCGAGCTGCTGCCGATGGCGGCGGCCTTCAACCTGGGCACGGTCATCTGGTCGCCGCTCGGGGGCGGGCTGCTCACCGGCAAGTACCGCAGAGGCGAAACCGGCCGCGCGCAGGGCCTGGGTGCCGTGATCCATGCCGAGAACGATCCGCGCAAGACGGCGACGCTCGATGCGGTCCTGGCCGTTGCCGGCGAGCTGGACGTGACGCCCGGCCAGGTCGCGATGGCCTGGGTGCTGGCCAAGGGCACGCTGCCGATCCTCGGCCCGCGCACGCCGGAGCAACTGGCCGATAATCTCGCCGCCCTCGCGGTGCGGCTGTCGCCCGATCAGCTGCAGCGACTGGATTCCGCCAGCGCCATCGCAATGGGCTTTCCCCATGACGTGGTGGCCGGCAGTGCGGGCAGCCTGTTCGGCGGACGATCCGAGCGGATCGACCGGCCGGCGTTCGCCGTTCGCTGAGGCCGGAGACCTCCATGAACAACCGCATATCCCTGCTCGCCCTGCCGCTGGCGCTGCTTTTGCCCCTGCAGCCGCAGGCGGCGGAAGGCCCGCTGCGGATCGCGGTGGAGCGCTTCGTGCAGCTGCCCGCCGACGTCCGCCAGCCGGAGGGCATCGCCGCGAACCCGGCAACAGGCGAAATCTACGTCGGCAGCTTCGACGCGCGCATGCCGGAGTCCAGCCGCAACAACCAGCTGCTGCGCTACTCGCCGGACGGCAAGCTGCTGGGGCGGCGCGGCTTCGGCGCCACCCCGCTGACCGGCCTGGCGTACAGGGACGGCCAGGTCTACATCCTCAACTTCGGCGCCTCCAGGCTGCAGCGGATCGCCGCCGGCTTCGGCTTGGATACGCCGGTGGAAGACGTCGCGAGCTTCGGCGCGCTGCAGCCACCGGCACCCGGCGAGCGGCGCGTCGACAACCCGGATGGCAGCCAGGACCGCATCCGGTTCGGGGCGGCAGGCTTCCCGGCGATCAACGGCATGGTGTTCGACCGCGCCGGCAATCTCTACGTCTCCGATTCCTTCCAGGGCGCGATCTACCGCATCGAACAGGCCACGCGCTGCGCGCCCTGCCGTGTACAGACCGTGCTGCATGATCCGCTGCTGGCCACCACCGGCCCGCTGCCCTTCGGCGCCAACGGCCTGGCCTTCGACGCGAGCGAGCGCCTGCTCTATATCAACAATGCGGGCGATGGCCGCGTGCTGCGCTGGCCGCTGGCCGGCGGTGCGCTGGAGGTGCTGGCGGAGAGCATCCACGGGGCCGATGGCCTGCTGTTCCACGACGGCCTGCTGTGGGTGTCCGCCAACCAGGCCGATCGCGTGCTGGGGCTGGACGAGAACGGCCGCATCCGCGTTCAGGCCGGCGAGTTCCAGGGCCATGACCGCGACGGCACGCCGCGCGGCCTGCTGTTCCCCGCCGGCAGCGCCGTGTCCGGCGAATGGATGGTTGTGGCCAACCTGTCATTGCCGCTGACCGCGCGCGAAGGCGATGAGTGGGAGGAAGAGACGCGACGCTGGACGCTGTCGCGCTTCCGCCTGCCCAGGGCACATTGAACTGAAGCGGGAGAGGCAGGACAGCGGCTATCGGCCGCTGCCCTTTTTCAGCTGCAGCGACTCCGCCATGCGCACCAGGTCGGCCAGCGAACGGGCGCCCATCTTCCTCATGGCGGCACCGCGGTGGATCTTGACGGTGATCTCGGCCAGGTTGAGGTCGGCGGCGATCTGCTTGTTGAGCCGGCCGGAAACCACCGCGGCCATCACCTCGCGCTCGCGCGCGGACAGGGTCTCGTAGACCGCGCGCAAGCGCGCGGCGTCGCCGGCGTCGGCGCGACGCTGGCGATCCTTCTCGATGGCCATGCCCACGGCGTCGAGCAGGTCCTGGTCGCGGAAGGGCTTGGTCAGGAAGTCGATGGCGCCGGCCTTCATGCCGCGCACGCTCATCGGGATGTCGCCATGCCCGGTCATCAGCACCACCGGAATCTGCACCTGCGCCTGGATCAGTTGCTGCTGGAAATCCAGCCCGCTGAGGCCGGGCAGGCGGATGTCGAGCAGCAGGCAGCTGGGCAACTCGGGGCGCTGCGCGGTGAAGAACTCGTGCGCCGAACCGTACAGGCGGCAGCCGAGCTGCACGGAGCGGAACAGGCTCTCCAGCGCCATGCGCAGGGAAGCATCGTCGTCCACGATATGAACGACAGCGGTCTCGCCCATCGATTCCCCCTTCAGCCTCGATCGTTGCATGGATGTTAGCGCAGGCAGAGGGCCGGACCGCAGCTATCCCTGCGTATACCAACTGGCGAGCGCCGCCATACCTTGATCTGAATGACCCGCCGCAGCCCAGGGCATAGCCTGGGTTTGCCTGCTGGGACAGGCAACGGAAGCGGCGGAAACCCGGGCCGGCCTTGCAAATCTGCAAAGCGGCCTTGCGGCGACGGCGATTCCGCCCGGCCGGGCCAGGACGCAATCTGTGCCCAGGCCGGACACATCGTCCCGCCATCCGATCGAACGAGGGAGAACCGACATGAACAGCACCACCGCCCCGCTGGCCACCCGCCGCGAAATCCTGGCCGCCGGCATCGGCGCCGTCGCCACCGCCGCCGCGGGCCTGCCGGCCGCAGCCCAGGCCGCCGCCCCCGCCAAGGCCGGCGCCCCGGGGACCGGCTTCGTCACCGCCAAGGACGGCGCCCGTATCTTCTACAAGGACTGGGGCAAGGGCCAGCCGGTGCTGTTCAGCCACGGCTGGCCGCTGACGGCCGACGCCTGGGATGCCCAGATGGTGTTCCTGGGCCAGAAGGGCTACCGCGTGATCGCCCACGACCGCCGCAGCCACGGCCGCTCCGACCAGACCTGGGACGGCAACCACATGGACAGCTACGCCGACGACCTGCATGCGCTGATCGAGGCCCTGGACCTGAAGAACCTCGTGCTGGTCGGCCACTCCACCGGCGGCGGCGAGATCACCCACTACATGGGCCGCCACGGCACCCGGCGCATCGCCAAGGCCGTGCTGGTCGGCGCAGTGCCGCCGCTGATGCTCAAGACCGCCGCCAATCCCGGCGGCCTGCCGCTGGAGGTCTTCGACGGCATCCGCAAGGGCACCTACGACGACCGCTCGCAGTTCTTCCGCGACCTGACGATGCCCTTCTACGGCTACAACCGCGCCGGTGCCAGGATCTCCGAAGGCGTGCGCCAGTCCTTCTGGCTGCAGGGCATGATGGGCGGCATCAAGGGCCAGCTCGACTGCATCCGCGAGTTCTCCGAGGTGGACTACACGCCGGACCTGAAGAAGATCGACGTGCCGACGCTGTTCATCCATGGCGACGACGACCAGATCGTGCCGATCGGCGCCTCCGCGCTGCTGGCCTCGAAGATCGTCAAGAACTCGACGCTGAAGGTCTACAAGGGGGCCGACCACGGCCTGACCGTGACCCACCAGGACCGCTTCAACGCCGACCTGCTGGACTTCATCAAGTCCTGAACCGCCGCCGCCCCGGAGAGACTGTCATGAATACCCCTGCCATCTACGACGCCGGCCGTACCGCCCTGCTGTTCGTCGACCCCTACAATGACTTTCTCTCCGAGGGCGGCAAGCTGTGGCCGCGCGTCGCCGAGGTCGCCCGTGCCGTCGGCCTGCACGACAACCTTCGCCGCATCGGCGCGGCGGTCCGCGCCGCCGGCATCCCGGTGTTCATCGTGCCGCATCATCGTGCCGAGCCGGACGACTTCCGCAACTGGGACCACCCGATGCCCTACCAGCTCGGCGCGGCCAAGGTGCAGGTGTTCGCCAAGGGCAGCTGGGGCGGCGAATGGCATCCGGACTTTGCACCGCAGCCCGGCGACACCATCGTCAAGGAGCACTGGGGCGCCAGCGGCTTCGCCAACACCGACCTCGACATGCTGCTGAAGCAGCGCCGCGTCAGCCACGTGATCCTGGTGGGGCTGATCGCCAACACCTGCATCGAGTGCACGGGCCGATTCGCCAACGAGCTGGGCTACCACGTCACCCTGGTGCGCGACGCCACCGCCGCCTTCAGCGCCGAAGCGATGCGCGCCGCCCACGAGATCAATGCGCCGTCCTACGCGCACGCGGTGCTGAGCACCGCCGAACTGCTCGACGCACTGCCGCGCTGAGCCTCACGGAAGAAGGAAGCCACCATGAACATCCCGAAGATTTCCGGTGCCGCCCTCATCACCGGCGCCTCCTCCGGCATCGGCGCCACCTATGCCGAACGCCTGGCCCGCCGCGGCCATGACCTGGTCCTGGTCGCCCGCGACCGTCCCCGCCTGGAGGCCCTGGCCCAGCGCCTGCGCCGCGAGACCGGCGTGCAGGTCGAGATCGTCGTCGCCGACCTCAACCGGCGCGAGGACCTGGCCGCCGTCGAGACCCAGTTGCGCGGCGACGAGCGCATCGGCCTGCTGGTCAACAATGCCGGCGTCGCCGTCAACGGCCCGCTGCTGGAGGCGGACACCGGCAAGCTGGAGGCCATGATCCAGCTCAACAGCGTGGCCGCCACCCGCCTGGCCCTGGCCGCCGCCGAGGCCTTTGCCGCCCAGGGGCATGGCGCCATCGTCAACATCGGCTCGGTGACCTCGCTGCTGCCGGAGCGCTTCAACGGCGTCTACGCCGCCACCAAGGCCTACCTGCTGACGCTGAGCCAGGCCCTGGCGCAGGAACTGGCGCCGCGCGGCGTGCGCGTGCAGGCGGTGCTGCCCGGCGTGACCCGCACGCCGATCTGGGAGCACTCCGGCCTGCCGGCCGGGGCGATCCCGCCGGAGATGGTGATGGAAGCCGGCGACATGGTGGACGCCGCCCTGGCCGGCCTGGACCAGGGCGAGACGGTCACCATCCCTTCGCTGCCCGACGCCGCCGACTGGGACGCCTACACCGCCCAGCGCCTGGCCCTGGGCCCGCATCTTTCGCACGCTCGTCCCGCCGCCCGCTACGGCATCACGGTAACGTCCTAGTCGCCACCCAACGTCATCACCAGGGAGCCTGTCATGTTCGATCTCAAGACCTTCACCCTCCTCCACGTCGTCATCAGCCTGCTGGCGCTGGTCGCCGGCATCGCCTTGCTGCTCGCCTGGCGCGGCGGAAAGGCGCAGCCCGGCCTGGCCACCGCCACCCTCGTGCTGCTGCTCGCCACCAGCATCACCGGATTCATGTTTCCCTTCATCAAGTTCCTGCCCTCGCATGCCTTCGGCATCCTGTCCCTGATCCTGCTGGCGGCCACCGTGGTGGCGCGCTGGGGCAAGGGCCTGGCCGGCCGCTGGCTGACGGTCTACGGCGCCACCCTGGCGATCGCCGTGTATCTGGACGCGTTCGTCGCCGTGGTGCAGGCTCTGCAGAAGATCCCGGCGCTGAACGCGCTGGCGCCCACGGACAAGTCGCCGGGCTTCATGATCGCCCAGGGCCTGTTGCTGGTCGCCTTCGTCCTGCTGGGCAGGTCCGCCTTGCGCGGCCTGCGCGGCATTGCCTGAACCCCGCTGCGCACCAAGGAAGAACGCCATGACCAAGAAGAACACCCCTCCCCAGCCATGGATCGCCTCGGGCGTCCGCACGCCCTTCGCCAAGGTGGACGGCGCGCTCGCCGGCCACGACGCCATCGGCCTGTCGGTCCCGGTGGTGCAGGCGATGCTGCAGCGCCTGGACGGCGCCGCGCCGGACTTCGCCGTCTGGGGCAGCGTGGTGCCCAACCTCACCTGGAGCAACCTCGCCCGCGAGGTGCTGATGGAGGCCGGCGCGCCGGCCACCATCACCGCCTTCTCCACCGTCATGGCCTGCTCCACCAGCATGATCGGGGCGATCGAGGCCGCCGGCATGCTCAACGACAGCAGCCGCCAGCTCGCCCTGGTCGGCGGCGTGGAGAGCATGAGCCGCGTGCAGATCGGCCTGGGGCAGACACTGTCCGATTGGCTGCGCAAGTTCCAGAAGACCAAGACCACCGGCGAGAAGCTGCAGCACATCGCCAGCCTCAAGCTCGCGGATGTCGGCCTCTACATCCCCTCGGTGACCAACCGCACCACCGGCAAGAGCATGGGCGAGCACACCGAAATCACCGCCAAGGAGTGGAACATCCCGCGCGCCGCGCAGGACGAAAGCGCCCTGTCCAGCCACAAGAACTCCGTGGCGGCCTGGGAGCGCGGCTTCTTCGACGACCTGGTGATTCCGCTGGGCGAGGCGAAGCGCGACGGCATTCCGCGCAAGGACACCACGCTGGAGAAACTCGGCAAGCTGCCGCCCGCCTTCGACCGCAGCAGCGGCAAGGGCACGCTCAGCGCCGGCAACTCCTCGCCGCTGACCGACGGCGCCGCCGCGATCTGGGTCGGCACGGAAGCGGGCCTGTCGAAGCTGCCCAGGGACACGCCGCGCGTGAAGCTGGTGGACTGGGAGATCGCCGCCATCGACTTCCGCCACGAGGGCCTGCTGATGGCCCCGGCCTTCGCGATTCCGCGCCTGCTGGAACGCCAGGGCCTGACCTACAACGACGTCGGCCTGTGGGAGATCCACGAGGCTTTCTCGGCCCAGGTGCTGTTCCACATCAAGGCGATGGAGGACGTGGCCTTCCTGCGCGAGAAGGCCGGCGTCAAGGCGGTGATGGGCACCTTCCCGCGGGAGCGCGTGAACCCCAACGGCGGCAGCGTCGCGATCGGCCATCCCTTCGGCGCCACCGGCGCGCGCATCCTCAGCCAGGCGGTGAAGGAACTCGCCGCCATGCCCAGCGGCACGCTGGCCATCGTCAGCATCTGCGCCGACGGCGGCCAGGGCAGCGTGGTGCTGCTGGAAGCGGCCTGAGGGATCCCGGGATACAAGCCAGCTTGCTGGCAACCCGCGGGTTGCACCAGCAGGCTGGCCCTACACCTGGAAGGGCGCTACCGGGGGCATGAGGCGATCCAGCATCGGGCTGCTGAAGATGCGGTGCGGATCGAACTGGTCGAGCTTCTGCAACGCCCAGTCCCAGTTCTCCTGCTGGCCGGCGGCGATGCGGAAGCCCTGGGGGATGTGCTGGCCCAGCACCAGCGGATCGGTCCAGGCCGCCTCGGTGCCATAGCCCCAGCCCTTTGACCACTCCACGCGCATCGTCGCGTAGCTTCCGCTGTAGTTCTGGAAGGCCCACAGCTCGAACTCGCGGAAGAATTCATTGGCGTGCGGCGTGCCGGGAAAGGTCAGCAGGTCCAGCCAGATCGCCACGTCCCATTCCGGGTGATCCGGGCGCGGGCGCACGGCCGAAAGCGCCGGGGCCTCGGCACCGGGGATGCCGACATGCTCCGGGTGGTCCAGGCCGGTGATGCGGATCTCCACCGGACCGTTGACGGGGTACTGCCCGCGGGCCTGGTAGGCCTGCATCATGGCCTGGTACTTCTGGTTGAATTCGTGGATCACGCGCTGGATGTTGGCGCGCGAGGTCAGGATGGCATAGCCGTTGGCCGTGACGCGCAGCGTGGTCGGTTTCACGTACAGCATCAGGTTCTTCGACGGACCCCAGATGTCCTGCGACAGCGTCGCCAGCAGGCCGGCGCTGCTCACGGTGTATTCGACGGCGCCGAAGGCCGGCGTCGCGGCGCCGACGCCGCTCAGCACCTGGTCGGCGAGGTCGGAGACCACGCGGGGGATCGAGTCGGCGAACAGGTAGTTGTAGGGACGCGTGACCTTGCGCGACAGCAGCGGCTTGGCCGGACTGACGCTCCAGACCTTGAGCCAGGGGTTCGAGGTGAACGGGAACTGGATCGCCTCGATGCGGCCGGCCTGCTGGACGAAGCTGGCGATCGTGCGGCCGCCGCTGCCCGGTGCCGCGAACATCTCGCTGGCCGGGATGTTCATGTGGCTCACGCAGCGCAGGTTGGTGTCGGCACCCACGCGCAGCACCACCTCGGTGACGAAGCTGCGCCCCAGGTGCGTCATCAGCGCCTTGCAGTGGGGATGCGAGCGCGGCACGGTGCGCAGCTTGTAGCTGGCGCCGCCCTCGTCCCAGACCACCGCGGTGATGCTGATGATGAGATTGCTGAGCGTGCCGAAGGAATGGCCCGGCTTGCGCGCCTCGCCCAGCGCCGGAAGGCCGGTGCCATGGCAGCCGATGGCCAGCATGCCGCCGATGGTGACGTCGCCCGGCGCCGGCGAAGCGGCCAGTCCGCAGCCATGGGTTTCGAGGAAACCCAGCAGGTCTTCCAGCATCGCCCCGGCCTGCACGCGTACCGCCGCCTCCGGCAGCGGCGCCACCATCTGCATGTCGGCCAGGTGGGCGGTGGTGTCCACCATCAGGATGCGCGCGTCGGAGGACGTGCCCGGCTCCAGCGCCAGCGGCGACCAGTTGTGCATGGAGCCGCGCGGGCGCAGGCGCCAGCCCTGGGCCTTGGCCCAGTTGGCCAGCGTCACCACTTCCTGCGGGCTGCGCGGCGAGCAGGTCCACAGCGCGTCCACGCGGATGTCGCCGGCCCAGTTCTCGAAGCCCTGGCGATAGAGATCGAAGCCGGCCGGGAAGACCGGCGGCGGCGTGCCCGCGGCGGCCTCTGCCGGCGTCAGGCGGAACAGCGGCGCCCAGGCCGCCGCGGCGGCGAACGAACCCAGCCCCTTGATGACTCCGCGGCGCGAGACGCCGCTCCCCTGGCCGTTTCCGGCGGGCTCGCTGTTTCCCTGTGGCAAGGCTTCCCCCGTTCGCACTTAGTGCCGGCGTCATGACAAACGTCGGCTTTCCCCTGCGGCGATCATAGGGGCAAAGCGGCGCCCTCGGCTCTACGCCGAATGGATGGGGGATTTTTCTTACAAGCCGCCGGGACGATGTCTCAGGCGGCCGTGGTCTCGCCGCCCAGCAGCGACAGCACCTCGCCGGTGATGTAGCTGGAGTCGAGATTGGAGGCGAAGAACACGAAGGCCGGGGCGATCTCCTCCGGCTGGGCCGGGCGCTTCATCGGCGTCTTCGCTCCGTGCTGGGCCACCTTTTCCGCCGGCTTGTCCGCCACATTGAGCGGCATCCAGACCGGGCCCGGCGCCACGCAGTTCACGCGGATGCCCCTGGGCACCAGGTTCTGCGCCAGCGACTTGGTGAAGGCATGGATCGCGCCCTTGGTGGCGGAATAGTCCAAAAGCGCGTGGCTGCCCTCCAGGCCGGTGACGGAACCGCAATTGACGATCGCCGAACCGGGCTTGAGATGCGGCAGCGCCGCGCGCGCCATCTGCATGTAGCCGATGATGTTGGTGCGGAAGGTTCGGTCGATCTGCTCGTCGCTGAGGTCTTCCAGGCGATCCACGCTCTGCTGGAAGGCGGCGTTGTTGACCAGGATGTCGAGCCGGCCGAAGCACTCCACCGTATTCTCCACCGCGCGGCGGCAGAAGCCGGGGTCACGCACGTCGCCGGGCAGCAGCAGGCACTGGCGACCCTCGCTTTCCACCGCGCGCTGCGTCTCGGAGGCATCCAGCTTCTCCTCCTGCAGGTGGACGATGGCCACGTCCGCACCCTCGCGGGCGTAGAGCGTCGCCACCGCGCGGCCGATGCCGCTGTCGCCGCCGGTGATCAGCGCCACGCGGTGCGCCAGCTTGCCGGAGCCGAGATAGCCCGGCGCCTGGTACTGCGGGCGCGGCTGCATCTTGAATTCGAAACCGGGCTTGTCCTGATGCTGCGGCGGCATCGGCGAGCGCGGATGCCGGCGTACCTCGCGGGTCTGTTCCATGGTCGTTCTCCTGGCCTCCATGCCTGGGCCTTCGATGTTGGCGCTGCCGCGCTGAATCGTTGCGGAACGGCTTTTCGCCCGCCGCCGTGCAGCCTGCCTCAGAGCCGGTCGTCACGCCGCCGCGACGACCCCGGTTCCGCCGATTGCAGCCGGCGGCGCCGGGCTCGCCGCAGCGTGGCCCAGTCGCGCAGGGCGCCGAAGCCGGTATTGAAGCGCAGCGAATGGATCGCGCGCTCGCCCAGCCAGCTCAGTTCGTAGGCCGCAGCCGGCGGCTCGTGGCGCAGCAGGAACTGGCGTGTCACCAGTTCCGCCAGCGCCGTGTCCAGGTCGCTGCGCCGCAGGCCGGTCTTCTTCCACTCCTGCTGCAGGGTCGCCAGGGCCAGCGCATTGCCGTGGCGCTTGCGCAGGGCCCGGTAGATTCCGAGCACCGCGCGCATGCGCGTGCTGGGCCGCACCGTCATGGCCGCCGCCTAGTGCGCCGCCTGGCGGTTTGCCACGGCCAGCGCGACCACGCCCGCACCCACGCAGATTCCGGCTGCCTGGACCGGATGATTGCGCAGGTACTGCGTCGCGACGCCGATGGCGCGGCCGGTACCTCCCGGCCAGCGGTCATAGAGGCTGTCCACGCGGCGGCGTGCCTGCCTGATGCGGCTGCGCAGCTGCTGTTCAACCAGGCCCAACCCCTCGGTGACCAGGCTGTCGGCCCGGTCGAAAAGTTCATCGACGGCCTGCTGGCCGGCGAGCGTTACCTTCTTCTGCTTCCTGCTCATCTGTCTTCTCCTTCCATGGATGGAATATCGGATGGGAACATCCTGTCTTTGCGCGCGGTCCCAATGGTCCGGACTCAAGGAGAGAGCCATGACGCAGAGCAAGGACGCCCGCAGTATTCGGACCCCCGGGATCAAGGATCCGGTTCCGCCGAAGCCGCGCGACACCCCGCCGCCGCAACCGCGCGACCGCGTTCCCGGCCAGCAGGGGCAAGAGATCGGACCCCGGCGCCAGGAGGGCGGCGGCGTCGACCCCCTGGACGACCTCGCCGACAGGCTACCGCCCGCCGTGAACTGACGGGGCCGCTAGCCCAGCGGGCGACAGACCCGCTGGGTGGCGGTCTGCTGCTGGCCGCCGCCGCTGTTCTCGGCCATGCGCTTGCCGGCCACGCCGCCTGCCACTGCACCACCCGCGGTGGCGATGTCCTGTCCGCGGCCGCCGCCGATCTGGTGGCCCAGCACGCCGCCCGCCACGGCACCGCCGATGGCGCCCACGGTGGGGTTCACGCCCTTGCGCCCGGTGTTGACCACCTCGTCGTGGCACTCCACGCGTTCGCCTTTTTCGTTGGTGTAGATCTCGGCCTGCGCCATCGGCGCGGCGATGCCGGCGGCCAGGGCCAGCGCGACAAGTCCTTTCGTCGTATGCATGTTGCATCCTCCTGGGCTTCCTGCCCTCGAAGGAGACACGCTAGCAGCCTCGCCATGAATCAGCGGTGAACCGCGTTCAGGCGATCTCCGTGATCTCCGCGGAGGAGCCATGGCGCGCCACGCAGCCGCGATTGCGTCCGAGACCCTTGGCGCGGTACAGCAGGGCATCGGCTTCGCCCAGCACCTGCTCCACCGTCTCCTCGATCGGCAGCACCCAGAGTGCGCCGGCGCTGGCGCTGATCGGCACCGCGCCACCGTTTTCCGGCGCCTCCAGCTGCAGGCCGCGGACCGCCTGCAGCAGGTCCGCCACCTGCCCTGGCAGCGCGTTCAGGTCCGCGTCGTAGCAGGCCAGCACGAATTCCTCGCCGCCGAAGCGCGCACAAAGATCCCAGGGCCGGCGCGCATAGTGGGCCGCCAGCGAACGGCCGACGCGGCGGATCACCTCGTCGCCGAACAGGTGGCCGTAACGGTCGTTGATGCGCTTGAAGTGATCGATGTCGAGGAACACCACCGCCAGGGGCTTCAGCTCGCGACGCCCCATCGCCAGCAGTCGCGGGAACAGGTGATTGAACTCGCTGCGGCTGGACAGGCCCGTGAGCAGGTCGGTGCGCACCAGCGCGGTGACGTAGCGATGGTTGATCCAGGCCGAGCGCGCCTGCCACTCCTGCGTCAGCGACGCGAGCACCGCGATCAGCGCCATGTAGAACAGGCTCAGGGCATTGAGCTCCGGCGTGTAGGCATCCGGGGCGTTCAACTCCACCCAGATGCCGGCCACCATCAGCCCGCCTCCCAGGACCACCACGCGCCGCGAAGAGAAGCCGCCGAAGAAAGCCACCGCGATCACCACGATGCCCAGCATTTCCGGCGGATAGGTCAACTCGCCCCGCAGGGCGTGGTAGCGCAGCAGCAGCACCCCGCCGACGAAAGCCATCACGCCGACCACCTGCGCCCAGCGCCGCACCGCCGGCGGCACCGGCGCCAGGGTCAGGGCGCTGGCGGCCAGGGTCAGGGGCACCACGAAGCCGAACTGGATGAGGTTGAACAGGGGACGAAAGCCCACCGAGGGCGACAGCAGGGCGTCCTCGTAGGCCGGAGCCAGGCCATAGGCCAGCGCGGCAATCAGGAACAGGACGGCCCGGGGATAGCGGTAGCGCCCCCTCTGGGACTCCCGGAACTGGCGCTCCAGGTCCGGCGGCAACCGTTCCCAGAAGCGCCGGTGTTGCCGGGCATGGTGTAGCTCGTCGACCTGCTCCATCGGCCCGCGCCCTCCGGCGTCCCGGGACTGAATCCCGGTTCCTTTTTGTTTTTTTACAGCATACAGGCCCTTTGGCCGATCCGCCGCCTACTCCGCCCGGATGAATTCGGCCCGGGCCCGGTTTGGTACCAATACGCCACCCTGGCGGACCCCTGTCCGCCCATGACCACTATTC
>Ga0255097_1000316_pt1 | contig 21704 bp, 19 predicted proteins | sample Colum_Atlam_RepB_2_FD_188436 | JGI IMG/M metagenome (GOLD analysis project Ga0255097, IMG submission 188436) | Freshwater microbial communities from Columbia River, Oregon, United States - Colum_Atlam_RepB_8d | ecosystem: Environmental > Aquatic > Freshwater > River | place: USA: Oregon...
GTGTCGCCCGGGTTCACCAGGGCCAGGAAGATGGCGGCGTTGGCCTGGGCGCCCGAATGCGGCTGCACGTTGGCGTAGTCCGCCCCGAACACCTGCTTGAGCCGGTCGATCGCCAGCTGCTCGGCCACGTCCACGTACTCGCAGCCGCCGTAGTAGCGCTTGCCCGGGTAGCCCTCGGCGTACTTGTTGGTCAGCCCCGAACCCTGCGCTTCCATCACCGCCGGGCTGGCGTAGTTCTCCGAGGCGATCAGCTCGATGTGCGCTTCCTGCCGCCCCGCTTCCTTCTGGATCGCGGCGTGCAGCTCAGGGTCGTATTGGGCGAGGCTCGGGGCGTTGGTCCACATGGCTTGGTCTGGCTACGGTGAAAAGGTGAAATGAAAACGGACAGGGCTACCCTGTCCGGCGCATCAGTCGACGACTTCGAGCATCAGCTCCAGCGCCGCCTTGGCGGGCCTGGCGATGTCCGCCGGGACGCGGATCTGGTTGACCACCTTGCCGGCGACCAGGTTGTCCAGGGTCCAGGCCAGGTGCTGGGGGTCGGTGCGGAACATGGTGGAGCACATGCACACGGTGGGCGACATGAACTCCACCTTGACGCCCTTGGGCTTCATCTCGTCGGCCAGGCGGTTCACCAGGTTCAGCTCGGTGCCCACCAGCCAGTGGTCACCCGGCTGCGAGGCGCGCACGGTGCGCAGGATGTACTCGGTGCTGCCGACGAAGTCGCTCTTCTCGCAGACCTGCAGGGCATTCTCCGGATGGCTGATGACCTTGCCTTCCGGGTGGCGGCTGCGGAAATTGTCGATGTGCGCCGGCTGGAACATCTGGTGGACCGAGCAGAAGCCCTTCCACAGGATCATCTTCGCGGCGCGGATCGCCTCGGGGGTGTTGCCGCCCAGGGGCTTGTTGAAGTCCCAGACGATCATCTGGTCCAGGCCGATGCCCATGTTCCTGGCGGTATTGCGGCCCAGGTGCTGATCGGGGAAGAACAGCACCTTCTCGCGGCGGGCGAAGCTCCACTCCAGCACCGCGCGGGCGTTGCTGGAGGTGCAGACGATGCCGCCGTGATTGCCGCAGAAAGCCTTCAGGTCGGCCGCGGAGTTGATGTAGGTTACCGGCGTAACCATCTGATCCGGATCAAGAATCTCGGACAGCTCCGCCCAGCATTTGTTGACCTTCACCAGGTTGGCCATATCGGCCATGGAGCAGCCGGCCGCGAGGTCCGGCAGGATCACGGAGCGCTGGCCGTCGGTGAGGATGTCCGCCACCTCGGCCATGAAATGCACGCCGCAGAACACGATGAATTCGGCGTCGGTCTTCGAGGCCAGCTGTGACAGCTTCAGGGAATCCCCTGTGAAATCAGCGTGTTTGAAGACTTCGTTGCGCTGGTAATGATGCCCGAGGATGCACAGGCGTTTGCCCAGCAGCTTCTTGGCGGCAACGATGCGTGCGTCGCATTCGCCGTCGTCCAGCAGGTTGAAATGCTCGATCTTGAGCGCGGCAGCCATGTCGGCCTCCAGGCCTGAAAATGCCCGTCAGTAGCCAGACATTGTAGCGCGCCCGGCCCCCGACCACTACCAGTGGTACGGGGGCCGGGACGGAATCACTTGGAGATCGTCGCCGTGACCGTCTGGGTCTTGGTGGTGCTGGCGCGCTCGTTGGTGGCCTTGATCTTGACCGTGCGATCCTGCAGCGGCGTGCCGTTGCTGTCGTCGGTATCGGTGTTCACCTGGAAGGCGGAGATCGCGGTGCCCGAGATCACGCTGTTCAGGCCGCCGATGGCCACCTTGGTGGAGCTGGTGGTGCCGTCGTTGGCGAAGACCGTCCAGGCCACCTGGCGGGTGATGTCCTGCTGGAAGCCCCCGTCGAAGGTGCCGACCGCGCGGAACTGAAGGCTCTTGTAGGCCTCGATCACCGGAGCATCGCCGTCATCCGGCTTGACCGCGATGCCGGTCAGCGTCGACTTGCGGGCCTTGAAGACGATCGTCGCCTGGGTCGGCTTGCCCTCCCAGCACTTGGACACGTAGTCGGTCGGGCGCGGATCGGGAACCGGCTCGGGCTGGCAGTAGGTGATGGTCACGTCCTCGCTAAGCTGCGGCGTGGTGGTGCCGGTACCGGTGGCCAGCGCGCGGACCGCCGTCGGCACCAGGCTGACGCCACCGCTGGTGTTGGTCAGGAACACGCTCGTCGTGATGACTTCCGGCTTGCTGGACGACGCCAGGACCTGGGACGACAGATCCTGCGCCGGCCCGGTGACGTCCGCGAACGTGGCGTAGGTGCGCAGCACCTCGGTGGTCTGGGACTGGGTGGCCGTGGTGGTCGTGGAATCCGGGATCACGGCCAGCACGTTGCCGTTGACCGGGCTTTCGAGTTCGCGCTGGATCAGAAGGCCGGTAGGCTGCGCCACGGTGACGTCGAGCTTCGCCCCCGCGAACAGGGCCTTGGTCGCGTCCGGCAGCCCGGGATCATTGCCCTTGCAGGCGATCAGCGTCGGCAGCACCGTGCGGGTCGGGATCTTGCCGGTGAGGTCCTTGACCGCCCGGACGATGGTGGTGGCCTGGCCGCTGACGACCACGAAGTTGGCGGCCGCCTCGTCGTCATTGTCCGGGTCCGTGAAGGACATCCCGCTCAGCGCCGATGCCAGGTCGGTCTCGTAGCCCTCCAGCGTCCCCACCAGCTGCAGCTGCTGGATGGTGTTGGGGCTCATCTTGATGGCGGTGGCGGCCTGGTCGCCGTAGCCGGTGGCCTTGATGCGGAAGTTGCCGTCCGGACTCTTCACCGTCATCGGAAATTCCTTCTGGATCCGCCCCAGGGCGGTCGCCTTGATGACGACGTCGCCCGGCGCCCGCGGCAGGACCAGGCCCGACACCGTGTAGACCAGCGGCTTGCCATCCTCGTCGAACTCGGGAGGGTCGACCGGATCGCCCCGGTTGGTGACGATCGCGATGCTGGGGTTGCTCGACTCCCACCTGGAGCGGTCGTTGAAGTTCTCCTGGCCGCCGTTGCTGAAGCCGATGGAGTACAGGAGCTGCTGCGGCACGCAGGTGAAGAGCTTGTTCTCCCCGAAGGCGGTGGTGCCGCCGACCTTCTGGATGCGCGCGGTACCCGGGTCCGGCGCGCTGCCGTCACCCACGCCGTCGCAGCCCGCGAGCACCAGCACCGACGCGGCCAGCATCGCCGCGATTCCGCCCTGCTTGATTCCCATCTTCAGCGATCCTCGATTCTTCAGGCCGGCTTCGCCGGCTCCTTGGGCTGCACGGTGCTGCGAATGCTGAGTTCCCTCAGCTGCTTGGCGTCCACCGGGCTGGGCGCATTGGTCAGCGGGCAATGCGCGGTCTGCGTCTTGGGGAAGGCGATCACCTCGCGGATGCTCTGCCCGCCCGCCATCAGCATGACCAGGCGATCCACGCCGATGGCCAGGCCGCCATGCGGAGGCGCGCCGAACGACAGCGCCTCCAGCAGGAAACCGAACTTCTCCTGCTGCTCCTCCGCGCCGATGCCCAGCAGGTCGAACACGGCCTGCTGGATATCCGCACGGTGGATACGCACCGAACCGCCGCCCAGCTCGATGCCGTTCAGCACGATGTCGTAGCCCTGGGACAGGATCGTGCCCGGATTGTTCCGGATCTCGGCCGCATCGAACTGCTTGGGGGCGGTGAACGGGTGATGCAGGGAGGCCCAGCGGCCGCCCTCGCGGTCGTCCCACTCGAACATCGGCCAGTCCACCACCCACAGGGCCTTCCAGCCCTGGGCGGTGAAGCCGAGGTCGTTGCCCACCTTCAGGCGCAGGGCGCCGAGGGCATCGGACACCACGCCGCGCTTGTCGGCACCGAAGAACAGCACGTCGCCGTCCTGCGCGCCGGTACGCTCCAGGATGCCGGCCAGCGCCGCGTCGTGCAGGTTCTTGACGATCGGCGACTGCAGGCCGTCGCGGCCCTTGGCCTTGTCGTTGACGACGATGTAGGCCAGGCCCTTGGCGCCGTAGATCTTGACGAACTCGGTGTATTTGTCGATCTCGCCGCGCGACAGGCGCTCGCGGCCGCCGGGCACGCGCAGCGCGGTGACGCGGCACTTGGGGTCGTTGGCCGGGCCGGCGAAGACCTTGAAGTCCACGTCCTTGACCAGGTCGGCCACGTCCACCAGTTCCAGCGGGTTGCGCAGGTCCGGCTTGTCGGAGCCGTAGCGCGTCATCGCCTCGGCATAGCTCATGTGCGGCAGGGCGCCCAGGTCCACGCCCAGCACTTCCCGGAACAGTTCCTTCACCAGGCCCTCGATCAGGGCCATGATCTCCTCCTGCGTCAGGAAGGAGGTCTCGACGTCGAGCTGGGTGAATTCCGGCTGGCGGTCGGCACGCAGGTCCTCATCGCGGAAGCAGCGAGCGATCTGGTAGTAGCGGTCCAGGCCCGACATCATCAGCAGCTGCTTGAACAGCTGCGGCGACTGCGGCAGCGCGAAGAACTGGCCCGGATGGGTGCGGCTGGGCACCAGGTAGTCGCGGGCGCCTTCGGGCGTGGCCTTGGTCAGGATCGGCGTCTCGACATCGACGAAGCCGTTGGCGTCCATGTAGTTGCGCATGCGCCGCACCACCTCGTGGCGCAGGCGCAGGTTCTTCTGCATCTGCGTGCGGCGCAGGTCGATGTAGCGGTACTTGAGGCGGATGTCCTCGCCGGCGGTCTCGTCGTCCGGGTGGAAAGGCGGGGTTTCGGCCTTGTTCAGCAGTTCCAGCTCCTTGGCCAGCAGCTCGATCTTGCCGGTGGTCAGCCCTGCGTTCTCGGTGCCGGTGGGACGCGGCCGCACGCGGCCGGTGATCTTGACCACGTACTCGGAGCGCAGCTTGTCGGCCAGGGCAAAGGCCTCCGGGGTATCCGGGTCGAACACGCACTGCAGCAGGCCTTCGCGGTCGCGCAGGTCGATGAAGATCACACCGCCATGGTCGCGGCGGCGGTGGACCCAGCCGGAAACGGTAACGGTCTGGCCGGTCAGCTCTTCGGTGACCTGGCCGCAGTAGTGGGAACGCATCATGTTGGAATCTTTGAGGTTTACGCCGGGCCGAACAATCGCGGCCGGAACGACGGGCCGTGTAGTGTAACCGCCCCCCGGGCGCCGGAGCCAACTCCCGGCGCCTGAAACGAAAAACGGCGCCCGGAGGCGCCGTTCCAGGTCCCTGCCCGGCCGTTCAGGCCGCGGCGCAGCCCGGCTTGTCGCAGCCGGACGGGGTGCAGGCGGAACCCGCCGAGGCGCCGCTGTCGGCCTTGGAATCGGCCGTGAGGTTCTTCTTGCTGCCGGACTTGAAGTCGGTCTCGTACCAGCCGCCGCCGCTGAGGCGGAAGCCGGCCGCCGACACCACCTTGGTCAGGGCCGACTTGCCGCACGAAGGGCAAACGGTCTCCGGCGCATCGGAAATGCGCTGCATGATCTCGGTCTCGACCCCGCAATCCTGGCAAACGTACTCGTAAATCGGCATGGCAACCTCGGTGAATCGGCAAAAAAACGGCAACGGGCGCGGAGGCTATAGGGTCGGGCCGGTGCTTTTCAAGGGGCGGCCCGCCTAGCGCACATCCGGCGGGATGCTGCGGGCCGGCTTCAGGGTGGCGGGCTGGACCGGCAGCTGGATGTGGAACTCGGCGCCCCGGGAGCGGCTTTCCGCCCAGATCTGGCCGCCGTGGTAGGCCACGATCTTGCGGCAGATGGCCAGGCCGATGCCGGTGCCCTCGTACTCCTCGGGGCCGTGCAGCCGGCGGAACACCGCGAACACGTTCTCGAGCTGGTCGGCCGGGATGCCGATGCCGTTGTCGATCACGGTGATGTGCCAGTCGTCCTTGCGACGGTCGCAGTAGACCTCGACCACCGGCTTGCCGCCCTGCGGCTGGAACTTGATGGCATTGCCGATCAGGTTCTGGAACAGCTGCAGCAGCAGGTTGTGGTCGGCGGTGATCTCCGGCAGGTTCTCCGCGATCAGCGTGGCCCCGGAGCGCTCGAACTCGCTCTCCAGCGCCTTGCGCGCCTTGTCCAGCGTGTCGCCGAGCGGCTTCTTCTCGAACGGCGAGTCGGTGCGGCCGACGCGCGACAGCGCCAGCAGGTCGTTGATCAGGGTCTGCATCTGCCGGGTGCCCTGCTCGATGAACTCGAGGAATTCCAGGGCGTCGCCGTCGAGCTTGCTCTTGTAGCGCTGCGACAGCAGACGCGAGAAGCCGGAGATGTTGCGCAGCGGCGCCTGGAGGTCATGCGAGGTGATGTAGGCGAACTGCTCCAGCTCCGCCGCGGCGCGCTTCTGCTCGGCCAGGGATTTGCGCAGGTTGCGCTCGGCCGACTCGCGCAGCAGGATTTCCTCCTGCAGGCGGTGGTTGGATTCCTGCAGCTCCTGGGGGGAGCGCATCGACAGCAACCGGGGCACCAGCGGGATGATCGCCAGCGCGGTGGCCAGCGACACCAGGGCGGTCAGGGCCTTGATCCAGCCCTGCAGGTAGTAGACCGGCTGCCAGATCGTGATGATGCCGAAGACGTGGGTGATGCCGCAGAGCGTGATGAAGGCCGCGAACAGCGCGATCGCCCAGTTGAAGCTGATGCGGTTCTGGTAGCGCCGCAGGAAATACAGCATCGTCACCGGAATCATGAAGTAAGCCAGAGCGATGGTCAGGTCGCTGAGGACGTGCAGCAGGATCAGGTCCTTGCGCCCCACGAAGCAGAAGGCATGCGGCATCAGCGGCGTAGGGTCCAGCCAGGTCAGCAAGTTCATACCTTGAAGTCGGCAGTCCGGGAAACGGTCCGGCGTCGGCCGGCATCCCCGCGAAGGTAATCGGCCAGCGCCGCGGGCGCCAGCGGCGGACAGGGCCAGAAGCCCTGCACGTAGCGGAAGTCCAGGCCGGCGAAGCCCTCCAGCTCCTCGCCGGACTCGATGCCGGTGAGGAAGACCTGCAACTGCAGCGCCGAAGCCGCCGCCAGCAGGCCCACCAGGAAACGATGCGGGGTGCTGTTGCGGCCGTCGCGCGCGGCGGCTCGCAGCAAGCGGCGGTCCAGCTTGACGCCGGCGATCGCCGGCGAGGCCAGTGCGTGCAGGTCGCCGTTGCCTGGCAGGAAGCCCTCCAGCACCATCGTGAAGCCGGCCCCGCGGAAGCGCTCCATGGGCACCGCCAGGCGGCCGTCGGAGGTGCCCATGGCGGCGGCATCCACCTCCAGCTGGACCTGCCCGGGACTGATGCCTTCCTGCGCCAGCAGCGCCACCAGGCGCTCGGCTTGCTGCGGCGCCTGCAGTTCGGCACCGGACAGGTTCAGCGCCAGCATCCCCGGCGCCAGGCCCTCATCCCGCCAGCGGCGCCAGTCACGCGCCGCCAGGCGCGCCAGCTCCAGGCCGATGTCGGGCATGCGTCCGCCGCGTTCGAGCAGGGGCAGGAATTCGGCCGGCAGCAGCAGGCCCTCGGGCCGGCGCCAGCGCAGCAAGGCCTCGATGCCGGCGACCTCGCCGGTGCCGTAGTGCAGCCAGGGCTGGAAATGGATCTCGAAACCGCCGTCGGCCACGGCCCTGGCGGCGTCGGTAGCGAGCTGCCGCGCCAGCTCGCCGTCCCCGGCGGTGAAGTCGTCGCGCAGCGACAGCACGCCGCCGCCGCCGCCCTTGGCACGGTACATGGCGGCGTCGGAATGGTGCAGCAGCTCCTCCAGCGTCTCGCCGTGCTCCGGATACAGCGCGATGCCGACGCTGCAGCCGACCGAGATCGGCCGGCCCTCGATGCTCTCGATGCCGCGGATGCGCTCGACGATGCGCTCCGCCACCTCGCGGGCGCGGGGCAGCTCGCCGATCGACGCCAGCAGGATCGCGAACTCGTCGCCGCCGATGCGCGCCAGGGTGTCGCTGTCGCGCACCGACTCCCGCAGGATCTGGGCGATGCGCAGCAACAGCGCGTCGCCTACGGCGTGGCCGTGCCGGTCGTTGACCGCCTTGAAGCGGTCCAGGTCCAGGAAGCAGATGGCGAAACGCCGGTCCGCGGCGGCGGCCAGGTGCTGGCGCGCCCGCTCCTCGAACAGCTTGCGGTTGATGAGCCCGGTCACCGGATCGTGGCTGGCCTGCTCGAACTGCCGCGCACTGCGCTCCTCCAGCTCGTGGACCTGGCGGTTGCGCTCCAGGGCATGGCGCACGACCTTGAGCAGGCGCTCGCCTTCGTACTGCCCCTTGACCACATACTCCTGGGCGCCGAGCTGCAGGGCGCGGATCGCCGAGCTCTCGCAATCCAGGCCGGTCAGCACGATCACCGCCAGCTGCGGCGACAGGCTGCGCAGGCGTTCGACATTCGCCAGGCCCTGGCCGTCCGGCAGGCCCAGGTCCAGCAGCGCGCAGTCGTGGTGGCTGCGGCGCAGTTCCTCCTCGGCGTCGGCGATGCTGCGCACGGTCTTGAGCACCAGTTCGCCGCGATCGATGGCTTCCCGCAGCGACTCCTTCAGCAAGCGCGCGTCGGCCGGCGAATCCTCGACCGCGAGGATCGAGAACGGGGCGACGACGGGCGGCTGCGGAGCGACGGACACGCTTACTCCAGGCGGGGCGGCAACTGGATCATGCCCAGCCAGCAGTCGCGGATCATGCTGGCCAAGCGCTCGAATTCCTCAAGGTCCACCGGCTTCACCAGGTAGGCATTGGCATGGGACTGGTAGCACTCGACGACGTCGCGCTCGGCCTTGGAGGTGCTGAGGATCAGGACCGGGATCTGGCGCAGCCGGGGGTCGGCCTTGACCTCCCGCAACACTTCGCGGCCGTCGCGGCGCGGCAGGTTCAGGTCCAGCAGCACCAGGTCCGGCAGCGGCAGGCGGGCATGCTCGCCCTCCCGGCGCAGCATGCGCAGGGCCTGCTCCCCGTCCCGTGCAACATGCAGGCGATGGCGGAAGCCGGCGTCGCGGAAGACCTCCTGGGCCAGCCGCACGTCGGCCGGGCTGTCCTCCACCAGCATCAGCACGTATTCGCGGCCATCCGCTCCCGCGGATGCCGGCGCTCCCTCGCTGTCGATCATGGCCATCCTCGGCACTCCATACGATACGATAAAATTTAGCAGTGGAAATGGGGGCTTTCCTTGGATTGTTTATACCGTTTCCCGCCCTTCCATCGCTCCCCCCGATCCTTCCATCATGCAGAACGACCTCAAGCGCGGCGCCGCCCACGCCATCTACGCGGCGGCGGCCTTTTCGCTGACCGGGGTCTGCGTCAAGGCGGCCAGCGCCCACGCGCCGAACGAGATCGTGGTGTTCTTCCGCTGCCTGGTCAGCCTGCTGGTCCTGATGCCCTGGGTCCTGCGCCAGGGCACCGACAGCCTACGCTCGCAGCGGGTCGGCGGGCATCTGTGGCGGGCCGCCTTCGGCGTAGCGGCGATGTATGCCTTCTTCTACGCCATCGGCCGGCTGCCTCTGGCCGAGGCCATGCTGCTGACCTACTCTACTCCCCTGTGGGTGCCCTTCATCGCCTGGGCCTGGATCGGCGAACGCCCCCCGGCCGTGGCTTTCCCGGCCGCCCTGCTGGGGCTGGTCGGCATCGCCTTCATCGTCAAGCCGGGACACGCCCGGATCGACTGGCTGGCGGGGATCGTGGGCGTGGCTTCCGGGGTCCTGGCCGGCTGCGCCATGGTCAGCATCCGCCGCATCTCCGATACGGAGCCGGCCCAGCGCATCGTCCTGTACTTCATGATCCTGGCCACGGCGATCTCGGCCATCCCCCTGTTCTGGGCCTGGCAGACCCCGGACCGGGCCACGCTGGCCCTGCTGGTGGGGGCCGGCGTCACCGCCACGGCGGGACAGCTCAACCTGACCCGCGCCTATGCCTGGGCACCGGCCGCCCTGGTCGGCCCCTTCACCTATACCTCGGTGGTGTTCTCCGCCCTGCTCGCCTGGTGGATCTGGGACGAGAATCTCGACGGCTGGTCGGCCCTCGGCATGCTGCTGGTGGTGGCCACCTGCGTGCTGGTGGGCTGGAAGCGGACGCCTGCGGCAGAGGCTTGAAGGCTCTTGCAGGAGCGGCTGACAGCCGCTCCTGCATCCGCTACCCCGATCAGGGCCGGCTCAGCACCTCGACCTCGATCTGCGGCCAGGCCTTCAAGCCCTCGCGGAAGCTGGCATAGGCCGCTGCCGCGTCCGCCCGGGGCCCCTTGAAACCGAATTCGATCTGCCGCGGCCGCTCGGGCGAGCCACGGAACGGCAGGCTCGACAGCTTGATCGAAGGAAACCGCGCCAGCGTGGCCTGCATCAGCGGCAATAGGTCGCCCTCGGTGACCGGACCGATGGCGTTGAAGGAGTACTCCACCGCGGGCTCGGCCTGATGCAGGTGGCGCAGGCGCTGGTCCAGCACCCACTCCAGCATCGGCCAGGCCATCTCCGGGAAGCCGGGGACGAAATAGCAGTCGCCCACCGAAAAGCCTGCCACCCGGTTCACCGGGTTGGGGATCAGCTCCGCCCCGGCCGGGAAATCCGCCATCAGCACCCGGTTGGGCAGGGCCTGCTCGCCGTACTGGGCCAGGATCAGGGCCTCGCCCTCCGGATGCCTGACGATCGGCCGGCCGAAGGCCTGGGCCGCCGCCTGGCGGGTGCAGTCGTCCGGCGTGGCGCCGATGCCGCCGCAGGACAGCACGGTATCGCCCCGCCCGGCGGCCGCGGCGATGGCGGCCGCGATGCGATCCTGGTCGTCGCCCAGGAACTGCGCCCAGTCCAGCGCCATGCCCCGCTCCGCCAGCAGGCCGATGACCCGCGCCAGATGCTTGTCCTGGCGCTTGCCCGACAGGATTTCATCGCCGATCACGAACAGCCCCAGACTCATGTCCCACCCTCCACCGTCCAAACAGAAGGGGCGGCCTGCGCCGCCCCATGACTCGAAGACAGCCCAGCGGCCTCAGACCACGTCGCCGGCCCAGCCGAACTTGTCCACCGCGTTGAAGATGTCGGTCTCGGTCACGATGCCGATCAGCTTGCTGCCCTGCGCCACGGTGAGGCGGCTGAAGCTGGAATCGGCAATCTTGCTGGCGGCCTCGCGGATGCTGGTTTCGGCCGGCACCGACACCACCGGGCGGGTGGCAACGTCGCGCACCTTGGTGGTGGCCGGGTTCTTCCCGCCGCGCACGATCTTGGCCACGATGTCGCGGCGCGTGAGGATGCCCCACTCGCCCTTGGCGTTGGGCTCCACCACCAGCGAGCTGACGTTGCTGTCCGTCATCAGGTGCATGGCGCTCTCCACCGTCTCGTCGTCGGTGCAGGTGATCAGCGAGCGGGTCATCAGGTCGGCCACGGTATGCGGCACGCGGCCGGAGTCCAGCATCTCTTCCATCGGCTGCAGCAGGCGGCGGATTTCGCGCTGCTTGCGCTCCTTGGCCAGCTGTTCCTGCTGGGCCTTGCGCCTGGCTTCCAGGTCCACGCCGCCGCGGATGCGCTCGATCAGCGCGTCGGCGAACTGGCTGGTGCCGACCTCGGTGGCGCCGTCGATCTGGCGGGCGAAGTCGTAGGTCACGATGCCGTCGCTGACCACTTCCGGATAGACCAGGGTGATCAGGTCGGCGGCTTCCTTCCAGCCCATGTATTCCAGCATCATCACGCCGGAGAACAGCAGCGAGCCCGGGTTCACCTTGTTCTGGTTGGCGTACTTCGGCGCGGTGCCGTGGGTGGCCTCGAACACGGCGACATGGTCGCCGATGTTGGCGCCCGGGGCGATGCCGACTCCGCCCACTTCCGCGGCGATGGCATCGGACAGGTAATCGCCGTTGAGGTTCATGGTGGCCAGCACGTCGAACTCTTCCGGACGCAGCAGCATCATCTGGAACATGATGTCGGCGATGCGGTCCTTGATGACGATCTTGCCTTCCGGCTGCTTGCCCTTGTATTCGGCGTAGAGCTGCTCCTCGGTGATCGTGACGGAGCCGAACTCCTCGCGGGCCACTTCGTAGCCCCAGTTCCGGAAGGCGCCTTCCGTGAACTTCATGATGTTGCCCTTGTGCACCAGGGTCACCGACTCGCGGCCGTTGTCGATCGCGTACTGGATGGCCTTGCGCACCAGGCGCTTGCTGCCGAACGAGGAGATCGGCTTGACGCCGAGGCCGGCACCGTCGAAGAACTTGGCCTTCATCTCCTCGCGCAGGAACCGGGTCAGCTTCTCGTTCTCGGGCGAGCCGGCCTTGTACTCGATGCCGGTATACACGTCCTCGGTGTTCTCGCGGAAGATCACCACGTCGACCTTGCCCGGGTTCTTCAGCGGGCTGGGCACGCCGGCGTAGTGGCGCACGGGACGCACGCAGGCATAGAGGTCCAGATCCTGGCGCAGGGCGACGTTGAGCGAGCGGAAGCCGCCGCCCACCGGAGTGGTCAGCGGCCCCTTGATGGACACCACCAGGTCGGCCAGGGCCTTGATCGTCTCGTCGGGACAGTAGTTGCCGTCGTAGAGGCCGGCAGCCTTCTCGCCCAGGTAGACCTCGCACCAGTGGATCTTGCGCTTGCCGCCGTAGGCCTTCTCCACCGCCGCGTCCCAGATGCGCAGGCAGGCCCTGGTGATGTCCGGACCGATGCCGTCACCCTCGACGTATCCCAGGATCGGCTGGTCGGGAACGTGCACCTGGCCGTTCCTGACGCTGACCTTCTCTCCGGTCGTCGGGATCCTGATGTGACGGTAGGCGGACATCTTTCGTTCTCCGGTATTAATTTTTTGAATCAGGGCGGAAGCGAAAAGGGCTGTGGCATTCTAGCACCGTGCCCTGTGCGCGGTTCCCAACACAACAAGAGGAGATCCCCATATGAATGCCCTGGTAGTCATCGCCCACGGTTCGGAATCCCTGGAAGCCGTCACCCTCATCAACGTGCTGCGGCGGGCGGAGGTGGAGGTCACCGTCGCCAGCATCGAATCGGGCAGGACGGTCGAGGGCAGCCGCGGCCTGACGCTGACGGCAGACGCGCTATGGACCGAGGTGGAGGGCCGGGAGTTCGACCTGATCGCCCTGCCGGGCGGCGAAAAGGGAGCGCGCGCCCTGGCGGCCCATGCCGGCCTGGTCGGCAAGCTCCGGACCCAGCGCCAGGCTCACCGATGGACCGGGGCGATCTGCGCCTCCCCGGCCCTGGTCCTGTCGGCCCACGGCCTGCTCGACGGCAAGAAGGCCACCTGCTACCCCTCCTTCCGCGACCAGCTGCTGCACTACGTGGATCTGCCGGTGGTGGTGGACGGCCATTGCGTCACCGGCCAGGGCCCGGCCAGCGCCGTTGCCTTCGGCCTGGAGCTGGTGGAAGTGCTCTGCGGGGCGGAAAAGCGCCGCTCGGTCGCCCAGGGCCTGCTCGCCGCCTGAGTGCCTTGCCGGGGCGGCAACGAAAAACGCCCGCTTGCGCGGGCGTTTTTCGTGTTCCGGACCGGAAAATCAGGCCGCTTTCTTGTCCGCAACCGCTTCCTGCAGCATTTTCTGCAGTTCGCCGGACTGATAGAGGTCCAGCGTGATGTCGCAGCCGCCCACCAGCTCGCCCTTGACGTAGAGCTGCGGGAACGTCGGCCAGTTGGCGTACTTGGGCAGGGCGCGGTAGACCTCCTCGTCTTCGAAGATGTTGACGTAGGCGAACGGCACGTTGCAGGCCTTGAGGGCCTGGACCGCACGGGCGGAAAAACCACACTGGGGAAAATCCGGCGAGCCCTTCATGTAGATCATGATGGGGTTGTCGGTGACCTGCTTCTTGATGCGCTCCAGCGCGTCCATTTTGCCTTCTCCGGCTGCTGGTAAGGGTACGGCGGGCGCGGATTATACGCGCACTGCCCCGGGAATGAACCTCTGCAAATTCCGGTCCAAGTCCATGTGCGGTATTGAATTTGCGCCCCCGCTCGCCTATTTTGTCGGCCCCACTTGCAGCCGGCCGGCGCATCCCCGGCGCCGCTTAGCAACAAAAGGAATCAAATCAATGGCTCTGACGCTCCCTGAACTCCCCTACGCCCGCGACGCCCTCGCCCCCCACATGTCGGCCGAGACACTGGACTTCCACTACGGCAAGCACCACAAGGCCTACGTGGACAACGGCAACAAGCTGATCGCCGGCACCGAGTTCGAGAACATGGCGCTCGAGGACATCGTCCGGAAGTCCTCCGGCAAGATCTTCAACAACGCCGCCCAGGTCTGGAACCACACCTTCTTCTGGAACTGCCTGACCCCGAAGCAGACCCCGCCGGGCAAGAAGCTCACCGACGCGCTGGTCAAGCAGTTCGGCGGCGTGGAAGACTTCAAGAAGCAGTTCACCGAGGTGGCGATGAACACCTTCGGCTCGGGCTGGGCCTGGCTGGTGCAGAACGCCGACGGCAGCCTCGCGCTGGTCAGCACCTCCAACGCCGGCTGCCCGCTGACCGCCGGCCAGAAGCCCCTGCTCACCGCCGACGTCTGGGAGCACGCCTACTACGTCGACTACCGCAACGCCCGCGCCAGCTTCCTCGAGCACTTCTGGGCTCTGGTGAACTGGCAGTTCGTCGAGAGCAATCTCGGCTAGGCTTTAGCCATACCGCAACGGGGCCGTTCCATCGCGAACGGCCCTTTTGCTTTTTTAAAGGGATAGAAAGTCGTCATGACCCGGCACCTGCTGAAGCTGTCCGATCTGAGCGCTGAGGAAGCGCAGGCGATCGTGGCGCGCGCCATCGCGCTCAAGAACAGCCGTGACCCGTCGTACCGCCCCTTCGTGGGCAAGACGCTGGCGATGCTGTTCACCAAGAACTCGACGCGCACCCGCGTCAGCTTCGAGTCCGGCATGGTGAAGTTCGGCGGGCATGCCCTGTTCCTCAGCGCCAGCGCCACCCAGATGGGCCGCGACGAGCCGCTCAGCGACACCGCCCAGGTGCTGTCGCGCATGTGCGACGCGATCATGATCCGCAACGATTCCCAGGCCGATCAGGAAGAACTGGCGCGCCACTCGCGCGTGCCGGTGATCAACGGCCTGTCCAACCTCCACCACCCCTGCCAGTTGCTGGCGGACATGCAGGTCTGGACCGAGCACCGCGGCAGCCCCAGGGGCAAGACCGCGGCCTGGGTCGGCGACGGCAACAACGTCTGCCATTCCTTCATCGAGGCGGCGAAGCTGTTCGACTTCAAGCTGCGCATCGCCGCTCCGGTGGGCTACGAGCCGGCGCAGGAAATCGTGCGCCATGGCGGCAACCTGATCGAGGTCACCCACGACCCGAAGGCCGCCGTCGCCGGTGCCGACCTGGTGGTGACCGACACCTGGACCAGCATGGGCCAGGAAGAGGAAACCCAGCGCCGCCTGAAGGCCTTCGCCGGCTACCAGGTGGACGACGCCATGATGGCGCTGGCCAAGCCGGAAGCGATCTTCCTGCACTGCCTGCCGGCGCACCGCGGCGAGGAAGTCAGTGCCTCGGTGATCGACGGCCCGCAGTCGGTGATCTACGACGAGGCCGAGAACCGCCTGTGGGCGCAGATGGCACTGGTGGAGTTCCTGCTCGGCATGATGCCGGCAGCGAAGTAAGGCCATGACCCTCCCGGCCTACGTAACCGACCTGAAAGCGGTCGTCGCCCATGCGCTGTCCGAGGACGTCGGCGGCGGCGACGTGACCGCCCGCCTGGTGCCCGCCGAGGAGCGGGGCCAGGCCTACGTGATCGCCCGGGAGGCCGCCGTGGTCTGCGGCCGCCCCTGGGTGGACGAGGTGTTCCGACAGCTCGACGGCGGCATCGAGGTGAAATGGCTGGTGCAGGAAGGCCAGCGGGTTGCCCCGGACCAGCGCCTGTACGAACTCAAGGGCCCTGCCCGCGCGCTGCTGACCGGCGAACGCCCGGCTCTCAACTTCCTGCAGACGCTGTCGGGCACCGCCACCGCGGTGCGCCAGTACGTGGACGCCGTGGCCGGCACCGGGACGCGCATCGCCGACACGCGCAAGACCCTGCCGGGCCTGCGCAACGCGCAGAAGTACGCCGTGCTTTGCGGCGGCGGCATCAACCACCGCATCGGCCTCTATGACGGCATCCTGATCAAGGAAAACCATATCGCCGCCGCCGGCGGCATCCGCCAGGCCATCGCCAATGCCCGCGCCCTGCAGGCCGGCGTGCCGCTGATGACCGAGGCGGAGACGATGGAGGAGGCCCGCGCCGCGCTGGAAGCCGACGTGGACCTGCTGCTGGTGGACGATTTCAGCCTGCCCGACCTGCGCGAAGCCGTGCGCCTGGTGCGCGAGCATCGCGCGCGCGGCGGCCGGACGGTGATCGAGTACTCCGGTGGCGCGACGCTGCAGAACGTGCGCGGCTATGCCGAATGCGGCGTGGACCGCATCGCCATCGGCGGAATCACCAAGCACATCCGGGCGCTGGACCTGTCGATGCGTTTTGCCTGAAGCGACGCATTCCGTACTGTAGGAGCCAGCTTGCGGGCGACCGCGAGTGTGTCGCCAGCAAGCTGGCTCCTACAGTTCAGCCCTCCGGCATCAGCAACGGCCGCAGCTTTTCCAGTTGCGCGGCGTCGCCGCTGCTGTGCCACTCGATGCGGCCGGCCGTCCCGGCATCGTTGGCCAGCCCTTCCCGCTCCAGCAGGCGCTGGGCCTGCCGCGCCACCGCGGCCCCGGTGTCGATCAGGCTGACGTCCTTGCCCACCACGTCCTGGATCAGCGGGCGCAGGAAGGGATAGTGGGTGCAGCCCAGCACCATCACGTCCGCGCCCTGCTGCAGCAGCGGCGCGGTGTAGCGCCCGACCAGAGCGCGGGTCTCCGGCGTGTCCAGCATGCCGGACTCGACCTGCTCCACCAGCCCCGGACAGGGCTGGGTGATGACGCGCACGCCGCGGGCGTGATCGGCGACCAGCTTGTGGAACTTGTCGCCGGCCAGAGCCGCGCCGGTGGCCAGCACACCGACCACGCCGCTGCGGGTCTGCGCCGCCGCCGGCTTTACCGCCGGCTCCATGCCGACGAAGGGGATCGGATAGGTGGCGCGCAGCTGCTCAACCGCCGCGATGGTGGCGGTGTTGCAGGCCACCACGATCAGCTTGGCCCCGCGCGCCATCAGGTACTCGGTGATCGCCACGGCCCGCGCCTGGATCTGCTCGCGGGTCTTGCCGCCATAGGGGCAGTGGCCGCTGTCGGCGTAGTAGACGAGGTTCTCGCCGGGCAGCAGGCGCCGGATTTCGCGCAGCACCGAAATGCCGCCGACGCCGGAGTCGAAGACGCCTATCGGGGCCGTGCTCACCGGGTCACCTTGCGCCGGAAGAATTTCAGCAGGACCGGGTTGAAGGCCTCCGGCGCCTCGGACGGCAGGCCATGGCGGCCTTCCGGAAACCAGTGGAGATAGCCGCGGGGCAGCGCGTGGGCAAACTTCACGATGTCGTCATGCTCGAAGTAGTCCTGTCCGGCCCCCACCACCAGGGTCGGCATCTTCAGTTCCGGCAGCCGGTCGATCACCGACCACCGCACCAGCCGGCCGAGGGAGCCCAGGTAGGCGCGGCGCGTGTTGCGGGCGCCGCGCGCGATGACCTTGGCCCGCAGGCCTTCGTTCTCCGGCCCCGGGAACATGCGCTGGGCACTGATGCGCGACAGGCGCGCCGGCCCCAGCAGGCCCATCACCAGCAGGCGGTAGCCGATCTCGAAGTACTGGCGCGGGGTACGCGGACGGAAGCCCGGCACGCTGTTGGCGATCACCAGGCGCTGGACCCGCTGCGGATACTGCAGCGCGAACTGCAGGCAGACCGCACCGCCCATGCTGTGGCCGACCAGCAGGCAGCTTTCGACGCCGACGGCATCCAGGAAGCGGCGCAGGTCGTCCACGAACTGCGCGACCCCCGGCCCCCGCTCGCCGATCGGCGTGTCGCCGAAGCCGCGCAGGTCCGGCGCCAGCACGTGGTAGCGCTCGCCGAAGGCACGGATCTGGTAGTCCCAGTCGGCCCAGGAACCGCCGAGCCCATGGACCAGCACCAGCGGGGCACCGGCGCCCGCCTCGACGTAGTGGACGTCGATATCGCCGATGCCGATCCTAGGCATGCCGTGTAGCTCCGCATCCCCGCTCCCCCCCGGCGGGAGAGCGGGGGACCGCCGGCAGGGCCGGCGGCGGGGACAGGGAGGCGTCAGCCATCAGCGTCCCAGGATGCTGCCGCCCATGCTCGGCGTGCAGTAGCAGTTGGCATACATGCCACGCGGGTCGTTGAGGCTGCGCAGTGCACGTTCGGCGTCGGTGCGCTGCAGCAGGGTCGTCAGCCAGCGCGTGGTGCCGGCCGGCAGGAAGTCGAGCCTGATGCTGCCGGAGAACGGCAGCAGGAAATCGAAGGGAAAGCCGCGGTCGGGGCTGTACTCCTCCAGCTGGTAGCTGTCCGGATCGAGGCTGGCGAGCCTGGCCGCGGCATCCGCCGCGTCCTCCAGCCCGCCGAGCTGATCGACCAGCCCCAGGGCCTTGGCGTCGCCGCCGCTCCAGACACGGCCGCGGGCGATCTGGTCCACCTTCTCCAGCGGCAGTTTGCGCGCCTTGGAGACGCCGCCGATGAAGTCGCGGTAGCCCTTGTCGATCTGGGACTGGATGATGCTGGAGATTTCCGGCGACAGCGGGCGATCCAGCCGCAGGCTGCCGGCCAGCGGCGTGGTGCCGATGCCGTCGGTATGCACGCCGACCTTGCCCAGCGCCTGGTCGATGGTCGGGATCAGGCCGAAGATGCCGATGGAGCCGGTGATCGTGGTGCTGTGCGCCCAGATCTGGTTGGCATCCATGGAGATCCAGTAGCCGCCGCTGGCGGCGACGGTGGACATCGAGGCCACCACCGGCTTGCCCTCGGCCTTGAGCGCCTCCACCTCGCGGCGGATCTGCTCGGAGGCCCAGACGCTGCCGCCCGGGGAGTCCACGCGCAGCACGACGGCAGCCACGTCCTTGTCGCGGCGCGCCTGGTCCAGCAGGTCGGAAATGGTGTCGCCACCCGCCTGGCCGACATCGCCCGGGCCATCGACGATCTCGCCCTGCACCACCACCAGCGCGACCTTGCCGGCCTTGCCGGTTGCGGACGGCATCCGGGCATGCTGCATGGCGCGCAGGTACTCGCTGAAGTGCACCTGGCGGAAGCTGCCGTGGTCGTCGTCGATGCCGACGATCGCGCCCATGCGCTGGCGGAACTGCTTGAGCGTCTCGACGTGCGTGACCAACCCGGCCTTCCTTGCATAGGCCGCGGTGTCGCCGCCACCGGCTTCCAGCGCCTGGCGCATGCCGCTGACATAGTTCACCACGCCGTTCTCGGGCAGCTTGCGCGCACCGCCCACGCCCTGGGCGTAGTCGGTCCAGAGATCGCCCAGCCAGGCAATGTTGGCCTGCCGCGCATCCTCGGACATGTCGTTGCGCGTGAACGGCTCCACCGCCGACTTGTACTCGCCGACGCGGAACACGTTGATGCGCACGCCGAGCTTGTCGAGCGCGTCCTTGAAGTAGTTCTGGTAGACGCTGAAGCCCTCGATGTGGACCATGCCCTGCGGGTCCACCACCACCTCGTCGGCCAGCGCGGCGGCGAAGTACGGCGCCTGCTCGTACCAGGGGCTGTAGGCGATCACCTTCTTGCCGGCGGCCTGGAAGCGCTTGATCGCGGCGCCCAGTTCCTCGAGCTGCGGCAGGCCGGCATCGGCCAGGGCGTCGAGCTTGAGCACGGCGAAGGCGATGCGCGAGTCGTCGCGGGCCAGGTCCAGGGCGTCGATCAGGTCACGCAGCAGCGTCTGCGAGGGCGGCTCCCCGCGCAGGTTCTCCACCAGGTGCTGGCCCGGGTCCTGGTCGATCTGCTCGACCAGGGCCCCGCTGGGTGCCAGGATCAGCGCCACGTTGTCCTCGATCTTCGGCGGCGTGCCGCCGCTGAAGAAGGTGAACATCACGAACAGGCCGATCACCAGGCTGAGGATGAACAGGGCGCGGTAGACGATGACCGCGACCTTCCAGAGCCGGTTGAAGAAGCGGCCCAGGGCCGAGGAGGATTGCTGTTCGCTCATGGGTGCCTGTGTGACCTAAAGTGGCGCTTGGACCGCTGCTGCCGGGCCGGGTTCACAGCCGCTTCATGACCACGGAACCGGCCGAGTAGCCGGCTCCGAAGGCACAGAGCACGGCCAGATCGCCGGACTGGAGATCCTCGTGATGCTTGTGGAAGGCGATCACCGAACCGGCGGAGCTGGTATTGGCGTATTCGTCCAGCGTCACCGGAGCCTCGTCCGGGCCCGGATCGCGGCCCAGCACGCGCTTGGAGATCAGCTGGTTCATGCCCAGGTTGGCCTGGTGCAGGAAGAAGCGGCGCACCGAATCCGGCGCCAGGCCCAGGTCGGTCAGGTGGCTCACGATCAGCTCGGAGGCGATCGGCACCACTTCCTTGAAGACCTTGCGGCCCTCCTGGTGGAACAGCACGTCGTCCCAGGGACGCGGCGGCACCTCGCAGGCGTTGAGGAATCCGAAGTTGTTGCGGATGTTGTTGGAGAACTGCGTCTGCAGGCGCGTGCCCAGCACCTCGAAGCGCACCGGCGCCACCGCCGTTTCCAGCGGCTCCACCAGTACCGCCGTGCAGGCATCGCCGAAGATGAAGTGGCAGTCGCGGTTGCGGAAGTTGAGATGGCCGGAGCAGACCTCCGGGCTCACCACCAGCGCCGCGCGGGCGCTGCCCATGCGCACCGCATCCACCGCGGCCTGGATGCCGAAGGCCGCCGAGGCGCAGGCCACGTTCATGTCGTAGCCGTAGCCGGTGATGCCGAGGTGGTGCTGCAGTTCCACCGCCATCGCCGGGTAGCCGCGCTGCATGTTGGAGCAGGCCACCAGCACGAAGTCCACGTCCTCCGGCTTGCGGCCGGCGCGCTCCAGCGCCTGCCGCGCCGCGGCCAGGCCCATCTCCACCAGGATCGAGGGTTCGTCGTCCGAGCGGGTGCGGTAGCGCGGACGCATCACGTCCACGTCGAGCACCCCGTCCTTGTCCATGACGTAGCGCGACTTGATGCCGGAGGCCTTGACGATGAATTCGGACGACGAGGGCGCCAGGGCGGGCACGGTGCCGGCGGCGATGTCGTCGGCATGCTCGGCGTTGTAGCGCTCGACATAGCGGTTGTAACAGGCCACCAGCTCGTCGTTGCTGATGCTGTGCGGCGGAGTGAACAAGCCGGTGCCGGTGATGGCAACTCGTTTCATGGGGAATCCGGGAGAATGGGGGGAAAGGTGATGGACCGATTCTAGCCTGCCGGCCGGGCGGGCGGCGGGAAATCCCGCCTTCCCCGGCCGGGGTTCAGGCCAGCGGCCAGCCGGCGGCCGCGGCGGCGTGGCGCAGCACCAGGCCCGGCTCGCGCTCGTAGCGGATCGACAGGTGGGAGCCCTGGTACCAGGTGACCGGCACGCCCCAGTGCCGAGCCAGCATCTGCGGATGATCAGGCAGGACGATGCGGTCGGCCGCGGCGGCGACCACGTGCAGCCGCTCGCGCGGCGGCAGCGGTGCCCGCGCCAGGGGCGAAACCACCTGCAGGATGTCGCGGTAGCGCTGCTCGTCCAGGCCATGCTCGCGGTAGTAGCGCAGGTGTCCGGGCGGCACGAAGCGCATCAGCGCCGAGGCGAAGTCCGTCACCGGGATCACCGCCAGCGTGAAGTCCAGTTCACGCTCATAGGACGCCAGCAGGGCGGCGTTGTAGCCCCCCAGCGAGTAGCCCATGACCCCGATCCGCGCCCTGCCCTCGTTCTGCCTCAGCCAGGCCAGGCTCCGCCGCAGGTCCCACAGAGCCTGCGACTGGGCGTGGACCAGATCCAGCGGATCGCCGTCCAGGTAGTGAT
>Ga0255097_1000322_pt1 | contig 21305 bp, 19 predicted proteins | sample Colum_Atlam_RepB_2_FD_188436 | JGI IMG/M metagenome (GOLD analysis project Ga0255097, IMG submission 188436) | Freshwater microbial communities from Columbia River, Oregon, United States - Colum_Atlam_RepB_8d | ecosystem: Environmental > Aquatic > Freshwater > River | place: USA: Oregon...
CATACGCTGTGCTATCTGGCGGGGCTGCAGCCCTGGCGGACCCTTTCTTATGCGGTCGGGATCGGCGCGACGCTGGGGATGGGAGCCTTGATCCTCGGCGCCCTGTTCTGAGGCGGCCCTAGGGCCTGTTAACACTGCGGCCGTCGCAGCGAGGGCCGCAGTGTTAACAGGCCCTAGCGGGCGGCGCCCTTGAGCAGCAGGGAACCGCGGCGGATCAGCTCGCTGGCCGCGGGTTCCGGTTGCAGGTTCGCCAAGCCGTTGATGAACAGGCGCGCCACGAAATTCGCGGCCTCCCGGGGATCGGGATTCTTGCGGTCCACCAGCGTGCGGCTCAGTTCGTAGGCGCTGCCGAAGATCGTCGCGGTCAGGAAATCCACGTTGATGTCCGCCAGCAGCCCGCGCGCCACCGCGTCGGCGAGGTCGATCTTCAGCATGCGCATGGTGTGGCCGAAGACGTTGTCGGTGAAGAAGGCGCGGATCACCGGCTCGTTGCGGAACATCATCCGGTAGAAGTCCGGGTGGGCGCAGATTTCCTCGAAGGTGGTGAGGAAGGCGCCCTGCATGAACTGTTCGAGGGTGTCGGCCGTGCGCCGGACCTGGGTCAGGCGGTCGGTCAGTTCGCCGAGGCGTTCCTCCACCAGCGAGCGCAGCAGCGATTCCTTGTCCGGAAAGTAGTTGTAGAAGGTGCCGGAGGCCAGCGGCGTGGCGCGGATGACATCGCGGATCGTCACTGCGTCGTAACCCTGCTCGGCAAACAGGCGCCGCGCACTGTCGAGGATCGAAGCGCGGTTGGCCAGCTTGTTCTGTTCACGCTTGCCGCTGGACGTCTGCATTGACGGGGCCGGTCGGGGGCTGGGTGACGGATGTGTCACATTCCACCCCCCGGCCACCCCTGTCAAGGGTGGCCGGGGAAGTGAAGCTCGCCTCAGCTGAACTTGGAGAAGTCAGGCTTGCGCTTCTGCATAAAGGCGCCCATGGCCTCGCGGGCCTCGGGCATGCCCAGCATGGGGATGAACTTGTCCGCTTCGATGCGGATCGCGTCCACCACCAGGTCCTCGCGCCAGCGCTTGAGCAGGGCCTTGCTGGTGCGCAGGGCGTTGGGCGGCTGCGCCGCCAGCTTCAGCGCCGACTCCCGGGCCTTGGCTTCGCTCTGGTCGTTGGGCAGCACGGCGTTGACCAGGCCGGCCTCCAGCGCCGTGGCGGCGTCGAACGGCTCCGCCAGCAGGCACAGCTCGGCGGCCTTCTGGTGGCCCATCAGGCGCGGCAGGATGTAGGTGGACGCGAACTCCGGACAGATGCCGATGTTGACGAAGGGCAGGTGGAAGCGGGTCTTCTCGCCGGCGTAGACCAGGTCGCAGTGCAGCAGCAGGGTCGTCCCCACGCCCACGGCGATGCCGTTGACCGAGGCCACCACCGGCTTCCGGGCCGTGGCCAGGGTGCGCATGAAGCGCGCCACGGCGCTGTCCTCGCCCTGGGGCGGGTTCTGCAGGAAGTCCGCCAGGTCGTTGCCGCTGGTGAAGCAGTCGAAGGACCCTGCCAGCAGGATCACGCGCACCTCGGGGTCGGCCTCGGCCTTCAGCAGGGCGGCGGTGATGCCCTCGTACATGGCCGTGGTCAGTGCGTTCTTCTTGTCCAGGCGGTTCAGGCGGATCGTGAAAACCCGGTCCTGCAACCCGGTCAGGACGTGTTCGGTGGTCATGGGGGAAACTCCAGCGGATAGGAAAAGAGATGGCCGCCATTCTATGCCAGGGCGGCCGATTTTCCCTTCACGCAGGTCAGGGAAGCCGTCCATGGCCTGATGCGGCCTCGCCCCTCCCGGTCCCGCCGGGCCAGCCATGGCCGGACCTTCGGCGACGCAGGCGATGCCATCTAGGCATCGCCAAAGCGCGTCGCCTCAGCCCGGCGGCCACTTCAGCGGGCGGCCGCCGATCAGGTGCAGGTGCAGGTGGAATACGGACTGGCCAGCCTCGGCGCCGTTGTTCACCACCAGTCGGAAGGCTTCGCCGTAGCCGTTGGCGGCGGCGATCTTGCCGGCCGTCAGCATCAGGTGGCCCAGCAGGGCCTGGTCTTCCGGGCCGGCGTCGCAGAGGCGGGGAATGGGCTTGCGCGGGATCAGCAGCAGATGCATGGGCGCGCCCGGGTTGATGTCCTTGATCGCCACGCACAGCTCGTCCTCGTGGACGATGGTGGCGGGGATCTCCCGGTCGATGATCTTCTCGAACAGCGTCTTCGCCATGGGGGGCTCCTGGACCAAAGACCGCCAGTGTAAGCCATGGGCGGCGGCCGGCCCGCCGTTTGTTACCATTCCCGCCCATGACTGAACCTTTCCCGACCGTGGCCGGCGATTTCCGGCCGATGGCCGTCTACCGCCGCCTGCTCGGCTACACGCGGCCGTACTGGCCGGTGTTCCTGCTGGCTTCGCTGGGCATGGTCCTGGCCGCCGCCACCCAGGTGGGCTTCATGTCCCTGGTCAAGCCGCTGCTCGATGGCACCTTCATCGACCGCGACCCGGCCGTGATCCGCTGGATCCCGTGGGCCATCGTCGGCCTGTTCCTGATGCGCGGCATCTCCGAGTTCATTTCCTCGTTCGGCATGTCCTGGATCGGGCGCAGGGTCATCAAGGCCCTGCGCGGCGAACTGTTCGACCATCTGCTGAAGCTGCCGGCGAGCTTCTACGACCGCATGAGCAGCGGCCAGCTGATCGCGCGCCTGACCTACCATGTCGAACAGGTCGCCGAGGCGGTGACCACCGCCTTCACCTCGATCATCAAGGACGGCCTGACAGTGGTCGGCCTGATTGTCTGGATGCTGTGGCTGAACTGGGAACTGACGCTGTTCTGCCTGGGCGTGGCGCCCCTGATCGCCGGAGTCATCTCCTACGTGAGCCGCCGCTTCCGCAAGGTCTCGGCCCGCATCCAGCGCAACATCGGCATCGTTACCCAGGCGTCCGAGGAAGCCATCGGCGGACAGCGTGTCATCAAGATCTACAACGGCCAGCAGCAGGAGCGCCGCCGTTTCGAGGGCGTCAACGAGCAGCAGCGCTGGCTGTCGATGAAGCTGGTGGCGACCAAGGCCGGCAGCGATGCGCTGATCCAGTTCATCGCCGCCTGGGCCGTAGCGTTCATCATCTACTTCGCGACGCAGCCGCAGATGCTGCAGGCGATCACGCCGGGCACCTTCGTCTCCTTCCTGGGCGCCATGCTGTCGCTGATGAATCCGATACGCAGCCTCTCCAACGTCAACGAGCGCCTGCAGCGCGGCATCGCGGCGGCCACCGACGTGTTCAAGCTGATGTCGGAGAGCGGCGAACCCGGCGGCGGCGACCGGCCGCTGGAGCGGGCCCAGGGGCTGGTGGAGTTCCAGGACGTGCGTTTCCGCTATGCCACGCAGACCACCGATGCGCTGCGCGGCGTGAGCGTGACGGTCCAGCCCGGGCAGACCGTGGCCTTCGTCGGCGCGTCGGGCAGCGGCAAGTCCACGCTGCTGGCGCTGTTGCCGCGCTTCTACGACGTGGAGTCCGGCGCGGTGAAGGTGGACGGCCACGACGTGCGCGACTACCCGCTGGAGCGCCTGCGCGCGCAGATCGCCCTGGTCGACCAGCAGGTGCGCCTGTTCGACGCCACCGTCGCCGAGAACATCGCTTACGGCCTGGATCCGGTCCCCGACGAGTCCGTCCTCATCGAGGCCGCCAAGGCGGCCTACGCCTGGGAGTTCATCAGCCGGTTGCCGCAGGGGCTGCATACCCCGATCGGCCAGAACGGCAGCAAGCTTTCCGGCGGCCAGCGACAACGCCTGGCGATCGCGCGCGCGCTGGCCAAGAACGCGCCGATCCTGATCCTGGACGAAGCCACGTCGGCGCTGGATACCGAATCGGAGCGCTACATCCAGAGCGCGCTGGAGCAACTGGTCAAGGGACGCACCACGCTGGTGATCGCGCATCGCCTGTCCACCATCCAGAATGCCGACCTGATCGTCGTCATGCGTGACGGGCAGGTGGTGGAGCAGGGGACCCATGCCGAACTGCTGGCCCTGCAGGGCACCTACTCGGCGCTGCACAGCCTGCAGTTCCGCGAGGACGCCGCCGATAGCCGCGAGCCGTCTGCCGGATGAAGCGCTGGCTGGAGCGGGTCTGGTACCGGTCCGCGCCGCCGCCGCTCTGGCTGCGCCCCCTGTCCCGGCTCTATGGCGCCGCCGCGGCGCGGCTGGCTGCTTACCGGAAGCGGCAGGCGCAGCGCCTGCCGGTGCCGGTGATCGTGGTGGGCAACGTGGCCGTGGGCGGCACCGGCAAGACACCCAGCGTGCTGTGGCTGGTCGAGGCCTTACGCCAGGCCGGGCGCAAGCCCGGCATCCTCAGCCGCGGCTATGGCGGGCGCGGCCCGTTTCCGATGCTGGTCACACCGGAGACCGACCCGGCGCTCTGCGGCGATGAACCGGCGCTGATGGCGCAGCGCAGCGGCGTGCCGCTGGCGGTGGCGCCGGACCGCGTCGCTGCAGGCCGGCTGCTGCTGCAGCGGCATCCCGGGACCGACGTGCTGGTCTGCGACGATGGCTTGCAGCACTACCGCCTGGCGCGTGACCTGGAGCTCTGCGTCGTGGATGCCGCACGGGGCTACGGCAACGGCTGGCTGTTGCCGGCCGGCCCCTTGCGCGAGCCGTCGGCGCGGGCAGGGGCGGCGGCGCGGATCCTGGTCAACGGCGGCGATCCCAGTCCCTTCGGCCCCTCCGCGATCGGCTTCAGGCTCGAGATCGCGACGGCGGTCAACCTGCTCAGCGGCGAGCGGCGTCCGCTGCAGGCCTTTTCCGGCACGGAGATTCACGCCATGGCGGGCATCGGCAATCCCGCGCGGTTCTTCGATGGCCTGCGCGCACAGGGTCTGCAACTGCGGGAGCATGCTTTCGCAGACCACCATGCGTACCTGCCGGGCGACCTGGCGTTCGGCGATACGCTGCCGCTGCTGATGACCGAGAAGGATGCGGTGAAGTGCCGGGCGTTTGCCCAGCGGCACTGGTGGATGGTTCCGGCCGACCTGCACTTCATCGACGGAGCGGCCGGTTCGCTGCTCGCCGAACTGAAGGAAGTCCTGCGCGGGAGCTGACGTCCGGCCGGCGCAGGCGGAGCATGGCGTGCCGGCCTGCCGGCGAGCCCATCCGCGGGTCCGGCGGAGGCTGCGGCGCGAAGGGCCGCCGGGGCGCCGCCCCTGGCGCCGGTGGGGTGAAAGCATGCAACAATGCCTCCCCCCAATCGTCACGCACCATCAGGAAACATGGACAAGCGTCTGCTCGACATACTCGTCTGCCCCGTCAGCCAGGGGCCGCTGGAATGGCACCCGGAACGGCAGGAGCTCTGGAGCCGCAGTTCACGCCTGGCCTACCCGGTGCGCGACGGCATCCCGGTGATGCTCGAAGAGGAGGCCCGCGAACTGGCTTCCGAAGAGCTGGACGCATGAAGGGCTTCAAGGTCGTCATCCCGGCGCGGCTGGGGTCCACCCGCCTGCCGAACAAGGTGCTCCGCGATGTGCACGGCAAGCCCGTGCTGCGGCATGTCTGGGAGGCGGCCCGCAAGAGCGGCGCGGAGGAAATCATCGTCGCCACCGACTCCGAGCAGGTGCTGGAAGCCTGCCGGGGCTTCGGCGCCGACGCGCGCCTGACCGCCGCCGGCCACAACTCCGGCACCGACCGCATCAACGAGATCGCCCGCAAGGCGGGTTGGGCGGCCGACACCATCGTCGTGAACCTGCAGGGCGACGAGCCGCTGATGCCGGCGGACCTGGTGCGCCAGGCCGCGCATCTGCTCGCCGAAGACAGCGAGGCGCATATCGCCTCGCTGTGCCATCCGCTGCATGCGATCGAGGAATGGCTCAATCCGAACGTCGTCAAGCTGGTCATGGACCGTCGCGGCTATGCGCTGTACTTCTCGCGGGCACCGATCCCCTGGAAGCGCGACGGCGCCACCCGCGAGCAGCCGCGCATGCCCGAGGGGCTGGCCTATCGGCACATCGGTCTCTACGCGTATCGCGTCGCCGCGCTGGCCGAGTTCAGCCAGCTGCCGCCGGCGCCGCTGGAGGACTGCGAGGCGCTGGAGCAGTTGCGCGCGCTGACACATGGCTTCCGCATCCGCATGGGCATCACCCACAACCCGCCGCCGCGCGGCGTGGATACCGAGGAAGACCTGCAGGCCGTGATTGCGCTGATGAAGCCGGTACGCTGAAACGCCGGCGAGACGAAAAAGGCTCCTTGCGGAGCCTTTTTCGTTCAGGGGGCGGGTTCAGACGCCGACCGGTGCGCGGCCGATGCTGTAGTAGGCGAAGCCCTGGCGCCTGAGCAGCTGCGGATCGTAGAGGTTGCGGCCATCGAAGATCGTCGGCTGCTTCAGCAGCTTCTTCAGGCGATCGAAGTTCGGGCTGCGGAACTGCTTCCACTCGGTCACGATGGCCAGCACATCGGCGCCTTCGCAGGCCGCCTCGGCGTTGTCGCAGAGCGCCAGGTCGGCACGCTCGCCGTAGATTTTGCGGGTTTCGTGCATCGCCACCGGGTCGAAGGCGCGCACGCTTGCGCCGGCCGCCCACAGGGCTTCCATCAGCACGCGGCTGGAGGCCTCGCGCATGTCGTCGGTGTTGGGCTTGAAGGCCAGCCCCCACAGCGCCACCGTGCGGCCCTTCAGGTCTCCGCCGAAGTGCTTGCGGATGTTCTCGAACAGCACGCGCTTCTGCCGCTGGTTGACGTCCTCCACCGCGGCCAGCAGCGCCGCGGCATGGCCGGACTCGCTGGCCGTATGGACCAATGCCTTGACGTCCTTGGGGAAGCAGGAGCCGCCGTAGCCGCAGCCCGGATAGATGAAGTGGTAGCCGATACGCGGATCCGAGCCGATGCCGATACGCACTTTCTCGATGTCGGCGCCCACCTTCTCCGCGACGTTGGCCAGCTCGTTCATGAAGCTGATCCGGGTCGCCAGCATGGCGTTGGCGGCGTACTTGGTCAGTTCCGAGGAGCGCACGTCCATCACCACGATGCGGTCGTGGTTGTGGTTGAACGGGGCGTAAAGCGCGCGCATCAATTCCGCGGTGCGCGGATTGTCGGTGCCGATGACGATACGGTCGGGCTTGGTGAAGTCCGAGATCGCCGCGCCTTCCTTCAGGAATTCCGGGTTGGACACCACGTCGATCTCGACGCTCTCGCCGCGGCGCTGCAATGCCGCGAGCAGGGCTTCGCGAACCTTGTCTGCCGTGCCGACCGGCACGGTCGACTTGGTGACCACGACACGGTAGTCGGTGACCAGGCTGCCGATGGTATCGGCCACCTGCAGCACGTACTTCAGGTCGGCCGAGCCGTCCTCGCCGGGGGGCGTGCCGACGGCGATGAACTGGAACAGGCCATGGCTGACCCCTTCCGCCGCATCGGTGGTGAAGCGCAGGCGCCCCTGCTGGAAGTTGGCCCGGACCATCTGGTCCAGGCCAGGCTCGTAGAAGGGCACTTCACCCCGCGACAAGGTCTCCACGCGCCGCGCATCGACATCCACGCAGACCACCGTGTTGCCGGCGTCGGCGAAGCAGGCGGCCGTTACGAGGCCTACATAGCCGGAGCCGAAGACGGTGATGTCCATGAAGGAGGGGGAGCTTAGCCGTGGGTGGTGTCTTGCTTCTGTTCGGCGGCCATTTCGGTTTCAGGAGCGGCCGGCTCTTCGAACAGCTTGAAGTAGTCCGAGGCCGGAGCGCTGCTGCGGAACTTCTGCGACGCCTCCTGAACCTCGGCGATATCTTCGGCGCTGTCCATTGCAATGGTATGAACGTCCTCTTCCGGCTCCGCTTCGGCCGGAACGGCCGCGATCACCGCAGTCTCGGCGGCCGCTGCAGGCGTTTCGTGGGCAGGGGCCTGCTCCGCGACCTCGGCGGCCGTTTCCGGCTGGGCAGGGGCGGGCTGTTCCGCCGCAACCGGCTCGGCGCCTTCAATGGCGGCCGCCGGCGATTCGGACACCTGCGCTTCCGTGGCGACAACCACGGCGGGAGTGGCGCCGCCCCCCGTCGAAACGACTTCGGCGACTTCGGCGACTTCGCTCGGCGCCGCTGGGGCCGCGGCATCCGGCGCCTCGGAGGAGGGGATGTTGCCGGCCAGCGCGTCCTCGGCGGTCAAGGCCACCACGCCGCCCGCGGCGACCGGCAGTAGTGCGTTCTGGTTCTGGCCCTGGCCCTCGCCCCGGTCGCCTCCGCGGCCGCGGTTGCGGCGGTTGCGGCGGCCGCGCAGGCTGCGCCCGCCCGGGGCGTGGCCCTCGGCACCTTCCGGCGTCAGGCCGGCCGCTTCGGCGGCCTCCGCAGCCAGTTCTGCGGCAGCTCCCTCGGCGGTCAGCGGCAACTGCTCCTGCGCCGGCTGGGGCGGGCGCTCGGGGCGGCCGTCGCGACGCGGCTGGTTCTGCTGCTGGCCATCGCGGCGCGGCTGGTTCTGCTGGCCGTCGCGGTTCTTCTGCGGGTTCTGCTGATTGCCCTGCTGCTGGCCCTCGCCGCGGCCCTGCTGCGGCTGCTGCCCGTCGCGGCGCGGCTGGTTCTGCTGCTGGCCATCGCGACGCGGCTGGTTCTGCTGGCCGTCGCGGTTCTTCTGCGGGTTCTGCTGATTGCCCTGCTGCTGTCCGTCGCGGTTCTTCTGCTGGTTCTGCTGCTGTCCGTCGCGGCGCTGCTGGTTCTGCTGGCCGCCGCGATTCTGGTCGCGGCCCTGGTCACGGCGCTGGTTGTTGCCGCGGCCATCGCGTCGCTCGTCGCGGCGGCGCTGGTCGGGCAGGGCCTTGGCCGGTGCCGCTTCCACCACGGGCTTGGCGCCGAAACCCAGCCAGCGCAGCAGGCGGCTCCACACCGACTCGGTGGGAACGGCCGCCATGGGGGCAGCGGGTGCCGCGACCACTTCCTGCTTGATGATGATCGGCGCCGGCGTGGCCGGCACGATCTGCTTCACCGCCGGTTCCTGCAGCGCGCGCTGAGGGGCCTGCGGCTTGGCCTGTTCTTCCTGGGCAGCGGCGTCGAAATTCTGCGCCAGGACGTAGGAGATGCCGTTGTTGTTGTCCTGCTGCAGGTGATCGGCGCGGACGCGCTTGATCTCGAAGTTCGGCGTGTGCAGCGTGGGATTCGGCACGATCGCGATGTGCACGCGGCAGCGGGCCTCGATCTCGCGCACGTTCAGGCGCTTCTCGTTGAGCAGGAAGGTGCCCACGTCCACCGGCACCTGCGCGATGACGCGGCCGGTGCGCTCCTTCATGGCCTCCTCCTCGATCAGGCGGAGTACCGACAGGGCCAGCGATTCGACGCTGCGGATATGGCCGCGGCCGCTGCAGCGCGGGCAGGCCACCTGGGTGTGCTCGGCCAGCGTCGGGCGCAGGCGCTGGCGCGACAGCTCCAGCAGGCCGAAGCGCGAGATGCGTCCCAGCTGGATGCGCGCGCGGTCCATCTCGACCGCCCGCTCCAGGCGCTTCTCGACTTCCTTCTGGTTCTTGGAGCTCGACATGTCGATGAAGTCGACGACGATCAGGCCGCCGAGGTCGCGCAGTCGCAGCTGGCGGGCGATTTCCTCGGCCGCCTCCAGGTTGGTGTTGAACGCGGTTTCCTCGATGTCGCGGCCTCCGGTCGCCTTGGCGGAGTTGATGTCGATCGCGGTCAGGGCCTCGGTATGGTCGATGACGATCGAGCCGCCGGAGGGCAGGCGCACGTTGCGCTCATGCGCCAGCTCGATCTGGCTCTCCACCTGGAAGCGCTGGAACAGCGGCGTTTCGTCGGTGTACTGCTTGAGCTTGGGCAGGTCCTGCGGCGTGGAGTACTGCAGCTGCTCGCGAGCTTCCTCGTAGATCTCGGCGTTGTCGACGATCACCTCGCCGATGTCCGAGCGCAGGTAGTCGCGCAGCGCGCGCATGACGATGTTGTTTTCCTGGTAGATCAGGAACGGGCCGGGGCGCTTGGCAGCCTCGGCGGTGATCGCATTCCAGGTGCTGACGCGGTGGTCGAGGTCCCACTGCAGCTCCTCCACCGTGCGGCCGACGCCGTTGGAGCGGATGATCAGGCCCATGCCGTCCGGCAGGTTGAGCTGGTTCAGCGCTTCCTTGGCTTCCTCGCGCTCGTCGCCCTCGGCGCGGCGCGAAATGCCGCCGGCGCGCGGGTTGTTGGGCATCAGCACCAGGTAGCGGCCGGCCAGCGAGATGAAGGTGGTCAGGGCGGCGCCCTTGTTGCCGCGCTCTTCCTTCTCGACCTGGACGATGATCTCCTGGCCCTCGTCGAGCTGGTCGCGCAGGTTCTTGCCGTCGCCCTTGAAATAGGAGCGGACGATTTCCTTCACCGGCAGGAAGCCGTGGCGTTCTCCGCCGTAGTCGACGAAGCAGGCTTCGAGGCTGGGTTCTACGCGGGTGATGCGGCCCTTGTAGATGTTGCCCTTCTTCTGCTCGCGGGAGGCATGCTCGATGTCAAGGTCATGGAGCTTCTGCCCGTCCACGATCGCCACGCGCAGCTCTTCGCGCTGCGTGGCATTGATCAGAATGCGTTTCATGTTGGTCTCGTCTGATGACGCTCGACCGCGGGGCAGGGGAGATTTCAGTGACAGGCATGTGTGCGTTGTCTTTCTAGGTCGCCCGCCCTTTGCAGGAGCGCTGGGTTTGTAGATGCCTGCGGCGCAAAAGCGCCCCAGACGCAAACTTGGGGCCTGCGGCGCTGCTAAGATGCGCGCTGCAACGTCCCCGAATCGATTCCGTAACCGCCGATGCGGCAACGGAATTTTCCGCTTATTCAAACGGAATGTCGTATTTTGACACAAACCCGCCAAGAAGTGCGCAAGGTGACCGTCTCCGCTAACGAGGATGGTCAGCGCATCGATAATTTCCTTTTAAAACAATTGCCTGGCGTGCCGAAGTCACACGTCTACCGGCTCCTGCGCTCCGGCCAGGTGCGGGTCGACGGCGGGCGCGCCAAACCGGAGCGCAAGCTGGCCAAGGGCGAGGAGGTGCGCATTCCCCCGGTGCGCCTGGCGGAGAAGGGCGAGGCCGCGCGCCCGCCGGATGTGGTGCTGAACAAGCTGCGTTCGGCGGTGATCCACGAAGATGACAACTATTTGGCGCTCAACAAGCCTGCCGGCCTGTCCGCCCACGGCGGCAGCGGCGTACTTTACGGGGTGATCGAGACCGTTCGCGCCTGGAACAAGTACGAATTCATCGAATTGGCGCACCGCCTGGACCGCGACACCAGCGGCATCCTGCTGCTGGCCAAGAACCGGCCGGCCTTGCTGCGGGCCCAGCGCGCCTTCAAGAACAGTACGGCGGACAAGCGCTACTTCGCCCTGCTGGTGGGCCGCTGGCGCGGCGAGGACCGGGACGTGGATGCCGCCCTGGTCCGCAACAACCTGCGCGTGGAGATCGACGAAGAAGACGGAAAGCCGTCCAAGTCGCGCTTTTCTCCCAAGGCGCGCTATCGCGATACCACGCTGATGGAGGTGCAGATCTTCTCCGGCCGCACCCACCAGATCCGCGTGCACTCCCTGGCGCTGGGCCATCCGGTCTGCGGCGATACCAAATACGGCGAGCGCGAGGTCAACAAGAAGTACCGCGAGAAGGGCCTGAAGCGCATGTTCCTGCATTCCCACTTCCTGAAATTGCCGGAAGAAGGCGAGTTTTCGAAGCTGATACTGAACGCTCCGATGACCGACGAACTGCGGGATTTCCTCAACAAGCTGGGAACCGCGAACTGAGGTTCACCGGTGGCCAAGGCTCCGCAGCTTCTGATCTTCGATTGGGATGGCACGCTGGCCGATTCGGCTGCCGCCATCGTCGATACCATGCAGGTGGCGATCCGGGACCTGGGCCTGCCGCCGCGCGACGACCAGACCATCCGCGAGCTGATCGGCCTGGGCATGAACGACGTGCTGGTCCGGTTGTTCCCGGAGCTGGAGCTGAACGCCCTGCGGGCCCTGCTGGAGCGCTATCGCGCCCAGTGGGTCACCGAAACCCGCGAGGCGCCGCTGTTTCCGGGAGCGCTCGAGGCCCTGGAGGCCCTGCACGAACAGGGCTATCGCCTGGCTGTGGCTACCGGCAAGTCGCGCCGGGGCCTGGATCGCTCCCTGCGGCACCACACCGGGCTGCGGCGCCTGCTGGTGGGGTCGCGAACGGCCGACGAAACGGCCTCCAAGCCCGATCCGCTGATGCTGCGGGAGCTGCTGCAGGCGGAGGACATCGCCGCCGGCGAGGCGCTGATGATCGGCGATACCGAATACGACATGGCAATGGCCGCGGCCATCGGCATGCCCGGCGCCGCCGTGCTGTGCGGCGTGCATGACGAAGTCCGCCTGCGCTCGTCGGGGCCGGCCGTGCTGCTGGAAGACGTCGCCGGGCTGCCGGGCTGGCTGAGTCGGGAATAAGCGGATGTCCGGTGGACATCCGCTCCGGCGAAGGCCCGGCCATCGAGGGCCGGGCGGGGGCGGATGAGGAGCTGCCGCCTTGCCATGGAGGGCGAAGCTCCTTGCAGCCTGGGTTCAGGGAATCCTGAAGCCCGCTTCCCGGAGCAGCGCGGCCGTGCGGATCAGCGGCAGGCCGACCAGGCCGGTAGGGTCGGTGCTGCGCATCTCCTCGAACAGGCTGATGCCCAGGCCCTCGCATTTGAAGCTGCCGGCGCAGTCCAGGGCCGGTTCGGCCGCCAGGTAGCGGTCGATCGTCGCCGCATCCAGGCGCCGGAAACGCACGGTGGTCACATCCAGCCCCTGCAGCAGCCGTGTTCCCTGCACCAGCGCCACGGCCGTCAGGAACTCAACGGTCTGCCCGGACAGCAGCTGCAGCTGCTCCCTGGCCCGGTCCAGGGTGCCCGGCTTGCCCAGCAGGCGTCCCTGGGCGGCGGCGGACTGGTCGGAGCCGAGTATCCAGGCCTGCGGGTGTTCCTGCGCCAGGGCCCGGGCCTTGGCGATGGCCAGGCGCTGGGTCAGCTCGCGCGGGTTCTCCCCGGGTTGGGGGGTCTCGTCCACCTGCGAGGGCAGGGGACGGAAGGGGAGTTGCAACCGCCCAAGCAGTTCCGCCCGGTAACGGGAGCCGGAGGCCAGGATCAGTGCAGGGTTGGCCGCGGGGTTAGCCATTGAATTTCTTGGAATATGCGGCCATGACGCCTTTGACTTTTGAGGGGCGGATCACTATGATGCGCGCCCTTTGAAGGGTAGCTCGGGACGCTTGCCTTGGGTATCCCCGCCAGAATCCGTGTTTCCAGTGCCGCCGCGCAGGCGGAGCGCTACGACGGCGACCTGCCGTTGAAGTCGCTGCCGCGCCTGGTCGAGCTGCTGGCCGATGCCGGCGGGACGCTCCGGGTATCGCTGCAGGCGCAATCCCGCGAGGGCCATGTGGCCCTGCAGGGAGCGTTGGGCGGGGCCTTGCCGCTGCTCTGCAAGCGCTGCGGCAAGTCCTACGACTGGCCGCTGCAGGCGGAAGTCGACTGGCGGCTGGTGGCGGACGAAGCCAGCGAGCGGGCCCTGATGCAGGATTTCGAGCCGCTGCTGGTCGAGGACGACGAGCTGCAGCTGCGCGAGGCGATCGAGGACGAGGTGCTGTTGTGCCTGCCGATGCTGCCGCGCTGCGAATCGTGCGAAAATATTGTTGCGGCGCAGCCCGTGGCTGCGGCGCCGGTGGAAGAAGAGCCTCGTCGGGAAAACCCTTTCGCGGCATTGAAGAAGCAGTTGAAGTCAGATTGAAGTGGTAAGCAGGGCCTTGTGCCCGACGGAGCAAGACAATGGCAGTTTCCCAGGACAAGAAGTCCCGCGCGATGCGCGGCCACCGCCACGCCCACTGGAAGAACAAGGTCAAGCCGGCTGCGCTGTCGGTCGACTCCACTTCCGGTGAGACGCACCAGCGCCACCACGTGACCGCCGACGGCTACTACCGCGGCAAGAAGGTCATCGACACGGCCGCCCCGGCCGCCGACAGCACCGAAGAGTAAGGCCGGATCCGGGCGCAACCGCATGGCTGCCCCCGTCATCCTCGCCATCGACGCCATGAGCGGCGATCACGGCTACCCGGTAGCCGTGGACGCCGCTCTGTCGTCGTTGCGGGAGCACCCGCAGCTGCAGCTGATCCTGGTCGGCGACGAGGGCCGGCTGCGTGCCGCTTTGGCGGAGCGCAACCACGCTGGCGATCCGCGCCTGGTGCTGCAGCACGCCAGCGAGGTGGTGGAGATGGACGAATCTCCCTCCAAGGCGCTGCGCAGCAAGAAAGATTCCTCGATGCGCGTGGCCATCAACCTGGTCAAGGAAGGCCGCGCCAGGGCCGCCGTCTCCGCCGGCAATACCGGCGCGCTGATGGCCACCGCCAAGTTCGTGCTCAAGACCCTGCCGGGTATCGACCGGCCGGCGATCATCTCGGCGATCCCCTCGGTCAACGGCCACGTCCACATGCTGGACCTGGGCGCCAATGCCGAGTGCAGCGCCGACCAGCTGGTGCAGTTCGCCGTCATGGGCTCGGCCCTGGTGACCGCGGCCTACGGCATCCAGCGGCCCAAGGTTGCCCTGCTGAACATCGGCGAGGAAGAGATCAAGGGCAACGACACGATCAAGCTGGCGGCGTCCCTGCTGCAGCGGTCCAGCCTCAACTACATCGGCTTCGTCGAGGGTGACGGCATCTTCCTGCGCGATGTCGATGTGGTGGTCTGCGACGGCTTCGTCGGCAACGTCGCGCTGAAGACCGGCGAGGGCGTGGCCAAGCTGGTCCATCAGTTCATGAAGGAAGAGTTCACCCGCAACGTCTTCACCAAGGCGGCGGCGGTGGCGGCCATGCCCGCGCTCAAGGCGCTGGGCCGCCGCATGGACCCGCGCAACTACAACGGCGCCAGCTTCGCCGGCCTCACCGGCATCGTCATCAAGTCGCACGGCAGCGCCGATGCGCTGGCCTTCGCCCATGCCATCGGCGTGGCGATCAAGGCCGTGGAGCAGGACATCCCGGCGCGCATCAGCAGCCTGCTCGGCCGCGTGGTGAAGCCTGCCGACGATGCGGTGCCGGGCGCCGAAGCCGCCTGATCCCCCGGGGACCCCGGGGGGCCTCCGCCTGCATCAGCCCGACAAGCCCTGTGCGATCAGGCTGGCTCCCATCAACAGCGTCAGCCATTCGTAGGCGCGCTTGATGAAGCGATTCCCCTTCAGCAACCCCAGGTGGGAACCCAGGTAGCCGCCGAGCAGGCCGCCGATCACCAGAGCCGGGATCCAGGCCCACATCACCGGCCCCGCGACGGCTGCGGTCAACGCGCCCGCTGCATTCCAGAACAGGCCCACCATGATCATGGTCTGGGCCACGGCTTGGCGGTAGTCGAAGCCGAACCACAGCAGGAACAGCAGGGTGGAGAACACGCCGGGTCCCGAGGGCACCAGCCCCGTCAGCCAGCCGACCACGAACACCCAGAGGCAGCCCCAGCGCAGACCCCGGCCCTCGCGGTTGCGCGGCGCCGCTTGCAGGCCCAGGGCAGGGCGCCAGATCGAGTACAGGCCCATGCCGATGTTGACGCAGCCGAACACGACGTTGCCGACGTGATCGGGAATCCCGAAGGCCAGGCGCGTGCCGAACACCACGCCCGGCAGGCCCAGCAGCGTGCAGAGCCCCAGGAAACGCCAGTCGATGCCGCCCTCGCGCAGGTGCCTCGCGGTGGAGCCTACGCCGAGCGCCACCACCGCCACCTTGTGCGTGGCCACCGCGGCGGCGAAGGACAGGCCCAGCAGCACCAGCGCGGGAAACTGCAGCAGGCCTGCGCCGCCCCCGGCCAGGGCCGAGAAGAAGCTGGCGGCGAAGCCGGTGAGGAGGAGGGTGAGGGTTTCGAGCACGGGGGGAATGGGGAGAGATGCGGCGACTCGCGACGCTAGGATCCCCACTACGTGGGGCCCCTCCACGCTGCTCGCGCCTTCACTTGACCAGGTTGTTCAGGTCGAAGATCGGCAGCAGGATAGCGAGCACGATCAGCAGCACCACGCCGCCCATCGCCAGGATCAGCACCGGTTCGAAGATGCCCATCATCGCGGCCACCAGGGTCTCGACCTCGCGCTCCTGGTTCTCGGCGGAGCGGTCCAGCATCTCGTCGAGCTTGCCGGAGGTCTCGCCGCTGGCGATCAGGTGGATCGTGATCGGCGGGAACAGCTTGCTGGCATTGAGCGAGCGCGACAGCGTGGCGCCCTCGCGCACCTTGATCGCGGCTTCCTCGATGGCTTCCTTCATCGGCAGGTTGCTCACCACCTGGGTGCCGATGCGCATGGCATCCAGGATCGGCACGCCGCTGCCGAACAGGATGCCCAGCGTACGGGTGAAGCGCCCGGTATTGGCGCCGCGGGTCAGGCGTCCGACCAGGGGCAGGCGAAGGACGAAACGGTGCACCTTCCGCCGGAAGGCGTCTGCCCGCATCATGCGCGCGAACATCACGGCACCGGCCACGATCAGGGCGATCAGGTAGATGCCGTACTCGCGCAGGAAGCCGGAGGTGGCGATCAGGCCGCGGGTCAGCGGCGGCAATTCGGTGTCGATGCTGTCGAACACCGCCACGACCTGCGGTACGACGTAGGTCAGCAGCACCAGCACCACGCCGATGGCGACCATGGTCAGGATCGCGGGGTAGAAGGCGGCCAGCATGATCTTGCTGCGCATGGCCTGGCGTTTTTCCACGTACTCGGCCAGGCGCTCCAGGATGTAGTCCAGCTTGCCGGACTGCTCACCGGCCTCGATGGTGGCGCGGAACAGCGGCGGGAAGGCATTGGGGAACTGGTTGAGCGACATCGCCAGCGTGTTGCCCTCCACGACACCGGACCGCACGCCCAGCGCGATGCGCTGCACGCGCTTGCTCTCGCTTTGCTCCGAGACGGCCGTCAGCGCCTCGTCCAGCGGCAGGCCGGAGCGGACCAGGATCGCCAGCTGGCGGGTGAACAGCGACAGCTCGGTATGGCTGATGCCGCCGCCGCGCTGGAACGGCATGCCGCCGGAGGACCGGCGCTCGGCGACCTCGGTGACATCCAGCGGCGACAGGCCGCGGTCGCGCAGCATCTGCCGCGCCTGGCGGGCGGTATCGCCCTCGATCAGGCCCTTGACTTGCCGGCCGCGGGCGTCGAGCGCGCTGTATTCAAATGCCGACATGGCTGGTCAAGGCATCCGTCAGTCTTCGATCGTCACGCGCAGCACTTCGCGCAGCGTGGTCTGGCCGTTCAGCACCTTGTTGCGGCCAGACTGGACGATGCCGGGGCCCCGCGTGCGAGCGTAGGTTTCCATGGCCTGCTCGGAAGCTTCGTCGTGGATCATCGTTTCCAGCTGGCGGTCGATCTCGATGATCTCGTGGATGCCGCTGCGTCCGAGGAAGCCGGTATGCCGGCAGGCCGGGCAGCCGACCGGCTTGTACAGCGTCAGCGGCGGCGCCAGTTCCACGCCCAGCTGTTCCTTTTCCGTGACGCTGGCCTCGTAGGGCTCCTTGCAATGACGGCACAGGGAGCGCACCAGGCGCTGCGCCATCAGGCCGATCAGCGAGGACGAGAGCTGGTAGGGTTCCACGCCCATGTCGCGCAGGCGCGTGACGGCGCCCACGGCGGTGTTGGTGTGCAGGGTGGACAGCACGAGGTGGCCGGTCTGCGAGGCCTGCACCGCGATCTGCGCCGTTTCCAGGTCGCGGATTTCGCCCACCATCACCACGTCCGGGTCCTGGCGCAGGATGGCGCGCAGTCCGCGCGCGAAGGTCATCTCGACCTTGGTGTTGACCTGCGTCTGGCCGATGCCGTCGATGTAGTACTCGATCGGATCCTCGACCGTCATGATGTTGCGGCTGCGGTCATTGAGCACCGACAGGCCGGAATACAGTGTGGTGGTCTTGCCCGAGCCGGTGGGGCCGGTGACCAGCATGATGCCGTAGGGGCGGAACAGGATGCGGCGCAGCACCGCGATCTGCTCCTCGTCCAGGCCCAGCTGCTCCAGGTCCAGGCGCTCGGCCTGCTTGTCGAGGATACGCAGCACCACGCGTTCGTTGTGCGCGCCGGTGGGGATCGTGGAGACGCGCAGGTCGACCTTGCGGCCGCCGAAGGCACGCGAGATGCGACCGTCCTGCGGCAGGCGCTTCTCGGCGATGTCGAGCTTGGCCATGACCTTGATGCGCGACACCAGGCGCGGTGCCAGCTGCTTGGGAGGGGACATGACCTCGCGCAGCACGCCGTCGACCCGGAAGCGGATCTGCAGGCGGCTCTCGAAGCTCTCGATGTGGATGTCGGAGGCGTTTTCCTTGATCGCCTCCACCAGCAGGCCGTTGATGAACTTGATCACCGGCGCGTCGTCGCTGGATTCCAGCAGGTCCTGGTTCTCGCTCAGGGCCTGGGCGAGGGAACCGAGGTCGGCCTCTTCCTCGCCGAGCCCGTCCATCAGGCTGCTGGTGGCGGAGGTCTGGCCTTCGTAGGTCTTCTGCAGCAGCGCGTCGAACTCCTGCGCGCTGACGTTCTGCAGGCGCAGCGGCCGGCCGACGAAGCGGCGGGTTTCCTGGATCGCATCCACCCCGGCGCCGGGGCGCGCGGCGACCAGCACATGCTCGCCCTGGTCCTCGGTGACGATCAGGCCGTGGCGCTTGGCAAAGGCGAACGGCGGGCGTCGCAGTGCGGATTCCATCGGCGACCGCCCCTCAGTTTGTCGGCGGGGCGGGCGGCTGCGGACGGGCCTGGCCGGCCACGGCGGGCGGCGGCGGCGTCTGCTCCGCGACCGGCGGTGCCGGCGGCACGTCGCCCATCAGCTTGTCGAAGGGCAGCAGCACCGGCTGCTGGCGGCGGTTGGTCTGGGTGATGCGCGCCGCCTCGAGCTGGGCCTGGCGCAGGGAATCGTACTTCTTGCGCGTGTAGTAGTCCGCATCCTCCTGCTTGCGCAGGATCGTGGGCCGGATGAAGACCATCAGGTTGCTCTTTTCCTTGCTGGTCGCGCGGGCCTTGAACAGGTTGCCCAGCAGCGGGATGTCACCCAGGAAGGGCACCTGGTTCTTGGAGTCCGTCAGCTTGTCGTCGGTCAGGCCGCCGATCACCAGGATCTGCCCGGTATCGACCACCACGGTGTTGGTCAGCGTGCGCTTGTTGGTGGTCTGCTGCAGCGTGCTGCTGGAGCTGGCGGTGAGACTCGACGACTCCATGTCGATCTTGAGCTTCACCACGTTGCCCTCGTTGATCTGGGGCGTCACGCCCAGGGTCAGGCCCACGTCCTTGCGCTCGATCGTCTGGAAGGGATTGACCGATCCGCTGGTCGAGCCCGTGTTGCTGAAGCTGCCGGTGAGGAAGGGCACTTCCTGGCCCACCGAGAACTTGGCCTCCTCGTTGTCCATGGTCAGCAGCGTCGGCGTGGACAGGATGTTGGTGTTGCCGTCGCCCTTCAGGGCCTTGAGCAGCAGCGCGAAGCTGGTGCCGTTCTCGTTGATGATGCCGCCGGCCGCGGTGGCGCCCAGGCCCAGCAGCGACAGCGCCGCGGTGGTGGAATTGCTGCTGGAACCGCTGCCGGACAGCGCGGTGGCGGCGTTGGTCAGTGCCTGCGAGGTGCTGGGGTTGAGGATGCCCGCGGCGGCGATGCGCTCCTTGTTGAACACGGCCCAATCGACGCCGAGCTGGCTGCTCGTGGTAGCGCTGACCTCGGCGATGATCGCTTCCACCAGCACCTGCGAGCGCTGGATGTCGAGCTGGGCGATGACGTCGCGGATCTGCCGCATCGCCTTGGGCGGCGCGGTGATGATCAGGGCGTTGGTGTCCTTGTCCGACAGCACGCGGATGCCGTCGCGGCCGCCGCCGGCGCTGCCCGGGGATGCGGGTGCCGAGGCGGGTGCGCTGCCGCCGGTGCTGCTCTTGCCGTCGGTGCTCTGCACCTGCTGGGCATAGCCTTCCAGGATCGGCGCGAGGTTCTCCGCGGTGGCGAAGCGCAGGTAGACCACCTGCGTCGAGCCGCCGTCTGTGACGGGCTGGTCGAGCTGGCGGATGATCTCGCGGTACTTCTGGCGCTCGGCCCGGTCGCCGCCGATCAGCACCGAGTTGCTGCGCTCGTCGGCGATGATCGAGGTCTGGCGCATGCTCGGGTCGGCCTGCTTGTCCTGCTGCGTCAGCGTGGTGAGGATGCGCACCACCTCGGAGGCCGAGGCATTCTCCAGGCGGAAGCTCTCGATCTCGCGGTCGCCGACCTGGTCCATCTGGCGGATCAGCTGCTCCAGGCGGCGCACGTTGGCGGCGCGGTCGGAGATGATCAGGATGTTGGAGGGCTGGTAGGCGCCCAGGTGGCCCCACTGCGGGATCATCGGGCGCAGGATCGGCACCAGCTGCGTGGCGGAGACGTTCTGCACCGGGAAGACCTTGGTGACGACCTCGTCCTTGGCCAGGCCGCCGGCCTCGCCGCTGTAGGCCGAGCCTTCCCAGCGGGCATTGGTTTCCGGAATGATCTTGATCGTGTCGCCGTTGGGCACGGCGGCGAAGCCGTTGACCGCCAGCACCGCCAGGAAGGTCTCGTAGAGTCCATCCGCCGACATCGGCGAGGACGAGATGACCGTGACCTTGCCCTTGACGCGGCTGTCGACGATGAAGTTCTTGCCGGTGACCTCGCTGACCGTGGCGATCAGCGTGCTGATCTCCGCGTCCTTCAGGTTCAGGGTCACGTCGGCGCGCACCGGCAGCGCAGCCAGGGCAAGGCCCAGCAGGGCGGCGCGCGTCGCAAGTTTGAGCAGGGTCATTGAGATGGCTAGTTCAGCGTGACGTTGACGGTTTGCGCCTGGCCGCCGCGGTCGACGGTCAGGGCGAAATTGCTGGCCCGGCTCAGGTCGTTGAGCATCTGCAGGGCCTTCTGGGCGTTGTCCAATTCTATGCCATTGACCGCGGTGACCACGTCACCGGGCCGCAGGCCGACGTCGTTGAACAGGCCGCGCTCGCGGCCCGGGTAGATGCGGTAGCCGCGCAACTGGCCGTTGACGCTGGCCGGCTGCACGCGGATGTACTCGGAGGCCCGCGAGGGATCCTGCAGGATCTGGTCGCGGGCCGCGGCCAGGGTGGCGGCCGTGCCGCTGTCGACGCTGGCAGGTCCGGCCGGCGAGGCTGAGGCGACCGAGCTGCCGGGCTGGTCCTTGTTCAGGCGCAGGGTTTCGGCCTTGCCGTTGCGCATCAGGATCACGCGGTCCGGGAAGATGGCTTCCAGGGTCACGCCACGGGCGATATCGTCGCCCACGGCATAGGGCTTCTCCTCGCCGGAGCCGTCCGAGATCAGGGCCCGCGATGCCTGCTCGCCGCGGTCGGCCAGGATGCCGAGCAGGGTCAGGTTCAGGCGGGTCTCCGGGGCGTTGTTCAGGTCGGCGGCGCCGGGGACGGCCTGGTAG
>Ga0255097_1000326_pt1 | contig 21111 bp, 20 predicted proteins | sample Colum_Atlam_RepB_2_FD_188436 | JGI IMG/M metagenome (GOLD analysis project Ga0255097, IMG submission 188436) | Freshwater microbial communities from Columbia River, Oregon, United States - Colum_Atlam_RepB_8d | ecosystem: Environmental > Aquatic > Freshwater > River | place: USA: Oregon...
CACCAGCACCAGGATGCCGTCGCCGGCCAGGTCCTTGATCGTGCCGTCGTAGCGCGCCACCACCTCGCAGGCCACGCGGTAGTACTCGCGCAGCACGCCGATCACCTGCGCCGAGGTCTGGGCCTGCGAGTAGGCGGTGAAGCCGCGCAGGTCCACGCAGACCACGCTCAGCTCCAGGCTGCTCTCGCGCATGGCCTGCTGCAGCCCGCGCCGGCGCACCAGCTCGGCCACGCGGCGCGACAGGAAGCGCGCCATGAACTCGCCGCGCTGTCCCTGGATCACCAGGTAGTGCATGGTCGCCGCCAGGATCAGCAGCAGGCCCAGCGTCATGCTCAGGATGGCGAGGTCCTCCGGCATGACCATGGCGAAGCCGAGGAAGGGAGTGGCGGCGATGCAGCCCAGCGCCCGGATGTACTCGGGGCGGTCGGGCCGGCGGCGCAGGAACAGCAGGCTGCCGACCACCGCCGCCAGGATCGCCAGGAACAGCGGGCCGGCAAAGAGCCAGAATCCCAGGCGATGGGCCGCTTCCAGTCCGCCGCTGCCGAAGGCGTTGAGGAAGACGTTGACGCGCAGTTCCGGCGCCAGCAGGCCGGCGGCGGCGAAGACCAGGCTGCCGGCCTGGCCGGCGCGCAGCAGGCGGTCGGCGAAGCGCGGATCGAGGTCGCCGGCCGAGGTCTGGTGGCGCACCCGCAGGATCCACTCGAGGAAGGCGTAGATCGCCAGCGCGTCGGCCATGGCCAGCCAGCGCGCCCAGGCCGGCATGGCGTTGAGTTCGTGCAGCGGCATGCCCAGGCCCACCGACACTCCCATGGCGACCAGGGCCAGGGCCAAGGCACGGGTGGTGGGCGAGCCGCGGTCGGCGCTCCAGAACGCCAGCGACATGCCGATGGCGAGCAGGGCCAGCAGGCCACTGGGCAACAGCGTCAGCAGGTCCATGGCTCCCCCGGAAACGGTTTCCGGCCCATCTTCGGCCGGAAGGCGCCCTGGGGCAAATGGGGCCCTACTGCGGCGGCAGCGGCAGGTTCTGCTGGTTGGGGTCCGGCTCCCACTCGAACTTGGGCAGGGCCTCGCGGAACACCTTCTCCAGCTGCTCGCCCCAGGCCTTCTTCAGGGCGGCGTAGTAGGGGGTGTCCAGGTCCAGGCGCAGGCGGTGGGCGATGGCCAGGGCATCGCGCGGCAGGATCGCCATGTCCAGCGGCGGTCCCACCGTGAGGTTGGACTTCATCGTGGAATCCAGCGACACCAGGGCGCAGCGGGCCGCGTCCTCCAGCGAGGTCTGGCTCATCTTGATCATGCGGTCCAGGATCGGCTTGCCGTACTTGCTCTCGCCGATCTGCAGGTACGGCGTTTCCGGCGAGGTGGCGATGCAGTTGCCTTCCGGATAGATCAGGTACAGGGCCGGCTCCTCGCCCAGGATCTGGCCGCCCAGGATCAGGGTGGCGCGGAAATCGACATTGCTGTACTGGCCGCCCTGGGAGAAATCGCGCTGCGAGCGCACCAGCAGCTGGCCGATGTACTCGGCCGCGTCGTACATGTGGCGCACGCTGCGCAGGCTGACCCCGCCGGGGTCGCCGTTCCAGTCGCGCCAGGCGTGGTTCAGCACCGCCTGGGTGGTGGCCAGGTTGCCGGCCGACAGCAGCACGAACACGCGCTCGCCCGGCAGCTCGAAGGTGTGCAGCTTGGGGTGCGAGCGCACGTCGTCCACACCCGCGGTGGTGCGGGTGTCTCCGGCGAAGACGAGGCCGTCGTTCACCTTGATCGCTACGCAGTACGTCATTGCCCTCTCATCTCGCTGGTCGGTCCGGCGGGGGCGGCATTGTAGGTCTGCCCCGGCGCGGCGCAAATGGCCGGCGCGCCGCTGGTCATGCACACGCCATGCCATGCCGGTCCCCGGTAGTATGGCGGCATTCATAATGGGAGAACCAGCAATGACGCAGCGGACCATCGAATTCTTCTGGGATGCGGCCAGCCCCTACACCTACCTGGCGGCCACGCAGATCGAGGCGCTGGCGCAGCGCTGCGGCTGCGTCCTGCAGTGGCGCCCCTTCGTGCTGGGCAAGGCCTTCGAGGCCACCGGCAACCGCGCTCCGGCGCAGATCCCGGCCAAGGGCAAGTACCTGTTCAAGGACCTGCGGCTCTGGGCCAAGCACTACGGCGTGCCGCTGTTCTTCCCCCGCGTGTTCCCGGTCAACAGCCTGACCGCCGGCCGCATCGGCTGCGCGCTGCCGCCGGAGCAGGTGGGCCGCTGGGCCCAGGCGGTGATGACGGCCTACTGGACCCGGGACGCCGACATCAGCCAGGCCGAGGTGCTCAAGGGCGTGGCGGACGCCGCCGGCTTCGACGGCGCCGCCCTGCTGGCGGCGGCCCAGGAGCAGCCGGCCAAGGACCTGCTGCGCGCCAATACCGAGGAGGCGGTGGAGCGCGGCGTGTTCGGAGCGCCGACCTTCTTCGTCGGCGAGCAGATGTTCTGGGGCAATGACCGCCTGGTGCTGCTGGAGGACTACCTCAACGGCAAGCTGGCCGCCTGAGGCAAGCGACCCATGCAGGAAAACCACGACAGCGGCGCCCGGGTCTGGTGGTATGCCAACGGCACGCAGCAGCAGGGGCCGGTCAGCGCGCATGAGCTGAAGCGCATCGCCGCCGAGGGCGGCCTGCAGCCCGATGCCCTGGTCTGGCGCGAGGGCATGGCCGAGTGGATCGCGGCGTCCTCGGTGCGCGGCCTGATGCCGGAGACGCCACCCCCTGCTCCTGCCCCGGACTTCACCGAGGTGTCGCCGGCTCCCGCGCCCGGCGCACCGCCAGCCTGGGCGGCCGCCAGCGCCCGCCCGGTGGACAACGAGGCACCCTGGTTCGCGGTATCGACGCGCAAGCTGCTGGTGATGTCGATCTTCACCTTCAGCTTCTACAGCCTCTACTGGTTCTACAAGCAGTGGTGGCGGGTGAAGCAGCGCGAAGGCTCGGACATCCTGCCGTTCTGGCGTGCCGTGTTCGCGATCTTCTTTGCCCACTCCCTGTTCAAGCGCATCCGCGCCGAGGCGGACGCCGCGCGGCTGCCTCACTCGTTCGAAGCCGGCACGATGGCGGTGGCGTTCATCGTGCTCTCGCTGGTGGGCAACTTCCTGCCCGGCCCCCTGACCCTTGTCGCGATGCTGTCCGTCTTGACCTTGACGCCAGCACAGGAGCTGGCCAACCGGATCAACGCGCAGGTCGCGCCTGATCATCCACGCAACGATCGCTACAGCAGCCTCAACATCACGGGGATGGTGCTGGGCGGCCTGATGCTGGTGATGGCGTTCCTGGGCTCCATGCTGCCCGAGGAAGCAGCCGAGGAAGGGCCGCGGCGCAAGCCGGGCAGCTCTGCACCGGTGGCGCTGTCGGCGCCCGACAGCCTTCAGGCGTAGTCGTCGACCAAGCCCACGCGGTAGAGCCGGCGGCCAGCGCCGGATACCGGCTCTTCGGACACGCCACGGCCCTCACCACGGCGCGGGGCCGGCAGCGCCGCGACCTGGGAGCGGCCCATGTCCATACCCTGCCCGTTCAGCAGGCCGCGCAACTGCGGCAGCGACTGCGCCAGCAAGTCACGCGTGGCGGCATTGGCCGCCTGGAACGACACGTCCGCCAGCGAACCCTGCGTCTCGATACGGATGCGGATCGGCCCCAGTTCCTCCGGGTGCAGGTCGATGGTGGCCTCCGACAGGCCGGATTCGGTGGCCCAGCTGACGCGCTCACCCAGTGACGCACTCCAGTCCGGGTCTTCCAGCGACAGGGGCGGCAAGACCGGCGCCGGCGGCAAGGGTGCCGCGGCAGCCGGCGTGCCAGGCGCCGCCGCTGTCGGTGCCGGCAACGGCGCCGACAGCGTGAAGGCCGGTGGCGCGGTGGCATCCGGCGGCGCCGGCAACGGCGCCGCCGGCGTATCGGGCAAATCCTTCACGGCAGCCGGCAATGCAACCGCCGGCTCCGCGACTTCAGCCGGCATCGACGGCAGCGCGACCGGTGCATCGTTGGCCGCCACCGGCGGCGGCGTGGCCACGGGCGGAGCCATCGACAGCAGCCAGTCGACCAGCCCGGCCGGTGCCGCGACATCGCCCTCGCCATCCGCCCCTGTTGCGGCTGCATCGACCGCGTCGGCAACGGGAGTGACCATGTCCGCGGTATCGGGCAACAGCAGGCTGAACAGCGGCAGCAGCGCGACATCGGGCACGGACGCCGCCGCAGGCGGCGCGGCGGACGGTGCGGCAGGCGCCGTCACGGCGGGCAAGGCCGTCACGTCAGGCTGTCCTTGGCCGCGGCGAAGCGGCGCAGTGCCAGTTCGTCCGCGCCGCGCTGCTCGCGGCGCTCGTCCTGGCGCTGCTCGCGGCCGCGGTAGCAGGCGGCGAGCTGGTCCAGCACCGAAACGTCGCGGCGCTTCAGCAGCCAGGCGGCACGCTCGGCTTCCACCGCCAGGCGCGCGTCCTCCACCGCCTGCACCTGGAAGCGCTCGGCCTCGCGCAGGCGCGACAGGAAGGCCTGGCGGTTGAGCATCAGCGCCGCCGTGGGGCCGGCGGGCGCGGCGGCATACTCGTCGGCATAGCGGCGCAGTTCCACCAGCCGCGCCTCCTGCTCGGCATGGCGGCGCTGCACCTCGGCCAGGCGGCGCGCCGCCTCGTCCTCGCGCCGGTCGGCGAGGGTCTGCAGAGGGACCAGGCGGCGCGAATTCATGCGGTTTTCCCCTTTGTCGTCATGTCGTCAGCAAGGCATCCAGGGCGCCCCGGCTGATCTCGAAGCCGGCCGGCTCGCGCACGTCCTGGCGCAGGAATTCCTCGATGCGCGGCCAGCGCGCGATGGCCGCGTCCACGCGGGCATCGGAGCCCTTCTGGTAGGCCCCGATATTGATCAGGTCGCGGTTGCGCTGGTAGGCGCTGAACAGCGCCTTGAACTGGCGCATGCGCTGCTGGTGATCCGGCGCCGTGATTTCGTTGGCCACGCGCGAGATCGAGGCCTCGATGTCGATGGCCGGATACAGGCCGGCGTCGGCGATGGCGCGCGACAGCACGATATGCCCGTCGAGGATGCCGCGCGCGGTATCGGCAATGGGATCGTTGGGATCGTCGCCCTCGGTCAGCACGGTGTAGAAGGCCGTGATCGAGCCGCGGCCGTCGATGCCGTTGCCGGCGCGTTCCACCAGGGCCGGCAGCTTGGCGAACACCGAGGGCGGGTAGCCGCGCGTGGTCGGCGGCTCGCCCACGGCCAGGCCGATCTCGCGCTGCGCCTGGGCGAAGCGCGTCAGCGAGTCCATCAGCAGCAGCACGTGGCGGCCCTGGTCGCGGAAGTACTCGGCGATGGCGGTAGCCAGGTAGGCGCCGCGCAGGCGCATCAGCGGCGAGCGGTCGGCCGGCGTCGCCACCACCACGGCGCGGCGCAGGCCCTCCGGCCCCAGGTTGTGGTCGAGGAAGTCGCGCACCTCGCGGCCGCGCTCGCCGACCAGGCCCACGACGATGACGTCGGCCTTGGTGAAGCGGGTCATCATGCCCAGCAGCGTGGACTTGCCCACGCCGGTGCCGGCGAACAGGCCCAGGCGCTGGCCGCGTCCGACGCTGAGCAGGGAGTTGATCGTGCGCACGCCGACGTCCAGCGGCTCGCTGATCGGCGTGCGCGCCAGCGGGTTGATCGGCGTGCCCTGCAGGCGCGCGTAGGCATTGCAGTCGAGCCGGCCCTTGCCGTCCAGGGGACGGCCCTCGCCGTCGAGCACGCGGCCGAGCAGGCCCTCGCCCACCGCCACCTCGGCGGCGTGGCGGATCGGGATCACGCGGGCGTTGGGCTTCAGGCCCTGCATGTCGCCGGTGGGCATCAGGAAGGTGCGGTCGCCGGAAAAGCCCACGACCTCGGCCTCCAGGCCGGTGCCGTCGGCGTTGGCCACCCGGCAGCGCGCGCCGATCTGCACCTGGCAGCCGACCGCCTCCAGCGTCAGGCCGACGACCCGCTTGAGCGTGCCTTCCACCATCAGCGTGCGCGCATGGGCGACATGCGCGGACTGGGCCTTGAGGCGGCGGTTCAGGAACCTGTTGCGCGCGGCGGCAAATTCGCTCACGGGAACATCCGCGAATCGTCGGAGCGGCCGTTGGCCCCGAAAGCGCTATCGCGGCCAACGGCCGCTCCTGCATAGGTCACGGATTTCACTCCGCCTCCCCGATCAGGCTCTGCGCCAGGTTGGCCTGGCGCGTGTCGAGGCGCGCGTCGACCTGGGCGAACTCGCTGGCCACGCGGCAGTCGCCCCGCATCAGCGAGGGATCGGCGATCACGCGCAGGGAATTGACCTCGGGCGGTGTCACCAGGTGCTCCTGCAGCAGCTTGGCGTCCTCGGGGTGCGCCATCACGCGCAGCTCGCGGCCGGCGCCGTCCAGCGCGCCGATGGCCTCGCGCACCACGCCGAGCACGCGCGCGGGGTCCAGTTCCAGTTCCTGCTGCACCAGCCGGCGCGCGACCTCCACGGTCATCGCCACCAGGGTGCGCTCGACTTCCTCGTCGATCTGCGCCAGCGGGCGGGCCAGGTGCGCCACCAGCTCGCGCAGGCGCGCGGCCTCGGCCCGCGCCTGCTGGACGCCAGCGGCATAGCCCTCGCCATGGCCGCGGGCGAAGCCGTCCTGGTAGGCGGCGGCCTCCATCTCGTCGAGCTGCTGCGCGGTGTGCAGCACCACGTCCTCGGGGCAGCGGCCCGGGGCTGGAAAGACCGGCGGTTCCCACCGCAGCGTGGGAGCGAGGTCAGACAAAGTCTTCCCCCTTGCCGCCGAGCGAGATCGTGCCGGCGTCGGCCAGGCGGCGCGCGGCCGCCAGGATTTCCTTCTGCGCCGCCTCGACGTCGGAGACGCGGGCCGGGCCCTTGGCCTCCATGTCCTCCAGCAGCATCTCGCCGGCACGCTTGGACATGTTCTTGACGAACTTGTCCTTGATGCGCGCATCGGCGCCCTTCAGCGCCATGCCCAGCGTCTCGGTGGACAGGTCGCGCAGCAGGGTCTGGATGCCGCGGTCGTCGACCTCGCCGAGGTCGTCGAACACGAACATCAGGTCCTGGATGCGCTGCGACAGGTCGGCGTCGACCTCGCCGATGCGGGCGACGATGGTCTGCTCCATCGCCGAGTCCATCAGGTTGAGGATGCCGGCCGCGACCTTGAGCCCGCCGACGCTGGAGGACTTCAGGTTGCCCCCGCCGGAGAACTGCTTCTCCATGATCTCGTCCAGCTCGCGCAGCGCCGCCGGCTGGATGCCGTCGAGCCGCGCGATGCGCATCAGCACGTCGCCGCGCATGCGCTCGGGCAGCAGTTCCAGCACCTCGGCGGCCTGGTCGGGATCCAGGTAGGCCAGCACGATCGCCACGATCTGCGGATGCTCGTTGCGCACCAGGTCGGCGACCGCGCGGGTCTCCATCCATTTCAGTGCTTCCAGGCCCTTGCTGTTGCGGCCCAGCAGGATGCGGTCGATCAGGCCCGAGGCCTTGTCCTCGCCCAGGGCGCCCACCAGCACGCGGCGCACGTAGTCGTCGGCGCCGACGCCCAGGGCGGTCTGGTTGTCCAGCTCCATGACGAAGCGGTCCATCACCTCGTTGGCGCGCTCGCGCGTGACGTTGGTCAGCGAGGCCATGGCCTGGCCGACCTTCTGCACGTCCTTGGCGCCCATATGCTTGAGCACCTCGGCCGCCTCCGCCTCGCCGAGCGACATGAGGAGGATCGCGGCGCGCTCGGCGCCGCTGATGCCTGCTGCTGGAGTTGCTTCAGCCATCATTCCTGTCCGATCCAGTTCTTGACGACCTGCGCCACGCGCTTGGGATCCTGGCTGACCGCGCTGCGCGCGGTCTGCAGCTTCTGGTCATAGGGGTCCGGCAAGGCGGCGACGGCGGCAGCCCCCGGTCCGCGGCCCAGCGCGACCGGGCCGTCGGACACCACGCGCACGTCGTCCGCCGCCATGCCGGGCACGGCACCGGCGGGAAGCGCGCCCTGGGGGGGGCGCGGCGCCAGCGGCGCGGCCAGCAACTGCTTCAGCACCGGGCGCAGCACGGCGAAGATCAGGACCAGCACGACCAGGGCGCCGCCGAGATGGCGCAGGCCGTCGCGCAGCTGCGGGTTCTGCCAGATCGGCCGTTCGTCCGGGGTGACGGCATCGGGCTGCACGAAGGCGGCGTTCTGCACGCTGAGGCTGTCGCCGCGCTGCTCGCTGAAGCCCACGGCCTCGCGGACCAGGGCGTTGACCTTGTCCAGCTCCGCCTTGCCGAGCGCCGCCATCGTGACCTTCTTGTCGGCCCCGACGCGGGGCACGTAGTCCACCAGCACGGCCACGGAAAGGCGTCGCACGCTGCCGACCGGCTGGCGCGTATGGCTCAGCGTGCGGTCGATCTCGTAGCTGCGCGAACTCTGCTTGCTCTGCGACAGCGGCGCCTCGGTGCTGCCGCCGGTGCCGCTGAGCTGGTTCAGCGGCGGGTTGGCGGTCTGCGGCGGCGGCTGGTTGCTGGTGGCCCCGGGGATGCCGGCGGCGGGACCGGCCGGCGCGCGCTGCTGCTCCTCGGAAGTCTGCTCGCTGCGCACCGTGGCGGAGTCGGGCTTGTAGGTCTCGCGCGCCTCTTCGGTGACCGAGAAGTCCAGGTCGGCGGTGACCTGGGCACTGACGCGGCCGGCACCGAGCATCGGCGTCAGCAGCTGCTCGATGCGGCGCACGTAGTCGGCTTCCACGCGGCGCGCGTAGTCGAACTGCTCGGAACTCTGGCCCATCTGGCTGTCGCCCTCGCGCGTCAGCAGGCGGCCGTTCTGGTCCACCACGGTGACGGCGGAGGGCTGCAGGTTGGACACGCTGCTGGCCACCATGTGCACGATGGAGGCGACCTGGTCGGCCTCCAGCGTGCGGCCGGCATGCAGTTCCACCAGAACCGAGGCGCTGGCGGCCTCGCGGTTGCGGGCGAAGGCGGAAGCCTTGGGCAGGGCCAGGTGCACGCGCGCGGCGCGCACCGGCTGCAGCGTGGCGACGCTGCGCGCCAGCTCGGTCTCCAGCGCATGCTGGTAGCGGGCGGTCTCGATGAACTGGCTGGTGCCGAAGCCCTGCTCCTGCTGGATCAGCTCGAAGCCCTGGGCGCTGCCGCGCGGCAGGCCCTGCGAGGCCAGCTTCAGGCGCGCCTCGTGGACCTGGGCCGCCGGCACCGAGACGGAGCCGGTGGCGGTGTCCACCTGGAAGGGGATGCCGGCGGCGCGCAGGGACTCGCCGATCTCGGCGGCGTCCTTGTCGGCCAGGTTGCCGTAGAGCGGCGCCAGGTCCGGCTTCTGCGACCAGCTGAACACGGTGAACCCGGCCGCCACGGCGACGGCGACGCCGACCAGCATGATCAGCTGGCGCAGCGCCGGGATGTCCTTGAGGCTGCGGGCGGGAGACGGAAGGGCGAGTTCGGCCATGGCGGATCAGCCCCTTAGATGGGCATGTTCATGATGTCCTGGTAGGCACTCACCAGGCGGTTGCGGACTTCGACCATGCCCTTGAACTGCACCTGCGCCTTGGCGCCGGCCACCATCACCGAGGCGAGGTCGGCGCTGCGGTCGCCCATGGCGAAGGCGGTCTGCAGGCGCGAGCTGTCCTGCTGCGCCTGGTTGACGCTGTCCACGGCGGACTTCAGCACGGACTCGAAACCGGCCTTCTGCGCAGCCTGCGGCGCCGCCGCGACGCCGGCCGGCCGCTGGGTGGCCTGGGCCTGCATCGCGCGGATCTGCGCCAGCACGTTGTTGATTCCGATTTCGTTCATCTCGGGCTTCCGGATCGGTTTGCTGGGAGGGCTGCAACTCCTGTGCCTCGGCAGAACGCCTTTCCGGCGCCGTTTCCGGCGGGTCCGGCGTCAAGCTTCCGGCACATGGCGGCGGCCCGTCCCGGTTCAGGCGCTGAGCTGCTCGCCCTCGCCGGCCAGTTCGCGGGTCAGCCCGTACTTGCGCAGCTTCTCCACCAGCGTGGTACGGCGGGTGTTGAGCAGCTTGGCGGCATGGGCGACGACTCCCGACGACTGTTGCAGCGCCTGGCGGATCAGCGCCAGTTCGATGCCCTCGATATGGTCCTTGAGATTGACGCCTTCGGGCGGCAGCGTGCTCAGCGCGGCGATGGCGCTGGCGGTGGACGGCGGCGGCAGCAGGCCGGCGGCGGCGAGCATCGCCTCGTGGCGATCCTCCGCCGGCTCCTCGGCCGGGGTCAGCGTCGGCTGGCCCACGCGATAGCGCTGCGGCAGCAGCTGGGCGCCGACCGTGGCGCTCGGGTGCAGCACCGCCAGGCGCTCCACCAGGTTGGACAGCTCGCGCACGTTGCCCGGCCAGTGGTAGGCGCGCAGCGCATGCACCGCGTCCGGCGCCAGGCGCACCGAGCCGTGGCCGTTGCGCTCGTTGCCGGCGATCAGGTCGTCGATCAGCATCGGCAGGTCCTCGAGGCGCTCGCGCAGCGGCGGCATCTCGATCGGGAAGACGTTGAGGCGGTAGAACAGGTCCTCGCGGAAGGTGCCCTTGACGATGGCATCCTCGAGGTTGCGGTGGGTGGCGGCGATCACGCGCACGTCGCAGCGCACGCTGCGGTTGGAGCCGACGCGCTCGTAGGTGCGTTCCTGCAGGGCGCGCAGGATCTTGACCTGCATCGGCAGCGACATGTCGCCGATCTCGTCCAGGAACAGCGTGCCGCCGTCGGCCATCTCGAAACGGCCCTTGCGCGAGGTGATGGCGCCGGTGAAGGCACCCTTCTCGTGGCCGAACAGCTCGCTCTCCAGCAGCTCGGAGGGGATCGCGCCGCAGTTGACGGCAACGAAGGGCTTGTCGCGGCGCGACGAGCAGGAGTGGATGGCGCGGGCCACCACTTCCTTGCCGGTGCCGGATTCGCCGGTGACCAGCACCGTGGTGTCGAAGGCGGCGACCTGTTCGATCAGGCGGCGCGTGCGGCGGATCGCCGGCGAATTGCCGCTGGGACCGGCCTGGCGCATCGACTGCTGGTCCAGGTCCATGCGCAGCAGGCTGGCGCGGCGCAGGAACTCGTGCAGCTGCGGGTACTTCACCGGGTAGTCCAGCGACATGCAGGCGCTGGCGTCCAGGTTGTGGCGCTGCATCAGTGCCTCGCGGCGCGGCTGCAGCACCAGCAGCGGCGGGTGGTAGCGGTCGCGCTTGAGCCAGTCCACGAAGGCGGCGAAGCCGGACTCGTCGGCGGTGTCGCCCACCACCACCGCCAGCCAGTCCTGCTGGCGCTGCTGCGACAGGTTCAGCTCGGCGACCGACTCCACCATCACGGGGCTGTGGTCGATGAACTGCAGGATCGCGCCGAGGGTCTGCAGGCGCGAGGCATCGGAGTCAACCACCAGGACTCTGGATTCAGACATGGGCTTCTCCACGGGAGAACTCGCGCAAGAGCTGGGCGATGTTGTGCTCATAGTCCTGCTTGTTGATGAAACCGTCGGCACCGGACTGCGCGGCGAACTCGCGGTGCGCGGCATCGTCGTAGTGGCTGGCGATCACCACGCGCGGCGGATGGTCCTGGGCCTTGATCAGGCGCGTGGCCTGCAGGCCGCCCATGCCCGGCATGGCCAGGTCCATGATGATGAGATCGGGGCGGATCTCCTCGGCCAGGCGCACGGCGTCGTAGCCGTCGTAGCCCTCGCCGACGACCTCGACCTGGGTGCCGGCCAGCAGATGGCGCGCCAGCACGACGAAGGCCTTGTTGTCGTCGATCAGCAATGTCCTGAGAGTGGTCATGTCCTGCTCCTTGCTTCCTGTACTGCGTGTCAGCCCGCCCATCCGGCGGCTCGGGTGGTGGGGGCGCCGCGCTCCTTGGCGGGCGCGATCTTCATCGCTTCGCGATACTTGGCGACGGTACGGCGGGCCACGCGGATGCCCTGGCGGGCCAGCAGCGCGGCGATGTCGCCGTCGCACAGCGGCGCGCCGCGGCCTTCGCCGTCGATGATGCGGCGGATCATGGCCTTCACCGCGGTACCGGAGGTCTCGCCGGACAGGCCGGTGATCTGGCTGGGGAAGAAGGCCTTGAGCTCGTACACGCCCCAGGGCGTCTGCACCCACTTGTTGCTGGTGACGCGGCAGACGGTGGATTCGTGCATGGCGATGGCTTCGGCCACTTCGCGCAGCGTCAGCGGCGCCATGCCCACCTCGCCGCGCTCCAGGAAGGCCTGCTGGCGCTGGAAGATCACGCGAGCGGTGCGCAGCAGCGTCTGGTGGCGGATCTCCAGGCCGCGCACCAGCCAGCGCGCCTCCTGCAGCTGGTCGCGCAGGCCCTTGTGCGTGCCGGCCTGCGTCAGCAGGCGCTCGTACAGCTTGTTGACGCGCAGGCGCGGCAGGCGGTCCGCATTCAGTTCCACCTTCCAGGCGCCGGCCATGCCGGTGACCACCAGGTCCGGGGTCACGGCCTCGGCCGGCGCGGACAGCGCGGCGGCCGGCTTGGGATTCAGCGTGCGGATCAGGGCCACGGCCTGGCCGATCTCGGCCCGGCTCACGCCCAGCAGCGGCTGCAACTCCTGCGCGCGGTTGGCAGCCAGCAGTTCCAGCGCGCCGGCAGCGAGGAACTCGGCCAGGTCACGGCCCGGGGTGCGCTCCGGCAGCATGCGGATCTGCAGGCACAGGCACTCGGCGAGGTTGCGCGCGGCGAAGCCGGTGGGCTCCACGCCCTGCACCTTCTCCAACACCTTCTCCACCTCGTCCAGGCCCGCGGCGAAGGCGGCGCCCAGGCGGGCGACGATCGCGTCCAGCGGCTGCTCCAGGTAGCCGTTGTCGTCGATCGCCTCGATGATCGCCTCGGCGATCAGGGCCTCGCGGCGGCCCTCGATGGTCAGGCGCAGCTGCTCCAGGGCGGCAATGCGGGCGTCGGTCTGGGCCGCCGCGGCATGGCGCTCCTCCCAAGGCCGGTCGTCGTCGTCGGAGGGCTCGCCGCCGGACCAGCTCTCGGCGCTGCTCCAGTCGAAGTCCGCCTCGACCTTGTCGCGGGCACCGGCGTCGATGCCGGTGACCTCCTCGTGGACTTCGGCGGCGGGAGCGGCCTCCTGCGGAGCGCTCTCGTCGGCGGAGGATTCACCCTCCTCCTGCTCCAGCATCACATTGCTTTCCAGGGCTTCGCGCAGTTCCTGCTCCAACTCCAGCGAGGACAGCTGCAGCAGCCGGATCGACTGCAGCAACTGCGGCGTCATCGCCATGTTCTGGCTGGTCCGCAGGTGCATGTTGGGCTTCATTCGTTTTCTCCTCGCCTCGTTCGCCTTGAGGTCATCTTTGGCGAGGATGGATTACGCCCGTAGCGGAACATTCCTTACGCAATGTAAGGGTTCACCCTACATATGACGGCTTTCCGTCGCCTCCTCGAAGGCATCCGGTAAAGCAGCCATTTTTCAAGTGCTTGTCTGCATTGAAGATCGCACTGCAGCAAAGCGGCCCATGCCAGGGAGTGCCCCCGCACTGTCGGAAAAAACTACTGGTCGGGAAGCGTCTTGGCCGTCCGGAACTGCAGGAGCAGGACCCGGCGGGGCGCCGGAAGAACGTCGCGCCGGCCGGCCGCGACAGGGCCCATGCCGCACGAACGGCCCTGGGAAACCGCTGGAACTCCCGCACGCAAGCGAAGGCGCTCAGGGCAAAAACTACCACTGCGGGGGAGCGACCCGATCATTACCATTCGGTGACAAGCCGCCGCGATGCACGGCAGGCCGGCGCGGCATCCCGCCGCCAGGAAAAACGGTGCAGCCCCTCTCGCTGCCACCCCAGAGGAGAGTCATGGTGTCCACGTTCATTTCCGACGGCGTCGGCCGTCTCGCGATCGCGTTGCTGCTGGCCGGCCTGGCCGCCTGCCACAGCAGCTCCTCCGTCGCCCCGGGCCGCCAGAACGGCCAGCCGGAGCCGATTCCCGAGGAGAAACCCTCCATCGACAGCCAACTCGGCCTGGACCTGCTGCCGGGTACCTGCGACCCGCTGGATCCGAACTACTGCACCTTCCCCTGGCCCAACGACTTCTTCACCGTGGCGGACAGCGGCACCGACACCGGCCGGCGCGTGAACCTGCAGCTGGCCGCGATGCCGCGCAACCTGATCGGCAAGCCGATCACGCCCACCGACTGGAACCGCAACGATGGCTTCTCTCCGGGCAACGCGATCCTCACGCGCGTGCCGGGCCTGGACCTGGCCAAGACCGGCGCAGTGCCCATCACCGATATCGGTGACAGCTTCCGCGCCGACCAGCCGATCGTGGTGATCGATGCCGACACGCTGGAGCGCCACCTGATCTGGGCGGAGCTGGACGCCAACCTCACCAAGGCCAGCCTCTGCGACCTGCCGGACCCGCTGGCGGTGGTCACCGGCCTGCTGGAACAGGACCAGCTCACCAGCCTGCTGCATGCGGTGGAGTCGGTCTGCGACATGCTGCCGCTGCCGGAGAACCCGCTGGCCGATCCGGGCCCGGCGCTGATCGTGCGTCCGGCCAAGAACTTCGAGGAAGGCCACCGCTACATCGTGGCGATGCGCAACCTGAAGGACGCCGAGGGCGGGATCATCGAGGCCTCCCCGGCCTTCCGCATCTTCCGCGACAACCATGTCAGCGAGCGCGACTCGATCAACGGCCGCCGCGCGCACATGGAAGAGCTGTTCGCCAAGCTGGGCAAGGCCGGCATCAAGCGTTCCGAACTGTACCTGGCCTGGGACTTCACCGTGGCCAGCGAGCGCAACCTCAGCGAACGCGCACTGAAGATCCGCGACACCGCCTTCGCCGACCTGGGCACTGCCGCGCCGCCGTTCACCGTCGACGAGGTCACCGACTTCACGGCGGAGGAGAACGCCACCATCGCGCGCCAGGTCAAGGGCAGCGTGACCGTGCCCAAGTTCCTCACCGGCTCGGGCGCGCCGGGCTCGCGCTTCAATACCGCCGGCAGCCCCGACGGCCTACCGGTGCAGGACGGCACGATGACCGCCACCTATACCTGCCGCATCCCGCGCGTGGCCTTCGGCAACGCCGCCAATGCCGCGGAGGCCACCACGGTCAACACCGTGCGGCCCTCGCTCTACGGCCACGGCCTGCTCGGCGGCCAGGGCGAGGTCGGCGGCGGCCATATCGGCGACACCGCGCAGAACCAGCGCCTGATGTTCTGCGCCGCGGACTGGATCGGCATGTCCGAGGGCGATGTGCTCAACGTGCTGACGCTGCTGCTCGACATGAGCAACTTCACCACCCTGGCCGACCGCGGCCAGCAGGGCTTCCTGAACTTCATGTTCATCGGCCGCGCGCTGATCAACGAGCAGGGCTTCTGCAGCAACGCCGCCTTCCGCGTCGGCGACCAGTGCGTGATCGACCGCCGCGAGCTGTTCTACGACGGCAACTCCCAGGGCGGCATCATGGGCGGCTCGCTGGTGGCGCTGTCGCCGGACATCCGCGCCGGCGTGCTTGGCGTGCCGGGCATGAACTACTCGACCCTGCTGCAGCGCAGCGTCGATTTCGACACCTACGCCGCGTTCTTCTACACCGCCTACCCGGCCTCGCTGGACCAGGCCTTCACGCTGGCGCTGATCCAGATGATCTGGGACCGCTCGGAGATGAACGGCTACGCCCAGCACCTGCGCGCCGACGACCCGCTGCCCAACACGCCGCGCAAGCGCGTGCTGCTGCATCCGGCCTTCGGCGACCACCAGGTGTCGATGACCACCGCCGAGGTGGCCGCCCGCACCATCGGCGCCAAGGTCCACTGCCCGGCCGTGGTCGGCGGCTCTCGCGCCCAGCGCGGCCCTGCCGTGTTCCCCGGCGTGCATCCGCTGGTGGAGATGGAGCCGGCCCCGCTGGGCATCCACCGCCGCCATCACGACGACGAGCCCTACTACGGCATCCCCTGCATGAGCTACCCGCACAACGGCTCGGCGCTGGTGGTCTGGGACAGCGGCCCGCTGCTGAAGATGGACGGAACCTCGAACCCGGACGGCGTCGCCACGCCGCCGATCGACAACCGCCCGCCGCGCCCGGAGCTGGGCTACGGCGCCGACCCGCACAGCTTCCCGCGCAAGGACCCGCAGGCACAGCGCCAGAAAGGCGAGTTCCTGAAGTCCAACGGCCGCGTGATCAACGTCTGCGGCAACGAGCCCTGCGCCGTACGCGGCTTCGATCCATCGCCGTGAGGTTCCGCTGAAACGAAAAAGCCCGCCTTCCTGGCGGGCTTTTTCCTGGGCGGCGCCTACTTCTTGGGATCGCCGAAGCCGTAGGGTGCCGGGAACGGCGTGACCTTGCCGCCTTCGCCGAGGATGCGCGCCGTGCCCTGCTTGTTGACCTCGTCGATGCGGATCACCGCATGCACCGGCACGTAGAAGCGCTCGACGTTCTCGAATTCGGTCTTGAGCTTCTCCTCGCCGGGGTCCACGACGATGCTGCTGCGCTCGCCGAACACCAGCTTTCCGATCTCCACGAAGCCCAGCATGGCGCCATGGCTGACTTCGCGCGCATAGACCTCGTAGACCTGGTCGCGGTTGGTGAACTGGATGCGGTAGAGGCGGGATTTGGTGGCCATGGGTTTGCGGCGGCGAGATTGCGTGGAGTTTAGCCGATGCGGTCGAGTGAACGTTTCACCCTTCGGCAGGCTCAGGGCGAACGGCTGGGTTAACACTTGGCCCCCCTCTCCCGCCCTCCGGGCACCCTCTCCCGCAAGGGGAGAGGGAGAAGCAAAACCACTTTTGTCTTCCGAAGGCTTGTGCGCTGTGTGAGCGCAGCGAATGCCTTTGACGTTCCGGGTTCCCTTCCAGCAGCGCCTGCCTGGGGGCCGGGTGCAGGGTCGAGCCGGACAGGAAGTCCGGCCGAGGACCCTCAGGCCAGGGACGGCCTGTGGGTCCGACCCGTCGCACTCGTCCCCCAGGCAGGTTGCCCCGCTTCAGCGGGGCCGCGGATGGAGGGGGTCTTTTCTTTTTGGTTACTTTTTCTTTGGACAAGCAAAGAAAAAGTAACTCGCCCTTAGGCGAAATAAACCCTCAGGGATCCACGGCACCTGACCGGCGTCGTCGCCGGCATCCCGCTGAGGTTGATACCTGAACGCTTCGCCCCTCACCCTCGCCCTCTACCCTCGCGCGGGAGAGGGAGAAGAGTGCGGGCGCAAGCTCCCTGCCGACTATCTTAGTTCGCGCAGGCATCAGGACCTAACGGAACTCCGTATTTCCGAAGCGCCCATAAAAAAAGCGCCGGGGGTTCCGGCGCCAAGTACACCCCACTCTTGGACAGTGGATTCTTCAGAAGAGCTCGATGGCACCCGCCTGCATGGACTGCTGCGCCACCGGCTTGTGCACCGGCTGGCGCCAATTCTCGCTGGCGGCGGCCGCCGGGGCCGGCTGGCCGGTGCCCTCGGCCTGGATCGCCTCGATACGGCGCAGGTGGCGCTCGGCCGAGCCCAGCGCCTGGGTGACGATGTCCTCGAACTGCAGGCAGCGCACGGCCTGGCCCACCGACTGGGCAATGTGCTCGCGGGAAGCCGAGACCTCGCGGATGCCCGCGGTCAGGCTGCCGTTGACCTCCTCCACCTGGCGCAGCAGGCGCCCGGCCTCGTCGCGCGCCTCGGCGCTGGCGCTCATGTCGCGCGAGGCCATCTCGCCGACGGTCTCGCGGACCTTGGCCACGGCGTCGCGCGAGCCGGTGACCAGCTTGCGGATCTGCTCGTTGAAGCTGGTGGAACGCTCGGAGAGGTTGCGCACCTCCTCGGCGACCACCGCGAAGCCGCGGCCCGCCTCGCCGGCGCGCGCCGCCTCGATGGCGGCGTTCAGGGCCAGCAGGTTGGTCTGGTCGGCGATGGTCTTGACGTCGCCCAGCAGGTCGAAGATCGCGTCGAGCTGCTTGACCATCTCGTCGATCTGGCCGGCGCTGGCGGCGCTCTGGCGGCTGGCCTGCGCCAGCGATTCGACCAGGTTGTTCATCAGGGCGCCGGCACTGCCGGTGAACTGGCGCACGCCCCCGCCCTCCTGCTCGCCGTTGCGGCTGAGGATGCGGCCCACCGCGCTGGCCTGCACCTGCGCCTGGCGGTTCATCTCCTCGAAGCTGCCTCCGAGCTGGCGGGTGGCCTCGGTCACCAGTTGCCGCACGCGGGCGATCTCCTGCTGCGCGCCCAGCATCTCCGCTCCCATGCCGCGGCGCAGCTCGGACAGCAGCTGGCGCTGCGCCTCGCCCGATTCGCGCAGGCCCTTCAACTCGGCTTGCGCCGCCTGGCGCTCGCGCCAGAATTCACGGCCGGCCCAGGCCCAGCCGGCGGCCATCAGCAGCAGGCTGGCGGCGTCCGCCGCGGCCGGCAGCGAGGCCAGCAGCACTGCGAGATGCACGGCGGTCAGGGCCAGTGCGGGGAAGAGCATCTTGTTCAGGTTCATGGGGCGATCCTGTCGGTTCATTGGGTCCAGGCAAGCAATTGCCCGGCTATGCGGTCCAGAGGCAAGACCTGTTCCGGGGCCTGCAGGCGCACGGCGGAGCCGGGCATCCCCCAGACCACGCTGCTGGCCTCGTCCTGAACCAGGGTATGGGCCCCGGCCTTGCGCAGCTCCAGCAGGCCGCGGGCGCCGTCGTCGCCCATCCCGGTGAGGATGGCGGCCACGGCGTTGCTGCCGGCGTTCTTCGCCACCGAGCGGAACAGAACGTCCACGCTCGGCCGGTGTCGGTTCTCCGGCGCCGCGTCGGTGAGCCGGCAGACGTAGCGGGCGCCGTCGCGCACCACCGTCAGGTGCAGCCCACCGGGGGCGATGTAGGCATGGCCCGGCACGATCAGCTGGCCGTCGGTGGCCTCGCAGACCGACATGGCGGAGCTGCGGTTCATGCGCTCCGCGAAGGGAGCGCTGAAGGCGGCCGGGATGTGCTGGGTGATGACAATGGCCGGGGCATCCGGCGGCATCTGCTCCAGCACGACCTTGATCGCCTCGGTGCCGCCGGTGGAAGCGCCGATGGCGATCAGCCGCTCGGTGGTGCGGAACGGCGTGCTGCGGCGCGCCGGGCCGGCGGCGGCGGGGCGCGCCCCGGCCGGCCCTCGCGGGCGCGCCCGCGCCACCGCCTTGAGCTTGGCGCGCAGTTCCTCGGCGTATTCCTGCAGGCCGTGGGAGACATCGATCTTGGGTTTGGTGACGAAATCCACCGCCCCCAGTTCCAGTGCCTGCAGCGTGATCTCGGCGCCGCGCTCGGTCAGCGAGGACACCATCAGCACCGGCAGCGGGTGCAGGCGCATCAGGTTTTCCAGGAACGTGAGGCCGTCCATGCGCGGCATTTCCACGTCCAGCGTCAGCACGTCGGGCTTGAGCTGCTTGATCTTGTCGCGGGCGACATAAGGGTCGCAGGCGGTGCCGACCACCTCGATCTCCGGATCGCCGGAGAGGATCTCGCTGAGCAGGCTGCGCACCAGCGCGGAATCGTCCACCACCAGGGTGCGGATGCGGTTCATTCGAACAGCTCCACGGAGCCGCCCTTGGGCTCCTGGCGCAGGCGGCTGAAGTAGCGCGTCTCGTCCGCGGCCACCTGGCCGCGCTCGACCGCCGGGAGCTTGCGCAGCATCACGCGGCCGCTGCGCGGAAAGTAATGGACGTGGCGCGGACAGTTGTCCAGCAGGTCCTGCGACAGCACCGGGATGCTTTCGCGTGCCAGGTAGTCGAGCACGAAGGCGGCGTTGCGCTCGCCCACCTTGTTGTACTGGAAGCTCGGCAGCATCGCGCCGCCGCCGAAGACCTTGGCCTCCAGGCGGCTGCGGGCAGCACCGTGCTTGAGCAGTTCGTTGATCAGCATTTCCATGGCATAGCCGCCGTAGCGCGCCGACTCGCTGGCGGCACCGCCGGATTCGCCGTCGGGCAGCATGAAGTGGTTCATGCCGCCGACGCCGGCCAGCGGATCGCGGATGCAGGCCGACACGCAGGAGCCCAGCAGGGTCGTCAGGATGCAGTCCTGCGTGGTCACGACGAACTCGCCGGGCAGCACCTTGACCACCTGCGCGCTGTAGCGCGGGTCGTAGTACGGCACCGCGGCCTCGGAGGCGCTGCTGCGGGCCTTGCGCATCGCATACATCAGTTCCCGGCCTTTGCCGCGCGGCGATACACCGTGCGCCCGCAGGGCGACACGACGTCGGCGGCGTGGAAGAAGCTCTCCGAGTGGCCCGCGAACAACAGGCCATCCGGCGTGAGCAGGGGCGCCAGCCGGCCCAGCAGGCGATGCTGGGTGGGCTTGTCGAAGTAGATCATCACATTGCGGCAGAAGATCGCCTGGAACGGGCCGCGCATCGGCCAGTGATCCGCCAGCAGGTTCAAGGGACGGAAGCTGACCAGGCGGCGCAGCGGCTCGGTGATGCGGCAGTAGCCTTCCATCGCCCCGTTGCCGCGCCGGAAGAAGCGCTGCCGGCGCGCTTCGGACATGCGCTCGATGCGCTCCAGCGGATAGACGCCGCGTTCGGCAGTGGCCAGCACCTGGGTGTCGATGTCGGTGGCCAGGATGCGCACCGGCGGATCCTCGCGCCCGAAGGCCTCGATCGCGGTCATGGCCATCGAATAGGGCTCCTCGCCGGTGGAGGAGGCCGAGCACCAGAGCCGCAGTGTCGCCCCGCGCGGCTGCGACCGCAGGTGCTCCGCCAGGATCTCGAAATGATGCGGCTCCCGGAAGAAGGCCGTCAGGTTGGTGGTCAGGGCGTTGGTGAAGGCCTCCCACTCCGGGTGTGCCGGATCGTCCAGGCGCCCCAGGTACTCGTCGAAGGAGTCCAGCCGCAGTGCGCGCAGGCGGCGCACCAGGCGGCTGTAGACCATGTCGCGCTTGGCCGGCGCCAGCGAGATGCCGGCGCGGCCATGGATCAGCGAGCGCACCCGCTCGAAATCGCTGCGCGCGAAGGCGAACTCGCGGCTCTCAGCCAGCGCCATGGAACCCTCGGGCCGAGGATGGCTCCTCGCCGGTGAACTTCGCCAGCAGGGGCCGCAGGGGGCATTGGCCGCGGCTCTCCGCCGGCAGCACGCAGCCGGCTTCGCTGAGGCTCAGGCCCCAGTTGGCCAGCAGGCGCAGCCAGGGAGCCGGCTCAGGCACTGCGGGTTCGGCGGGGATCGCTAGGGACATGGCGCTTCTCCTGGGGAGCCGTGCTCAGAACTCGGTCCACTGCTCGTCGTGGCGCTCGCCGGAGCCGTTGCCGCGCGCCGGGGC
>Ga0255097_1000328_pt1 | contig 20963 bp, 19 predicted proteins | sample Colum_Atlam_RepB_2_FD_188436 | JGI IMG/M metagenome (GOLD analysis project Ga0255097, IMG submission 188436) | Freshwater microbial communities from Columbia River, Oregon, United States - Colum_Atlam_RepB_8d | ecosystem: Environmental > Aquatic > Freshwater > River | place: USA: Oregon...
ATCGTCATGGGCGCCGTGGCCGACGTGCACCCCAGCCCGGTGCCGCCGATCCCCGCCGCCGGCGACTTCAAGCTGACCACCACCCAGGGCCAAGTCGAAGCCGGCGCCACCGGCCTGGAAGACCTCCAGATGGGCGCCCGCCGCATCCAGGTGGACGACAAGAAGATCATCAACTGCCGCGCCGACCTCAACCAGCTCGTCCCCTTCAAGTACGAATGGGCCTGGAAGAAGTACCTGGACGCCTGCAACAACCACTGGATGCCGCAGGAGATCAACATGAGCGCCGACATCGCGCTCTGGCAGGATCCCAACGGCCTCACCGAAGACGAGCGCATGATCATCAAACGCTCGCTGGGCTTCTTCAGCACCGCCGACTCGCTGGTGGCCAACAACCTCGTGCTGGCCGTGTACCGCCACCTGACGAATCCCGAGTGCCGCCAGTACCTGCTGCGCCAGGCCTTCGAGGAGGCGATCCACACCCACGCCTACCAGTACTGCATCGAAAGCCTGGGCCTGGACGAGGCCGAGGTCTTCAACATGTACCGCGAGGTGCCCAGCATCCACGACAAGGCCGCCTGGGCCCTGCCGTACACCCAGTCCCTGGCCGACCAGGAATTCCACACCGGCACGCCGGAGACCGACCAGCGCTTCCTGCGCGACATGATCGCCTTCTACGTGGTCTTTGAAGGCATCTTCTTCTACGTGGGCTTCGTGCAGCTGCTCAGCTTCGGCCGCCGCAACAAGATGGTGGGCGTCTCCGAGCAGATCCAGTACATCATGCGCGACGAAGCCATGCACATGAACTTCGGCATCGACGTGATCAACCAGATCAAGGTCGAGAACCCGCACCTCTGGACCGCCGAGTTCCAGCAGGACGCGCTGAACATGATCCGCGAGGCCACCGAGCTGGAGATCCGCTACGCGCATGACACCATGCCCCGCGGCGTGCTCGGCCTGAATGCCAGCATGTTCAACGAGTACATGAAGTTCATCGCCAACCGCCGCTGCAGCCAGATCGGCCTCAAGCCCCTCTACCCCGCCGCCACGGAGAACCCCTTCCCCTGGATGAGCGAGGTTCTGGACCTCAAGAAGGAGAAGAACTTCTTCGAGACCCGGGTGACGGAGTATCAGACGGGTGGGGCTTTGAGCTGGGATTGAAGCTTAGCTCTCTCCTCCTCCACCATCAGAACTGGTGATGCTAGCGATAAGGAAAGCCGGAGTAGTTTTACTCCGGCTTTTTTGTTGTGGGGAGCTTTAGGGTCGGACTTCTCAGGGGGGGCAATGTCAACCGAAGGCTATATTTCATCTGATGCTGCAGAAGCGGAAGCGGCCGGAATCGGGGCAGCTGGCCTTCCAGAGGGACTCCCGCCTTTGGCCTTTGAGGGAATTCCCGCCCTACTTGTCAATCGACAGTCATCACTAGGGCGTCTCCTCGACGCTTCAGATGGTGAACTGAAGCTTTCAGACAAGCAATATTCTCTTCGTCTACGAGAGGTCTACTATGTGCAATACATTGACCTCGTCTATAGAGAAAAGCCTGAAGACTTAGTTTTCATCGCGCAAGACGCTAGAGGCTCCTCCCAGAACCTCGGCCGCCCTTCCGTGCTGGACGGAAATATTGCTCGGTACTGGGTCAAGTCGTCTGTGATTGGATTTACCTTAGAAGGCAAGAAGCCCTTCTTTAAGAAACATATCCTTACAAAGGTGGCAATTCGAGGGGTCCCCCTAGCCAGCATAGAAGCCAGAGCTGCTGTCTTCGATAAAGCAATTTCTAGCATCGACATAAAGAAAAGTGAGGTCGAGAAGCTGCTAGCAAAGGTTATTGCCAGCATCGAAGACCTAAAAAATCTCGAAGGCAATAAGGCCAGCATCGAGGAAGACATCGAAGAAAAGCAGGGACTCCTTGACGAGCTACAGGAAGAAATTGAGAAGCTCGACAAACAACGGAGCGAGCACAAAGAACTTAATCAAGCAGAGCAAATTAAGCATCAGAGCCTTGTTAGCGATAGCAATAGGCTCAAGAACAGTGTTTCCCAATTAGAAGTCCAGCAAGGGAATCTAAATAGCTCTATCGTGCAATCGAAGGAGACCCTCGCAAAGCTAACTTCCGACAAAAATCTTTTCACGGAGGAAGTGGCTACTTTCAATAGGCAGTCGAACGCCCAAAAGCGCGTCTACTCTATATTCGCTCTCCTACCGCTACTGCTGATAGCGATACTCGGCATAGGCTTACTTACCGAAGCACAAGAAATCGCCACATCTAAGCTGAGCTGGGATGAGGCTCTCGCCCTGCTTACGAGTCACATGCCACGCGCCGTTACAACCATATTCATAATATGGGCTAGCTACAGTATTTCGCGCGCTTTCATTCAAAGGGTAATGGACCTAGATCGCCAGCAATTAAGCTTTTCAAAACTCGGCATTGTCGCCAGAGAGGTCTCCAAGTCATCGTCAGAAGGCCTGGACCTTTCGCCGGAAGAAGAATATGAAAGGCGAGTCTTGCTTAAGATGAGCCTGCTAAAAACCTATCTAAAGGAGGAGCTTGGCAAACAGTTCGATTATCAAAAGATATTCGAAGAGCGGATGGCCGAGGCCTCTTGGACTGAAAGCCTAGTAGCGCGCCTCTTCTCCGCAAAGAAGAACATCAAGAGATCAGACGAGACCAACGAGAAAGACGAATAGCCAGGAAAAAGGGGGGCAGTCTTAACTTCTTTCCCATATCGTCATGATCCAAATCCTCGCTCCAAATATGTGCGCATGAAAGGGGGTAGGCACACTATGAACTCAGGTGGCGATACCCTCGCTGACGCGCAAGGTTTTCCATATTTAGATATGCGCGCTGTCGAACCCGGGAAACGGCTGTGGACGGGCCTACTATTTATATCCATCGTCCATGAGTACTTAGCTCATAGAGGACTGTCGCTTCGCCAGACAATCATATACCGAGATCACTCAGGCACACCCCTTGGACTGTCGCCTTGGCCGCTAACTTTTCCGCTTCACAAGGAAACGCTCAAGCGCGTTGGCGCGACGGTAGTTAAGCTTGAAGACCGCCGATTCTGGCAGCATGGCGGATTAGATTGGCTTAGCGTCGCCAGAGCGATCTATCGAAATCTAATAGCCTTTCGCGTAGTTCAAGGCGCAAGCACCATCACCCAACAGCTTGTAAGAAATGTCTTTCTATATCCACATCGATCTTTGGCCCGAAAGATCACTGAGGCACTAATTGCCTATCACATTGAACGCCTCTTCTCAAAGGACGAAATCCTGGAAGCATACTGTAATGCCGTTCACTTAGGTCCCGGAGTGCGGGGCTTTGAAGCGGCCTTACGAATCTATCACCGACTTCCGAGTCAGAGCGCCGCTCAAGGCCATGTAGCTGCTACAGCAGGATGCCTTAGAGCACCCATGAGGACCAGCCCGCTAGTGTCCCCTGCAGCCTATACTAAACGGGCGGCGCAGATAGAGGCCTTTCTCGGAAGGGAAACTTCAGAGGCTCCTCTACTCACCAATCCAGTATCGTTTCGCCGCCTCCAAGATGCGCGTCTATCTCGGATAGTGGATTCAGCCCTATCGCAAATATACGGTGGACCCTCCGCAATTCCAGCAAGCATCAAGAGCATCCACCTCACCATATCGCGCCCTCATCAGCGAGCACTCCGCGAAGCACTAAAGACAGCATTCTCAGACGAGAATGTAGAGTCCGCTGCAGGATTAATTATCGAATCCTCGACAGGTCGCGTCATGGCAGAGTGTTCTCTCAAAAACGGAGCCTCATCGCAATTCAGCCCGGCATTTTTTGGCTCAATTCAGCCTGGTTCCACTTACAAACCATTTGTTGCGCTTGCGGCCCTAGAATGTGGAATCTCCGACGCCAGGATTTTTAGCTCGTCACCATTTACATGGGAAAGCCCTGCATTTCCGCGCGGCGTTTGGTCTGTCAGAAATTATAGACACAAATACTTTGGTGCTAGCTCGCTACGGGATGCCCTGTCTCGAAGTGACAACACCGTATTCGCAAGGCTGATCCAACAACTAGGAACTGATCAGGTTGTTGCGAAACTGAAGGCTTTCGGCCTACTCGGCGCGAAAGACTATTACCCAGCGGCTGGGCTAGGCGCGGTTACAGGAGGAGTTTCGCTTTCGCAACTATGCTGCGCATACGCAGCACTCGCTACGGGCTACCTACCGCCTCAAGCAAATCTCATACGCAGCATTGAGCACGCCGATGGTCACTTTTTTAGCCCCGAGCCTCAATCTCGCATTCTTGTCGCAGGCGGAGAAAGTCTAGAAAAACTACAAGAAATATTGCACTTCAGCGGCGTAGTTGTTGGCGGACGTCGAATCCCCGGAAAGTCAGGCACTGCGGGAAAGAACAGTACCTATGCCGCGTATGACGACAAGCTCTCCTATGCGTTGTGGCTCGGATTTAGGTCGTCTAGATCCGAATGGTGGGAGAAAGGGGCCCAGGCCAGATCGATAACGGAAAGGCTTCTCGACGTCGTTCATGGACGGAAGTTCTCCATAATTTGAGATGTCTCATGACGCCTGAATACGCCCAGCTAGACACCAAAGCATTAGAAATCATCTTGGGTCGATTTTTGGCACCACTTATAATTGTGGTAATAGGGTGGATAGTCAAAGACGTTTTTCTCGACCTTTACAAAGAAAAAAACAAGGCGGTTCGAGAGGAACAACTATTTCGTCTACGCGAATTCTACAGCCCTTTATTCTTTTGGTCGGGTGTCGCGCTCTTTGACTACGGCAAGGGCAAAGAAGCTGAGGCGCTTAAAGCCCTGAGCGCTCTTCTGGAGAAGGGCGCAACGCTCCTGCCGTTGAAACATTATTTTACATTTATAAAACTTGTAGAACATCTAACCAACCAAAAAACTTCCCCCGCGTCAATGAAGGAAATACAGCTGGCTAGAGACTATGTTTACAGTGAAATAGAGCTTCTTAATTACGTTTTATTCAGAATAAATGATGACTTTGACTTGGGAAAGGATTTCAACCTTCTTCGCCCCATAAGAACTGGCATCACCATAATTTTTGAAGGGACCCTACAACTCCTCGCTCTGTGCCTGTTGGCGGGAGTTGGGTATATGCTTTACGTCCTCCTCACATTCAGCCCCCTATCGCGATTTTCAACGCTTCTGCTATTAGGCGCTCTGCTAGTCGGAGAGCTAAAGCGCCGGTCTTCGCTGGATAGAGCCGTTAGACTGAAAATGACGGGAAAGAAAAAGTAGGTATCTGGAAAAGAGAGCAAGGGAGTAGACGTGAAAGCCACCGAAATTTTTTTACTAGGCTGCGAGGCAGTCCCGACTGATCGAACCTCCGATCATGGCGCAATTGGTGGTGCATTCGTGAACGCCTGGATCGCCGAAGAGTCCGAGGAGAAGGCCATCTCTGCCGCACAATCTCATATAGCCGACGAGGGGTGGCGTCTACTCGCGGTGCAAACAATCGCCATCGTGGATGCGACCAGCTATACGTTCGATGACCCAGGACTTGAGTACTACACTCAGGCCCTCCTGCATGGGCATGCCCTCGTGTTCAACGTTTGGCCAAGCCCTCAGCCTTAGCAAGCCTCGCTTCTCAAGTCGGCGTCCTCTCCAGCAACCACTTTCGGACCCAGAAAAGGGACAGATTCTGAGCTTTCCCTCATATTCCTCCCCCAGGGAGAAAAGGGGTCGGGGTAATTTTCTCTAAGCCCCGGAGTAGTAGTGAATTTATTCATGAAGCGGAGCGCCCCTTACTTCCTGAGAACCACCTCCGCCCTCACCATATCCCCCTCCTCAATCCCCTCCGCCTTCCTCACACGCGCCTTGAGCGCAAACAGGTAAGTGCCGGTCTTACCCTGCGGGAAAAAGACGTCTCCCACTCCGTCTCGCCGATCCCGATCCGCACCGGTACTGAACCCCAGCCGCGCTTCGCCCCTGCGGCCTTGCTGCGAATCTGTTCGGACTGCCCCTTGGGCACCGTCGCAAAGGGCCAGCCGGAGCCCTCCTTTCCGCGCCAGACCTAGGCCTTCACCATGATCGGCGCATCGGCCGCTTCCGGCTCCCTATCCAGCACCGGGGAGAACCGGTCCGGCTCGCCGTACATCAGCACGACGGCTTTCTTGGCCTTACTGGTGCTCGCCATCGGGGGCGGACCTCGCGATTCAGGGCTAGATAAGGTACCTCAGCCGCCCCGGCGTTCCACCCAGGCGGGGGGACTATACCTCGTGTACGAACAGCTTCCGCTCAAACCGCACCTGCGGCCAGAACACCCCATCCGCCGCACGCTCGCCCGCCCCCACCACCATGATCGGGAACGCCGCGTCATCCAGCTTCAGCAGCTTGCGCACCCGCACCTCGTCGAAGCCTTCCATCATGCAGCTGTCGTAGCCGTGCGCGCGTAGCGCCAGCACCAGGTTCTCGCAGGCCAGCGCCGTGCTCTTGGCGGCCCAGAGCTTCACCTCCGCGCTGGTGTAGGGGCCGCGCGGCACGGCGGCCAGCAGGCCGCCGGCGGCGGTAGCCGCCTTCTTCACCATCGCAAAGCTGTTCAGCGGGCCCGGCGCGTAGTTGTAGGGGATCAGCTGGTAGTAGCGCTTCACCAGCACCGGCACGTCCGGCATCGGCCACTCGCGCAGCATCTTGCGGGAGAACTCCTGCACGCGGTCCGTGCGCGCCACGCAGACGATCAGCTCGGCGGCGGTCTTGGCGGCCAGCTGGCTCATGCAGGCCTTCACCAGCCGCGCCTTCTTGTCGGCCGACTTCACCACGTAGAACTCCCAGGGCTGCAGCCCGGAGGAACAGGGCGCCAGCAGCGCCATGTCCAGGCAGTCGTCCAGCACGGCCTGGGGGATCGGCTTGCTGGTGAACTTGCGGACCGAGCGGCGGCTGCTGACCACCTGGCGGAAGGACTCCACGTCGATACCCTGGGGCGCCGGCTCGTAGTAGCGCTGCTTGCCGTCCACGGTGACGGTGTTCGGCGCCGCAGCCTTTGCGGTCTTGCCTGGAGCCGCGGCCTTGGCGGCGGGCTTGGCGGTTTTCTTGCGGGTCTTGGTCTGGGTGGCCATGGGCGTGAGTCGGTCCGGAAGTGGGTTTCCCGCAATGTAGCCACCCTGGCAGGCCAAATCCTTGGCCGCTGCGCCGGGGCGGGCAGTAAGCGGGGCAGATGCCGGGCTCTCTACTTCCTCAGCACCACCGTCGCCGTCACCACCCTCCCCTCCTCGATCCCCTCCGCCTTGCGCACGCTCGCCTTGAGCGCGAACAGGTAAGTGCCGGTCTTGCCCTGCGGGAAGAGCGAGGTCTCCCATTCCGTCTCGCCGATCCGGATCCGCACCGGCACCGATCCCCAGCCGCGCTTCGCGCCTGCGACCTTGCTGCGGATCTGTTCGGACTGCGCCTTGGGCACCGTCGCGAAGTGCCAGCCGGAGTCCTCCTTCCAGCGCCAGACCTTGGCCTTCACCACGATGCCAGCATCGGGCACTGCCGGCTCCGCATCCAGCAGCGGCGGGAACCGGTCCGGCTCGCCGTACATCAGCACGACATTTCGCTTTGCTTTGCTGGCGCGCGCCATCGGAACACGGCTCTCCTGGTTCAAGGGCGGACAAGCTACCCCGCCAAAGCCGCCTTTCCACCTGCCGGCGGCGCACCATTCTTGTGCAATCCGGGGTTCGATCTCCAGCCTCCCCGCCGCAGGGTCGCACCTGGGCAGAAAGTGTCCGGCACGTGGTTATACTGGCGCCTTCGCTTCTGCCAGGAACCTCCCCATGATCAAGGGCAGCATCGTCGAGCTGGTCACTCCCGCCGATTCCAACGGCGCCATCAAGTTCGAAAGCCTGGAAGCCCTGGTGGACTGGCATGTGGTGGAGGGCAGCGCGGCCCTGCTGGTGGGCGACACGCTCGACGCCGCATTGGACCTGGATGCCGAAGAGCGGCTGGAGCTCTGGCGCCGCGTGGTCTGGCAGGCCGAGGGGCGCATCGCCGTCATCGCCGGCCTGAGTGCCGACCAACTCGAAACCTCGCTGGAGTTCGCACGGGCCGCCGACGAGGCGGGGGTCGATGCCGTGCTGCTCACGCTGCCGGCCACGCCCTTTCCCTCCAAGGACAAGCTGCTGCGTTACGTGGAAGCCGTCGCCAAGGCCGTGAAGCAGCCCCTGCTGCTGCGCTCCCGCGCGGAGCGGATCGCGCCGTCCACCGTCGATGCGCTCGCGCGGATCGAAGGGGTCAGCGGCTTCGTGGACGGCGCTTCGGACATCACCCGGGCGCGCGAGCTGCTGGCGCTGCACCTGCCGGTGGGCTTCGCGCTGTATGCCGGCAATGACCTTGCCGCCATGCCCTTCGTGCTGGAAGGCTTTGCCGGCGGCGTCTCCACCACCGCCAACCTGGTGCCGCGCATGGTCCGCAAGCTGCACGATGCGGCGCTGTCGGGGGACCGCGCGGAGGCGGAGGCCCTGCAGAAGCCCCTGCAGTCGCTGCTGCAGGCACAGCCGGAAGACAACCTGCCGCGCGCCGTGCAATGGGCGCTGATCGAGATGGGCCGCGTGGCGGAGAGCACGCCGCCGCTCGCGCTGTCACAAGCCAAGGACTACGCCAGCCTGCGCCGCGCCCTGCGGTCGGCCGGCTGCGCGATCTGAGGAGGGTGCAATTCCGCATCCGGCAGCGGCGTCGTTTTCCTGCCGCTCGCCATCGGGCATCGTCCTCAGGGCGCCAGGGACATCAGCCAGCCGCTGAGCCTGACCCCGGCAGCATCCGCCGCAGCGTGTTGTCGCGCAGCAGGTAGTGGTGCGCCAGCGCCGCCGCCGCATGCAGGCCGATCAGCCAGTAGCCCACTTGGCCCACGGTCTCGTGAATCTCCTTCACGGTCTTGCCCAGCTCCTTGTTCTCTCCCAGCAGTGGCGGCAGCTCCAGGCCGAAGAACGGCACCGGCTTGCCGGCCGCGCTCAGCGCCAGCCAGCCGCCCAGCGGCATGCCGATCATCAACGCGTACAGCGCCAGGTGCATCAGGCCGCCCAGGCGCTGCTGCCAGCGCGGCGGCGGCGGCACGATTGCCGGTGTCGGCGCCCCCACGCGAAGCAGCAGGCGCAGCCACACCAGCCCGAATACAGCCAAACCCAGGCTGAAGTGCAAAGCCTTGAGCGCCTCGCGCGGCTCGCTGCCCTTCTCGTAGATTTCGCGCAACTCGATGCAGGCATAGGTCGCCGCGATCAGCAGCAGCATCAGCCAGTGCAGGGCCACCGGCAGGTAGCCATAACGCAGGGAGGTGTTCCGCCAGCTCATGTATCGTGTACTCCGTGAGGCCCGTGCAGCAGTGTAGGCGGGCGGGGATGGTGCATGTCCACCGCTGGCCATGGGCCGCCGGGCTGCGGCCGGCCGCCCACGCCGGCGGTGCCGCCTTGTTGTACAGGACCCCGGCGAATCTTTTTCCCGCCACCTGTCGAAATCCGCCCCGCCCGTTCGACGTATAAATGCCAACAACGGCTTTATCCCCGAATCAGGAGCCCCCGCCATGCCCAGCACCATCCGCCTGCACCGTGTCCTCAAGGCCCCGCCGGAGCGCGTCTACCGTGCCTTCACCGACGCCGACGCCCTCTGCAAATGGCTGCCGCCCAACGGTTTTACCGCCAGGATCCACGAGTTCTCGGCCAAGGTCGGCGGCGGCTACCGCATGTCCTTCACCAACTTCACCACCGGCGGCGCCCACTTCTTCCGCGCCGAATACCTCGAGCTGGTGCCCAACGAGCGCATCGTCCACACCGACCAGTTCGAAGACCCCAACCTGCCGGGCAAGATGACCGTGACCATCATTCTCAAGAAGGTGTCCTGCGGCACGGAGATCAGCATCGTGCAGGCAGGCGTCCCGGACGTGATCCCGGAAGAAGGCTGCTACCTCGGCTGGCAGGAGTCGCTGGCCCAGCTCGCGCAGCTCGCCGACCCGGAAATCCCCGACGCGTGAAGCGCGGCCTGCGCAGGGAGGGCGGGTCTTGACCCGCCTTCCCTCGCGGGCGCCCCGCGGAAGCATCCCTACTGCTTAAAGAAAAACGGAACTCCGTTATGAGTTCCGCTCCTGCAGGCGTAGCCTATTTACATCGAGCCTGGCCTCACGCCGGAACCACCGGCGAGCGGGGCCCAGGGCGTACCGGGATCGAGTGCATCCACCCGGCCCATGCCCTCCGCTCTCCCGCCTTTCCGGCAGCAGGTCAGGATTGCCGGGCTAACCCAGTAGGGCTCTGCCGACGCATCCGCGAACGAGTCCCGGGTCATGCCCTGCCGCCGGCGCTCCTTAACAACACGGTATTGCTGCCCGCCGGGCCGTCTCCACCAGGGGAGCCCGCGCAGTGCTGAAGGCTCTCGAGTCCGGCACGCTGCGCTGCGCCATCCCTCCGGACACGGCCCGGCGGAGCAGGTTTTTGTGGAGCGGAAGCATGCCGGCTTCGGGGCCCCTGCTGCGCGCTAGTCGCGCCAAGCCGACGCTCCCGCATCGAAGCCCGCGCGGAAAGGCCGGCCCACGCAGAAGCGATGCCCGCTGGGCGCCTGCATCACCACCCATTTCTCGCGCTCCGCGAACACCGTGGCGCCGGCCTGCTGCAGGCGGGCCACTTCTTTCACGATGTCGTCGGTCTCGATATCCAGGTGCACGCGCGGCGGATGCTCCACCGCCTGCAGGATCACCTGCACCTCGCCCGGCCGGGTCTGGAGCTGGATGAACTTCTCCGCTTTCTCCGGCTTGCCGGGCAGGGGGCAGCCCAGCGCCGCGCTCCAGAACACGGCGTGTTCCCAGAGGTCCGTTCCCTGTACGTCGATGACGATATTCCCCAGGCGGCTCTTGTGCATGGGCATCTCCTTGGCGCGGAATCATCCTGTTTCCGCTTCGACAGCCGCTGCGCGCCGGGATTCCCGGAAGGGTTGGCAGCAAAGGCCGATGGTGGGCCTGCCGGCGGCGCCTCGGGGAAACTCTGAAGAAGCCGCCGTTCGCCCTGAAGTCCTGAGCCCGTCGAAGGATCGAAGGCCTGACGGCAACTCGTTGACCCGCAGGGCGGAAAGCCCGCCCATGCTTCGAAAGGCCCGGCACGAACAGACCTTTTCAGGGCTTCCCTAGAAGCGCCAGCGCAGGTTCACCTGCCATACCTGTCCCAGGTCTTCGCCGCTCTGGCTGTCGCGCCACTGGGCGCGCTGGATCATCATCCGGGCGTCGCCCTTCATGCCGGCCAATGCATCCACGTCGAGCACCAGTTGCGGCGTCACCGTCAGCCTCTGCTCGCCCGTCTCGCCGGGCTTGTCGCCGCTGCTCACGCGGTCCAGCGTGCCGCCCAGCGACCAGATCCGTGCGGTGTCGCCGCTGTCGTCGGCGGAGAGCTGCCAGCGCAGCCCCTGCGCCGCGTTGTGGACATGGCTCCGGGGCGGCAGCAGGTTCAGGTGGAGATTGCCGGCCTCGGGCAGGTCGATATCCAGGCCCACGCCCGCGCGCAGGTTGGGCAGGCTGCGGTCAAAGTTCCAGCGCTGCCGGCGCAGGCGCTCGGCCAGCGGCGACAGGGCCGGCGCGATGCGCGGATCCACGGTGCTGTAGCCCACGCGCCAGCCGGGCATCTCGCCGGGGCCTTCGGCCGGCTGCAGCCGGATGTCGATCGTCGCGCGGCGCGCCTTGGGCTCCGCCTCCGCGGCCGGGTTGTCGCCGGCCGCCATGGCATTGAGCGGCTGGCTGATCCACAGCAGCAGGCCGTACAGGCCGCGCCGCAGCATGTTGGCCCACCCCGTCCGCCGCCGTTCGCGGCCCGCACCCGATCCCGACATGACCCACCGCCCGGAAAACATCGATTCCGGCAGGGCTAGCGGCGCGGCGGCGCGGTGCTGCATGGAGCAAAGATACCGGCGCCGGTGGATGGCGGCCCCGGGGAAAGCAGGCCTCCCCCGCCGGGAGGCCTGCCGCACCACCCCTCACTCGAAGCGGTAGACGAAGTCCATGCCGACGCTGCGCGGATCGCCCCAGAGCACGGCGCGGTCGGCCTGCGGCAGGTTGTCGATGGCGGTCAGCTCGTATTCCTTGTCCAGCAGGTTCTTGCCCCAGAGCGCCACGTCCAGCGTGCCGCGCTCGCCGAAGCGGATGTTGTTGGCCATCAGGCGCAGGTTGAACAGGCCGTAGCCGTCGATCGCGGTCAGGCCGCGGCGCTCCTCGGTGATGACGAAGCCGGTGCGGTCGCCGATGTAGTTCCAGCTCGCGTAGGCCCGCAGCTCGCCCCAGGACGGCTGCGCCACGGTCCAGTCCGCGAAGACCACGCCGGAATGCCGCGGCGCGGAGATGAAGGGATAGAGGTGGGCCACGTTGTTGCCGTCGATGTCCATCACCTCCAGCACGCGCGCATCCAGGTAGGCGTACTGCAGGCCCAGCATCAGGTTCTGCGCCGGGATGAAGGCCGTCTCCAGTTCCAGGCCCGTCATGCGCGCCCGGCCGGCATTGCGCGACTTGGTGTCGGAGATCGTGCCGGAGATCAGGAAGTTGGTCTGCATGTCGGTGTAGTCGCTGTAGAACGCCGCGCCGTTGATGCGCAGCGCGCGCTCCAGCCATTCGCTCTTCAGGCCCAGCTCCCAGGACTTGACCCGCTCCGGCTTGAAGCCCTCCACGAAGCCAAAGCCGTAGTTGGTGCCGTCCGACGCGGCGCCGGAAGCGGCGGAGACCTGCGGATCGCGCGTGTTGAAGCCGCCGCTCTTGTAGGCCGTGGAATACGACAGGTAGGCGGTGGCCATGTCGGTGAGGTTGAACTGGATATTGGCGGAGGGCGACAGGTCGTCGTACTCCACGCTGGCTTCCACGCCGTTGAAGTCGTCGGAGCTGCCGGCGATCTCGGCCGGCACCGGCACCGCCACCAGGCTGGCGTCGGCCAGGCGCAGTTCCAGGTACTGGCGCTGGATGAAATCCTTGATGGCGTAGCGCTCGTCGCGCGAGGCGCGCAGCCCCACGGTGAAGTTCAGGCGCCGATCCATCATGTCGGGCCGGAAGCTGAGCTGGCCGTAGGCCGCATAGGCCTTGTTCTTGATGCCGTAGAGGTAGTCCCAGTAGGCGGAGAGCCTCGGCAGGGCGTTGTTCTGCAGCAGCGCGCGCAGCGGCGCCGGCAGCAGGCTGAAGATGAAATCCGTCTGCTGCGGGTCCACCGTGGCGCTCTGGATGTGGTGCATCGGCCCGCCATCCTCGCCGCCCTCCTCCGTGAAGTAGTACAGGCCGGCGATATAGGACAGGCGCTCGTCCCAGGCGTTGCCGCTGATCTGCAGCTCGTGCGACCACTGGTCCTGGAAGGTGGTGGGAATCACCAGCGGCGTCGGCTGCCCGCCGTTGACCATGCGCGCCGCGGCGCTGTCGTAGGCATTGGTGTCGATGCGGTATCCGGTGTCGCCCTTGCCGCCGCTGAGGTCGGGATACTGCGAGTCCTCCAGCTTGCGGTAGGCGCCGATGTACTTCAGGTCGAAGCTGTCGAACTTCTGCGTCAGCGTCAGCGTGTGCCCGCTGACCTCGGCCGTGGAGGCCTCCATGGGCGCGCCGGACGCCATGCGCTCCAGGCGGCTGCTGGAATACACCGTGTTGGCCACCGCGTAGGGCTTGAAGAACTCGGCCAGGCCGTGGTTGGTCTCGGGCTTGAGCACGCTCTGGAACATGTAGTTCACGTACTTCAGGTCGGTGAAGTCGTAGCCGTAGTCCACCGTGAGGCCGTCGCTGGCCAGCCAGCGCGCGTCGAAGCGCAGGCCCAGCGAGCGGCTGTCGCCGAAGTCCTCGCCCTCTCCGGTGTTCTCCACGAAGCCGTCGCTCTGGCGCGCCAGCAGCGCCAGCTTCACCGCGAAGTCATCGGACAGCGGCAGGTTGAAGGAGCTCTTGCCCACCAGCAGGTTGCGGTCGCCGATGGTCAGCTTGTGGTTCATGCTGAAGGCGGACGGATCGGGCCGCTTGGTGATGACGTTGACGGCGCCGCCGGTGGAGTTGCGCCCGTAGAGCACGCCCTGCGGGCCGCGCAGCACTTCCATGCGCTCGATGTCCGCCAGGTCCAGCGCCAGGCCCACGGAGCGCGCCAGGTAGACGCCGTCCAGGTAGATGCCCACGGCGGGGTCCTGCGTGACCTGCGAGTCGGTGATGCCCACGCCGCGGATGGTGATGCGCAGCGTGGTGTTGGACAGCGGATGCGGCTCGATCACCATGCTCGGCACGTTGGAGCCCAGGTCCTCCAGGCTGCCGATGCCGCGCAGCTCCAGCTTCTCGGCGCCGAAGGCCTCGATCGAGATCGGCGTGTCCTGCAGCGAGGCTTCCTTGCGCTGCGCCGTGACCACGATCTCCTCCAGCTGCATCCCGCCGCCGCGCTTGCGCGGCGCTTCGGGCGGCGGCGCCTCGGGGCGCAGCGGCTCCACCGCGATGGTCGGCAGCGGCACTTCCGGCTCCACGATGGCCTGCGGTGCGGCATCGGCGGGGCTCGCCGGAGCCTCGGCCTGGGGCGGCGTCTCTGCCGGCGCGGCAGGCTCGGCGCTGGCGGGTGCCGCGGCGGGCGCGGGCTCGTCGAGCTGCTCCAGCGCCTCCCACAGGTCGTCGTTGTTGTCCTGGGCCGCTGCGGAACCAAGAAACCCCGCCAGCAACCCGACCGCGAGTGCCTGCCTGCGACTTGCCATGCTTTCCCCTCTGTTCTCCATGCACCGGTCCCGGCGTGTTCGCCGGGCAGGAAGCCGACGCCGCCGGCCGGCCTCTGTCGGGCCATGCTTCGCGGTGTGGCGGTTTGGGGACTCTGGCGTCCCCCGGGCTCCGCTCACGTCCTCCGGGGGCAGGACTTGGCGGGCTCTTCGTCCGAGCCTATACGCTCATCTGCCCGGCCATGCTCGTCCGAACAGACGACCGCCCGGCAGGCTTTTGTCTGCAGCGGCAATGGGTCTGGCCTGGCCCGGCGCAGCACCTCAGCCGGCCCACGGCCAGACCCGCTTCGCCAGTTCCAGCAGGGCCGCGAGGGCGGACAGAATCCGCTCGCCCGATGCCTTGCGCGGCACCTCGCCAGGCTGCGGGTGAATGATCGTCAGACTGCCGATGTGGATATGCACTGTTGGAGGTTGCTTCTGCATGCGGGCTCCGTGGATCGGGGATACCCGCACAGACTAGTGCCGCGATCCGGCGACCAAGCCCCGAATGCTGCCGCAAAGCGTCAGCATTCACGCCTCGGGGTGACGCCGCCGTGTGGCAGGCAATCCCAGCCTGGAAGAGCCGGCTGCTCCCGTCCCGCGCCGCGTAGCGGAGCCCTCGACGCTCAGCCGGCGCCCAGCAGCAGCCAAGCCCCGCCCAGGAGCAGCAGCATGCCGCTGTAGCGGCTGCCCCGCGCGCCCAGCGGCGCCAGCTTCTCCGCCAGCACGTAGAGCGTGATGGCGCCGATCCACAGCAGGCTCATCACGCCGCCGGCAAACAGCAGCAGCATCAGCGCCCAGCAGCAGCCCACGCAGTAGAGGCCGTGATGGGCGCCCAGGCGCAGCGCGCCGCCCAGGCCGGGGCGCCAGTGGCGGGTCAGGAACTCGGCCGGCGAGCGGCAACTGTCGAGGCAGGTCTGCTTCAGGGGCGTGAACTGGTAGAGCGCGGCCGCGATCAGCAGCGCCGCGCTGAACGGCGCATGCGCGCTGTCCATCATCGGCGACAGCAGAGCGGCCCGCGCCAGCAGGCCCTGCAGCAGGGTGGCCAGCAGGCTGAAGGCCGTCCAGGCCAGCAGGTAGCCCCCGATGAAGGCATGGGCGCGTGCCAGCGGCGCGCCGCCCGGATCGCTGCCGCGCAGGATGCGCACATAGAGCAGGATCGTGGGCGCGGCGCTCGGCAGCATCATGCCGATCATCATCACCACCCACATGCCGAAGATCAGCACGGCATACCGCAGGTCCCATTCCGCGGTCATCATCCAGGCGGACAAGCCGTCCATGGCACCGTACATGTCGTGCGAGGCCAAGGCCAGGTAAAGCCAGCAGAGCGCAGAGGCGCCGGCCAGCCCCGCGAGCACGATAGCCCGGTCACGCTTCAGCAGGGCTTCGAGCGGGGAATCGACCGCCGGGTTGGCCTGCATCACGCGGTCCGGCGATCAGCGCACCAGCCCGCGCGTGCTCCAGTCCACCTTGGCGATATGCGCATGCGTCCCATTGAACTCCAGCCGGATATCCCCGGTGGTCCTGGCCGTGCCCGACAGGAACTCCGCCTCGCTGTACTCGAAGCCGGTGGGCAGGCTCACGGTGGCCCGGTGCGGCGCACCGGTGATGGGATTGCGGATCGGCTCGGCATGCGCGTCGATCAGCCCCTGGATGCTGACCTGCGCCGTGCCGGCCTTCTGGTCGATCTTCAGGTCGATGGGCCTGTACTGCGTGGGCAGGGCGCTGCTCAGCGTGGTGCTGAACACCTGGGTGATCAGCGATCCGGGCTCGGTCTCCTTGCCATGCGCGATCGCCTCCAGCGCCGCGCGCTGCCGGCCATCGGCCCGCTCGTCGATGATCGGCATCGCCCGGCCGTTGCCCAGGTGGATCGGCCCCGGCCACTCGTAGAAGCCGCCCCAGCGCAGGCCATCCAGCGACACGTCGCCGAAGTGGCCCTTGTCGATCTGGATGAAGACGAAGGCGCGGCAGTGGCCGTGCGTAGGCAGCGCGTTGAACTGGCAGGGACATCCGAGATTGCAGTTGCAATTGGATATCTGCATCCCCTGCATACGCCAATCGATGAAGGCCATGGCTTACTCCCCCGTAGCGACGCTGCCTCCAGACTGCGCCCAAAGCCCGGGCATTTCAATGAGGCTGCTAGCGGATTCCCCTGCAGCGCGGCATCCGAAATACGCCTGCCGGTATTTTTATTAATATAAATATATTTATTATTTTAAATAAATAAAAACAATCATTGGCGCGCCCTCCGGCCAGGCATAGACTCAGCGCATAACGAAACCGCCGCGCGCCAAAGAACGCCGGCAATGTGCTGGGGTATCACCCCGGGGGAGAGCTGTCTTGATCCGTTCCGCCTGTCGCCAGGTCCGCCGCGGCGTGTCCGCTGCATGGCCCTTGTCCTTCGCCACCCTGCTGCTGGCCGCCTCGCTGGCCTCCTGCAGCCGCTCCGATCCCGCTTCCGGCGGCGGCCGCGAGGGCGGCGGCAACAACAGCGGCGCGATGGAACTGCGCGTGCTGTCCAACCGCCCGGACCTGATCTCCAGCGGCGATGCGCTGCTGGAAGTGAAGCTGCCCGCGGACGCCGACGCCAGCCAGCTGAAGGTGATGGTGGCGGGCACCGACGCCAGCAGCGCCTTCGCGCGGCGCGCAGACGGCCGCGTGATCGGGCTGGTGAGCGGCATGGCCATCGGCCGCAACACGGTGAGCGCGAGCCTGCCCGGGCTGGGCTCGGCCAGCCTGACGCTGACCAATCACCCGCACGGCGGGCCGGTGTTCGCCGGGCCGCAGCTGCAGCCCTGGACCTGCACCAACCCGGGCGCGGTGGACGCGCAGTGCAACCAGCCGCCCGAGTACGCGTTCTTCTACAAGTCCAGCACGCCGTTGATGAACGGGCTGCAGCCCTATGACCCGGAGAACCCGCCGGACGACGTGGCCAGCACCACCACGGACCAGGGCGTGACCGTGCCCTTCATCGTGCGCGTGGAGACCGGCTACCAGGACCGCGACCAGTACAAGATCGCCGCGCTCTACCAGCCGGACCAGCCCTGGACCGCCGCGGCACCGCAGCCGCAGTTCAACCACAAGCTGGTGATCAACCACGGCTTCGCCTGCGGCATCGACTACCAGACCGGCTCGGCGCCCTCGGTGATCCCCGGCACCGGCACCGACATCCCCGTGGTCGGCGGCCAGCTGCTGCCCTTCGGCCTGCCGGTGGAGGTGCTCAAGGACGCCACGGAACTGGCCCTGGGCAAGGGCTTCGCGGTGATGTCCACGGCGCTGGACCATGCCGGCCACAACTGCAACGTCGCCCTGCAGGCGGAATCGCTGGTGATGGCCAAGGAGCGCGTGATCGAGCAGTACGGCGAGCTGCGCTACACCATCGGCCAGGGCTGCTCCGGCGGCTCGCTGACGCAGCAGCAGGTGGCCAACGCCTATCCCGGCATCTACCAGGGCATCCTGCCCACCTGCTCCTTCCCCGACGCCTGGAGCACGGCGACGCAGTTCCTGGACTACCACCTGACGCTCGCCTACTTCTTCGATCCCTCGAAGTGGGCTCCCGGCGTGGTCTGGCTCCCCACGCAGATGGCCAATGTGCAGGACCATCTGGCCATCGTGAACTCGCAGGTGAGCGACAGCGCGCAGTTCCACGTGGCGGTGCCCACGCACGCCTGCGCCGGCGTCAGCGAGGAGCAGCGCTACCATCCGCAAACCAATCCCGGCGGCGTGCGCTGCAGCGTGCAGGACGCGGCCATCAACCTGCTCGGCCCGCGCCCGCCGGCGCTGTGGAGCCCGATGGAAAAGCAGATCGGCCGCGGCTTCGCCGGCTTCCCGCTCGACAACATCGGCGTGCAGTACGGCCTCAAGGCGCTGCAGCAGGGCCTGATCCTGCCGGCGCAGTTCGTGGACCTGAACGTGAAGATCGGTGCCGCCGATCAGGACGCCAACCTGATCCCGGAGCGCGTGGCCGCCGTGCAGCCGGCCCTGGCCAATGCCTATCGCACCGGCATGATCAACCAGGGCAACAACATGGACCAGGTGGCGATCATCGACTGCCGCGGCCCGGACCCCGGCGCCTTCCACGATGCCTACCGGGCCTACGCCATGCGCGCGCGCCTGGACCGTGCCCACGGCCATCATGACAACCAACTGATCTGGGAAGGCCCGCTGCTGATCATGGGCGACAACTCCTGCGCCCAGAACAGCTTCGCCGCCATGGACCGCTGGCTGTCCGCGGTGGAGCAGGACCAGGGCAATGCGCCGCTGGCTCAGAAGATCGTCACCAGCAAGCCGGCGGACCTGAAGGATGCCTGCTTCGACGGCGCTGGCCAGAAGCTGCTGGACCAGGTCTGCGGCCCGCCGGTGGTGGGCATCTACGGCACGCCGCGCACCGGTGCCGGCGACGCCATCACCACCGACACCAACAAATGCCAGCTCAAGCCGATGGACCGCAACGACAACTACGGTCTCTTCGGCTTTACCGATGAGCAGTGGGCGCAACTGCAGGCCGTATTCCCGGATGGCGTCTGCGACTACAGCAAGCCCGGCGTCAGCCAGCAACCGACGATTCCCTGGCAGCAGTACGGCACGGCGGACGCGGTGATCTACGGCGGCAAGCCGATGTCCGCGCCGCCCGCGAACTCGGGCCTGGGCTGGGCCTCCCCGGCATTCCAGGTGTTTGCGCGGTAGGGCTCTTCCAGGAATACAGCGCGGCTGGCCTGGAGCCGGCCGCGCTGCACCGCTAGGTTCCCGGCCGCGTGAGCTCGGCTCCGCAGCGTGAGCAATGGCGCTGGGGAAAGGCTCCGAGCATCGGAATGCCGGCGACCCTGCCCTGCTCGCCCACCTGCGTGCGGCATTGCGGGCAGCGGATGCGGGAGAGATGGATGGCACTGAGGACCAGCCAGACCAGTATCAGGCCTGCCACCACGCGCGACTGCGTCTTCACCAGGACCACGCCCATGATGAATCCGATGGCGGTCATGGAGATCATGCCGTGGATGAAACGCGTCCTCGGGGATCGATGGGCTTGCCGGTCGTTCATTGCTGGAAGCCTGCCGCTCATGGCGTCCGATAGGCAAGCTCGCGAGGGTCGCGGCCGCCCGCTCCGCCTGGATTCGCCTGATTCGGTCGTCACGTTGCGCGCCGCGTCGAGGGCTGCAAAGGTCTCGTCACCGCCCGAAAGCCTTGCAGCACTTCACCATGGACTGCCCTTTTCCCGATGACTCGCCGAAGCTCAGGCCTCTCTACCTGTCGGATCTGAACCGGCAGATTTCTCAGCATTACCCAAAGCACCCTGATGAGCGCGACAGTCCGGCACAGACGAAAGCCTGGCTCGCCTTTGTGCTTGGGTTCGCAATAGCGCTGGCGTCATTGCCATTCTTTCCCGCGTCGCAGGCGAAAATTGTCGCATTGTCGGGCTTGGCGCTGGAAACCCTGGCAGGCGTGTTCATCGTACTGTCCCAGATTCGCTCCATGGATCGGGAGAAAATGAAGCAGGACTTTGCGGCAGAACTCGATGCCGATTACCAGGCCCAGACACGGGTCGTTGGCTGGATACGCAGCCACGGCCGTCAGGATATTTCCAACGGTCTACGGTTCGTAAAGAACCGACTGGGAACATTTTCAAGACGATCCGGCCTGCTGGTGGGCGGCATGGAGAAGCTGGGCGCACTACCCGTGCTTGTGGCTCTCTTCCTTCAGTTCCGCGACTTCGAGTTCGGATGGCCTCTGGGCATCAATTTCACCGAAGCGCTGCTTGGCTTCGTCATCCTCGTCCTGTACGTCGGCGGCCTGCTCGCACAGTCACTCAAGCTGAGACTGCATGTCTACGAATCATTGCTCGAAGAAGCGCTGCACCAGGAATCCGGTTCCTGAATCAGCAAAACCCTACACGCCGGGGTGGGTCAGCATTCACCGGTTCCCGGCTACACTGTAGGCCCGATCCAGACCGCCCTGACTTCGGCGGCCGCTCCCGTGACCACTTCCCGCCTTCCCCCGCTCAATGCCCTGCGTGCCTTCGAGGCCGTGGCGCGCCATCGCAGTTTCCGCAAGGCCGCCGACGAACTGTTCGTGACGCCGGCGGCGGTCACGCACCAGATCAAGGCACTGGAGGAGCAACTGGGCGTGGAGCTGTTCCGCCGGCTGCCACGCGGCGTGGAGCTGACGCCGGCCGCGGCGGCGGCGCTGCCGCTGTTCCAGCGCGCCTTCGAGCTGCTGACGCGGGGCGTGGGCGAGCTGCGCGACTACGGCCGGACGCCGCACCTGACGGTGAAGACCACGCCGACCTTCGCCTCGCGCTGGATCATGCCGCGCCTGCACCGCTTCCTGGCGGTGTACCAG
>Ga0255097_1000331_pt1 | contig 20769 bp, 19 predicted proteins | sample Colum_Atlam_RepB_2_FD_188436 | JGI IMG/M metagenome (GOLD analysis project Ga0255097, IMG submission 188436) | Freshwater microbial communities from Columbia River, Oregon, United States - Colum_Atlam_RepB_8d | ecosystem: Environmental > Aquatic > Freshwater > River | place: USA: Oregon...
GCCTGCTGTTCATCGCCATCGGCGGACTCCATGGCCTGGCCAGGCTCGGAGCGAAGCTGCTCCGGTACCGCACAGAGCAGCCGCAGGCCGGCAGGGAGCCACGGCGCACGGCCTGATCATTGCGCCAGCCGGGCACTGCTGCGGCGGAATTCGACCGCGGGAAGCTTGAGCATGTTGCGGTACTTGGTGACGGTGCGGCGCGCGATGTTCATGCCGCCGGACCGCAGGGCCCGGGCGATGCTGATGTCGGACAGCGGCGCGGCGGGCGATTCGGTTTCGATCATCGTGCGAATCAGGCTGCGCGCGGCACCGGCACTGCAGGACCCCTGCTCGCAGGTCAATTCGCGTGTCAGGAAGTGGCGCAGTTCGAAACAGCCGCGCGGAGTGGCGATGAACTTGTGCGCCGCAGCGCGGGACACGGTGGATTCGTGCAGGCCCAGACCGGCGGCGATGTCGCGGGCCGTCATCGGCTGCAATCCGACGTCGCCCGCCAGGAAGAAGGCCTGCTGGCGATCGACGATGTGGCTGGCCAGCCGCAGGATGGTCTCGCCGCGGCGACTGGCATTGCGCAGCAGCCAGCGCGCGTCGCGCAGCTGTCCGGACAGCTGCGGATGCTCGCCGCGACGGCAGTTCCGGCGGAACAGGTCGATGCAGCACTGATTCAGCCGCACGGCGGAATGCAGGGCGGGGTTGAGGCGGGCGACGAAGGTCCTGCCCCGCCGCACGGCCATGACGTCGGGGACGATGTACTGCGAGGCCGGCGCAACGTAGCGATGCGCCGGCGCGGGATCGAGCTGGCGGATGAGCTGCAGGGCATGGCGCAGGGCGCCTTCGGCGCATTGCAGCCGGCGCTCGAGCAGGTGGAACTCGCGTTTCTCCAGCAGGGGAAGGTGCTCGCGCAGGATCGAGCGGGCCAGGGCGTGGACGGCGGTGGCACGGGGCTCCGCGTCGAGCTGCAGCAGCAGGCAGTCGACGAGGTCGCGGGCGCCGACGCCTGCGGGCTCGAAGCCGCGCACGAGATCGATCGCCGCCGCGATCTCCTCGTCCCGCAGCGGTGGCTCGGCGGCGCCGGCCGGTACGTCGTCGCGCAGGTAGCCGTCTTCGTCCAGCGAATCGATCACCGCTTCCGCGGCAGCCAGCTCCCGCTCGCTGCACCGGCTCCCGTAGAGCTGGCGCCGTAGCGCGGCACGGAGGTCGCCGGGTTCCGGCAGGCGCTCCATCGCGTCGCCGTCGAAGCTCGTGGCCGCCGCCGGCGTCCTTTCGAAGGCAAAGCTCTCATCCGCCGCCGCGCCGGTTTCGTCCCCGGCCTCGTCGAGTTCGAGGAAGGGATTGCTCGACGCCGACTCCCGCAACAGCTGCTCGAAGTCGAGGGTGGACATCTGGAGCATCTGCATCGCCTGCTGAAGTTGCGGCGAAAGCGACAGATTCTGCCGCAGGCCCATGCTCATCATGGCGCTCATCGGATGTCCTCCTGGCTGGGAGGCTGAAGGAACGCAATACACATGCCGCGTGCCGCCTCGGCAGAACAGCCGGTAAATCAGCAGCGCCAGCCGGCGCGTCGCGGGCAGGCTGCAAGCCGCCCGCGGCAGGAGCGGTGCTTTTGCACGGTCCCCGCCCCGCTCTCTCCCCGGCAGCCGCGGGCATGGGGCTTGCTCCACCTGCAGCACGACCGGCCGGAGGCTCACGGCCGGTCGCTTCATTCCCGAACTTGACTACGAGGACCACGATGGCCAGAAACCAGACATTCCAGGGGCAGCACCGCCCGGGATATCGCAATCCCCCAGGACATGCGCAACAGGGCCGCCCATCCGGCAGCGAAGGCAACTGGGGGGTGCGCGACGAGTACTTCGGCGCCATGGACGACGAAGCCCGCTATCGCCAGCAGGGCAGTCCGTCTCCCTATCGCAACCAGCCGGCGAACTGGGAGGAGGACCGCTACGGCTACCCCGAAGCCACCAGCTACGGCCGGGAGATGAACCGCGCCCGCGGCGGCTACCGGCCGGAGGGCCGTTTCGCCCAGGATCCCTGGGAACAGCGCAGCTTCCGCTTCGGCGACAACCAGGGGGGCGGCGGGATGCCGGAACCCTACCGGGGCGACATGGATTTTGCCCGCTCGGAGGGCCGGCATCTGCAGGACCCGAGCCATTGGGGTACGCGCCCTGAAGGGCACTACCCGCAGTCGGGCCACTGGGCCGGCCAGCGCAGCCAGGGCGGGCTCGATGCAGGCTACGGCCAGTTCTCCGGCGGCTACCAGCCGGACGACTGGCGCCAGGAACCCCAGCAGGCGCAGCGCCGCACGCCCAAGGGCTATACCCGCTCCGACGAGCGCATCCGCGACGATGTCTGCGAGCAGCTGTACCGATCGCGCGACGTGGACGTGGGCAACGTCAGCGTCGAGGTCAAGAGCGGCACGATCACGCTGGAAGGCACCGTGCCCGAGCGCGGCATGAAGCATCGCATCGAGGACATCTGCGAGCGCTGCATCGGCGTGAACGACGTGGAGAACCGCATCCGCGTGGAGCGCAGCGAGACAGCGCAGGGCCTCGGGGCCCCGGCCGGCGACGAGGCCGAGCGCGGCCGCGGCAAGGGTGCCGCCGGCAGCGCGCGCCACTGAGCGCCCCCGCTTACCCCATCAGCAAACAAGGAGCTTCCCCCATGGAAAACCTAAGCACCCCGCAAACCCCCATCATTGGCGGCCATCCGGGCAAGGGCCCAGGCCCGACGGTCATGGCGGCCGACACGCTCGAAGGCGACCGCGTGGTCAATACCGCCGGCGAAACCCTGGGCAAGATCCGCGACATCATGATCGACGTGCCCAGCGGCCGCGTGGCCTACGCGGTGCTGTCCGTAGGCGGCATCGCCGGCATCGGCGACAAGCTGTTCGCCGTGCCCTGGCCGGCCCTGGTGATGGACGCGGACGATCACTGCTTCGTGCTCGACATCGACAAGGAGCGCCTGAAGCGGGCTCCGGGCTTCGACAAGGAGCACTGGCCGGCGATGGCCGATACGCAATGGGCCACCACGATCTACGAGTTCTACAACACCCCGCCCTACTGGCACTGAAGCCCGGGCCATTCCATCTGCAGGAGCAAGAACCATGACCACCGCTGCCCAGCGCAATGCCGCCCGGCGCAACATCCGCAAGGCGATCAGCGCCGCCAAAAGAGACCGCACGGTTGCCGCCCTGCCCCCGAAGACCCGGCATGCGCTGGGCAAGCAGGGAGCGAAGGCGTCGGCGGCCAAGCGGCGGCACGATACGCTGCACTGACACGTCCATCGGCGACCGCTGTCTGGGCCCGTCGAGGGCAGCGGCGCCGATCGCCGGCTCCCAAGCGGCGAACCGACGCGGCGTCCTCGACAGGCCCAGCGCGCCCGCGAACGGTCATTGAAACAAGAAGCCCCGCCATCCGGCGGGGCTCTTTCATGACGGCCTGCGGGGAACGGCCCTCAGGGCGCCACCTTTTTCCGGTCAAGCTTCTCGGCCTTCTGGCTGTGATGCTTGAGCGTAGGCAGCGTCTCGGCCGCAAACTTCTGCACATCCTTGTCCTTGGCCTTCTTGCTGGCCTTCTCGAAAAGCTGCACGGCGTCGTCGTGCCCATCCTCCATCAGGTCGGCATAGGTTTCGTCGAATTCCTTGCCGGGCTTGGCGGCCTTGAGCTTCTCCAGCTTTGCCTGGTGGTCCTTGTCGAGTCCGGTGGGCAGCATCAATCCCTTGGCCAGGGCCAGGGACTTGAGCTTGGCGTTGGCGGCACTGTGGTCGGTGACCATCATCTGGGCAAAGGACTTGATGGCAGGATCGCTGCCGATCTGCACGGCAATCTCGCTGGACTGGACCTCGAACATGCCGGCGACGGCCGCCTTGTCGAAGAATTCCTGATCGGGCGCCTGGGCCAGAGGATCGGCGGCAAATGCACCGAAAGCGCAGAGCGTTGCCGCCAGCAGCATGGATATCCTTTTCATATGCACCTCTCCGTGAGAATGGTCCGCGGCCTGCGGACACGACCCGGGAGCGCGAATCGTGCCAGCGCAGGCTCCCTCCGCAAGCAGGGCGGAGAACCGCGCGACGGACCGCAGCCTGCATGGACCACCGCATCCCTCCTTGCAGGATGCAGGTCGAAGCTCTGCAGGCCACGGACGGTCCGCAGCCTGCTATGCGGGCAATGACTGGGGCGAAGACAGGAAGTCCTTCCAGGGATCGCTGCGGCGCTTCGCGAGGATTCCCGGCACGGTCTGCAGCGTGAATTCCTGCGGACGGATGTGCTTCAGGTCCTTCCATGCGACCGGCATCGCCACGGTCATTCCCGGCCGGCTGCGGGGCGAATAAGGCAGCACGGCGGTGGCGCCCTCGCCGTTTCGCAGGTAGTCGATGAATATCTTTCCGGCACGCCTGGCCTTGGACAGGGTGGCGACGTAGCGGTCGGGATCCTGCTGCGCCAGCGACTGCGCCAGGGCCTGCGCGAAGGCCTTGACCGTGGCCCAGCCGGCGCGGGGCTTCAAGGGCACGCAGACATGCAGCCCCTTGCCCCCCGTGGTCTTGACCCAGGACTTCAGCTTGAGGCGCGCCAGCGCGTCACGCACCTCGAGCGCCGCCTCCACCACCCGGGCGAAGCCGAGCGCAGTGTCCGGGTCCAGGTCGATCACCAGCCAGTCCGGGCGCTCCAGTGCCCGCATGGATGCACCCCAGGCATGGAATTCCACCACGTTGAACTGCACCAGTTCCAGGATACCGGTGACATCGTCGACGTGCAGGACCTGCTGGTCACCCGCACGCGCCTGCCCGACATGAGGGCCGACGCCCTGCATCCGGTGCTTCTGGAAGAAGCACTGCTCGGCATTGCCCTGCGGGCAGCGCACCAGCGCCAGCGGTCGGTTCGCGGCGTAGGGCATGAACCAGCCGGAGACGGCATCGTGATAGCGCGCCAGCTCCAGCTTGGTGATGCCGGATTTCTCGTCCATGACGCGGCCGGGGCTGGAAATGCGCACGCCTCCGACGGTGTCGCCCCCATCATCCGGGGCCTTCTCCGGGCTCATGGCCTTCTCCAGCCGCAGGGGCTTCTCCAGCTTCACCTGGCGGGCCGGCTTGTCTTCGCGCAGCCCCTGGAAGGAGGGATGGCGCAGGGAGCCTTCGGCGGTGATCTCGGTGTACTCCACCTCGCAGACCAGATCGGGCCTGACCCAGACCACGCCGGGAAGGCGCGGATGTTCGTCCAGTGTGGGCTTCTCGGTGACGCGCGAGGCCAGGCGGGCGGCGAGATCGCGCAGCGACTGCTGCGTGAAGCCGGTGCCGACACGGCCGGCGTAGCGCAGCTCGCGGCCCGTCCGGGTGGCGAGCACCAGGGACCGGAAGCCCTCGCGGCTACCGCTGGCCTTGATCATGCCGGCGATCACGAACTCCTGGCGCTTCTGGCATTTGAGCTTGAGCCAGTCGCGGCTGCGGCCGCTGCGATAGGGCGCATCGCCGCGCTTGGCAATCAGGCCCTCGAGCTGCGACGAACAGGCCTGGAGCAAAGCCGTGCGGCCGTCGCTTTCCAGATGGTCGCTGTAGCGCAGCGCCGCGGGCGGACGCTTGCCCAGGGCCAGGCGCAAGCGGTGCTTGCGTTCCAGCAAGGGCTCGCCGCGCACGTCGGCACCATCGTGAAAGAGGATGTCGAAGAGATACAGGAACAGCCGCCCCGCATCCCGGGGCTCGCCCGTGCCGCGTGGCAAGGCATTCTGCAGCTTCTGGAAGCTGGAGAGGCCGCGCTCGTCGATGTAGCAGAGTTCGCCATCGAGGATCGCCTGCTTCAGCTTGAGCTTGCCCAGGGCGTCGCGAATGCGAGGGAGCGTGTCGGTCCAGTCCAGGCCATTGCGCGAGCGCAGCTGCACGCGGCCCTCCTCCACCGAAGCCAGCAGGCGGTAACCGTCGAACTTGACCTCGTAGACCCAGCCGTCATCGCCGGGCGGACGATCGACCAGCGTGGCCAATTGCGGCTCGAGGCCATCGAGCGGGGGCATCGGCGCGGCCTTCGCCGTCTTCCGCGCCGGCCTGGCCCTGGCCGCAACCGGCTGGACGGCCTCGACCTGCCCCACGGTTCGCCCGGTGATGACGCTCTCGGGCCGCAGGCGGGTGATCTCGGCGGCCTTGCCCTTGCGGGCGTGCTTGTCGGCGTGCTTGATCAGCAGCCACTGGCTCCGGGGCCCTTCGGCCACGGCACCGCGCAGGCGCACGAGCGAATAGCGGCCGCGGAGCTTTTCCCCTGCGAGCGAAAAGCCCAGATGGCCCTTTCTCAGGCCCTCACGCGGATCGCCCTCCGGCTCCCAGCTGCCCCGGTCCCAGACGATGACGGGACCGCCGCCGTACTCCCCTTCGGGGATGTTGCCCTCGAAGTTGCGGTAGGTGACGGGATGGTCTTCCGTCTGAACGGCGAGGCGCTTGTCCTTCGGGTCCAGGCTCGGCCCCTTGGGAATGGCCCAGCTCAGCAGTACGCCGCCCAGCTCCAGGCGGAAATCGTAGTGCATGCGCGTGGCATCGTGCTGCTGGATGACGAAGCTGCGCCCCTTGCTCCTGGCCTTGGCGCCGCGGGGTTCCGTGGTGACCCGGAAATCACGCTTGGCGTTGTAGAGGCCCAGCGCGCCGCCCGCGCGCGCGGCGGGACCGGCGGCAGGGCTCATGGCTGCAGGCCGGATGGCGAAAGGCACCGCCGGGTCGGGTGGTCGTCCATGACACTCTCCTTGCGTGGAAGAAGAAGCAAACGCCCCGGCCGCTGAACGGGCTCTGAACCGGCCGGCGACGCCGGCCCGGGGAAATCCGCCGGGACATGGACCGGGCCGATCCCCGCGCCGTTCAAGCCGGGCTAGGCTGCATCCGCAGCCGCTCTTGCCCCCGCAGGCATTTCCGTGGAAAGCCATCTGCGTCGAGGCCGCATTCACCGCACCATCGTCATGACCGGATACCGACACTTCCATGAGCCCCCCGAATTCACGCCGCATCCTGATCACCGGCAGCGCCAGCGGCATCGGCCTGCAGGCCGCCCTGCAACTCGCCGCGTCCGGCCACCGGCTGGTTCTCGCCGACCGCAACGTCGCCGCCGGCGAAGCCGCCGCGGCGCAAATCCGCCAGTCGGGAGGCCAGGCCGAATTCCGTGCGCTGGATCTCGGCGATCTCTCGCGCATCCGCGCCTTCGCCGACGAGGAGCTGGCGCGCGAACAGCCGCTGGACGCGCTGATCAACAACGCCGGCCTGCTGCCGCCCATGCACCGGACGACCACGGCCGACGGCTTCGAACTGGCCTTCGGCGTGGCCTACCTGGGGCATTACGCGCTGACCGCGCGGCTGATGCCGGCGCTGCGGCGCAGCGCGGCACCGCGCGTCGTCAGCGTGTCCAGCAACTCCCATCCCGGCGGCCGCCTCGACTTTTCCAACCTGCAGCTCGAACGGAACTACCAGTCCTCGCAGGCCTACACCAACTCCAAGCTCGCCTGCCTGATGTTCGCCATGGAGCTGCAGCGCCGCTCAGATGCCGCGGGCCTGGGGCTGCTCAGCGTGGCCGCGCATCCGGGCATCTCCAGCACGCCGATCGCGGCGGGCTGGAAGAGCGAGAACCGGCGCCGGCTGATGGACCGGTTCGAGGTCTTCGGCTACGACACGCTGATGCGCCTCGTCGGACAGGGCGCGGAAGACGGGGCGCGCCCCCTGGTACTGGCCGCAACCGGCGCGAACGTCGTCCCCGGCGGCTACTACGGCCCCACCGGCTTCATGCAGGCCCGCGGCGAGCCGGGACCGGTCAGGCCGGCCAGGAAGGCGCGGGATGCCGTCCTCGCCGCCCGCCTCTGGCAGGAATCGCAGGCCCTGGCCGGCGTGGCCTGGCCGGCGCTGGGCTGAGGGCAACCCGGACATGGATCGCCACGAGTTGCGGCAGAACTGGCGGGCGTTGCTCGCCGCCACGCTGGGCATGAGCGCCGGCATCGGCCTGATCGGCTACATCAACAGCGTGGTGGCGCCCTACCTGCTGGCGGAATTCGGCTGGTCGCGCAGCCAGTTCGCCCTGGCCAGCACCGTGACCCTGCTGACGATCCTTTGCATTCCCCTGGCGGGCCGCTGCACCGACCTGTTCGGCGTGCGCCGCGTCGCGGCCGTGGGCATCGTGGTCTTCCCCGCCAGTTTCCTGGTGCTGTCGGCCATGCAGGGCGACATCCGCCTGTACTTCGCCATGCTCGCCGTGCAGGCCCTGCTCTGCACCACCACCTCGGCCACGGTCTACAGCCGCCTCATCGCCGAGAACTTCCGGGTTCACCGCGGGCTGGCGCTGGGACTGATCGCGGCGGGGCCGGCGGTGGTCGGCGCCATCGGCAGCCCGCTGCTGACCGCCCTGATCGACGCCATGGGGTGGCGCAGCGGCTACCTGGCGATCTCCGCGTTCTGCGCCCTGCTGGGCCTGGCCGCGCTGCTGCTGATTCCGCCCCGCCGCCCGGCCTTCGCCGCACAGGGACGCGAGCCGCGCCGGGCCGGCAAGGACTACGGCGCCATCGTCCGTTCGCGTCCCTTCTGGATCATCGCGTCCAGCTCGCTGCTCTGCAGCCTGCCGCATGCATTGTCCGCCTCGCAGCTCAAGCTGATGCTGTCGGACCGGGCGCTCAGCTCGACCCAGGCCGGCTTCATGGTGTCGGTGTTCGCTGCCGGCGTGATCGTGGCGCGCATCGTTTCGGGCCTGGCGCTCGACCGCTGGCCGGCCTGGCGGGTGGCGGCGGTCGGCATGGGCCTGCCGCTGTTCGGCCTGCTGATCCTGGCCTCGAGCACGGCGGACCTCGCGCTGATCGGCTTCGCCGTACTGCTGCTGGGCATGTCCTTCGGAGTGGAGGGCGACATCCTCACCTACCTCGCCGCGCGCTACTTCCCGCTGGAGATCTACAGCACGGTGCTCGGCCTGCTGCTGGGCAGCGTCGGCGCGGCGATGGCCTTCGGCGCAGCGCTGCTGAGCATCACGCTCGCCCAGACCGAGACCTACCGCCTGTTCATGCTGATCTCGGCCGCCGGCGTCGCCATCGGCTCGCTCAACTTCCTGCGGCTGCGCACATTGGCCTGAGCGGCCCGCGAGGTTTCAGGGCTGCTCGCGCAGCCCCGCGCCCACATGCTTCTCGATGGCCCTGGCCCGCTGCGCCACGCCGAACTTGGCGTAGACGTTCTTCAGGTGGAACTTGACCGTGTTGTGCGACAGGCCCAGCTGCGCCGCCACGCCGCGGTCGGTCAAGCCTCTGGCCACGCAATCCATCACCTGCTTCTCGCGGGAGGTCAGCCGTTCCGCCGGCATCGAGGCCGGCCACGCCGGCCGCGCCCCCGCCGCTTCATGTCCTCTCATTGGAATCACTCCAACCGTTTTGCTTGTCCGGGAGGCCATCCGGGCGGACCGCCTCCCGATCATTATAATCAACAACGTTGTTGCTTTATATAAGAGCGGAAAAGCGGGATAGTGGCGCCTGTCCCTATCCGCCCCTGCCGCCAGACCCGAACCCGTGTCGTATAGCCGCCTGCCGCCGCTGAATGCCCTCCGCACCTTCGAGGCGGTGGCGCGTCACCGCAGCTTCCGCAAGGCGGCGGCCGAGCTGTTCGTGACCCCGGCCGCGGTGACCCACCAGGTCCGCCTGCTGGAGGAGCAGCTGGGGGTGGAGCTGTTCCGCCGCCTGCCCCGGCGCGTGGAACTGACGCCCGCCGCGCAATCCGCCCTGCCGGTGCTGCAGAAGGCCTTCGAGCTGATGGCACGCAGCGTCAACGAGCTGCGCCAGTTCGGCCATACGCCGCGGCTGACCGTGCGGGCCAGCCCCACCTTCACCTCGCGCTGGATGATGCCGCGGCTGCGCCACTTCCTGGCGCTGTACCAGGATATCGACGTGCGCGTGCTGGGCGGCAACCTGTTCGCGCCGCAGGACCCGCCCCCCGGCGCGAGCGAAGGCGGCAAGGCGCCGCAGGATCCCGATATCGACATCCGCTTCACGCAGGGGCCGCCGCCCGGCAACCACGTCGACCTGCTGTTCCCCGTGGACGTGGTGCCGATGTGCCATCCGCGCCTGCTGGTGGAACCGCCGCATCCGCTGAAGGCCCCGGCGGACCTGCGCTACCACCCCCTGCTGCACGGCGACAGCGGCATCGAGGATCGCTCGCGCTCGATCTGGGCGCGCTGGCTGAGGCAGGCCGGCGTGACCGAGGTGGACCCGCGGCGCGGCCTGCAGTTCGACCATTCCACGCTGGCCCTGGACGCGGCCGCCGATGGACTGGGCGTCACGCTGGCGACCCCGGCCTTCGCGCGGGAGAAGATGGCACGGGGCGAGATCGCCGTGGCCTTCCCCATTTCCATCACGCTGGACCGCGCCTACTACGCCATCGTCAATCCCAGTTCGGCGGAGCGCGCCGAGGTCATCGCCTTCCGCCAGTGGCTGCTGCAGGAAGCGGCGGCGGACATCCGGGGTCCCCGGGCGGCGGGCAAAACAAAAGGGCCGCGAAGATCGCGGCCCTCGGTCTGAAGCCAGGCACTGGGGCGGAAGACCCGCCCCTTGTTTTTTCCTCAGGCGGCCTTCGGCAGGACCATCGGCTCGGACGGGCAGGCCGCTTCCGGCGCGGCCTCGCGGGGGGCGGCCGGCTTGGCAGCCTTGCGGACGGGGCCCAGGGCCAGGCGACGCTGGTCAACGGCGGTATCCACGAATTCCAGCACGGCCATCGCCGCCAGGATCAGCACCACGGTCATCGCTACGATCGTTCCGAACATTGCTGCACCACTTGTTCTTTGGGGGTATGAACAAGGTAGTGCAGATGTTGCAGCGCAACAATTGACGAATTCTTAGCGATGCAACAAATAAAACTAAACCACGAAATACGACAGCCCAACCGATTGTTTGATTTGGAACTCCGGAGGCCCCAGCAAAAATCCAATTCTGACAATAGTTTGAGACCGGCCAAGCGCCTCCCGCCCTAGGAGGCTGGACTCCCGGCACGCTGTCGGCCCCGTCAATCGCCCTGGCCGGAACGCAGGATCGGGCGGATCGGTCGCAGCCGCAGCCGGTCCGGGCATTCGCTCCGCTGCGGGGCCGGGCAGGCCTGGAAGCCGAAGCCCCCGTCCACGCAGACGTCGATGGATTCCAGCCAGTCTCCGCGGCACTGCAGGGCCACGGCGTCGGCCCGCAGGCCCGGATTGTCCCTGAGCAGGGCCTGGCGGAACTCGTCCTGCGGGAGCTGCAGGCCCTCGCGGGGCGTCTGCCGGAACAGTTCCGGCATCGACAGCCGGCGCTGGGCGCGCTCCAGCTGCAGCACATACTCCGCCGCGCCGAGGCCGGAGCAGGCACCCTGGGTCCGCCAGGCTTTCTTGAGGCGAACTTCGTTGTGCATCACGTCCAGCGCGCGCGGCAGCAGCTCCCGCGGCAGGCTTTCGTCCTGGCATGCCGGCGCCTGCCCCTCGAAGCGCGGCGCCAGTCCGGACAGCACGAAGTAGTGCTCCTGCAGGCACTGCAGTTCCCTGGAGCCCAGGTTGCGCTTGCAGAATTCGGGGGACCAGGAAAAGGAGATCGTCCAGCCGGCGGCGGCGGGTGCAGGCGCCGGCGCCTGCGCAGGGGCCAGGCCCGCCGTCACCAAAGCCATCACCGCCAAGCCGATCCGCATATTCACTCGCTCGCTCCTGCTGGAAGCCCCAAGAATATCGCTACCGGCCTCCGACCCGCGTTCCGCGCTTCAGTTTCCGGATGCCGCCAGCTCGGCGGCATGCCGCGCCGCGACATAGCCCCAGACGAAGGACGGCCCGACACTGCCGCCGGCGCCGGGATAGAAGCGCCCCATCACCGAGGCCGTCGACACGCCGGTGGCGTAGAGGCCCGGAATGACCGAGCCGTCCTCGCGCAGCACTCTTGCGTCCGTGTCGGTGACGACACCGCCGTAGGTGCCGACGTCGCCGGGGTACACCGGCACGGCGTAGTACGGCGGGCGGTCGATGCGGCCGAGCGCGGGCGACGGCTGCTGCAGCTCGTCGCCCAGCCAGCGGTCGTAGGCACGCTCGCCGCGCTGGAAATCCTCGTCGCGGTTGCGATCCACGAAGCCGTTGAAGCGGTCCACCGTCGCCCGCAGCGACGCCGGCGGCATCTGCAGCAGGCCGGCCAGCGCCTCGACCGTGTCCGCCTTCTTCAGGTAGCCCTGCTCGTACCAGGACGCCGGCTTGCGGCTGCCCGGCATGGTGCCGGCCAGCATGGACTTGGCCAGGTACTGGCTGTCGAACACCGCCCAGCTCGGCACCGCGGGCACGGTCCGGTTCCGTTCCAGCATGGCCTTGGCATAGGCCATGTAGGAGCCGCCCTCGTTCAGGTAGCGCGATCCGCCCTGGTCCACCAGGATGCAATGCGGCGCCGCGGTCATCGACTGCGCCGTGGGTTTGATCTCGCTGTCCTCGGCCCCGGGCGGGATCGTGATCTGGTTGCCGACGCGCTCGTCCATCTGCGCCACTGCGGCACCGTGGCGCATCATCTCCGCGATCATCTCGCCGGTATCGCAGGGCGCGGCCAGGCTCCATTTGGCCGAGGTACCGGGCAGCCAGCGGTCGCGCATCGCCTGGTTGCGGGCAAAGCCGCCGGCATTCACCAGCACGCCCAGGCGCGCGCCCACGCGCCAGGGCTTTCCATCCTTGACCGTGCGCACGCCGGTGACGGCGCCCTGCTCCACGATCAGCTCGCTCACCGGCGACTCCGTGCGGATGCCGGTGCCGGCCCGCAAGGCCGCCTGCAGCATGCGGCCCTGCAGCGCCGCACCGCCCGCGACCCAGCGCTTGCCGGTGAGCCGCGCCAGGATCGCGCGGAATACCAGCTTCAGCAGCAGCCCCTTCACGCGCCAGGAGCGCTTCATCGCCGGCAGCTCCAGCATCTCCTCCAGCGAGGCCGGCAGCGGGATCTGCACGAAGCTGGGCCGCAGCTTCGCCGCCCAGGGTCCCAGTTCGTTGACGTCGAAGAGCTCCGCCACGACGGTGCGCCCGGGCACCGAGCCGCCGGGCAACTCGTCGTAGTAGTCCGGCCACTCACGGACGCGATCCAGGCGCACGCCCTGCCCCAGCAGGAAATCGATCATGCGCGGCGCCTCGCGCAGGTAGCGGGCGCGCCGCTGCGGCGTCGATCCGGGCGCGTCGCGCTGGCCTCCCATCAGGGATTCGAGGTACAGCGCCGCCTTCTCGAAGCTGTCCTCGACGCCGTCGCGCTGCATGAAGGGATTGTCGGGCAGCCACATCACGCCGCCTGAGCGCGCGGTGGTGCCGCCGACCAGATCGGTCTTCTCCAGGATCAGCACGCTCTTGCCGGCGGTGCGCAGGACCAGTGCCGCGCACATCGAGCCGCCGCCGCTGCCGACGACGACGAAGTCGGTTACCTCGTCGAAGGCCGAGGCCATTGCCTCAGGGCCCAAGGTCGCTGACGATCTGCGGCAGATCCACGGTGGTGCGGATGCCGGGCGCGGCCGCGCAGACGTAGGGCACGGCGTTGACCGCGCGGTGTGCGGTCAGGCCCGGCGACACCCGGGGCCATTGCTCGGGCGTCACCGGGAAGCGGATCGCGAGGTCCAGCGGCACGTCGCCGTCCACCTCGACATGCCAGCCGTCGCCGCGCAGGTCCCAGTCCGCGTCGATGTCGGTCCCGCAGTACCAGGTCGCCTTGAAGCGCATCAGCGGCTTGCCGCGGTACAGCCCCGTGACCGTCGCACGCTGCGCCGCCACGGTGCCGGCCTTCAATTCGCCGGCCGCGATCCGGGTGTCGCGACGGGCCAGCGCCACGTCGCCGCTGGCCTCCACGCTGTCGAAGCCCAGCCCCAGCGCCTCGGCCACCAGTTGCAGCGAGGGCGCGAAGGCCTGGCGCAGGTGATGCGCGCGGCCGGCATCGCGGCGCGGGTCCGGCGCCTGGCCGAAGCCCATGACCTGGAACAGCAGTTCGGGGGAGTTGCGCGGCGCGAGGTTGGCGAACTCGCTGATGCGCAGCATGTCCAGCCGCCGCTGCAGCGAGCCCAGCACCAGCGGCAGGGCCTCGGTGATGAAGCCGGGGCTGCTGCCGGTGGCGTGGATCGAACTGGCACCTCTGACGCAGGCATCCTCAACCCGCGCCCTCAGCACCGGGTCCAGGCTCGCAGGATGGTTGAACTCGGTACGCGTGGTGACGATGTTGATGCCGGCCGACAGCAGGCGGCAGATGTCGTCGAAGTTCGCGCCCTGCTGCATGTACAGCACGCAGTCCGGCTTCAGCGCCAGGATGTCCTCGATGCTGCGCGTGGCCTGCACCCCGACCGGCGCCAGGCCGCAGAGCTCGCCGGCATCGCGGCCGGCCTTGGCCTCGGAGTGGACGTGCAGGCCCACCAGCTGCAGGCGCGGATGCTCGATGACGCAGCGCAGGGACCGTGTGCCGACGTTGCCGGTGGCCCATTGCACCACGCGATAGGGTCGCGTCCTCATGTCCGCACTCCGCTCAGCCGGCCAGGCGCTGCGCCGCCAGCGCGCGCAGGTCCGCGGTCTTGATCTTGTTGGACGAGGTCAACGCCAGGTCCGATTCCTGCAGCAGCAGCACGCGCCGCGGCAGCTTGTAGCTCGACAGCTGCTGCGCGGCGAAGGCTCGCACGGAAGCCTCGTCGAGCTTCGCACCCTCCTCCGGCACCACGCAGGCCACCACGATCTCCCCCAGGGTGTCGTGCGGCACGCCGACGGTCGCGGCGATCTTCACGCCCGGGCACTGCTGCAGCACGGCATTGATCTCCAGCGGCGAGACATTGGCGCCGCCGGTCTTGATGATGTCGTTGATGCGGCCCTGCCAGTGCAGGCGTCCCTGTTCGTCGATGAAGCCGCCGTCGCCGGTGCGCAGGAAGCCTTCCTCGTCGAAGGTATCCTCGGAGGCCACGCCGATGTAGCCCAGCATCAGCGTCGGCCCCTTCACGGCGATCTCGCCGGCCTGCCCCTGCGGCAGCACCTCGCCGCTCAGCGGATCGACGATGCGCACGGTGTTGCCGGGCAGCGCGTAGCCGTGGTTGCCGTCGGCGATCCGGGACGGCGTCCCGCTGGGATGCACCGTGACCAGCGTGAAGGTCTCGGTGTTGCCGTAGGAGGACATCGGCTCCTGCCAGTCGCAGTTCACCGTCGGATGCGAGCGCAGCGGCGAGGTCTCGCCGACATAGCGCAGGCTGCCCAGGTCCGCGTCCTGGTAGGCCGGGTCCTCCACCAGCTTGGCCCACTGGTGCGGCCAGGCGATCGGCAGGGTCACGCGCTCGGCCTGCATCAGGCGCAGCGCCTCGCCGGGATGGAAGGCGCTCTGCAGCACCATGCAGCCGCCGGCCGAGAAGGTGGTGCCCAGCGCCATGGCGAAGTTGCCGGACCAGAACAGGCCGTTGGCGGCCCAGCTGCGCACGTCCGGATCGACGTTGTAGATGCGGCTCCAGCGCCAGGACTGGATCGCCGCGGCGCGGTGCGTGTGCATGATCGCCTTGGGCTTGGCGGTGGAGCCCGAGGAGAAGAAGATCAGCCCGCGGTCGGTCGGCATGATCTCGGCGCCGATGGCCTCGACCAGTTCCGGGGCGGCCAGCGGCCCCTTCAGGAAATCGTTCCAGCCTTCGAAGGCTCCCTTCGGGGTGTCGCCGATGCAGACCGCGCGCCGCAGCAAGGGCAGGCGCGGCGACTGCATCTCGCCCCTGGCCGTTGCCAGGTCCGGGCAGAGCTCGACCAGTTCGGCGGCGAAGTCGCGGTTCAGGATCGAGCGTTCGAAGATCAGCGTGGAAACGCCGGCCACGCGCAGGGCGTAGTCCAGCTCCGGCCCCTTGGCGAAGGTGCTCAGCGCCACGCAGGTGCCGCCGGACAGGGCAATGCCGAACATCGACGTGACCCACTCCGGCCGGTTGGTGACCAGCAGGCCGACGCGCGTCTCGCGGGTCACGCCGCGCGCCACCAGCGCCCGCGCCACCGTGAAGGCCTCGTCCCAGACCTGGGCATAGGTCTTGCGGACCACCCCGCCGTCCGGCAGGTGGTAGACCAGCGCCTCCTTCGGGCCGTTGGCGGCGCAGACCTCGCGCAGGAAGCCGCCCAGGGTCAGGGCGCCGAGGGCTTCCTCGGCCAGCGGCTTGCCGCGGATGATGGAATCATTGCTCATGCTTTCTTCTCCGCGAACATCCTGGCGCGCAGCTCCGGATTCATCGGTGCGGTCCCCGCTTCGTACTGGACACCCAGGCTCTTGAAGAGCATGGCGTTGATCTCGTAGCAGCCGACGGCGTAGACGATGTCGATCATCTGCTCCTGGCTGAAGTGCCGCGACAGGCGCGCCCAGGTGGCGTCGCCGATGCAGGCGTCGGCATGCAGCTCGTCCACCGCGCGCACCAGGTCGGCGTCCACCGGATCCCAGCCCGCGGCCTCCGGGCCGGACGGGATGCGCTCCACCTCCGCCTCGGTCAGGCCCGCGCGCAGGCCCAGGATCACGTGCTGCGTGAACTCGTACTCGGCCCGGCGCAGCCAGCTGATGCGCAGGATCAGCAGTTCGCGGATGCGCCTGGACAGGGTGCTGGCCGTGGCGACGTAGTTGTTGAAGCCCAGGAAGGCCTGGGTCGCCGCCGCGTGGCGCAGCATCGCCCCGACGCCGTTCATGCCGCGCTGATCACTGCCGCGCTTCCAGGCGGCGATCAGGAAATCGCGTACCGCGGGGAAGGCATCGACCGCCTGCTTCGCCGCCTCGTCCCAGTCGGGAGGCAGCAGCGGCGCAACTCTCTCGGGAATCGGTTTCATGCTAGCGGGCGGTCCAGGCCGAGGTCAGGGCGAAGTCGGAAAGATACTTCGTCGAACTCCAGCCGCCGTCGACGACGATGGTCTGGCCGTTGATGAAACTGCCGCCGGGCGAGCAGAGGAAGGCGATGGTGCTGGCGACGTCCTCGACACGGCCCAGCCGGGTATGCGGCGTCATTTCCACGTTCATGCGGCGGAAGCGCTCGTCCTGCAGGCGGCCCTCAGTCATCGGCGTGACCGTGACGCCGGGGGCCACCGCGTTGCAGCGGATGCCGGAGGCGCCGTACTGGCAGGCGATGTGCTGGGTCAGGCCGGTCAGGCCGGCCTTGGCCGCGGAATAGGCGCCGCCGCGCAGGCCGCCGACATGGGCGAAGGTGGAGGTGACGTTGATGATCGCCGCATCCTGCTTCATGTGCGCGATGGCCTCGCGCGCCATGCGGAAGGGCGAGCGCAGCATCAGCCCGAGGAAATGATCCAGGGTCTGGTCGTCGGTCTCGTGCAGCGGCTTGGGGCTGCCGACGCCGGCGTTGTTGATCAGGAAGTCGATGCGGCCCCAGCGCGACAGCGCCAGGTCCACCACCTGCTTCGGCGCGGCGTCGAGCGTGAGGTCCACGGCCAGCGTGGCGGCGCGCGCCGGCTCGCCGATGGCCTGGGCCAGCTCGCCGAGCCGTTTCTCGTCGCGGCCGACTCCCAGCACCGCCATGCTCATCCCCGCCAGCTTGACCGCGGTGCCGAAGCCGATGCCGCTGCTCGCACCCGTAACGATGGCTACCTGCATAGGAACACTCTTCACCCACGATGGAATGGGATCGAATCTAGTCAGTCGGCCGGCGCTCGTATTGACTTCCTGCGACAGCCTGTCGCCCGGCATCAAGACCCTGCGACCCTGGACAACCTAGGGTAGAGACTCCGCCCAGGAGCCTTTCCTCAATGTCGAGTCAGCCGAACCGCAAGCTGGTGTCCGGACGCTGGATCCGCTGGGATGAAGCGCGCGCCGCGCGCGCCTACGCGGACGGACGCTGGGTGCGGCAGACGCTGGCCGACGCCCTGCAGCAGGCCGCGCGGCAGACGCCGGGACGCGTGCTGCTGGTCGACGGCGAACAGCGCATCGATTGCCGCAGCCTGCACAGGCAGGCCAGCGCGCTGGCCCAGGCACTGCTCGCCAGGACAAGTCCCGGCAGCGTCGTCTCCTTCATGCTGCCGAACTGGCACGAGGCCGCCGTCATCTACCTGGGCGCGACCCTGGCCGGCATGGCGGTCAACCCGATCCTGCCCTCGCTGCGCGACCGGGAGCTGCAGTTCATCCTCCAGGATGTCGACAGCCGCCTGGTCTTCATCCCGGCCAGCTTCCGCCAGCAGGACCATGTCGCGATGCTCGGCCGCGTGGTCGCCCAGATCGACGATCCACCCGAGGTGGTGGTGCTGCGCGGCGATGCCGGGGCGCATACGCCCTATGAGGCCCTGCTGCGGCATCCGGGCCGGGCGCCGCTGCCGGCGGTCGATCCGGACGCCGTGCGCATGATCCTCTACACCTCCGGCACCACCGGCCGGCCCAAGGGCGTGCTGCATACGCACAACACGCTGCATGCCCTGGCCTGCCAGCTCGGCGAGCATTGGCACATCGCACCGGGCGACCGTTTCCTGGTGCCCTCGCCCATCGGCCACATCGGCGGCTCGATCTACGTCTTCGAGGCGCCGCTGCTGCTGGGCAGCACCGCGGTGCTGATGGAACGCTGGGACGCCGACGAGGCCGTGCAGCGGATGCAGGCCGAGGGCTGCACCCACATGGCCGGGGCCACGCCCTTCCTGGAGCAGTTGCTGGCCGCGGCGAAGCGCGCCGGGACGCGGCTGCCCCGCCTCAAGGTCTTCATCTGCGGCGGCGCCTCGGTGCCGCCCTCGCTGATCCGGCAGGCCACCGAATATTTCGACCAGGCCATCGTCACGCGCGTCTACGGTTCCACCGAGGTGCCGGTAACCACGGTGGGCGCGACGCGGCGGGGCGAGGCCGGCTTCGCCGCCGACACCGACGGCCGCAGCGGCTACGCCGAACTCAAGCTGGTCAACCACGGCTCGGCCCCCGTCGGCGAAGGCGAGGTGCATGCGCGCGGCCCGCAGATGCTGGTGGGCTACCTGCACCCCGAGGACGAGGACGGCGCCTTCGACGCCGAAGGCTATTTCCGCACCGGCGATCTCGCGCGCCTGGCGGACGACGCATGGCTGGTGGTCACCGGCCGCGCCAAGGACATCATCATCCGCAACGGCGAGAACATCTCGCCCAAGGAAGTCGAGGATCTCCTCGTCGGCCACCCGCAGATCGCCGAGATCGCCATCGTCGGCCTGCCCGACGCCCGCACCGGCGAGCGCGCCTGCGCGGTGATCGTGCCCCGGGCCCTGCCCGGCCCGGATGTCGCCGGCCTGCGCGACTACCTCAAGGCCCTGGGCGTCGCCTCCTTCAAGGCGCCCGAACAGGTCGTGATCCGCGAGTCCCTGCCCAAGAACGATGCCGGCAAGGTCCTGAAGCACCAGATACGCGCCAGCCTCAAAGACTGAAGGAGCAGGCTTTTTTGCCCCGGCGGGCAATGAATCCTTGCGCCTTTACAGGCGCCCGGTCCTGCGACAAAATCAACACCAGTGTTGAATAATAACGTGCAGGCCACGAGGAGAACGCGCATGGGTTCGGCCGATTTGCCGACGAGCTTCCGCCCGCTCGAGCACGGGCCCCGGCAGGCCCGCGACCTGGGCGCCCTGGGTGAAGCGATTGTCATGGCGCCCCACCTGCACGCCGCCCTGCGCAGCCTCGCCGCCCATGCCCAGGCCTGGATGGGCGAACTGCATCTGTGCCTCGAAACCCTGCCGGACGACGGCCGCCGCTTCCTGCTGCTGGAACCGGCAGCCGGCAGCCTCGCCGGGAAAGCCCCCGCGACCGAACAGGCGCTGGCGACGATCAGCCGCACGGTCGCCGCGATCAGCGGCGGCCAGTTGCGGCCCTCCGAGGCCTGGTTCAGTCACGAGGCGCTGGCGCCGCTGTCGTCCTACCGGGCGCAGTTCGGCGCGGCGCTGCGCTTCGGCCAGGGCATGGACGGCCTGGTCTTCGACCCGCGCGACCTCGACCAGCCCCTGCCGGGGCGCGACGCGCAAGGCTACGACGCGGCCATGCGCCGGATCGGCCAGCAGTTCCCCGCCCTGCCGCCGCGCATGGGCACGCGCGTCCGCATCATCGTCACCCACCTGCTCGCCGCCGGCGGCTGCACGCACGACCGCGTCTCGGCCGCGCTCGGCCTGCATCCCCGCACGCTGCAGCGCCGCCTGCGCGAGGAGGGGGAAAGCTTCGAGGCGATCAAGGACCGGGTGCGGCGCGACGTGGCGCTGCGCCATCTCGGCCAGTCCGACGTCTCGCTGGTCCGCATGACCGAGATCCTGGGCTACTCGGAGACCTCGGTGCTGACGCGCAGCTGCCAGCGCTGGTTCTCCGCCTCGCCGCGCCAGCTGCGCCAGCACCAGCGGCGCCGCCTGGCCCAGGCCTCGCCCTGCGCGACCTGAACCCCACATTCCCGGAGCCTCCATGCCGCCGCAAGCCGGACGCTATACCGCCGCCCCCGCCCGTACCGCCGAGGGCTGGGCGCTGGAACGCCTGACGCCGCCCAGCCGCCTGTTCGGCGCCAACGGCCTGCGCACGGGCCCGGACGGGCGCCTCTATGTCGCCCAGGTCAGCGGCAGCCAGGTCAGCGCCATCGACGTGGACAGCGGCGCCATCGAGGTCATCAGCGCCAAGGGCGGCGACATCGTGGCGCCGGACGACCTGGTGTTCGACGACGAGGGCAATCTCTACGCCACCGAGATCACCGAGGGACGCGTCAGCGTGCGCGCCCCCAATGGCGCCACGCGCGTGCTGTACGGCGACCTTCCGGTGGCCAATCCCATCACCTTCCACCAGGGCCGGCTGATCGCGGGCGAGTGCCGCCCCGGCGGCCGCATCATGGAGCTGGATCGCGACGGCGGTGCGCCGCGCCTCATCGCCAGCGACGTGCCGATGCCC
>Ga0255097_1000334_pt1 | contig 20622 bp, 18 predicted proteins | sample Colum_Atlam_RepB_2_FD_188436 | JGI IMG/M metagenome (GOLD analysis project Ga0255097, IMG submission 188436) | Freshwater microbial communities from Columbia River, Oregon, United States - Colum_Atlam_RepB_8d | ecosystem: Environmental > Aquatic > Freshwater > River | place: USA: Oregon...
CTCCCGGGCCGGCGGCGCGCCGCCGGCCCGGGAGGGCTCAGGGTTTCCAGCATCTCGGCGGGGTTGGCAGGCTCGGGGGTGGCAGGTTCGGTCATGGCGGACGCCACGATAGCATCGGGCGCCCGCATTCGGACGAGGCCGCCCCGCCCGGGAGGACGGCAGACTGGGCTCCATGAGCTCTCCCGACCCCGCCCTCGCACAGCCCTTCCGCCTGCACCGTGCCACCGTGCCGGCGGAGTGGATCGACGTCAACGACCACATGAACGTGGAGCGCTACTACCACGTGCTCTACCGGGCCCAGGTGGAGGTGACCGAGCACCTGGAGCTGGGGCGGACCTACGTCGCCTCGCGCGGCCTGTCCAAGATGGTGGTGGAGAGCAACTTCCGCTTCGAGCGCGAACTGCGCCTGGGCGAGCATGTCGAGGTGCGCTCGCGCCTGCTGGGCGTGGACCGCAAGCGCATCCACTTCTTCCACGAGCTGTGGAACCTGGACCGCGACATGCGCGCCGCCGTGGGCGAGCAGATCGATGTGCACGTGGACCTGTCGACGCGCCGTTCGGCGCCGCTGCCGGAGGACATCCTGGCGAAGCTGCAGGGCATCGTCGCCGCGCAGGCGACGCTGCCGGCGGTGGCGGCAAAGCTCGGCCTGGCTCGTTAGGTCGGCGCCGGGTCGCCGTCCCTGGCGCGACATCTGTTCGCCCATCGAACCCGGCCCGCACATCCATGTGCGGGCGTTCGCCGGCATGGATGCCATTCAGGCAATCCATGCCGGCCCCGCCTCACCATCAGCGGAACCGGGCGCCGCCGTCGACGCCGATCACCTGGCCGTTGATCCAGGCGCCGTCGTCCGACATCAGCATGGCCACCATCGCGGCGATGTCCTCGCTGGTACCCAGGCGCGGGCTGCGCGTGATGGCCAGCGTGGCCTGGCGCAGGTCCTCGGGGAAATGGTCGCGCAGCTGCTCGGTCAGCACCAGGCCGGGCGCGATGGCATTGGCACGCAGGCCCTGCTTGCCCCAGCGCGAGGCGACATGGCGCATCAGCGCCTGCAGGCCGGCCTTGCTGACCTGGTAGGACATGCGCGTGGGTTCGCCCATGTCGGCGGCGCCGGAGCTGGTGTACACGATGCTGCCGCCGCGCTTGAGCAGTTCCGGCAGCGCATGGCGCGTGCACAACAGGTGGCCGCGCAGGTTCACCGCCAGCGTGCGGTCGAAGATGTCCAGGGACACCTCCAGCGCATCGCCGTCGGACAGGATCGCACGCATGTCGGCGGCATTGACGTGGATGCCGTCGAGCCCGCCATAGGCCGTCACCGCGGCACGCACCATCGACGCCACGCTGGCGTCGTCGGCGATGTCGCATTGGACCGCCGTGGCCAGGCCGCCGTCGGCGACGATGCCGGCCGCCACCGAGCGCGCTGCGCCGGCATTGATATCCGCCACCAGCACCGCGGCGCCTTCCGAGGCCAGGCGCCGCGCGGTAACCGCCCCGATGCCGGAGCCGGCGCCCACCACCGCGATGACCTTGCTGTCGAGTCTGCGCATCGCCCTTCTCCCCTGTCGTGGGGCCACTGTCTCAAAGCCCGGCGGCAGGCAACTCGTCCGAACGCAGGGGACCCTGCTCCCAGCGGCAGAAGCTGTGGCAGAGATGCGTATCCACGATCCAGTCCGGGCTCTCCGGATCGAACCAGCGATCGACCTGGGCCCAGTGGTAGGGATGCAGCATGTAGTCGCCAAGCAGGCCGGACAGTTCGTCGTAGCGCTGCTCCCAGACATGCGTCCAGGGACGCGCGCCTTCAGCCTGCTCCACCCGCCCCAGCCGCCAGCCGCGGATGGCGCGGATGTAGCGCGGCATGGCGAGGATTTCCCGCTCGAAACACTCCTGCCGTTCCGGCGGGGTGCCCGGCCGCAGGCTCAGCAGCAGCGCGCGGTAGATGCCGCCGCTGCTCCAGTCGCCGCCGGCCACGCCGTCCTGGTACAGGGCGCCATCCACGGCCACGCTCGCGCCCAGCAGGGCCGACGCGCTCAGCTCCGCCGCCGCCCCCTCGCTGCGCCGCAGCCACTCGCCGCCGTTGTAGACGCCGGGCAAGGTTGGCTGCAGCAGGCCGCCGCCCAGGGCCGCGGGTTCGGCGGATCGGCCGCCTTCGGGAACCGCCGCGGTCCGGCGGATCAGCTCGATGCGCCTCAGCATGCCGGCAACTCCTCGATGGCGGCCGACAGGCGGCGCTCGCGGGTCTCGATCAGGTCCTGCGCCTCGCGCCACCAGTCCTGCACGGCGGCGTCGAGCCGCGCCTGCTGGGTCATGCTCCAGAAGCCCGCGACGCCGTCAAGCACCCAGACGAACTCCAGCACGTTGCACTGCTCCTCCAGCCACAGCGGCGGCGACAGCAGGGTCCTTTCCAGTTGCAGGCCGCGGGCCCGGGCGCCGGGCATGTAGCGCTCACGGTAGGACTGCAGCAGTTCGCGCGCGCGGCCCGGCCTTGCGGTGAGGCGATCGACCAGATAGACGCGGGACGCCGCGCTCACGGCAGCGCTCCCTCGACCTGCAGCAGCAGCTTGCCGCGCACTTCTCCGGCTTGGACGCGGCGCTGCGCCTCCCCGGCCTGGGCCAGCGGCAGCACCGTCAACGGCGGCGCCTGCAGCAGGCCTGCGGCGGACAGCGACACCAGTTCGCGCAACTGCGCCCCGGAGCGCGCGAAGTCGCTCATGGCCGGCACGATGCGCACGCCGCGTTCGGCGGCGAATCGCGCATCGGGCTGCGGCTCGCCCGCGACCAGGGTCGCCACCGGCGCCAGCACGCCGCCGCGGCGGACCAGCGCGACGGCGTCGGGCAGGCTGCCCTGGCCGACGGCATCCAGCAGCAGGTCGACGCCCTCGGGCGCCCAGTCCCGCAGGGCCTCCGGCCAGCGCGGATCGCGATAGTCGAAGGCACGAACGGCACCCAGGGCCAGCACGTCATCCCGCTTGGCCGCGCTGCAGGTGGCGGCGACCTCCGCGCCGGCATGGCGGGCCAGCTGGATGGCGTAGCGGCCGACACCGCCCGCGCCGCCATGCACCAGCAGCTTCTGGCCGGCCCGCAACCGGCCGACCTCGAACACGCCCTCCCAGGCCGTGATGCCCGCCGTGGGCAGGGCCGCGGCCGCCGCCATCCCGACCGTGTCGGGCAGCGGCACGGCGGCGCTGGCCCAGACCTGCGCGTACTCGGCGTAGGAACCCCATTCGCCGCGGCCTTGCCGCGAATACGCCACCACCCGCCGGCCGCGCAGCGAGGCATCGGCACCCTCGCCGACCTCCACCACGGTCCCCGCGAGATCGAAGCCCGGCACGAAGGGGAAGCGGTAGTCGAAGAAGGCCGCCAACCAGCCCTCGCGGGTCTTCCAGTCGGCCGGGTTCACGCCGGCATAGGCGACGCGCACCAGCAGTTCGCCGGAACCGGGCTCCGGCCGCGGCAGCGTCGCGGGCTGCAGTTCCTCCGGCCCGCCGAAGCGCCCGATCGCCATGGCCCGCATGGTCGCGCTCATGGCGTTTCCCCGTCGCCCCGCAGGCCCGCGTAGGCATGCGCCGGCACTTCGGCCGGCGGCAGCCGGCTGCGGCCGTCGAGGCTGAACACCGGCAGCTGCAGGGCCGCCGGGAAATGCAGGCTGTGCGTGACCAGGCCGGTACGCTCGGCCGCGGGCCGATGGCACATCGCCAGCACCGTCTCCGCCAGATAGGCGACATCCTCGGTCGGGTAGTCATCCGGGATGTAGCGCGCGGCCCCCGGCGTGCGGATCGCCGTGGAGGGCCCCACCAGGTTGACCGCGATGCCGTCGCCCAGCAGTTCCGCCGCCAGGCCCTGGGTATAGCGGGCCAATGCCGCCTTGACCGCGGCGTAGACGGTGGCTCCGCCGTTGGCGGCAAACCAGTCGTAGGGCTTGCGCGGCGGCTGCGCGGTGACCGAGCCGATGTTGACGATCCAGCCCGCGCCGCGCGCGCGCATCCGCGGGATCACCGCCTGCGACAGCGCGAAGGGCACGCGCAGGTAGCAGTCCAGCGTACGCTCGAACATCGCCGCCGGCATCGACTCCACGCGCTCGTACTCGGCGTAGCCGGCATTGTTGACGAGGATGTCGGGCCCGCCCGCCAGATCCGCCGCGCGGCCCACGAGGGCATCGCGCTGCGCGGCGTCCTCCAGGTCGGCCGCCAGCGGCAGCGCGCGGCCGCCGGACGCCTCGATCAGCGCGACCGTCTCCGCCAGCGTGCCGGCCTCCCGCGCGCTGCTGCCGAGGCTGCGCGCGCTGACGACCACGGTGGCGCCGGCTGCCGCCAGGCGCCGGGCGATGGCCCGGCCGATGCCGCGGCTGGCGCCGGTGACCAGCGCCACGCGCCCCTTCAGCTCCGGAGTTCCGGACATGGCGTCCTCCTCAGGCGGCGCGCTGCGCCTGGTTGCGGAAGTGCGGGATGACGTGCTCGCCGATGTTTCGCAGCGTTTCCAGCTGGGCCCACTGCGGGATGGTGCCCATCTGGCAGATGAACAGGATCTCGTCCGCGCCGGCGTCGATCAGGCGCTGCACGTAGCCGATGCAGTCCTCCACGGTGCCGTAGGCATGGTTGGGATTCATCAGCATCATGTTGGGATCGCTGAAGTCGAAGCTGACCTTCTCCGAAGCGAACTGCGTGCGGATGATGTCCTTGCCATCGGCATCGCGGGTGGTGACGTCCTCCTCCCACTTGGAGGGATCGGGCTTGGGGCCTGCGCCGTACCAGTGGCCCAGCGACTCCATGAAGTAGCGCTGGCCCTTGATGCCGATCTTGCGCGCCTGCTGGCCGTCCTTGAGCACGATGGTGGGGCACAGCGCAGCGAGGTGCTGGTTGGGGCGGAAGCCCACCTGGTCCTCGGCCTTGCGCGAGTTCCAGGCCTGGCGGTAGACCTCGTTCTTCCTGGCCACGTCGTCCGGGCCGCCGAAGCCCAGCACCAGGGCGCCCATGCCGCGCTGGCCGGCGCGGGTCAGCGTGTCGGTGTTGGTGCAGGCCAGGTACATCGGCGGATGCGGATCCTGGTAGGGCTTGGGGTGAATCGGGCGGCGCGGGATCTTGACGAACTCGCCGTCATGCTCGATCTCGTCCTGCACCATGATCTTCGGGATCAGGTACATCGCCTCGTCGATCTGGGGGTGCAGGGTACTGAGGTCGTAGCCGAAAGTGCCGGCTTCCTGCTGCGTGCCGCCCTTGCCGACGCCGAAGTGCACGCGGCCGTGGCTGAGCAGGTCCAGCGTGGCGATGCGCTCGGCCACCTTCACCGGGTGGTTCATCGCCGGCGGCAGGCAGACCACGCCGTGGCCCAGGTGGATGCGGCTGGTCTTGCCGGCCAGGAAGGCCAGCACCGTCTCCGGCGCGCTCATGTGCGCGTAGTGGGTCAGCGCGGTGTGCTCCACGCACCAGATCACATCGAAGCCCATCTGCTCGGCCAGTACCGCCTGCTCGACGATCTCGTCGAACACGCGGCGGTCGCCTTCGCGCGAGGCATCGGTGGTCTGGGCTTCGTAGATCAGGGAAAATCTCATGACGGCTCTCCTCAAGGACACTCGCTGACCCCTGGCGGGTAGCGTTCTGGGGCCAGTATCGGAAGCGTTCCCGGCGCCGGCTTCGTCGCTTTTATGTCGTCCGTTTTGAGATACCGCGCCGCAAAACCGGGGCGCAGAGTGGGTCATCGCCCACTGCCGAGACCCTTCCCGATGACACTGGACCCCCATGCCCAAGGCCTGCTGCAGGCGCTCGCGCAGATGCCGGCGCCCGACTTCGACACCCTGACGCCCCAGGCCTACCGCGCCATGACCGGCGGCAGCGCCGCCATGATCTCGCCCGGCGATACCGTGACGCGCAGCGAGGACCGCGAGATCGCCGGCCCCGGCGGCCCGCTGCGCCTGCGCCTGTACTACCCGGACGCGCCCGGCCCGCTGCCGCTGACCCTGTTCTTCCACGGCGGCGGCTTCGTGGCCTGCGGACTCGACTCGCACGACAACATCTGCCGCTGCCTGGCGGTGCGCGCGAAGACGCTGGTGGTGTCGGTGGACTATCGCCTGGCACCGGAGGCGCCCTTCCCCGCCGCCGTGCACGATGCGGTGGCGGCACTGGAATGGCTGCGCCGCCACGCGGCCGACATCGGCGGCGATGCGCGGCGCATCGCGGTGGCCGGCGACAGCGCCGGCGGCAACCTCGCCGCGGTGCTGGCGCAGGAAGCCCGCTCACGCGGCTGGCCGCTGATCCACCAGTTGCTGATGTACCCGGTGACCGACTGCGCCGGGGAATCGGCGAGCTACGCCAGCTGCGGCGAAGGCTATTTCCTCACCGCCGGGATGATGCGCTGGTTCCGCGGCCACTATCTCTGCGGTGCCGATGCCCGCGACCCGCGAGCCTCGCCGCTGCGCGCCGCCGACTTCGGCGGCTTGCCCCCGGCAACCATCATTACCGCCGAGTACGACCCGCTGCGCGACGAGGGCGAGGCCTATGCCCTGTCGCTGCGGCTGGCCGGCATTCCCGCCACGCTGCACCGTTGGTCGGGCCAAATCCATGGATATATCAGCATGTTGGGACTGATGCCGGCCGCCGAGGCGACACTGGACTGCGTGGCCGGCGAGCTGCGCCGCGCCTTCGGCACCGCGGCCAGGTGAGTCATGGTCACCAGGCTTTCATCAATTCAGACGAATCCGGGTACCCGCATCCCGGTTAAACCTGTCGGCACCGGTGTCCCATCGCCGGTGCGAGGAGAAAAGAAGATGCTGCGCTTGATCAATCCGGGCGAATCCCGCCCCAGCCGTATGCCGCAGGGCCTGGTATCGGGCGGCGGCGTTTCGATGGAATTCGAGCGGCTCAACGCATTGTTCGACGCAATCTACGAAGGACCGATGGAAGCCACGCCCTGGCAGACCGCGCTGCGCCTGCTGCAGCAGACCTTCGGCGCCATGCACGTGACGATGATCCTGCGTCCGCCATCCTCGCAGTCCGCCGGCTTCATGCTCAACACCGATTCGGCCGCGGCCGACGCCACCGAGTCCTACCAGAACCACTTCTTCGCGCTGGACCCCTTCGTGGGCCTGCCGGAGGACCAGGTGATCACGCCGGAGGAACTGGTGGGCACAGGCCGCTGGACCAGCAGCGCGCTGTATCGCGAGTACCTGCGGCCGATGAACGTGGAGCACCTGGTGGGCGCCGACCTGCGCACGCAGGAAGGCATCGAATGCCGCTTCCGCGTGTCGCGCTCCGCCGACGCCCCGCCCTTCTCCGCCAACGACAAGGCGCTGTGCCGCGCCCTGCTGCCGCACCTGAAGCGTGCCGTGCGCCTGCACGCGCAGATCGACACGCTGGAATGCGAACGCCAGCTCTACGCCGGCACGGTCAACCGCATGCTGCTGGGCACGGTCAGCTTCGCGCACAACGGCGACATCATCGAGATCAATCCCGAGGCGCGCCGCATCCTCAACGAGAAGGACGGCATGCGCGTCCAGGGCCGCACCATCTGCCTGGACCGCAACGACGAAGGCCGCGAGCTGCAGCGCATCGTCCGCAAGGTCTGCTCGGGCGCGCCGGTGGACCCGGGCCTGATCGAGGCGATGTCGGTAACGCGCCCCTCGGGCCGCATGAACCTGGGCGTGGTGGTGAAGCCCGCGCCGGTCAGTTCCTGGCCGCACGACAGCTCGCAGCGCCCGGTGGCGGTGATGTTCCTGCGCGACCCCGAATGCAGCGGCAAGGCCTCCGAGGAGGCGATCCGCCGCCTGTTCGGGCTGACGCGCATGGAAGCGGCGCTGGCCCAGTGCCTGGCCGACGGCCTGACGGTGGAGGAAGCCGCCGAGAAGCTCAACGTCAAGCGCACCACCGCCCGCACCTACCTGCGCTTCATCTTCTGCAAGACCGGCGTGACACGGCAGACCAAGCTGGTCCGCACGCTGCTGAACAGCGTCGTCGCGCTGAGCTAGTCGACAATCCTCCTGTTCCGTTCGTGCTGAGCCTGTCGAAGCACGGGCGGAGCCACTGCTGCGCGTGATCCGTCCACCCTTCGACAGGCTCAGGGCGCACGGATCGGGAAATCCGGTTGCTCTCATGAACGAACTCCAAGACAAGGTCGCCCTCATCACCGGCGCCGCCAGCGGCATCGGCCGCGCCGCCGCCCTCCGCTTCGCCGAGGAGGGCGCCAGGCTGGTCCTCGCCGACATCGACGAGAAGGCCGGCAAGGCCCTCGCGGCGGAGCTCCCCGCCGCCGTGTTCCAGCGCTGCGACGTGTCGAAGCACGAGCAGTGCAGCGCGCTGGTGGAACTGGCCGAGAAAACCTACGGCCGCCTCGACATCGCCTTCAACAATGCCGGCATCTCCGACGGCCCGATCCCGCCGGGCACGCTGGACTATCCCCTGGAGCTCTGGGACCGCGTCATCGCGATCAATCTCTCCAGCGTGTTCTACTGCCTGCGCGCCCAGGTGCGTTCGATGCTGAAGACCGGCGGCGGCAGCATCGTCAACACCGCCTCCATCGCCGGGCAGATCGCTTTCGCCGGCGTGCCGGGCTATGTCGCCGCCAAGCACGGCGTGGTGGGCCTGACCAAGACCGTGGCGGTGGAGTACGCGGCGCAGGGCATCCGCTGCAACGCCATCGCCCCCGGCTTCATCGAGACCGCGATGACCAAGGACGTGCTCGGCGCCGAGCAGGGCCGCCAGATGATGCAGATGGCCGTGCCGGCCGGCCGCGCCGGCGAAGCACGCGAGATCGCCGACCTGGCGCTGTGGCTGGCCTCGGACCGGGCCTCGTACGTCAACGGCGCGCTGATGGCGGCGGACGGCGGCTTCCTGGCCCGGTAGGCGGCGGTCGCGAGGCAGGGAGGGGCCCGCCTCAGTCCGGCGGGTTCTGCGTCCCCGGGCGTTCGTCCTGCGCCAGCCCCCGCAGGAACTCCAGGATCGTCGCGCCGGAATGCTGCGGTTGCAGCGCGAGGAACAGGTGCCCGCCACCCGCAACCACATGCAGGCGGCCCCGCGGCAGCAGCGCCGCGAGGATGCGCGCGTTCACCGGGCGCACCAGGGGATCGTCGTCGCCGGTCATCACCAGGGCCGGACAGCGCACGCGATGCAGCCAGGGCAGGCTGGAGAAGCTGAGGATCGCCAGCAGCTGCTGCAGGTAGGTGCGCGGCTCCGGTGCGCGCGTCATGCCGGCGAAGGCGATGGCGCGGTCCGGGCGGCCGCGCATCTCGCCGCCGTAGATCGCGGCGGCATTGCGTGCCATGTAGCTGCGCGAGAGGTAGCGCTGCGGCGTGGTCATGCGCAGCAGCGCCGAAACCCGCCCGGGCACCATGATGACGCCGGGGCTGGTGGCCATCAGGATCATGCCCCGCACGCGCTCTCGGTAGTCCAGGGCGATGCGCTGCGCCAGTCCCCCGCCCCAGGACACGCCGGCCACGGCGAAGGGCCCGCGGAGGCCCAGCACGTCGAGCAGGCCGACGGCGTAGCGCGCGTACTGCGAGTAGGACGGCCAGACCCAGGCCGGCGGCGAGCCGCCGGTACCCGGGATGTCGAACAGCAGCACCGGCACGCCCGGCATCTCGCGCACCAGGGGCAGCGCCAGTTCCATGTTGGCGCCGATGCCGTTGCAGAACAGCAGGGGCATGCCCTGCCCCGCCCGCCAGCCGTAGCGCAGGCGCAGGCCGCGCACGGTGGCGTAGCCGACCTCGATGCCGGCCTCGGCCAGCGCGTTGCGCTGGCGCTCCAGCGCCGAGCCCCAGGCCCGCGCCTCGTGCAGCCTCTGGGTGAATTCCACGCGCGGCATCAGCCCAGCACGTACTGGCCCGGCGCCTCGCCGAGCACGGGATAGTCGGCGCTGCCCGGCTCCTGCGGCGCCTGGCGCAGCGCGCCGCCGCGTTCCTTGAGCCAGGCATGCCAGTGCGTCCACCAGCTGCCGGCCTGCTTCTGCGAGCCGGCCAGCCAGGCATCGGCGTCCGGGCCGTTCTCGCCGCCGGTCCAGAACTCCGCCTTCCTGTTGCCGGGAGGATTGAGGATGCTCTGGATATGGCCGCTGTTGGACAGCACGAAGGTCTTGCGTCCGCCGAACAGCTGCGTGCTGCGGTAGCAGGCCTTCCAGGGTGTGATGTGGTCGGTGGTGCCGGCCACCAGGTAGCTGTCGCACTTCACCCGGCCCAGGTCCACCGGCACGCCGTGCAGGCGCAGCGCGCCGGGGCGCGTCAGGGCATTGCCGTGGTAGATGTCCATGAACTCGCCGTGCAGCCGCGCGGGCAGGCGCGTGCTGTCGTTGTTCCAGTACAGCACGTCGAAGGCCGGCGGCTTGTTGCCGAGCAGCACGTTGTTGACCCAGTAGTTCCAGATCAGGTCGTTGGGACGCAGCCAGGCGAAGGCCGCCGCCATGTCCTTGCCGTCGAGCACGCCCTTGGCCTGCGAATAGCGCTTGGCGGTGGCGATGGCGCGCGGCGTGGCGAACAGGCCCATCGGCGTGTCGCCGACGGCGGAGACGTCGAGCACGTTGACCATCAGCGTCAGGGACTGCACGCGGTGGTCGCCCGCCGCGGCGCGGGCGGCGACGTAGCTGGCCAGCGTCATGCCGCCGGCGCAGGCGCCGACCAGGTTCAGGCGCGACACGCCGCCGAGGTTGCAGATGGCCGACACCGCCATGTCGATGGCCGCGGCGTACTCGGCCAGGCCCCAGTCGCGGTGCTCCACCTCCGGATTGCGCCAGCTGATGACGTAGACCTGCAGGCCCTGCTCCAGCAGCCCGCGCACCACGCTCTTCTCCGGCGTGAGATCGAAGACGTAGTACTTGTTGATCTGCGGCGGCACGATCAGCACCGGCACGTCATGCACCTGGGCGGTAACCGGCTTGTACTGGATCAGTTCGATCAGTTCGGTGCGCAGCACCACCGAGCCCGGCGTGTTGGCCAGGTTGTCGCCGACGCGGAACTGGCTCTTGTCCACCTGCGCCGGCAGGCCGCGGTTCTCGCGCAGGTCGCGCAGCAGGTTCTTCAGCCCGTCCACCGCGCTCTGTCCGCCGGTCTCGCGGAAGCGCTTCACCGCTTCCGGCTGCCAGGGAAAGTTGGACGGCGCCAGCGCGTCCGTGACCAGCGCACTCATGAACTCCAGGCGGGCGCGGCTGTGCGCGGGCAGGTCCTGCGCCTTGAGCCACTCCCCGACGCTGGCTTCCAGCGCCAGGTAGGCCTGCAACCAGCGCCGGTAGCCGGTGCTCTCGCGCCAGGCGGCGTCGGCGAAGCGGCGGTCCCTGGGCCCCGCGGCCAGCTCCGACTCGCCGCGCAGTACCCGCGCCAGTTCGCGGCCGAAACGACCGGCGCTGCGGGCGGTAAGCCGGGGCTGCGCCAGCGCCAGCTTGAGCGCGCGCAGCGTCTCGCGGCCGACGTCGCGGGCGCGGAAGCCGACGAAGGGATTGGGCCCGAGGATGACCTCGGCACTGTGGGCGGCGATGCGCTCCGGGGCATTGCGGCTCATGCGGCCTCTCCCCGGAACAGCATGACGGTGACCTCGGCGCTCAGCGCCGGATGCTTCTCGCCCTCCACTTCCAGGACCGCCGAGGCGGTGGCGAGCATGCGCCCCTCGCCCTTGCGCTCGGCGGAGAGGACGCTGGCGCGGGCGCGCACGCGGGCACCGGCCCGCACCGGTGTCTTGAAGCGCACGTTGCTGACGCCGGCATTGATCGCCTGGCGCACGTCCGGCGGCACCATGCCCACGTCCATCAGCAGCCGGGCCAGCAGAGACAGGGTCAGGAAGCCATGGGCGATCGGCGCGCCGTAGGGGCTCTCGGCCTTGCAGCGCTCCACGTCCACGTGGATCCACTGGTGGTCGCCGGTCACCTCGGCGAACTGGTCGATCTGCGACTGGTTGACGGTCATCCAGGGCGAGACGCCCAGTTCCTGCCCGACATGGTCGGTCACGGTGTCGAAGCGATAATCGGCCAGCACGGGGAAACTCCGGTTGTTGTCACGGTGGCATCTTCCCCGAGCGAGGTCCCCGAGCGCGCCTAACAAGAGTTGGGTTGAGCCGCAGGCCGGCGGATATCCAGTGGACACCCGTTCCGCAAGACGCCTGCCCATGGAGCACTCTCCCATCTGACGCCGCCGGGCAGCCGCCTGCCGATTCGGGCTAGGATTCCGGCAGGAGAACAACGACATAAGGTCACGAATGACCGCACGCAGTCCGGCGGCGCTGATCGACGCCAAGCTCTTTCCGGGGGTAGGTACCCGCCGGCCGGTTTCGCGGCCGCGGCTGGGCCTGCCTGCGGCCGTGGCCGACGGCAGCTGCCGGCTGGCCCGCGTGCAGGCCCCCGCCGGCTACGGCAAGTCCACGGTCCTGGCGCAGTGGTTCACGCAGCTCCAGGAACAGGGTGCACGCTGCGCCTGGCTGAGCCTGGACGAGGACGACAACGACCCCTCGCGCTTCCTGCGCTACCTGGTCGGCGCACTGCGCAGCATCGATCCCGCGATCGGCGCCGACGCCTGGACCCAGGCCGACCTGCTGCTGACCAGTTCGCCCAGGCTGGTGCTGGCCTCGCTGGCGGCCGACCTGGCGCAGGTGCAGGGCCGGCTGGCACTGTTCCTGGACGACACGCATGTGATCCACAGCGAGGAGGTCCTGGGCATCTTCAGCTGGCTGCTGCAGTACGCGCATCCGCAGATGCAGTTCCTGGCCGGATCGCGCGAGGCCTCGCATGTGCCGCTGGGCAAGCTGCGGCTCGGCGGGCAGCTGCTGGAGCTGGACCAGGAGGCGCTCGGCTTCGACGAGGACGAGGCCCGCCGCTTCTGCGAAGCCCGCCTCAAGGACAGCCTGAGCCCGGCGCTGATGCGCCAGCTGATGGCCAAGACCGAGGGCTGGCCGGCCGGGCTGGAACTGGCGGCCCTGGCCCTGCAGGACCCGGCGCAGCGCGAGCAGCTGATGCGCTCCTTCGCCGGCTCCGACCGCGGCGTGGTCGACTACCTGGGCGAGGTGGTGCTGGACCAGCTCGACGCCCCGAGCCGCGAGCTGCTGTGCCAGGCCGCGCAGTTCGACCGCTTCAGCGCCGCCCTGCTGCGCGAGGCCGCCGGCATCGCCGATGCCGGCCCCATGCTGGAGCGGCTGGCGGCGCGCAACCTGTTCCTGATCGCGCTGGACCGCAACGGCGAGTGGTTCCGCTTCCATCACCTGGTCGGCGACTTCCTGCGGCGGCGCCATGCCCTGGCGCAACCCGAAGCCTGCCGCGAGCTGCAACTGCGCGGCGCACGCTGGCTGCAGGCACAGGGCCTGACCGACGACGCGATCAATACCGCGATCCAGGCCCAGGCCTGGGAGCTGGCCTCCGACTGGCTGGCGCAGAACATGGAAGAGACCGTGCAGGGCCGCGGCCACCACCAGATCGCGCGGCGCTGGCTGGACGAGATTCCCGCCGGCTGGCTGGACCTGCACCCGGAGATCCGCATCCACTACGCCTTCTCGCTGGGCTTCCTGCCCAGCCAGCACCAGGTGGAAGCGCAGCTCGCGCACCTGGAGCGGCTGGCGGCGCAGCTGGAGGCCGGCAACGCCCGGCAGCAGCGTGAGCGCATCGAAACCATCCGCTGCGGCGTGGAACTGCAGCGCACGGTGTCCATGGGCATCACCGACCGCGGCCGCGAAGCGCGGGAAAGCGCATTGCTGTGGCTGCAGCGCTGGCCCAGGGCCAACGACCTGCAGCTGGGTACCGCCTGCAACCTGCTGGCCTTCGGCCACAAGAGCTGCTCGCAGATCGGCGACGGGCTGGAGGCCGTCACCACGGCCAGGCACCGGCTGATGACCGCACGCGCCTGGTACGGTGCCGCCTGGAGCCATACCATCGAGGCGATGCTGCGCCTCAAGCAGGGCAGCTACCGGCAGGCGCAGGCCTGCTGCGAAGCAGGCCTGTCGCTGGTGCGCGACCAGCTGCATGGGCACCGCAGCCATGCCGCGATCCTGGAGGCGCTGATGGCCGGCATTGCCTACGAGTTCGACGACCAGGCCCGGGCGCAGCGCCATATCGAAGTCAGCCTGGTGAACCTGGAGGAGTACAGCACGGCCGACATCCTGATGGTCGCCTACCTGACCCAGGCACGCCTGCAGTTCCAGCGCGGCGAACCCGAAGCCGGCCTCGAGAGCCTGCACAACGGCCAGGAGGTCGCCACGCGCCGCCGCCTGCCGCGCGTGCTGCTGACGCTGGCCGCCGAGGAATGCCACTGGCTGTGCCGGCAGGGCCGGGTGGCCGCCGCGCAGGCGCTGGCCCGCAGGCACGGGCTGGACCCGCTGCCCGAGGCAGACGCGGGCTGGAACCTGGCGGCCGAGCGCGCCGCGCGCGTCGCCGCCCGCCTGCGGCTCTACGACCAGCCCGCCGCGGTGCCGTCGATGATCGCGCCCGCGCTGGCGCATGCCCGCGACCGCGGCCTGCTGCACCGCCAGGTGGAACTGCTGATGATCACCGCCGCCGCGCAGCAGCGCTGCGGCCGCGGCGAGCGCGCCAGCGCGGCGCTGCAGGAAGCGCTGGGCATCGCCGCGCGCGAGGGCTACCGCCGTGTCTTCCTCGATGAGGCCGTGGAAATGGCGCCCATCGCCCAGGCCCTGCCCGCCTCGGTGGCCGACAATCCGGCGCTCGCATCGCTGGTGCGCGCCCTGCAGGCCCAGGGCAAGCCGGGCACCGCGGCCAGCGCCGCGCCGATGGAGGAACTGACCCGGCAGGAACGCCGCATCCTGCGCCAGCTCGACACCGCCCTGAACAACCGCGAGATCGCGGAGTCGCTGTTCGTGTCGGAAGGCACGCTCAAATGGCACCTGCACAACATCTACGGCAAGCTCGGCGTCAGGCATCGCTCGGCGGCGGTGGCGAACGCCAAGAAGCTGGGGCTGATGGCGGCCGACTGACCGGCCGCCGGAGGCGGTCAGGCCTCCACGGCTTCCGCCCTGGCCTTCGGCGCCGCCGCCCGCTCCACGCCCTTGCCGGGGATGAAGCTCATCGCCCGTTCCGCCAGCGCGGCGATGGTCAGGCTGGGATTCACGCCGAGGTTGGCGCCGAGCATCGATCCGTCCACCACGTAGAGGTTCTTGTAGCCGAACACGCGGTTCTGGGCGTCGATCACGCCCTTGTCCGGCGAGTCCGCCATGGCGCAGCCGCCCATGCAGTGGGCGGTCATGGGCACGTTGAGGAAGATCTCGCTCATGGAGCTCATGGGGATGCCGCCCGTGGCTTTCGCGGCCTTCTCGGCGAAGGCATTGGCCTCGGGGATGAAGGTGGGGATCGGCTGGCCCTCGCTGACCATGGCCTTGCCGAAGGGCCACCACCAGCGGCGCTTCCAGCGCATGTCGATGTGACCCTCGAGGGTCTGCATGCAGAGGAAGATCACCGTTTCCCTGGCGAAGCCGAAGGGCAGCAGGAAGCGCAGGGCCTTGAGCGGGCCGCGCGCCAGCAGCCCGAGCACCGCGGCCAGCCAGTACAGCGGGCGCGTCGGCCCCGGCTTGCCGCCGGTGAGCATGGTGAAGAGCGTACCCATGGAGTCGGAGCCGCCCGGATAGCGCACGGCCTCGATGTGGGTGTGCTCGTCGATGTAGATGCCGGAGCCGATGGCGATGCCCTTGGACATGTCCTGCCGGCCATGCGGGTAGCGCACGCCGAGGATGGATTCGGCGTTGGTGCGCACGCGCCGGCCCAGTTCGCCGGAGATGCGCGGCAGCGAGCCGCGGTCCTTCAGCCGCATCAGCAGGCCCTGGGTGCCGAGCGAGGAGGCGGCCAGCACGACGTGGCGCGCGGTGCAGCGGCGCTCCTTGCCGAACAGGCCGAAGCTCGGCTTCACGATCACCTCGTAGCCGTCGGCGCCGCCGGTGCCGTTCAGCGGGCGGATGTCGACGACCTTGGTCTCGGCATGCACCTGCGCGCCGAGCTTCTCGGCGAGATAGAGGTAGTTCTGGTCCAGGGTGTTCTTGGCGCCGTGGCGGCAGCCGACCATGCAGCCGCCGCAGCCCTGGCAGGATCGCCGCTCCGGGCCGGCACCGCCGAAGTAGGGATCGGGATAGCGCGTGCCCGGCGCATCGCCGGGCTTGCCGAAGAAGACGCCGACGTCGGTGCGATAGAAGCTGTCGCCCACTCCGGCCGCCTCGGCCATCTTCTGCAGGGCGTGGTCGGCCGGGCCGAGGATGCGGTTCTGGGTCACGCCGAGCATGCGCTTGGCGGTGGCGTAGTGGCCCGGCATGACCTTGTCCCAGTCGTCCAGGCCGGCCCAGGAGCCGTCGGACCACACCTTGGCGGGCGGCACCAGCAGGGTCTGGGCGTAGGTGATGGAGCCGCCGCCCACGGCGTTGCCGTGCAGGATCATGACGTGAGGGAACAGGCGCAGGCTGAGGAAGCCGCGCAGGCCCAGCACGGGCGCCCAGAGATAGCGCGACAGGCTCCAGTTGGTCCTGGGCAGGTTGTCCGGCGTCCAGCGCCGTCCCATTTCCATCACCGCGACGCTGTAGCCCTTCTCCGCCAGGCGCAGCGCGGACACGCTGCCGCCAAAGCCGGAGCCGACGATGAGGTAGTCGTAGTCGTGCTGCATGGGAGGGCGCCCTCAGCGCAGTTCGCGGCGCAGGATCTTGCCGACCGGCGACTTGGGCAGCGCGGGGATGAATTCCACGTGGCGCGGCACCTTGTAGGCGGTAAGGTTGCTGCGGCAGTGGGCGATCAGCGCCTCGGCGGTGAGCAACTCGTCGCGGCGCACCACGAAGACCTTCACGGCTTCGCCGGTCTTGTCGTCCGGCACGCCGATGCAGGCCGACTCCAGCACCGCGGGGTGCTCGGCACAGACCGCCTCGATCTCGTTGGGGTACACGTTGAAGCCGGACACCAGGACCATGTCCTTGACGCGGTCGACGATGTGGAAATATCCCTCTTCGTCCTGGCGCCCCATGTCGCCGGTGCGGAAGTAGCCGTCGGCGGTCATGACCTTGGCGGTTTCCTCGGGGCGCTGCCAGTAGCCGCGCATCACCTGCGGGCCGCGGGCGCAGATCTCGCCCACCTGGCCGGGCGCCACCTCCCGGCCCTCGCTGTCGCGCACGGAGATGTCGGTGGACGGCAGCGGCAGGCCGATGCCGCCGCGGAATCCCGGCGCATCGGGACGGTTGACGGTCAGCACCGGGGAGGTCTCGGAGAGGCCGTAGCCCTCGAGCAGCACGCAGCCGGTGGTCGCCTGCCAGCGCCGCGCCACCGCCGGCTGCACCGCCGCGCCGCCGCCCATGGAGAGGCGCAGGGAGGAGAAGTCCAGGTCGGCGAAGCCGGGGGTGTTGAGCAGGCCGTTGTACAGGGTGTTGACGCCGGTGAAGAGCGAGAAGGGATGCTTGCACATGGTCGCGACCACGCCGCCCAGGTCGCGCGGATTGGCGATCAGCACGCTGGTGCCGCCCTGGCGCAGCACGTTCAGCAGGTTCAGCATCAGCGCGAAGATGTGGTACAGCGGCAGCGCGGTGATGGCGACCTCGCGGCCCTCGGCGAACACGCCGGAGAACCAGGCGTCGAGTTGCGCGAGGTTGGACAGGATGTTGCCGTGGGTCAGCTCCGCACCCTTGGAAACGCCGGTGGTGCCGCCGGTGTACTGCAGGAAGGCGGTGTCGGCGTGGCCCAGCTGGATCACGGGCAGCGGCGACGCCGTCGCCAGCGCCGTGGCCAGGGGCACGCGCAATTCGCCGGCGTATTCCCCGGCCGGTGCCGGCAGCGGGCCCGCCGGCACCGTGATCACGCCCTGCAGCGGCGTTTCCGCCAGCACGGCGTCGAGCGTGGCCAGGAAGGGCTCGGCGATCAGGATCGCGCGCGCGCCGGAATCGCGCAGCTGGTGCCTGAGCTCGCGCGGGGTGTAGAGCGGGTTGACGTTCACCACCGCGCAGCCGGCGGCCAGGATGCCGAGCATCGCTACCGGATAGGCCGCCAGGTTCGGCATCATCACCGCCACGCGGTCGCCGCGGACCAGGCCCAGGTCGGCCGCCAGGAAGGCGGCCAGGCGCTCGGCCTGGCGGCCCAGCTCCGCGTAGCTCAGCTGCTCGTCGCCGCAGACCACGGCGATGCGCTCGCCATGGCGCCAGCAGGCGTCACCCAGCAGGTCGGTGACGCAGGCCGCGGCGGGCTTGCCGATCTCCGGCGCGATGCCGGCGGGATACTGCGCGAGCCAGGCCTGCCGGCCGGCGGACGGGGACGTCATGTTGCTCTCTCTCCTGGGATTCCCGGCGCTGATGCGGGCTGCGGCCATCTTCGTCCGGGCCGCGGCGGACCGCGCCGAACAATAGGTAGGGTTTGGGGAGGGGGCGCCACCGCGCCGCGCCTGGAGGCGGCGGAGACCGCGGGGGGCCCAGAGGCCCGCGCGGCCCTCGCTCAGCGTGCGGGCAGCTGGGCGCGCAGGGCCAGGGTGTCGGCGTCGCGGCCGGATGCCGCGCGCGCGGCACGCAGCGTTTCCAGGTCGATCGGCCGGTAGCCCGCGGCGGGGTGGTTCAGCGTCTCCGCGACGTAGCCCAGCACCGCGACCAGCTGCTCATCCTGCAGTCGCCAGCGGAAGGTCAGCATCAGGGCGGAATAGGGCTGCCCGCGCACCGTGATCGGGCCGGCCAGCCCATGCACGACGGCGCGCGCGATGTAGCTGCGCCCCTCGCCGGTGGCCAGCCAGGCTTCCATCCCCGTCAGCGGCGGGGCATGGCCCTCGATCCCCTGCCCCTGGGCCTGGTGGCAGACCGCGCAGCGCTCCGCGTACAGGGCAGCGCCGTCGGCCGCCATCGCGGCCCACGGCAGCATCAGGGGAAGCACGATCAGTCGGCGAAGCATCATGGATACGGACCCGGCCATGGTGCTCGCCAACCCGCAAGGATCGCGCCAGCGCAGGGCGACGCCGAGCGGCTGTGAGGCGGTGAAAGCGGTGCGGGATCAGGCTACCAGCTGTTTCTTGCCGTGCCGGGCGCGGTAGTCGCCGAGGAACCTGGCGATGCGGCCGATGGCCTCGCGCAGGTCGGGTTCGTGCGGCAGGAAGACGATGCGGAAATGATCGGGCTTGGGCCAGTTGAAGCCCGTGCCCTGCACCAGCATCACCCGCGTGGCCTCCAGCAGCTGCAGGAAGAACTGGCGGTCGTCCTTGATCGGGTAGATCTCCGGATCGAGCCGCGGGAACATGTAGAGCGCAGCCTCCGGCTTGACGCAGGTGACGCCCGGGATGGCGGTGATCAGCTCGTAGGCCAGGTCGCGCTGGCGGCGCAGGCGCCCGCCTTCGCCGACCAGGTCGTTGATGCTCTGGTAGCCGCCCAGCGCGGTCTGGATGGCCCACTGGCCGGGCACGTTGGCGCAGAGCTTCATGTTGGCCAGCATGTTCAGGCCCTCGATGTAGTCCGCGGCGCCGGCCTTGTCTCCCGAGACCACCATCCAGCCCGCGCGGTAGCCGCAGGCCCGGTAGCTCTTGGAAAGCGAGTTGAAGGTCAGCGTCAGCACGTCGGTGGACAGGCTGCCCAGCGCGGTATGGCGCACGCCGTCGTACAGCACCTTGTCGTAGACCTCGTCGGCCAGGATGACCAGGCCGTGCTCTCGCGCGATCGCCACGATCTCGCGCAGCACGTCGTCGGGGTAGACCACGCCCGTCGGGTTGTTCGGGTTGATGACCACGATGCCCTTGGTCCGCGGCGTGATCTTGGCGCGGATGTCGTCCAGGTCGGGAATCCAGCCGTTGGCCTCGTTGCACAGGTAGTGCACGGGCTTGCCGCCTGACAGGCTCGCCACCGCCGTCCACAGCGGGTAGTCCGGGGCGGGCAGGAGCAGTTCGTCGCCATTGTCGAGCAGCGCGTTGGTCGCCATGGCGATCAGTTCGGAGGCGCCGTTGCCCAGATAGACGTCTTCCAGGGTCACGCCCTGGATGCCCTGCACCTGGGTGTAGTGCATGACCGCCTTGCGTGCGGCGAAGATGCCCTTGCTCTCCGAATACCCGGCCGAATGGGGCAGGTTGCGGATCATGTCCTGCTGGACTTCCTCGGGGGCGTCGAAGCCGAACACGGCCAGGTTGCCGATGTTGAGCTTGATGAGCTGCTGGCCCTCATCCTCCATCTGCTTGGCCCGATCCATGATCGGGCCACGGATGTCGTAGAGGACGTTCGCCAGCTTGCTCGATTTCTTTACGGCTTTCATGGGCTAGATTTGTTCGAAAGGCGGCCATCATAAGGCAGTAGGCGCCCGACCGAACGCCTGGACCTGGAAGCCGGCGGCGCCGGCGGGAAAAGGAGGCGCGGAGCCGGTCTTGATGCGCCGGGGGCGGGCCGGGAGGCCGCCGCCGGACGCAGAACCCACCCGAGTCAGGGACAACGGTTTTTCACTGTCCCCTATCGTGGCCACCACGAAACCGTGGTTTCCGGACGACAAAACAAATTTAATTCAATGGGTTGAGCCATGTTTTCATGGCAGGAGCCACCGCCGCCGCGCTGCCAGCCATGCCTTTTTCCTGGGCGCGTCACGGCTCCGCTATGCTGCCGCCATTGCTTACCGGAGCCCGCATGACGCTCGATCCCCAGGCCCAGGCGATGCTGCAGGCGCTGTCGCGCCTGCGGCCCTTCGACTTCGCCACGCTCACCGGCGAGGGCTACCGCGCGGTGATGGACCGCAGCGGCCTGTTCGCGGCCGGAGACGCGG
>Ga0255097_1000338_pt1 | contig 20555 bp, 13 predicted proteins | sample Colum_Atlam_RepB_2_FD_188436 | JGI IMG/M metagenome (GOLD analysis project Ga0255097, IMG submission 188436) | Freshwater microbial communities from Columbia River, Oregon, United States - Colum_Atlam_RepB_8d | ecosystem: Environmental > Aquatic > Freshwater > River | place: USA: Oregon...
GGACCTGCCGGAGCAGGAGGAGATGCTCAATGCCGAGGGCGACTACTCGCTGCTGCACGAGTTCCGCATCGGTGCCGACGAGGGCGTGAAGTATCCGCCCAAGGGCAGCTACCGCTACCTGGGACAGCTCAACCAGCTCTATGCCAACCAGAACTTCGGCTGCCGCAGCCTGCAGGACTTCAAGAAGATCAGCATCCTCGAGGTCAAGGGCTACTGCTACGGCTGGCACTTCTACCAGGCCGCCGATGCCGACCTGGTGATCTCCTCGGACGACGCGCTGTTCGGCCATCCCTCGTTCCGCTACGTCGGCTGGGGCCCGCGCATGTGGCAGTGGGCGCAGACCATGGGCATGCGCAAGTTCCAGGAGATGGTCTTCACCGGCCGCCCCTTCACCGCCAAGGAGATGTACGACTGCAACTTCCTCAACAGCGTCGTGCCGCGCGACCAGCTCGACGCCACCGTGGAGAAGTACGCCCTGGCCTGCAGCCGCACCCGCCCGACCGACGTGGTGGTGATGCAGAAGCACTTCTTCGAGATCATGAAGCAGTACCAGGGCGAGTACATGGGCAGCCTGCTGACGTCCTGGCTGGAAGGCATGTTCCCGGCGGTGCGCAACGATGCCGAGGAGCTGACGCTGAACAAGGAAACCTTCGGCAAGGGCCTCAACAATGCGGTTAAGGACAACGACGGCCAGTATCCGCCGGAATTCCGCCTGAGCCGCTCGGGCCGCAAGGCGGCGAAGTAGGGGCCATGCAGTACGCCCCGCTCGGCAGCACCGGCCTGATCGTCTCGCGGCTGGGCTTCGGCGCGCTGACCTTCACGCAGGGCAACCGCTCGCTCGGCTCGGTCTACAAGGTCGGTGCCGGGCTGGCGGACGAACTGGTGGGCAAGGCGCTGGATGCCGGCGTCAACTTCTTCGATACCGCCGACGTCTACGCCGACGGCGAGTCGGAGACGCTGCTGGGTGCGGCGCTCAAGGGCCGCCGCGACCAGGTGGTGATCACCACCAAGGTCGGCAACCGCGGCGGCGACCGGACACTGCTGCGCAGCGGCCTGTCGCGGCGCCACATCCTCTGGTCGGTGGAGCAGAGCCTGCGGCGCCTGGGGACGGACTGGATCGACTGCTACGTCGCCCACTGCGAGGACCCGCATACGCCGCTGGAGGAGACGCTGGAAGCCTTCGACGCCGTGGTGCGCGCCGGCAAGGTGCGCTACCTCGGCTTCTCCAACTGGTCGGCCTGGAAGGCGGCCGCGGCGCTGGAGATCCAGAAGGCCCATGGCCTGGCTCCCTTCACCCATGGCCAGATGTACTACTCGCTGCTGGGTCGCGACGTGGAGCGCGACGTGCTGCCGATGATGCGGCGCTACGGCCTGGGCCTGACGGCCTGGAGCCCGCTGGCCTATGGCTTCCTCAGCGGCGCCTACACGCGCGAGGACCTGACGCGGCCCGACAACCGCTTCTCGGGCTTCGACATGCTGCGCTTCGATCGCGAGCGCGGCTTCGCGCTGCTGGAACGGATGCGGCGCATCGCATCGACGCGCTCGGCCAGCGTGGCCCAGGTGGCCATCGCCTGGCTGCTGGCGCGCCCGGGCGTGACCAGCGTGCTGCTCGGCGCCACCCGGCTGCACCAGCTGGAGGACAACCTCGGCGCGGCCCGCCTGAAGCTGCCGGAGGAGGACCTGGCGGAACTGGACGAGGCGACGGCGATCACGCCGGTCTATCCCTCGTCGGACTGGATCATGCCGGACCGCCGCGTCTCCAAGGCGCTCGCCGGCAAATGACCGACTGGGTGCCCGGAGATGCCCTGGGCCTGGAGATGCCGGCCCATCCGGCGGCGCTGCGCGAAGGAGGGACGGAATTCCTGACCCGCGCCTTCCGCGCCGCCGGCTTCCTGGGGCCGGAGAACCGGGTCGAGCGCATCGCCCGCTTCGACGAATGCCCCGGCGGCAGCACCGGCCGCAAGCTCCTGCTGTCGGTGGCCTACGGGCAGCCGGCGCCGGGCCTGCACCGGGACCTGTTCGTGAAGTTCTCACGCGACTTCGAGGACCCGGCGCGCGACCAGGGACGCATGCAGATGGAGCCGGAGGTGCGCTTTGCGCGGCTGAGCCGCATGCCCGGCTTTCCCATCGCCACTGCCGCCTGCTGCTTCGCCGACTACCACGCCGGATCCGGCACGGGCCTGCTGATCACGCAGCGCATCGGCTTCGGGACGGAAGGCATCGAGCGGCACTACGACAAGTGCCGCGATGACGAACTCCCGGAACCGCTGGCGCACTACCAGGCCCTGCTGCGGGCCCTGGCGCGGCTGGCGGGGGCGCACCGTGCCGGCCGCCTGCCGGCGGGGGTTTCGGAGCAGTTTCCCTTCGATCCTTCCAAGCTGACGGTGGGCGAGCGGGCGCCTTGCTCCGCCGCGCAGCTGCAGCGGCGCGCGGCGCAGTACGGTGTCTTCGCGGCGGCGCATCCCGGGCTGCTGCCGGGCAACATCCGGGACCCCGGCTTCATCGCGAGGCTGGAGCGCGAGGCTCCGGATCTCGCGCGGGCCGGCGAGGCCATCCGCGCCGAACTGCGGGACCAGCAGGACAGCATCGCGCTCTGCCACTGGAACGCCAACGTCGACAACGCCTGGTTCTGGCGCGACGCACAGGGGCAGCTGGACTGCGGCCTGCTGGACTGGGGCTGCGTCAGCCAGATGAACGTCGCCATGGCGATCTGGGGGGCCATGAGCGCGGCAGACACGGGGCTCTGGGACAGGCACTTCGACGGACTGCTGGCGCTGTTCGCCGCGGAGTATCGCGGTGCCGGCGGACCGGCGCTGGATGCGCGGCGGCTGAAGCGCCAGGTGCTGCTCTACGCTGCCCTGATGGGCGGGGCCTGGCTGCTGGATGCGCCGCGCTACCTGCAGGCGCTGGTGCCGGAACTGGGCCAGGTGAGCGGGCGCCACGATCCGCGCCTGCGCGACAACGAGATGGCCCGCAGCCAGCTGCAGATGCTGACCAACGTCCTGAACCTGTGGGAGACGCAGGACATCGGTGCCTTGCTCGCCGCCGCCTGAGGAGAGGGAAAATGCCGCGCTACAAGATGATCGTCCTCAGCAGTCCCGTCGAGGGTCGCGAGGCGGAGTACAACGACTGGTAAGTCCGCCGAAGTCCGTTCGTGCTGAGCTTGTCGAAGCATGAACGGACTTCATCCCCCTTCCGCTACCGGGCTGCCGTCCACCCTTCGACAGGCTCAGGGCGAACGGCAACTCTTCCGCCGGCTCCTGGCTCTTCACCGCTTCTCCCTCTCCGCATACCAGGCCACCGCATCCCGTACCGTGTCCCGGATCGGCCGCGGTTCCCAGCCCAGTTCGCGTCGTGCCTTGCCGTTGTCCAGCCGCTGGAACACGTTGGACAGGAACACGGCATCGGTGCTGACCAGGTAGTCCTTCTTCCCGATCAGCTTGAACACCCGCTCCGCCGCCCAGGCGATGCCGTAGGCCAGCCGCAGCGGGATCATCCTGGGCGGCGGATTTCCCAGCAGCGCCGCGGCCTGGCCGTAGAACTCGCGGTTGCCGATGAACTCGTTGGCGATGATGTAGCGCTCGCCGGTACGGCCGCGGGTCTCCGCCAGCAGCGCCGCCTCGGCGACGTCGCGGATGTCCACCGTCGGCGCGCCGGCATCCAGCGCGGCCTTCATCGCGCCGCGGGCGGTGTCCCAGAGCGCCTTGCCATGCGGCGTCGGCTGGTAGTCCTCGGGGCCGTAGGTGTTGGCGATGCACAGCGCCACGCCGGGAAGGCCCTTTTCGCGGCAGCAGGCCAGGAAGCGGTTCTCGGCCTCCAGCCGGGTCTGGATGTAGGCGGAAGCCTTGTCGAGCCAGTTGAAGGGAATGTCCTCGGTCACCGGCCCGTGGGGATTGACGCCCAGCGTGCCCATGGTGCTGGTGAAGATGAAGCGCTCGACGCCGGCGGCCAACGCAGCGTCCATGGCGTTGACCAGGCCTTCGACGTTGTTGCGGCGCAGCGGGGTGGTGTCGGTCAGCCAGAAGCGCGGATCCAGCACGCTGTAGAACACCGTGCCGATGCCGTCCATCGCCTCGCGCAGCGAGGCCGGATCCAGCACGTCGCCGTGCACGATCTCCACCGGCAGGCCCTGCATCGCATCCAGCTTGCTGGTCCTGCGCAGCAGCACCCGGACCCTGCGGCCGCGCCGCACCAGCAGGCGCGCGATGTGGCTGCCGACGAAACCGCTGGCGCCGGCCACCAGCACCGGCTTTTCCGACAGGCTTTGCATTGAGTCAGCTTCCTTTTGCTCTGGTTAGCGCATCTTCGGCTGGCGCCGGCTGCGCGTAAAAGGCGGAGACCCCCATGGAGCGGCAATGGGACTTGCCCCGGGGGGAAATGGGCCGGGGCCGGTGCGAAGCTGCGCAGGGGCGAGGTGAACGGCGCTGTCCACGGTCGACGAGTTGCCGTTCGCCCTTCGACAGCCTCAGGGCGAATGGCAACTTTCAGGCCGCGGCGCGCGAGGGCGGTGCCAGGGTGGCCTGGTCGAAGGCCTCTTTCAGCGCCGGCAACTGCGCTGCATAAGCCGCCGCATTGCCCTCCTTCACCGGACCATAGCCCGCGATATCGATGGCCGCGCGTGCCAGTTCGACGCCGGCGGCGAGGTTGGCGGCGCTCAGGCGGTCGGCGATACCCGGGATCAGTTCCTGGTATTCGCGGATCAGGCGGCGCTCCAGGCGGCGCTCGGCGGTGTAGCCGAGGACGTCGAAGGGCGTGCCGCGCAGGACCTTCATTGGCGCCAGCAGGCGGAAGGCCCAGAGCATCCAGCTGCCGAGCTGGCGCTTGTTCGGGCGCCCCTGGCTGTCCTTGCCGGTGAACAGCGCCGACGAGGCGAGGTTGAAGCTGAACCGGAAGTCGCCGGAGAACTGCTCGCGCAGGCGCTGCATGAATTTCGGGTCGGTGTAGAGGCGCGCGACCTCGTATTCGTCCTTGTACTGCATCAGCCGGCCCAGGGTCAGGGCCACCTGGCGCACGAAGGCTTCGCTGCCGGGCACGGCGGCGACGCGGCGGCGGATGTCCTCGACGAAGACACGGTAGCGCTGCGCATAGGCGGCGTCCTGGTAGGCGGTGAGCAGGCGCGTGCGGCTGGCCAGCACCTGTTCCACGGTCTCCAGCGGCGCGACCGGGGCCGGCGCGAGTTCCTGCGCCAGAACCTCCGGCGCGTGGGCGGCCAGGCGGCCCAGGGCGAAGGTGCGCAGGTTGCCTTCCACGAAGGCGCCGTTGAGGCGGATCGCCTGCTGCAGCGAGGCGAGGGACACCGGCAGCAGGCCCTTCTGCGCGGCATAGCCCAGCATCAGGATGTTGGTGCCGATGCTGTCGCCGGTGAGGTCGGTGGCGAGGCGGCTGGCGGGCAACGAGAACCCGGCACCGCCGGACAGGGCCTCGATGATGGCTTCGCGCATGCGCGCTTCGCCGAGATCGAGGTGCTTGTTCTTCTGGAAGTCGCCGGTGGGGGCGACGTCGGTATTGAGGATGGCCGTGCTCCGGCCGGGGCGCAGGGTCTTCAGCTGGCCGATGCCGGAGCCGACGATGAGGTCGCAGGCCATCAGCAGGTCGGTCATGCCCTCCGACAGGCGGGAGCTGTAGATGCCCTCGGGGTTCGGGCCGATGCGGATGTGGCTGGTGACCGAGCCGCCCTTCTGGGCCATGCCGGTCATGTCGAGGATGGTGCAGCCCCTGCCGTCGAGATGCGCGGCCATGCCGAGCAGCGCGCCGATGGTGAGCACGCCGGTGCCGCCGATGCCGGCGACAAGGATGTTGTATCCCCGGTCCTCCATCACCGCCAGCGCCGGTTCCGGCAGCGCGGCGATGGCCTGCTCCAGGCGCTGCGGGTCGCCGGACTTGCGCTTCGCGATCCGGGCGCCGGTGACGGTGACGAAGGAGGGGCAAAAGCCCTTCACGCAGGAGTAGTCCTTGTTGCAGTTGGACTGGTCGATCTGGCGCTTGCGGCCGAACTCGGTCTCCAGCGGCAGCACGCTGATACAGTTGGACTGCACCGAGCAGTCGCCGCAGCCCTCGCAGACATCGGAGTTGATGAAGATGCGCTGGTCCGGGTCCGGCATCAGGCCGCGCTTGCGGCGGCGGCGCTTCTCGGCGGCGCAGGTCTGTTCGTAGACGATGGCGGAGACGCCCTTGATCTCGCGCAGCTGCTTCTGCAGCGTGTCCAGCTCGTCGCGGTGATGCAGGCTGGAGTTCTTCGGCAGCGCAACGCCCTGGTACTGCTCGGGATGGTCGGATACCAGCATCACCGGACGCACGCCCTCGGACAGCAGCTGGTTGACCATGTCCACCGGGGTGATCTGCTGCTCCACCGGCTGGCCGCCGGTCATCGCCACGGCGTCGTTGTACAGGACCTTGTAGGTCATGTTGGCCTTGGCGGCGACCGAGGCGCGGATCGCCAGCACGCCGGAATGCGAGTAGGTGCCGTCGCCCATGTTCTGGAACACGTGCGGCGTGTCCACGAAGGGGCCGACCGCGGCCCAGGGAGAACCTTCATGCCCCATGGGCATGAACTGCATGGTCTTGCGGTCCATCACCACGGCGGCCAGGCCGTGGCAGCCGATGCCGCCGAGGGCGAAGGAACCGTCGGGCAGCTTCGTGCTGGTGTTGTGCGGGCAGCCGGAGCAGAAGTAGGCCGGGCGCACCGAGCCGCCGCCCTGCAGGCTGCGCGTCTCGATGCCTTGGAACAGCGCGTAATGCTCCTCCACCTGCGGATCGACGATGCCGACCTGCCTGAGCAGGGTGCGGATGGCCCGGCGCAGCTGCGGCACGCCCAGCTCGCCGGCGGCGGGCAGCAGCGGCGCGCCTTCGAGGTCGCGCTTGCCGGCCAGCGCCGGGCGGCGGTCGGCGCCGATGGCATAGAGCTGGCGCGCGACCTGGTCTTCCATCACCGGGCGCTTCTCTTCCACCACCAGCACGGCGCTGCTGCCGGCGGCGAAGTCCACCAGCGTGTCGCGCGCCATCGGCCAGATCAGGCCGGGCTTGTAGAGGCGTACGCCCAGGCGCGCGCAATGCGCCTCGTCCAGGCCCAGGTCAGCGAGGGCCTGGCGCACGTCGAGGTAGGCCTTGCCGGCGCTGACGATGGCCAGGCTGCGGCGCGGGCCGTCGATGACGACGCGGTCCAGGCCATTGGCCAGGGCGAAGGCGGTGGCGGCCGGCAGGCGGTGGTTGACGAGGAAATCCTCCTCGACCAGGGCCGGCTGGTTCTGCCGCAGGTTCAGGCCGCCGGGCGGGATCTGGATGCCGGCGGGAATGGCGTAGGGGCGGTGCGCGTCCGGCAGCTCGACGCTGCCGGACAGGTCCAGCGTGTCGGTGATGCACTTGAGCGCGACGTAGCAGCCGCTGTAGCGCGACATCGCCCAGCCGGCGAGGCCGTACTCGATGATCTCGCCGATGGTGGCCGGGTACAGGATCGGCAGCATCGCGGCGATCAGCGTGTGCTCGGACTGGTGCGCGCTGTCGGAGGACTTGCCGCCGTGGTCGTCGCCGGCCACGGCGAGGAAGCCGCCCTTCGCCGCCGCGCCTTCGAGGTTGCCGAGCTTGAGCGACTCGCAGGCGCGGTCCACGCCGATGCCCTTGCCGTACCAGAGGCCGAACACGCCTTCGAACTCGGATTTGCCGAACCAGGCCAGTTCCTGGGTGCCGCGGATGCTGCTGACCGCCAGTTCCTCGTTCAGGCCGGGGACGAAGCGGATGTCATGCGCGTCCAGCAGTTTCTGCGCGCCCCAGAGCGCGGAGTCGTAGACCCCCAGCGGCGAGCCGCGGTAGCCGGAGATGTAGCCGGCCGTCTTCAGGCCCAGGGCACGGTCGCGGCGGGACTGCTCCAGAACCAGGCGCACGAGCGCCTGGTTGGAGGACATGAAGACCCGGCCGCCGGGCTGGACGTACTTGTCGTCCAGCGTGGTCACGGACTTGGTCATACCGGTGCGAGCAGCATGGAGGGATGATCCTTGGCGTCTTGGCGATGACTGGATGTCATCGCCCGCCGCGGGTCACGAACGGCCAGGGACGGCTGCCCCGGGGTTGGATCGGGAGATGAAGTCCCGCGATGGACGGCAGACAGCGCCCGACTATCAGCCACGCGTCGGTTCCCGGTCGAGCCTGGCCAGCGGGAAGTCGCAGTTGGCCTGGGTCTGCTGGATTTCGATCAGGTTGCCCTCCGGATCGCGGCCGTAGATCGTCTTCACGTGGCCGACGTCGATCGGGGCGTCCTGCGGGAAGCGCATGCCCAGCTCGCGAAGGCGGATGAATTCTTTTTCGATATCAGTGACATCGACGCAGAAGTGGGTATAGCCCTTGTCGTAGGGCTTCTTCGGCTCGGCGGATTCCGGCGCCGGGCGCTGGTACTCGAACAACTCCATGTAGCAGCTGCCGCAGCGCAGCATGGCGCCCTTGGCGGCCGACTTCGGCACGTCGACGATGCGGTCGATGAACTCGCTGTCGTCCCAGGCGAAGACCTCCCCGACCCGTTCGAAGCCGAAGGCGTCCTTGTAGAACTTCATCATCTTGTCGAGGTCGCGGACGTGGACGGCCACGTGGTGGATGCCTCTGATCATTCGGCCTTGCTCCGGGCTGGGCGGCGGGGTGTCACCGCGGGTCGGGAATCGAGTCTAGCGACCCCCTGGCAGCCCGTCGGAAGTGCTGGCCGTGGCAGGCAAATCCACCTGCCGTCCGGGTCATTCGGCGGGGAGGGGGTGGTCGCCATAATCGTCCGGAAGCAGAAGCCGGGAGAGAGGCTGGATGAACAGGACGCTATTCACGGGCGCCAGGGTCTGGGACGCCAGCGGCGCCGCGCCTTTCGAGGGTGAGGTGCTGGTGGAAGGCAACCGCGTGCGCGCCGTGGCCAGGGGCCGTGGCCAGATCGCGCCCGCCGGGGCCGAGGTGATCGACGCCCGCGGCATGTTCCTGATGCCCGGCATGACCGAGGGCCATGCCCACCTGTCCTTCGAGGCGGTGACCGCCACCGAGGACCTGATCACGCCGTCGCCGGAGGCGCACACGCTGTTGACCGCGCGCGTCGCCAAGCTGCTGCTGGATCATGGCTTCACCAGTGCCTGGGGCGCCTCGGAGGCCAAGCTGCGCCTGGGCGTGGCGGTGCGCGATGCGGTGAACGCCGGGCTGCTGCAGGGGCCGCGCATCCGCGCCGGCTCGCTGGAGATCTCCGTCACCGGCGCCATGGGCGACGAGAGCCGCGAGCACAATCCGCGCAAGGGGCCGTCGATCATCGTCGACGGCGTCGAGGAGATGCGCAAGGCCGTGCGGCTCTGCTGCCGCGAGGGTTGCGACAACATCAAGCTCGACGTTTCCGGCGATCCGTTCTATCCGAACACCCCGGCGCACACCACGCCGATGACCTTCGACGAAATCCGCGTGGCGGTGGAGACGGCCCACGACTACGGCCGCCGCGTCAACGCCCATACCCGCTCGATCGCGGGCAGCAAGGCCTGCCTGCGCGCCGGCGTGGACATGCTGTACCACTGCGAGTACTCCGATCCGGAACTGCTGGACCTGTTCGAGGCGGCCAGGGACAAGGTCTTCGTCGCGCCCACGGTCAGCCTGTTCCACAGCATCGTCAACAACGAGGCGGCTCCCAACGGCCTCACCGCCGAGATCGGCGGCTACATGGGCATTCCCGGCCTGGTCGAAGCCTCGATCAGGACCCACACCGAACTTCGCAAGCGCGGCATCCGCCACCTGATCGGCGGCGACTACGGCTTTGCCTGGAGCCGCAACGGCACCAATGCCCGCGACCTCGGTTTCTTCGTCAAGTACTACGGCTACAGCCCGGCCGAGGCCCTGCGCTGCGCCACCGCCCATGGCGGCGCGGCCATGACCCTCGACAACGGCGAGAAGCTGGGCGAGGTCCGGGAGGGTTACCTGGCCGACCTGCTGCTGGTCGACGGCGACCCGCTGTCCGACCTGTCCGTGCTGCTCGATGCGCAGCGCCTGGTCGTGATCATGAAGGACGGCCAGGTCCACAAGAACGGCAGCGCCACGGTCCAGCGCCGCGCGGCTGCCTGAACGATCCAAGATCCCGGAGACATTCGATGAGCGACACCATCACCCTGAAGCAGCTCAAGGAAAAGGGCGCCGCGCGCTGCCCCGGCGCCCCGAGCACGCAGGACATCATCGCGGCCGACAAGGTCGCCGCGCCCGGCTGGGTGCGCTCGGAGTCCTACCGCTTCCTCGGCGACGAGGACATCTCCACCGACCGCTACATCGACCCGGCTTTCGCCAGGCTGGAGATGGACACGCTGTGGAAGAAGACCTGGCAGTTCGCCTGCCGCGAGGAGCATATCCCGCAGGTGGGCGACTACCACGTCTACGACATCGGCCATTACTCCTTCATCATCACCCGCGTGGCGGAGGACGAGATCCGCGCCTACTACAACGCCTGCCTCCACCGTGGCACCAAGCTGCGCGCCTCGGGCACCGAGGGCAACGCCGAGGAGTTCAAGTGCAGCTTCCACGGCTGGAGCTGGAACCTCGACGGCTCGCACAAGCAGACCGTCTGCCACTGGGACTTCCCGCACGTGGACCCGAAGAAGTTCGCGCTGCCGCAGGCGCGCGTGGAGCGCATCGGCGGCTTCGTGTTCATCAACATGGACCAGAACGCCCCGACGCTGGCCGAGTACCTGGGTCCCGAGGCCAAGGCGCACATCGATGCCTGGAACCTGCAGGACCGCTACGTCTACCTGCACGTGACCAAGCGCCTGCCCTGCAACTGGAAGCTGGCGATCGAGGCCTTCCAGGAGGCCTACCACGTCATCGAGACGCACCCGCAGGTGGCGCCCTCCAACGGCGACGCCAACTCGCAGTACGACGTCTACGGCGAGCACGTGGACCGCTTCATCTCGACGCTGGGCGTGGTCAGCCCGCACCTGTACGGCCAGGTCAGCGAGCAGGACATCCTCAACCAGTTCACCCTGGGTGACTCCAGCGCGCTGGGCGACACCAAGTTCACCGTGAAGGAAGGCGGCACCGCGCGCGCGGTGATGGCCGAGATGTTCCGCGGCATGTTCGAGAAGGCCACCAACACCGACCTGTCCAAGGTCTCCGACTCGGAGCTGCTGGACTGCTTCTCCTACACGGTGTTCCCCAATACCTTCCTGTTCCCCGGCATCTCGCTGCCGATGGTCTACCGCTTCCGCCCGGACAGGAACGACCACCGCAAGAGCCTCTACGAGGTGCTGTTCCTGCGGCCGGTGCCCAAGGACGGCAAGCGACCGATGCCGGCCGAGCCGATCCACCTGCGCGACGACCAGTCCTTCACCGAGGCCGAGGGCATGGACCCCGGCTTCGGAGCCATCCTCGACCAGGACACCGACAACGTCGGCCTGCAGCAGGAGGGCATCGAGGCCAGCGCCAAGCGTGGCCTGACCCTGGGCAACTACCAGGAAATCCGCATCCGCCACTTCGAGCAGGCCGTCGAACGCTATGTCGGGATGAAGAAGGCCTGAGACCGGAGTGAGCACGGAAGCCAACGCCGCGGCAGCGGCCACGTTCACCCCGGTCCTGAAGCTGGCCGACCTGCCCGCCAACAGCAAGAAGGCGGTGCAGGTCGGGGCCCGGTGCATCCTGGTGTGCAACAACAACGACAAGCTGTTCGCCATCTCCAACGTCTGCTCGCACAACGAGAAGCCGCTGGAGCGAGGCCGCATGGGCAATGGCTGGATCGCCTGCCCGGTGCACGGCGCGCGCTTCGACCTGGCCACCGGTGCCGCGCTGAACCTGCCGGCCAAGCTGCCGGTCGCGACGTATGAGGTGCGGGTGTCGGGGGATGATATCGAGGTGCTGGTGTAGGTATTCCGCTCGCCCGCTTGCGGGAGAGGGGGACGTTTGCACTAACTGTAGATCGCCCCGCACACCCTGCCGGGATGCGGCGCCGGGCACTTCCTAGAATCCGCAGCAGGTATATCTTCCACAATGGGCCGTTGCTGCCTGGGCGGCGCCGGCCGGCGGGACACTGAGAGGGTCTTGCGATGAATGCTCCTGTCAAAGAAGGTTCGGCCGTTCTCGATCTGAGCGACCTGGACAAATGGGTCGGAAAGCCGGTGGTCTTCGCCGAGCTCTGGGATCCCTGCAACGCCACCGACATCCGCCGCTGGGTCATGGCGATGGACTATGCCAACCCGATCCACTGGGACCAGGAGTTCGCGGCCAGGTCGAAGTTCGGCGGCATCGTCGCGCCGCAGTCCTTCGCCGTGGCGATGGACTACGGCCACGGATGCCACCCGGCCGGCGTCGGCAAGATTCCCGGCAGCCACCTGATCTTCGGCGGCGAGGAATGGTGGTGGTTCGGCGCGCCGATCCGCCCGGGCGACAAGCTGTTCCAGAAGCGCCGCTTCGACGGCTACGACGTCAAGGACACCAGTTTCGGCGGTCCCACGGTCTTCCAGCGCGGCGACACCGAGCACCGCAACCAGGATGGCGTGCTGGTGGCGCGCGAGCGCGCCACCTCGATCCGCTACCTGATCGAGGAGGCCAACAAGCGCAAGGTCTACGGCAAGGAGAAGGCCAGCCCCAAGCGTTGGGACCAGCAGGAACTCGCCGAGATCGCCAAGCTTCGCTTCGACTGGATCCTGTCGAACCGCGAGGGCAGGTCGCCGCTCTGGGCCGATGTGAAGCCCGGCGACAAGCTGCCGCGCCGCGTCGTCGGCCCGCATTCCATCGCCACCTTCGTCACCGAGTACCGCGCCTTCCGCCAGAACATCTGGGGCACCTGGCGCTGGAACGTGCCCGAGGGCGTGATCGACCCCGCCACGGCGGACGCCGGGTTCGCCAAGGACATGACCTATGACTACAGCGCCCGCAAGATCGATCCGCGCCAGGGCGACGGCCTGTATCACGGCCCCTCCAGCGGTCACGTGAACCTGGAGAAGGCCGCCAACGTCGGCATGGGCGGCATGTACGGCTACGGAGCCTCGATGAACGCCTGGCACGTCGACTACGTGTCCTATTGGGCCGGCCACGACGGGTTCATCTGGCATTCCAAGACCCAGTTCCGCAGTCCGGCCTTCGAGGGTGACATCACCTACATCGACGGCACGGTGGTGGACAAGCAGGTCAATTCGCCCTACGGCTGCCCGGTCGTGGTGATCGAGGTGAAGATGACCACGCAGACGGGCGAGCAGATCCTCAAGGGCACTGCCGAAGTGCAGCTGCCCTACTGAGTTGCGTCCGATGAGCACCGCCACGCCGCCGCTGTCGATCGTCCGCGGCCCGCCGCTGCGGGACGAGCCCGGGCAGGGCGCGCACACCATCCCGGGCTACCTGCGCGAGGTGACGCAGCGCCACCGCACGGCGGAGGCGCTGTGCATGCCGACCGCCGATGGCATGCTGCGCTGGTCCTACGGCACGCTGTGGAGCAAGTCCGTCGAGGTCGCCCAGGCGCTGATCGCCAGCGGCGTCGGCAAGGACAGCCGCGTCGGCATCCTGATGGTCAACCGGCCGGAGTACCTGTCGGCGGTCTTCGGCATCGGCCTGGCCGGCGGCGTATCGGTGGCGCTGAGCACCTTCTCCACGCCGGCCGAGCTGGAGCAGCTGATCGCCGCTTCCGGCATCTCCGTGCTGCTGTTCGATGGCCGCGTGCTGAAGCGCGACTTCGGTGCCGTGCTGGCCGAACTGGAGCCGGCGCTGCGGCGGGCCGGGCCCGCCCGGCTGCAGTCGGCGAAGTTCCCCTTCCTCAAGCAGCTGGTGCGGCTGGAGTCGGTCACGGGCGGTGATGCCGCCGACCTGCAGGCACCGTGCTTCGAATCCTGGCAGGCTTTCCTGGCGCGTGGCCGCGAGGTGCCGGTTTCGCTGGTCGAGGCGCGCGCGGCCAGCGTTGCGCCTGCGGATGCCGGCGGGCTGTTCTTCTCCTCGGGCACCACCAGCACGCCGAAGGGCATCCTGCACGCCCATCGCGCCTTCGCCATCCAGTGGTGGCGCTGGCCGCGCGTGATGAGCGTGAAGGGCCCGGCGCGGGCCTGGACCGGCAACGGCTTTTTCTGGTCCGGCAACATCACCATGATCGTCGGCGTGGCCCTGTCCACCGGCGGCACCATCGTGCTGCAGCCCTATTTCGAGCCGGAACTGGCGCTCAGGCTCTGGGAAAGCGAGCGGGTGAACTACCTGTCGGGCCGCCCGCACCAGTGGGCGCGGCTGCAGGAGGCACCCAACTGGGCCACCGCGGACCTCCGCTCGCTGCACTACATCACCAACTCGGACCTGCTGAAGACGCACCCGACGGTGAAGAGCGACTGGCGCCTGCCGATGACCTTCGGCACCACCGAGACCAACACCGCCGCCACCTCGTATTCCGCCGACACCTCGCCGGAGCAGTACGCCGGCAGCGCCGGCGAGCCGCTGCCGGGCAACATCCTCAAGATCGTCGATCCGGATACCGGCGCGGTCGTGCCGCGCGGCCAGCGCGGCGAGGTCTGCATCAAGGGCCCGACGCTGATGCTCGGCTACATCGGCAAGGCAGTGGAGGACAGCCTGGACGACGAGGGCTACTACCGCACCGGTGACGGCGGCTACGTCGACGAGATCGGCCGGCTGTACTGGGAGGGCCGCCTCACCGAGATCATCAAGACCGGCGGCGCCAATGTCTCGCCGCTGGAGATCGACGCGGTGCTGGCGCTGTGCCCGGGCGTCAAGCGCGGCCAGACCGTGGGCGTGCCGCATGCCACCCTGGGCGAGATGGTGGTGAGCTGCGTGGTGCCGCAGGACGGCGCCGCGATCGACGAGGCCACCGTGCAGGCCTTCCTCAAGGAACGCCTGGCCAGCTTCAAGGTACCGCGCCGCGTGCTGCTGCTGGGCGAGGACGAGGTGCAGGTTACCGGCAACGGCAAGGGCCTTGCGGGAACTGGCGGGGAAGCGGCTGGCGGCAGTCTGAACATCCCTCAGGGCCGACCGGGCCAGCCGCCCCGGTCCTGAAGGCAAGCCCCCATCGCAGCGCTGCCCGCCCCTGTGCGATTGCGGCATACTCGCCCCATTACTAGAGCAGCCATTGCAAAAATGGCGATCAAGAGGGGGAGCCATGAATCGAACCGTCCTGGGGCGCCTGCTGTGCGCAGGAGCCATGTCCCTGGTGCTGGCGGCTTGCGGGGGGAGTTCACAGCCCGGGCCGACGCCGCCGGCCGAACTGCCGCGTTCGGACGATGGGACGTCCGAGCCGCCCAACGAAGGGGTGATCCTGGCGCAGGAACTGCTGCATGTCGTCGAGCGCGCGGGCCTGCACTCGCTGCCCGACGACCCCGTTGCGGCGCTCGCGGCGATCCTGACCCTGCCCGATGGGCTCGGCAACATCGTGGCGATGCACCTGGGCCGTTTCTACCCGACCCCGCATGAATTCATTCCCGGCATGGGCCCGCTGGTGGGGCTGCTGCAGGCGCGCGCCAAGCTGCTGCTGGGCGGGCAGCCGGAGCGGCTGCTGCAGGACACGATGAGCGGCGAGTATTCGATCCTGCTGCTGCCGGTGGATGCGACGACGCTGATCGTGGTTCTGCCGACCAACGTGGTGAGGGCGGACCCCGCCGCCGCGGCGCTGCCCGAGTCGAAACTGGATCTCGGCCAGGTCACCTACGAGATCAATGGACGGACGCGCACCGTCGACCAGTTCATGCAGAGCGGCTCCACCAACGCGATCGCGTTCATGCACAAGGGCCGCTTCGTCTACGACGACTACGAGAACGGCTTCGACACCAGGACCCGCCATCACATGTGGTCGGTCACCAAGTCGGTCACGACCTCTCTGGTGGGCATCGCCGTCGAAGAGGGCCGGGTCCGCTCGATCCATGACCCCATCAAGCAGTACATCCCCGAAGCGGCCGGCACGGTCTGGGAGGGCGTCAGCATCGAGGACCTGCTGCATATGGAGTCGGGCACCTACTGGGTCGACGTGCCGGTGCACCAGCCCGAGCAGCTGGTCCTGATGGGGGCGGACTTCCACTCGAACGGCCTGGTCGGCATGACGCGCGACGAGTACCTGCTGAAGCTCACGCGCGTGTCGCCCCCGGGCGATCACTACCGCTATAACAGCGCCGATGCGCAGATGCTGGCCTGGCTGCTGGAGCGGGTCTACCAGAAGCCCTATGCGCAAATCCTGTCGGAGAAGATCTGGCGGCCTGCGGGCATGCAGGACGATGCGCTGGTGATGGTCGACCGCCTGGGCAATACCTTTGCATCGATGGGACTGCATGCGACGCCCAGGGACATGCTCCGCTTCGGGGAGCTGCATCGCAACGGCGGCCGCAGCGTCGACGGAAAGCAGATCATCCCCCGGGCCTGGGTCAATGCCTCGCACAACTACGACGAGGCGACCGGCGGCGGTCCGCGCGGCTACATGTGGCCGCACTGGGGCGGAGTGGAGTCCGGCAACTACACGGCGCAGGGCTACGGCCTCCAGCTCGTCAGCGTGGCGCCCTCGCTGAACATGGTCGGTGTCCGCTTCGGCAACGACCCGATCGACAGCATCGCGCAAAAGGAGTGGGAGGCGATGCTGACGGCCGTGGGCAAGCATCTCGAGGCGCGCGGCGCGCGCTGAGGCGTCGCGCGGGATACGCGATGGCCCGAAGCAGAAGGCCCGCCATCCGGCGGGCCTTCTTTCCTTCGGGCGGGGCTTACTTGCCTGCCAGCGCCGCGTTGAAGACCGCGCTCGGCCGCATCACCGCCGCGAGCTTCTCCGGATCGGGGCGGTAGTAGCCGCCGATGTCGGCCGGCTTGCCCTGCACGGTGGTCAGCTCGGCGACGATGATCAGCTCGTTGTCCGTGAGCTTCCTGGCCAGCGGCGCGAAGTGGGCGGCGAGTTCGGCGTCCTCGGTCTGGGCGGCCAGGGCCTGGGCCCAGTACATCGCGAGGTAGAACTGGCTGCCGCGGTTGTCGAGCTGGCCGGTCTTGGGCGAGGGGTTCTTGTTGTTGTCGAGCAGCTTGCCGGTGGCCTCGTCCAGCGTCTTGGCCAGCAGCTTGGCGCGGGCATTGTCCGTCTTGATGCCCAGGTCTTCCAGGCCCACGGCCAGGGCCAGGAACTCGCCGAGCGAATCCCAGCGCAGGTGGTTTTCTTCCGTGAGCTGCTGCACGTGCTTGGGCGCCGAGCCGCCGGCGCCGGTCTCGTACATGCCGCCACCGGCCATCAGGGGCACGATCGACAGCATCTTGGCGCTGGTGCCCAGTTCCATGATCGGGAACAGGTCGGTGAGATAGTCGCGCAGGATGTTGCCGGTGACCGAGATGGTGTCCTGTCCGCGGACCACGCGTTCCAGCGTGTAGCGCATGGCGCGCACCTGCGACATGATCTCGATCTTCAGGCCCTTGATGTCGTACTCCTGCACGTACTTCACCACCTTCTGGATCAGCTCGTGCTCGTGCGGGCGATAGGGGTCGAGCCAGAACACGGCGGGGGTCTTGGACTGGCGCGCGCGCGTGACGGCGAGCTTGACCCAGTCGCGGATCGGCGCGTCCTTGACCTGGCACATGCGCCAGATGTCGCCGGTCTCCACGTTCTGCGTCATCAGCACCTCGCCGGTGTCGAGGTCGGTGATGTTGGCGATGCCGTCTTCCGGGATCTCGAAGGTCTTGTCGTGGGAGCCGTATTCCTCCGCCTGCTGCGCCATCAGGCCCACGTTCGGCACCGAGCCCATGGTCTTGGGGTCGAAGGCGCCGTGCCATTTGCAGAAATTGATCATCTCCTGGTAGATGCGTGCGAAGGTCGATTCCGGCATCACGGCCTTGACGTCCTTCAGGCGCCCGTCGGCACCCCACATCTTGCCGCCGTTGCGGATCATCGCCGGCATCGAGGCATCGACGATGATGTCGTTGGGCGAGTGGAAGTTGGTGATGCCCTTGGCGGAGTCGACCATCGCCAGCTCGGGGCGATGGGCATGGCAGGCGTGCAGGTCGCGCTTGATCTCGTCCTGCTCGCTCTGCGGCAGCTTGGCGATCTTGGTGTAGAGATCGACCATGCCGTTGTTGACGTTGATGCCCAGCTCGTCGAAGGTCTTGCCGTGCTTCTCGAAGGCGTCACGGTAGAAGATCCTGACGCAGTGCCCGAAGACGATCGGGTGCGAGACCTTCATCATCGTCGCCTTGACGTGCAGCGAGAACATGACGCCGCTCTGGCGCGCATCCTCGATCTGGGTCTCGTAGAACTCGAGCAAGGCCTTCTTGCTCATGAACATGCTGTCGATGATTTCCTTGTCCTGCAGCTCGACCCGGGGCTTGAGGACGATGGTCTTGCCGCTCTTGGTCAGCAGCTCCATCTTCACGTTGCGGGCGCGGTCCAGCGTCATCGACTTCTCGCCGTGGTAGAAGTCGCCCTTGTGCATGTGCGAGACGTGCGAGCGCGAGGCCTGGCTCCACGGCGCCATCGAGTGCGGGTTCTTGCGGGCATACTCCTTGACGGCCTTCGGCGCGCGGCGGTCGGAATTGCCTTCGCGCAGCACCGGGTTCACCGCGCTGCCCAGGCATTTGGAGTAGCGTTTCCGGATCGCGGCCTCCTCCTCGGTCTTGGGCTGCTCGGGATACTCAGGCAGGTTGTAGCCCTTGGCGCGCAGTTCCTTTATGGCCGCCAGCAGCTGCGCCACCGATGCGCTGATGTTGGGCAGCTTGATGATGTTGGTGTCGGGCAGCAGGGTCAGCCTACCCAGTTCGGCGAGGTTGTCCGGCAGCCGCTGCGATTCGGTCAGGAACTCGGGGAATTCGGCAATGATGCGGGCCGCCAGCGAGATGTCGCTGGTCTTGATCCGGATGCCGGCCGGGGCGGTGAAGGCTTCGATGATCGGCAGGAACGATGCCGTGGCCAGCAGGGGGGCCTCGTCGGTCAGGGTGTAGATGATTACGGGCTGCTCTTTGCTCAAGGGGTCGTCTCCGGACGGTTCTATTTAGGAACCAGCATGGAAATCATCAAGGAAGCTGCGACGCCAGAAAAAGCGCGCCTCCGCGGCTGGTCCGCTCCTACTGGACCGCATGATAGCGCGGCTGATGGCTTTCTTTCGCCAGAAACGGCTTCTGTCGCCAACCCGCCTGCATCGTCGCCCTGTGGAACCAGAAAGCCCGCCTTCCGGCGGGCGTTGGGTCAGGCGTGCCGCCCCAGCATCAGCTTGCGGGGGTCCCCGCCGGCGCGGTAGGTGGCTGCCAGCAGGTACAGCAGGGTGAACAGGCCGCCCAGCAGCGTGCCCGCGCCGCACAGCAGCCCCACCGGCCTCGAGGGCTCGCGCCAGACCACCCAGGCGGTGACCGGCACCACATGCAGCAGGAAGTCGGTGTAGAACGATGCGCGCCAGGCATGGGCGAAGTCGTCGAAGAACACCTTGCCGCCATCGAGTCCCAGCGAGGACACGGCCCAGGCGGTGATGCCGGCGAGCAGCAGCCAGCCGAGGAGGAGATAGCCGCGCAGCAGGATCATGCTTCGTCTCCCGAAACGGAAGGGCCGCTCCTGCGAGCGGCCCTTCGATGTGGATCAGCGCTTGAGCCGGTAGGCGACCACCGAGTCGCCCGTGGTCGAGCCGTACATGGTGTGGCCGCCGGCCGCGATCACCACGTACTGCCTGCCGCCCGCCTCGTAGGTCACCGGCACGGCGGTGCCCGCGGCCGGCAGGTCGGCCTTCCACAGCACGTTGCCGGTCTTCAGGTCGAAGGCGCGCAGGGTGTCGTCCAGCGTGTAGCCGATGAATACCAGGCCGCCGGCCGTGACCAGGGGGCCGCCGGCGCCCGGGGTGCCGAGGTTGGTGTCGAAGGGAATCCAGCTGGGCAGCTTGAAGGGCATCAGCTTCTCGATGCTGCCCAGCGGCACTTCCCAGAGGATCTTCTTCTTCGCCAGGTCCACGGCGGTGAGCGCGGCCCAGGGCGGGGCGGAGCAGGGGGAGCCTGCCGGGCCCAGCAGCGGCTGCACCTCGTAGACGTAGGGCGAGCCCTTGGCGGCGAACTGCATCGGGCCGCCCAGTTCGACCTTCATGGCCTTGTCGGTCTTGACCTCGGCGGCCGGGATCAGCCGCATCACCACCGGGACGCGGTTGGACGGCACCACCATGATGCCGCTGGCGGGATCGTAGGCGCCGCCGCCCCAGTTGGGGCCGCCGCCGACGGAAGGCGAGAAGATCGTGCCCTTGAGGCTCGGCGGGGTGAAGGCCGGCCCGTAGTTGAAGGACTCGATCTTGCGCTTGCACAGCCAGCGGTCGATGAAGCTGAAGCCCCAGGCGTCGTCGGGCGAGAAGCCGTGCTGGGCCAGCATCGGCATGCCGACCGGGAAGGGTTGCGTCGGCGACAGCTTTTCGCCGGCCACCGCGCCGGCGCCGGGCACCTTGCGCTCCTCGATCGGCACCAGCGGCTCGCCGGTGGCGCGGTCGAAGACGAAGATCAGGCCGGTCTTGTTGTTCTGCACCAGGGCCGGCACGACCGTGCCGTCGGCCTTCTTCCAGTCGATCAGCAGCGGCTCGGAGGGAGTGTCGTAGTCGAAGACGTTGTGGTGCACGAACTGGAAGTGCCAGGCCAGCTTGCCGGTCTTGCCGTGCAGGGCGACGATCGACGAGGAATAGCGG
>Ga0255097_1000339_pt1 | contig 20553 bp, 14 predicted proteins | sample Colum_Atlam_RepB_2_FD_188436 | JGI IMG/M metagenome (GOLD analysis project Ga0255097, IMG submission 188436) | Freshwater microbial communities from Columbia River, Oregon, United States - Colum_Atlam_RepB_8d | ecosystem: Environmental > Aquatic > Freshwater > River | place: USA: Oregon...
TTGATATAACTAATTTAGTTCGGCTGAGTTCCTGCTGTAGGCATTGTAATGTGGCTAAGTTAGCTTTGGTCGGATTGACTACGTGAACGATTGCGTCTAGGCCTGGCGAGAAGTGCTCGGCCGATCGAATAAGTGAAATCGCTTTTCCGACGTAAGCATTGTCGCAGGCTGTTACAATGGTGGCTTTCAATGCTACATCCTTTTCTATAGAGGTTCTAAGCTGCGCGTACTTGCGTCTTCAGCTTCTAAGAATTGTAGTCTTGTGCCAATGTTGATTTATGGTTGGTTATTTCAACGCCGCTTGTGAGCTAGCTTGGGCGATCAAGTGCAATCTCATCGCATTCGACGTCCACAAAAGCTGCTGCAATTTGCTCTGTCGAAGATGCAGAACTCATCGCCTCATCTAAGGCATTCGGAGATACTGTTCGGCCTCCCGCATGTGCAATAAATAGTCTCATCACATGCGAAACTCCTTCCTCGGTTACAGTCCGCAGATCGGAAGCGAAATAACTGCCGCGGGAAAATATACCGGTAATTATCTCGAAAGATGGGAAATAGTGAACATCACTACGTTCTTTTCGAATGCTCTCAGCAGCGACACGTAATACAGCTTTTGAATACGTTGTTGCATCGAGAACGTGGCTTCCTGGCTCCGCAGTTGCCATCAACGGAACCGGCGAAACTGTTAATACGACCTGAGCAGTTGGATTCATAGCTTTAAGCATAGACATAAAGTCATTTATGTCATTTACAACATCATCAACGCTTTGGTTGTAAAAACCGTAGGACTCCTCCGAAAAATCGCCGCCCTCGACGCCAGGGCATAACGGAAATACTGCGCCGTCTGATTTGGAACGCCAGCACTCTGTCAGGCCGAGTGTAAAAATAAATACGTCCAAGTTCGCAAACATTTCGCGGACATGGTTCAGATGCTGCGCTCGGTCTGCAAGCATTTCTGCTTCGGATGAAAATCCACCGGGTTGCACCGTTGGCCTAAATGGATCAAGTATCTGCCCCGTAGCATTGCGCCAAGCACCTTCGTCTGGTCTGAATACACCTAATGCTCGTTGTGCGAGTTGTTTTAGCTGCCTTGCAGTATAAATATTGCCGTACCGAGCAGAAAACGTTCCGAAGTTATTTAGTTCTTTGACTTCCGACGAAAGTAATGGGTGCCCATTCTCCGCGACGTAGTAGTTGTACCCGCTTTTCCGTAGATGCCGAGCGATATGTTGAGCAAAGCAGCTGCCCGCTGTGGCAACTTTGGTCTGCTCTAGTATTGTTAAATTAAATATCCCAACCGGATCGACGTCGTGCTTGGCGCGATTCGCCACAGAGCGACGCCAGAAAGCCTTGTCAGGCAGTAGCTTGTATGGATTGGGGGGGAACATGTCGTACTTTATTGTCCGGTGGATTCTAGGGCAGCGACACAGTTATAACGTTATCAGGGAATTAAGGTGTCTGCTGCTAGTAAGTAAAGCTGCTCGAGTACGAGCGCCCCATAAGTCGCATTTGCATGTGTTGCATCGTCTTCGTAGTATTCAGATCTAAGAAGATAGTCTGACATAATCGTCGGACTGGGCGGCGCTACAAACCCAATTCCGAGAGTTTTGCAGACGCGCGAGACGCATTCCATCTCAATACTCCACATTCGGCCGCGAATCCGCTGTGGAGTGATGCCCGCTTCGCTCACTGCACGATCCCGATAGATTTTAGTTTTCGCCTCTACGAACGAGTCAGCTTTGGGTGGTGGTGTCGCCAAGTGATATACCCGTGCTCTAGTCCAGTGACGAAGCAGTGGCACTTTCTTGTTTTTGGTGTGATGATGTTCAAACAGTGTCGCCAACATGCTTCTCGGAAAAAGATAATGCCCAGCAGGAACGTTATTATCATCGGGTGAAATTGCGTCTAGAACCCAAAAAGGTTGTTCGTGCTGTAGTAGGCCGAATATATTGTGCAGAGTACCCATAAAGGAAAGTACCAGAAGATCGTTGGGCGCTAGGCTTTTAAGAATCGTTTCCGCGTCGGTCAGTGATAGGTCTCCGCGGATCAAGCCGGCTTTTTCGGATTGAAGCCAGTGGATGCTGATCTGCCCGGTGGAGGGAAATCGCTGCCTAAAGTCTTCGTACCCCTTTAAGAGTGCTCGAGTGTGGCTATCACCAATTACTACTATGCGTGGATTATCCATTGAGGCTATCCCATGAGGTTGCGAGCTTTAAGCTCTGCATTCGCAGCATCAAGGCGATCTTCCGGCAGAGGCTGGCTGCTGACCCAGTCCGCAAATCGCCGGAGCCCTTGTTGCAGTGATATTTGTGCTCGGTAACCGAGCACCGATTCAAGACTGCTGGTATCGGCAAAGTTATGTCGGATGTCACCAAGGCGATACTGGTGTGTTGTAACGAGATCGCGGGGTGCTCCGAACGCGTCGCTAAGCGCGCCGGCAATATCTTTGACCGTGGTTTTGATGCCGGCGCCGACGTTGAGGGAGCGTGCGATCGGGGTCGCATGGTCGACGGCGGCAGCAAACGCTTTCGCTACGTCTTGAACGTGCACAAAGTCGCGAGTCTCAAGGCCGTCTTCAAAAATAGGGAGGTTCTGGCCTCGGCGGATGCGCGTTGAGAATATTGACAAGATGCCCGTGTAGGGATTGTTCAGCGACTGGCCCTCTCCGTATACATTCTGGAGGCGAAGGATTGCATGGTCTACGCTCAAGGCTCCGCATACGATCCGTACGAGGTCTTCTTGTGCATACTTTGTCGCCGCGTAAACAGACGCCGGTTTGGGTGGGTCGTACTCACTGGTAGGCACGGGTGACAAGTCTGCGCCGCAGGCTGCGCAGACATGTTCCCACCGATGCGCAGCCAACTGGCCCGCAGTACGGCTGTCAGGATTAACTCGGTGACTGGGCGAGCAGGCGGTGCAGACATAGGCGCCCTCTCCATAGATGGAGCGACTCGACGCGAGTACAACTCTCTTTACGGTTCGGCTTGGGTCGTTGGTCAACACATCCAGCAGTTGCGCCGTTCCTCCCACGTTTACGGCGTTGTACCGCTCGATTTCGTACATTGACTGGCCGGTACCCGTCTCGGCAGCGAGATGGACTACGACCTCGGCGTCGGTAAGTGCGCCCTTGACGTCACTGGCGTTTGTGACGGAGCCACGTCTGAAGTCGATGCGCTCATCGTCGAGCCAGGTGAGGCCACGCGGCATGGACCCATGAATCTGGGGGCTGAGCGGGTCCAGGATTCGGAGCCGGTGGCCGCGTGCTAGCAATTCTTGCGATACATAAGAGCCGATGAAGCCAGCGCCGCCGGTGATCAGTACCAAAGCCATTAATATTTCCTAAATCGTCGATGTTCGCAGCAGATCATTCACCGCGCTGGGCGCAATACACCAAGGCGTCGCGCTCTTTGAACCATTCCTTTGAGTACTCGCATGCTTCGTACTCCCTGAAGTACGGCCCACCCAAGGTGTAGTGAATCATCGAGGGGCGAGCGGCGACTTCAGTGTGGCAATCCGCCAAAACGTTCCATTCCAGCGGAATATCTCCAATCAGCGCATCGTCGCCAAGCCACTTGAACTGATGAAGCTCTAGGCCGGTTGCTGAGTTGACGTAGTCCAAGCTCAACGCTTTGCAGCGGGCATTATTGAACAGCACGCAGCTCGACCAGTTTTTCTTCTCATATGGTGTTTGCGGCGCATTCAAAAATTTGGTTTGCTCACCCGTTTTCTGCGCATGCTTGGTACACATCACTGCGTAGCGATCATCCCTTAAAGCCCACAGTGATGCGATGTCGTCGAGCATCAGCACATCATTGTCGACGAACAGAGACCACCCGCTGTAGCTAGACAGGTAGGGCACCAAGAATCGTGAAAATGAAAACTCGGTGGACGCCAACGGATTGACGTCTCGGGTGTAAATCCCTTTAAGTTGCGAAAGCATGATCGGCGTAATGCTCACCGGCTGTGATGCGCGGACCTGAATGCTGTGCTGTGCAACGTTGTACAGGACCGGCAGTTTCGAGTCGTATCCGATAAAAACTCTAATCACGTGAGCTACTCCCTGCGTTTTGTTGTGTGCTGACAGTCCGGGCGGAATCGATTACCGTCAGAACTTGCTCCCTAAGTTTCTCAACCGAGTAATGCGTTACTAATTTCTGTTGTGCGCGAACGACTTGCTGATGCCGTGCCTCAGGATCTCGAACTAAGCTTTCGAGTGCGACCAGCCATTGTTCCGGGGTCTCCGCAAGCAGGCCACAGCCGTCCGCGCAGCACTCGTCGTAAACGGTTCCACGCTGGGCGACCACGGCGGCGCCAATTGACGTGTATTCCACCCATTTCGTGTTTGCCTTCATCATGTTGAAGGCAATCGGGGTGAGAGGGCAGATGCCAATGTCCCAGCCATAATCGGAGAATCGCTGCAGAAACTCCTCGTAGTTGTCGATCTTCGGCGCTTGGGTTATTCGAGCCCCGAAGGCAATCAAAGCTTCTGGAACAGGTATGGACCCGAAAAGTTCGAACGTCACTTCGGGGTTGCGGTCCAAAAGCTGAACAATGGCCGGTAGCACCATATTCAAGTTGTGGGCATGGTCGGCGCTTGCCATGTAGCCGACCTTACGAACGGGTCGAAGCTGAGACGCCGCGATCACGGTCCCTGAGCAATAGATCTTACCGGCGATCTTTGGTGTGGAGATGCCAAGTTCGGTAAGCCTAGCCTCTAATCTAGTGGTGGAGCAGTAAACCAGATCGACTGAATCGAGCAGTAGGCGAGCGGACGCTAGACGCTCCGGCTTATTGTGGTATTCGCTCTTGGTGCCGATGTCAGTCGGCACGTGAAGCAGATCGTCATCTATGTGGTAAACGCAGGTTGCCCCATTGGAGCGACTCAAATCAAGCATTAACTGGGCGTGCGGCCCGCTGTAGCGACAGAATACGACGACGGTAGGTTTAAACTTTGCAAATCGATCGATAATCCAGTGCCTGGCGGACGTGAACCCTTCGGTTCTCCACTGTGTGTGTTTGATCGCGTCGCCTGTGATCAGTTCGGCTACGAAATCGCCACTGGCGACGATCGATGCGAGTGGCTTCACGAAGCTCAGTTGCAGAGTCGGTACATATCCGTTGGCGACATACATGATCCTCTCGGGCCTAGATGACTGGGTTGGTACAGTCGTCACCACTGCGGACTCGCCTTCAATCTCAGATACCCGCGCGAAGAGTTGCTTGGCGCGATCGATCATCGCGACAACCTGAGTTGTAAGCCGCGCCGGCGAATACTCGGCTCTAAGTTTCGCTTGCGCCAATTGCACCTGGCGGAAGCGCAGTTCCGGGTCGTGCGTTAGCAGTTCCAAAGCCTCGAGCCACTCGCCCTCACTCTCGGCGAGAATTCCAGCGCCACCGCTGCAAACACTGTCATAGACCGTATTTTTGCTAGCGATGACTGCAATCCCCACCGCTGTGTACTCAACCCACTTGGTGTTAGCCTTGAGAAGATTGAACGGTAGCGGCGCTAAGGGGCAGATGCCGATATCCCAGCTGTAATCTGCTAGCGTCGTCAAGAACAGTTCGTAGCTGTCGATTTTCGGTGATTGCGTTATCCGTGCTCCGAACTCGTTTAGTGCCTCAGGTACTGGAATGGAGCCAAAGAACTCAAAAACGACGTGCGGGTTACGACGCAGGTAAATCACCAGTGCAGGAAGTATCGATGCTAAGTCTCCTTCGTGTCCGATGCCCATGTATCCGACCTTTGTCACGGGCTTCATCGCCACAGGTCGAATAACGTCGGCGGCGCAGTAAATGTCCCCGGCTTCCACTGTGGTCTGGACGCCTAACCGCTTCAAGCGATCTTTCAATCGTTCCGTCGATGTGTAAACCAGGGCTACGTTGTCCAGAAGAAATCTGACAGCACCGGTTCGCGATGGATGACTATGGAACTCAAACTTCTTCTGGCCTATCTCTTTTGGAATGTGGAGTAGATCATCATCTATGTGAAATACCGTGGCACATTGATACTTGGTCGCATATGAATAGACGATTTCAGCTTGCGGTGCGCTAAAGCGACAAAAGATGACGACAGAGGGTTTGAATGCTGAGAACTTCGCGCCGACCCAATCCCTGACCTGGTCGCTGTTCGGCTTTTTCCCGAGGTCAAGCTTCATTGCCTCTTCTGTAAGAAACTCCGACACGATGGATCCGCTGTCGACTAACTGCTTTAGAGGCTTAATGAAGCTCAGCTGGAGCGTCGGGATGATATCGTTGGCCACGAAAAGGATGCGCTCGGTTTTGCGTGGCGCATCGCTGAACGTTCCCGTAGCCGCAAAGCCGATCACGTTGCGTGCGCTGAATATCCGGGCGAATCGCTCGTAGGCGATGGCGGGCGACAGCTGCAAATGGTGTCGAGTCAGGAAGCGTTGTTGTCGCTCTAAAAACGGGGTTGGGTCGCGTCTGGCGTGCTCGTCAAACTGCAGCCAATCGTGAAGCGTGCTGATTCGCGTCAGACCTTCATAGTTTCCAAGGTCGAGCGAGCTCCCTTCGTCCTGCCACACCGCTGTGGGAATTCCAGCCAACACCATGTCGACCAAGATCGACGATGGGGCTGATATGCCGTATGAATACTGCGATAGATCAACCTTGTAAATCGGATGGTTGTTCAGTGTGACATTGGCAGGGAGCTCAACGTTGTTCTTGAGAACGTACTGTCCGCCGGGATGTGGCCGGAGCGTGACTTGTTGTTCGCGATCGCGCAGGGCGCCGCAGAATGCGTCGAACACACTCAGAAAATCGGTCTTAAAATCGCCATTAATTCGCAGCCGGAGCGAGTGCATATTCTCGCAGACGATACCCATGCTTCGTTTTGCCGACGCAACTTGGGTGGGCGCGGACTGCAGTATGGAGGTTGGCCCGGTCACTATCAGCTTGGATCGCTGACTTGGCTTAAGCGATGTTAGGGCCGACGCAGGCGCCCAGCCGCAGACAATATCTGCACCGAACGTGACGTTGTCTCCATGCGCAAGGTTTTGCTCTTTGCTTTGCAGAAAGCCAACACATTCCAGGCCATGCTGTAGCGTAATTTTGGTCAGGGTGTTAGGTGCTATTTTGAACAGCTCATGCACATCCTTGTGGGGCTGAAGATTTGATTCGCTGGCGGCAACCAACAACCCGGTAGCGTTACTGAATGCACGAAATGCATCGAATGCTGAAGCAAACGATAACGTGGTCGCTCCACTTCCTAAGCAAATGTCATTAATCTCGCTCGCCCAAGTGCCTGATTTATCGCGCTTGTTAAATCCCGGCGTTATCAGAAGCGTCGTCTCCATGCGCAGATCGCGCGCGCTGATATAAATCAGCGGACGCAGAATATTGACGTCCTGTAAAAGATTCAGAATAAAAAACGTACGTCGACGATCAGATGTGACGGTCCCGTCGGCCTTGTGCATCGTTGAATTCATGGGGGCAGTTCACTCTGCATGCATGGTGACGGGAGGCTTAAGCTGCTCGTGTCGGGGCATTGGCGGATATGTGAAAAGGGGATTCCTTTTCGGATAGCACGACCTGTAGATATGGAAACAGTCCCTTCAGAATGGTGAGTGCCGCGGCCATAGAGCGTTGATAGTGAATTAGATGTGCTGCTCTACTTGATGACAACAGTGATTGGCAGATTGTCCCTACCTCAGCTGGGTATAGAGTCTGGATGTCTAGCTTCGTGACCGATCTTCCTAGAGTTGTAACAACTCTGGAACTGTTGCGTGCCGTGTCGGGAGACAAAAGCAACAAGGCTTTGTCAGAAAGTAAGACGCAGTTGTCGTGTTCCGGCAACGTGTTGAAACAGACGTCGAAATTGAGGGCTGCAGTAGTAAACGGCGACGCAATAGAGAGTCCCCCGAGGCGTTGAGCCAACTTGTGACAATCAGCCGACGTTCTAACGCCGTGAAGTACTGCAAATGGCGCTTTCTCAGTGTCAGCTTTGAGTGTTGCTTGTAATCTCACCAGCCAGCTAGCGAGTGCTTCGGCTTCGCTTCGCGCGCTGGCGTACTCGGTGAGGGCATGGTTCAGCTCATTCAGGGTGCTCTGGCCTGAGCGGAAATGCCTGGCGTCAAGGTCATCTAGAAAGTCATATCCGTTCCGGTAGACAAACCGATCGAGCGTTGAGTAGAGCGGGTAGCCTGGCGAGATGATTTGGGTGCCGGAAGCCAGGGCGGTAACGGCGCGGTTCATCGACTTGCAGATGCTGAAGTTTTGAGCGTTGACCGGTATGAATGCGACGGTCGCACGGGATAAGTGTTCCGCTTCGCTCGTGGTGCTCCACTCGTGAACACGGGGTTGGATTGGCAGACGCGCTAGACGTTCAAGGCCGGCGGCAGTGAGCGCACGGCGATTAGTTAGCACCGTGAAGTTGATCTTCCATCGGCTATCGATTAACTCGGATAGCGTTGCGCCGTATGCGTGAAGATCGTCTAGCCCGACCTGAAAGTAAGGATTATCGCCCATGCCGAACCAGAGCAGATCGATGGTCGAGTGGCTATGGCAGTGGTCAATTTTTGCGGCGACAGCCTTGGCGGCTGCGTTTGCGTCAAACTTATCCAGTGGATCGTTCATGACGTGGATAGGCTTGTTGGTGTACGACTGCGCGACCTCCTTCATGCGCTGTGTTGAGCAGAGTATGAAATCGACAAGCGGCGTAATGGTCCTGAGCCACTCTCTGTGGGTAAGAAATCGGGCATCGGTCGATTGACTGAAGTAGTCGTCAAACAGATCGACTCCAACAAGGCGCCCCGCGCCGTTAATGGCCCTGGCCAGTAGCGGCGCCTTTGCATCGGTACACTTGCTGAATAGGTATATGTCATGCTCGAGACGATTCGAGGCCCTGAAGTTGTCGATCAAGTGAGAGTGAATGTCCTAGCTCTTCCAGTGCTGGTGCAATTCGTTCATAACGAATGCGGACACCCGCCTGTTTGAGGTAGTCGGCGCTAGGTACCACAACACAGAGCTTCATTGGTGCAGCGCCCGATAGTAAGTTGCGTTCAAGGACTCATCGGTTCTGATCTGGGTGCTGCTATTCGATGAAGTGGCGCGCGCCAACGCGGTAACAGTTCCCGTATTGATATTTAGGTAACCCGCCAGAAGTGCCCTACGACCGAAGTCGATATCAGATGACTCATCGGTGTCGATCAATAGTCCGCCGATGGCTAACCACGCATGGCGCTGTACAACTGTACAAGTCAGATCGTTGGCTATTACAGGGTACGTTCCTCGCGTTTCAGGTAGTTCAGTTGCGGCACTCGCCAAGTGTGTCGATCGCTCTGCTGCGTAACATCCCTTGGTAGAGACGATGAGCTGACTACCGGTTTTAGATTCTGTTTCGAGAATCAGAGTGCAGGAGGCTGTTGCGACGTTAGGCGATTGAGTGCACTCAACAAGCGTCTTTAGCGTAAGTGGGTTGTGTAAAATGACGTGGCGGGACAGCAGGGCAACATGACGGTCCGTGATATCGGCCATCGCGCGATTCATTTCAGATGTAATCTGAGCGTCGTCGACTCGCCGCACTTGAAAACGCGAAGCGTTGATGAGCTGCGCCCAACGTGTTGTTGCGTCAGTATCAATTGATGCGTTAGCAGGTATCAGCAAGATCAATTCGCTTAGTGCGACTCCGCGTTGACTTGCTAAGCTCGTCAACGTCAAGTTCAAAGCTGTGGTGTCGCCGTTGCACGTGACAATCGCGGCTAGCCGCATTGGCGTGGGTAATTGGTCCAGACGTGATCCGCTGCGCAGCATTGAGTCACAGAGAAGGTCTGGAGCGACTGGGAACAACATTGCAGCATCGGTACCTTTCGTAGGCTTGATAGCGGGAATAAAGTTTATCGACCACGGGCTATCCACATGCCGTACGTGCGATCCCGGCTGTAGCAATGGCGCGCCTTCACAGGTCCTGAACGGAATCTCGGTACCACCGACCGCGGGCTGCAATGCCCAGAGTGCAGCGCCCGCATCGGGTATCGATATCAAGCCGATGGGATCGTGCGAGACTGCGTTTGCGACGATGTAACCTCCATTGCTGACCGGCCTGGATGTTTCTGTGGGAACCGCAGTCACTAGCGAACTAATCGTTGGGATTGATCCGGAAGGAATGATCAGCGTCGTTCGCGCTCCGGTGTCTTCGCGCTCGACCTTTCCGGTAATCGCGTTACAAAGGTATTCGGTCCTCGCCGTGGGTGCGTCTCCGCAGAGCGAAGCGTCCGCTCGTAAGTTGACCCTCAGTATGTTGTTGCACCAAGCACGGAACCAAGGACTGAAGACCTTTTCAGACCCGGTACAGTTCGAGATATCGACTGCAATGTCAGTGATGGCAAGCGCGGATCTGACTGTTCCGAGAAGTGATGCAGCACAAGCGTTTCCGTAGACTAGGGCGCTGGCAGGATAGTCGTCGTCGCCGCGCGTCGCGCAAAGCTCCGCGTAGTGAGGCCCCCCCCTAAGCAAAGACGGAAACGGCAGCGCAAGAGCACCCATAATGGTGCTGCGCTCGTCTGATATCGCTAGTAGTAGTGGTGTGTAAGGATTGTTGACGGTCAGATCGAGCGTCGTGAATTCTTCCGGTCCCAGTAGTGCTTTACCGCATTGCTTGAGCCGGCGTCGCCGTGGGCACTGCTGGTACGCCGAAATGGTGACGCTCGCTGTCAACTTATGGCTTGATCGGTCCGGCCTGGGGCGTAGTCGCAGAGCCGCATCGTTGGCGAACCACATATCACTCCACAGCGCACTACCTGCCGTAGCGGTAGAGAATGAAAGCTCACTGCGGAAGGCGCGACGAATGGCGCTGGAGTTTGGTTTTAGATCTGTGTGCTGGAGTTGATCACTGCTGACGCGATGAAGACGAGCGAAGCTGCCTAGTACGCGATAGAGATCTTCGCAGACACGCCAATCCTTTGGCGCTTTGCCGACACAGGTTTCCATAAGGCATATGTCGCTGTCGGGTATCTCGACGGCGGGTTCGCTAGTCTCGGCCTCAATAGGTTCGCCGATGCTGAACGGTGACATGTACAGTTGGCTCGCATTTCGCGCGCTTTCAGATTCGGCTGCGGTTGTCGGTTCCTGCTTTTCAGCGATGACACTCACCGATGATATGAGCAGATTGAGTGGCGAGTCGAACTCAAACTTGCAGATGACCTGATCGTCGTGCTTGAGTCGATCCCGGGTCGCCATCGCCGCGAGTGTGGGGATCCGCAAGTTATACAGTCGGGGCTCACTGCCGATATCCAGTCTCTTTGATATGACGACGAGTTGCTCGTCGCCTTCGTGGTTATGCGCGCCAGCTCCTGCCAGCTTTGATCGGCGATACAGTGCGATTCGCCGAAACGAGGGGCGGCGGTCCTTGTTCGCTGCGGACACCCACTGTTGTGCCGAGAATTGCAGCAGTGAGGTACCCCCGTACGCGACAACGGTTGGATCAATTTCCAGTTCGAGCCTAGCGAAGGTCACAACCTCAGTGGTCACGGCCAACGCTTTGCCTACGCTACCCGGTGGCGTCTCGATCGACGTCGATATGGTTTGATCGGTGTCCTTGATCCAGAGCATCCAGCTTGGAGCCACTTCGAGCAGTCGTCGTGTCAACCCTGCTGGGCCTTTTGCATGGATACGGCTTAAGTCTCCATTGACCACTCCATTTACCGAAAGCAACTTTCGGCTATTTAGGGCCAGTGGCGCTGTCACGAGATCAAGTTGCGTGCCGGTGAAGCGAATGCTGAGGATTGACGACGTTCCAACGCCATCTGGAATCTCAGCGCTAAAAAATCTTTCGATCACGCCTGAATTCGGTCGGGCGCTCTTGTCCCAAGTGACGTTATCCAACGGCTGTCCGTCCACGAGCACGACCAACGGTTGGCTATCGGGGACACAGGCGGGCAAGGTCACTGTCGATGACACCCGACGGCTCTCGCACTGCGGCGGTGTCAATGCCAATCGATCCTGAAGTGGCGCGATGACAGTGCCGCCGAGAGCAAGTCCAAAATCGGCTGTCCTGCAAGTCAGCGGCATCGTCACAAAAGCTGGTGACCAGCACTTCAGCAGGTCAATGGTGAACGCGCCTATGGTGTCCGAACCATTCGGCTGATTTGCCAGTCGCGTGGCGACGACCGAATCGCCCAACATAAGTTGTACCTTTAACGGGTCTTGCGATGCTCGATTTCGCGCGACGCCGCGCACGTAGCGTCCATCACATTCCAGTACAAAGCAGTCGACATCTGGCCTGTCACTGCGCGACAGGTGAATGCCCGACAGTGTTCGCCCCAGATGCTCGTCCGTGCCCAGACTTCTGGCCCAGACGTCATGTGTTCGGTCGTCAAAGAATTCGGGTGGGATCCCCAATCGGAAGGCGTGATTGCCGGATGACAGGCGCGTCTCCAAGTCGCGTCGATACTGATCAGCAACAGCCTTGCCGATTGAGATTCCGTCGATCAGAACTTCAACGGTTAGAGTGCTCGATAAGTTATCGAGGTCGGCTGCCCACCCCTGAACGATGCCGCGGCTCACCTGGGTTACGTTGCCCTTAATACGCATATCTGATGGGATTTCTACTTGGTTTTCGGTGTGGAGCGGCTGCGATTGCCTGCCCGGAGATAACGAGACGCTTAGCTAATTAGATAAAGCGCTCGCTCCTGCCTGGAGTAGTCGATTGTCACGGTGAAGTGTGGTTGACTGTATTCCAATATCGATCGGCGCAGAGGCTGATAGATAGCGCACGTCATCCCGACAGAACGTGAATTATGGGGCGTCAAATATCTTGACGATGCCCATGACTTTGGCTTCGTGCGGCTGCATAACAAGAAGCGCACTCACTTTGGCTGTTGTCATTATCTGCTCTGCTTCAGCAAACATCGTCTCCGGTGCTATTCGAAGAGGCGTCGGAGTCATTATTTCTGATGCAGTCAAATGTCGAAAATCGTCACTTGCGTATAAGGCGCGACGTAGGTCACCGTCGGTTATGACGCCTCGGAGATTGCCATCTTCCATTACAACGGTAATTCCCAGTTGTCCACGCGTAATGGCGCCAATAACGCTTCGAATGTTGTCGCTGACCTCACTCGTAGGGAAGTCGCAATGCATGACGTCTCTTACGCGCGTTAGAAGTCGTCGCCCTAGGCTTCCCCCCGGATGAAAAACCGCGAACTGGTGAGGTTGAAAATTCTTCAAACGCATCAGCGCAACTGCGATTGCATCACCCATGACCAACGTCGCCGTCGTGGATGTGGTTGGCGCAAGATTAATTGGGCAAGTTTCGCGCGGAACGCCTATGCCTAAAAAAACATCCGAATTGCGCGCAAGCTTCGATTCTGCCCGGCCGCAAATTGAAACTATAGGAATCGAGAAGTGCTTTAGAAATGGAATCAGTTTGATAACTTCATCCGTCTCACCGCTGTAGGAGAGCAGCAGTGCTAAATCATCCGGCGTTATCATGCCGAGGTCGCCGTGGTATGCCTCGCCTGGATGGACGAAAAAGCTGGGTGTGCCAGTGGATGCGAGTGTTGCCGCGATCTTTCGACCGATGATTCCGGACTTGCCCATGCCGGATATCACCACTCGGCCTTTAATGCTCCTGATGATCTCGACAGCTCGGGAAAACTCGTCGCCGATATTCGTCGCGAGTGCATTCAATGCCTGCGCCTGCTCTTGGAATACTGTCCTTGCTACAGCCGTTGTTTCACGAAGGCCGGCACTTCTATGGCTTTGAGGGGCACGCGTCGCCGCGGCGATAGTCAAATCCGACAGATCCATTTGCATTCCCGCTCCATTTGAAGCAAGTCACACCGCAGCCGCGGCTGACTTTCCCTTTTGTGCTTGACGTGCCGTGCGCTAAGCAACGGCGATGCCATTCGAAGCGGCATCTTGAGCGTCTAAGGCTATTCAAATTATAGATCGAGCCGGAAATATTGCATCCGAAACGAGGTGTGCTCTCGTACACTTCTATCCACTGATCTAAACAATCTTGGTTTGTCCCGACTTTGGGCGGTAAAGTGGAGCGGGATTTCACTCTTTTCGCTGTCTTCGAGCCAGATAGATGACATTACAGATGCAGGCGGGCTTGACCACCGCCGCCTACATAGACGCGGGGCGAGATCGACCCGACTCGCTATGGTTCTTCCTTCATGTCCCTAAAACCGCTGGCTCGTCCTTCCGAGAGGAGCTTGCGAGCCGGCTTCAACCCGACGTCAACATTTTCATCACTTACGATGATCCTACTGTGACGCATGACGCACTTCTTGACCGTGCCATGCTCAAGTTTTTGGATCCAGCCAACGGCGCTTGGCCTCGATTCGCGTCCGGTCATCTATACCGATCCCACATTGAGCGACTCCGGCATGTTCGGCCCGACGTAAAGCTCATCACGATGCTGCGTGATCCCGTAGCGCGCCTCATCTCCGACTACCGATATCAGCGGACGCCGGCGCATCCTCCGTATCGCCAATTTATCGAAGCATTTCCGGACTTTGCTAGCTACCTCGCTTGCAAGCCGGAACAGAACAAAATGCATCATTACCTCAGCCGCTACTCAGGTCAGCCGGTTGACGAGGTGATCGACGAAGTTGAACGCGAGTTCACGTTCGTGGGTACGCAAGAAGCGTACGAATTCTCGTGCCGGGCGTTGTTCGCGCTGCTCGGGCGCATGGAGGCGCCGACCATCTATGCGCGCAAGACGGAAGACAACACAGATAATCAAGTGGACGGTACAGCGGCAGGCGATTGAAGTGGACCTGCCGACGTTCTTGCCGCGGGACGATCAGCGGCCGTAGCGAGGCGAGTTGCGCCGCGTTGACGAGCTGCCCTGGGCGTCGGGTCAGGGCGGCCGCTGAGGGTCCGGCCGCCGGCAATGCGCCGGTTGCGCGGGTGGGGTAGTGCGGTGTCGGCCCCAGCAGCCGCGACTACCCGTCCCGCTCCCGCGGTTGCAGCGCTAGGCCTTGTTGCCGCTGTCTTTGGCGGCGTTGTAAGCGGCCAGTGCTTCGTGCTTGCGGGCCCTGGTTTCGGCCTTAGCGGTCACGATGGCGCGCTGCTTCAAGTGCTCAACTAGCTTCTCGCGCTGAGCGACCCAACCGGCCCGGAAGTGGCGGTACAACGCCATGTCGCGGGGGTTCGCTTTGATGATCTGCTCACGCAGCTCTGCGGTGACTTCGACGCGGTTGTCGGCGGTATCTTCGGTCTTGCGCTTGTGTTCGACCGGGCCGGCGTTGATGTTCAGCAGGCTGAACAGCGTGCGCCGCGTTAGCGGGTACATTTCGGTCAGGCCGACAAAGCTGAAGGTTTGCTCGAGCTCGGCGATCAGATCCTTTGCCGGCTGGTTGGGCGTGGACTCGAGGAACACGGCCATCTTGTCGGCTGACTCAGGCGCGGCGATGTAGTCCTGAATGGTCGGGTAGCGCTTGATGAACTCCTGATACGGCGGGTGCATCGGCGTGCGCGCGTAGCGGAAGTCCGAGATCAGGCGGTCGGCCGGGTGGCGCAGCATCGTCACCATGCGCGTGTTGGGTTCTACGGCGCGCAGGTCGCCGAGCAGGCCGTTCATGATGTGCCCTGACGCGAAGCGGTGCTGCTTGGTTTCGTGTTCGGCCAGGAAGCGCTTGACGGCGTTTTTGCGCCAACTCTCGAAGCTTTCACCGTCGAGCGCGTAGTTCAGCGTGATGTTCGCGTTCGGGCGCAGCGCCGCTGCCAGCTCGCTGCGGAAGCTCGATCCGGCCGTTTTGGGAATGTGGACAAAGAACCAGAACGCCTTGTCGAAGTCGGCGTTGTCGTTGAAGTAGCCTTCGATGTCGCCATCGAACAGTTTGCGCATGCTCACGTATTGATACTCCGCCGTATTGGCGCGGTGTTGGTGTCGTCGGCTCAGCCGGCAACTTTGGGTGCGGGGCTTGCGCCGCGCATGGCGCGCTTGGCGCCATTGAGTCTCTGCCGAAAGTGGCGGTAGATCTGCATGTCGAGCTTGTTGCTCTCCATGATCAGAGGCCGCAGCTTTTCGAGGTCCTCAATCTGGTTGTCGGCGTTATCGACCGTCTTGCGGGTATAGACCGACGGCTTTTCCTTGATCGCAAGCAGGCGGAACAGAAGCGACAACGACCAGTTGTAGTCTTCGGTGACGCCGACGAACGCAAAGTTCTGCTCCAGCCAGGCAATCGTCCCGGCTACGTCCTGCTGCGGAGACTCGCGCAGAAATTTGTACATCTTGTTCTGCGTGCCGACTTCGCGAATGTACGACTCAAAGGTCGGGAAGCGGCGCAGCGACTCTTCGCGGCCGGTGTGGGCTTCAGTGCGCTGATAGCGGAAGTCCGATATCACGCGGTCAACCGGGTCGCGCAGCATCGTCACCATGCGCAGCGGCTTGCGCTGCGTAAAGATCGGCCGCGCCACCACATGCGGCACATGCCCGGATGCAAACCGGGCGTTTTTGTACTGCGGGTCGGCGAGGAAGCCCTTCACGGCGGCGACCAGCCGCTCGCGATGCGGCAGGTCCGACGCGGTACGGTCCACCACGATGTTCGCCTCGGGCTTGAGCCGCGTGGCCAACTCCTGGCGGAACGAGCTGCCGGCCGTCTTGGGAATATGGATGAAGTACCACAGGGCATTGGCCACATCGCTGTTTTCAGCGATGTAGTCGTCAATACGGCCTTCAAACAGCGGGGTCAGCGACATGGTTCGGGCTCAGGCTGCGGCCTGCGATTGCAGGCGGTCGAGAATCTGGTTGTACAGCGTCGTGTGGATGTCGGCGCAGTCGGTGCTGGATAGCGGCGGCTTGATGCCGGCGTGCAGCCGGTCCCACAAGCCCGGCTCGGTGACGGCACGCTGGATCACACGCGCCAGGTCAAATGCGTTGCGTGCGCGGAAGTGCAGGCCCGTTTCCTCGTGCTTTACTTTCTCGGCCATGCCGCCGATGTCGCCGACGATCAACGGGCGTTTGAACTTGTACGACTCCTGGATCACGACTGGCGAATTTTCCCACCAGATCGACGGCATCACCACCCAGTCGACATTGCCCATGATGCTCGGCAGGTCGTCTTGCGAGTACGGCCCGTAGTACCGCACGCACTTGGGTGCGTCAGCGAGTAGCTTTTCGACCTTGTAGCGGAATTCCTCGGGCTGGTGCTCGAGGCCGCCCCCGTGTACTTCGATGCTGACCTTTTTCTGGATCGCTTTCGGCAGCAGCGCAGCGGCCGACAGCAGCAGATCGATGCCCTTGAACGGGTTGACCTGACCGAAATAGCCAAACCGCATTACGCGGGACTCTTCTTCAGCAGCCGTTGCAACGGGTGTCGCGACGTCGGTCACCGCGCCGTGCATCGGCAAGCCATTTTCGATCACCGATATCTTGTCGGCCGGGATGCCCCACTCGATATACCGCTCACGCAGAAACTCACTTGGCGACACGAAGTGATCCACGTAATGGAAGAACGTCTGCAGATAGCGTTTGCGAAGGAAGTAATCACGCGGCGGACGACCCGGCAGGCAGGCGTGGCATTCGGCGTCGCTCGACTTGCGGCACAACTGGCCGTTGGTCTTCAGCATCTGCCCATGCTGCGAGCACACGGCCAGAAACTCATGCAGCGTGACCACCACTGCTGTCTTCGGCGAATGGCGTTTCACCTCGCCCAGCAGCTCCAAGCCGACCTGCCAGTAGTGGTGGAAGTGCACCACGTCAGGCTTCACGCCTTTGAGGAAGCTGCGGAACCACGGCATCGTGCGTTCCGGCTGCGTGAGGTTGAAGTAGAAGTGATCGGTTTCGTTCGCGAACAGTGTTTCGTTGCCGCCGTTATGCGATATCGAGATCGCATTGCCGCGCTGCAGTGCCGGGATGCCGTGGCGCGCCAGGAAGTGCGCGTCCCAGCCCTTGATGTCGGGCACGGCCTTGAATAAGTTGTAAGCCGCCACTTCGGCGCCGCCCTTGGAAAAGTCCGGGTGCGCGTGGCTCACCACCAATACGCGCTTGCTCATGCCACGCGCCCGCCGGCTTGGGCCAAGCGTTGAGCGTGACGCCAGCAGTTGTACAAATGCACCTTGTGTCTCCAATTGATGTCGGCCAAGAACGGCTCCTCGGCCACATAGGCATCCCAGCTATGGCCTTCGAGGTGGCGCATCGCCACCGATGGCTGCAGTAGCGTGACGTAACCAATCTGCTCGGCACGCGCACAAAAATCGGCCACGGCGAACTCGTCTTCCAACAGATAGCGGTTGTCGAATCCGCCGAGTACCTCGAACAGGCGGCGCTTGACCAGCAAGCAGGCGGATGGCACCGCGTCCACGCGGCGCAGGGCAGTGGGGCGCGCTGCGTTCGGATGCCCGTTGTTGACGCGCTCTAGGTCGACCATCTGCTGCCACGGCGCGACCCGCACGCGGAGCAGTCCCTCGCTGTGGATCGAGCCATCTTCATAGAGCAGCTTGGGCCCGACGATGCCGCAGCGTGGCTGCCGATCAAACACGGCCAGCAGCTGCTCAAGCCAATCGGCCTGGTCGGGCAGCACGTCTGAATGCATCAGCACCAGCACGTCGCCACGCGCCACGCTCGCCGCGCTCTTGAGTTGTTCCACGAAGCCAAGGTTGTAGCCGCAGCTGTAGATGGCGAACGGCATCCCGAAACGGGCCAGCCAGTCATCGCCGCTGCCGACGATGCTTTCTTCCAGCGCGGGATCATCGATGGCGATGATGATTTCCGGACGCTTTTCGGCACTGATGGTGGACAGTGCCGCCAGCTGGTAGCGCAGCAGATCGGCTTTGCGCCACACCGGAATGATGATCGAGGCTTTCGGGTGCTTGGGTGCGTTGCCGAACCAGCGGATATCACCCTGCATGTCGGGCGCAGTCATTTTGAGCGGCAGCGCTGCTTCAATTGCGGGCCCCAGCTGACGCAGCATGTTGTCCATGTGCATCTGGGTTTTGTTGAACAGGCCCAGCAGCAATTCCGTGTTCGGCCGAGCCTTCAGCGGCGCTGACGGCAACAGCGGCCAGCGGCCGATGCTGTCGCCTGACACAAAGTAGAGCGCCAGGTTGCCGAGGCTCTCGGCGCCGGCGATTGGCGCCGCGCAGACGAAGCCGCAGTGCCGGTTGATCGGCCCCTGGTCTTTGAGTGCGTCGGCAACGTCGGCGCGCAGCGTGCGTTCCCAGGTCTGGTCAACGCGGATCGCCTCCAGCGTCAACTCGTCAACGAAATACACCTCGAGCGGTGCCTTGTTCAGCGTCGCGCACCAGCCGTTGATGACGACACCACGGTCGCCCGCGGGAATGCAGTTGTCGACATGCAGCCTGAGGTTGGCCGGCATCGGGCCGACGACCGCGGTCATGATTTCGGCGGGCAGGCTGCCGAAGTGCTTCAGTAGCGCGCTGCTGGCTGCGTACCACACGCCCTGTAACGCGCTGATCGCGTAAGCGTCTCGGTTGCCGCCGCCGACCGCGACTTCAACGGCAAACTCGGTTTCACCGCTGCGCAGATGCAGCACGGCATTGGCGTCGTCGGGGATGTCGGTCGCCGGCAGAAAGCAGGCGAAGCCGTAGGCGGTCGGAACGTCGCCTGCGGCACCGAGATAGGTGGCGACATCAGGTCGCGGATAACGGAAGACCCACGCACTGCTGGCGACCAGGCGCCCGTCGGACTTTAGCTCGACGTGCGTTGCATCGCCGCTGCCGTTGGCGGTCCAGCCGCTGATCAGCAGGCCGGCCGGTTTGTGAATCACCACCAGCGAATCGACGTAGCACTGCAGCGTCGGCGGTGCGATCACGGGGTCAGCGGCAGCCGGAATGTCGACAGCGGCATCGTCGGCCGGTACCGCTGCGCTTAGCTCAAACGGGACGGGCTCCGGCTCAAAGGGCGGCGGGCTGTAAGGTTCGTACGGCGCGGCGGCGCCTAGCGCCTCAGCTGATGCTTCCGGCGGCTTGCTGACGCGATCGTCCGCCGGCGCGCTCGTCGGCTCATCCAGCTTCGGGCGTAGTGACTTTAAAAACTGGCCCATAACCCCTTTGCTTCCACTCATTCTTATCGTTCTCGTGACGTATTGCGTGCTGCTTGTCTACGCGCGGTGGTGCGATCGCACATAGAGACGAGTCAGCTCTTCGGTCGTGGTCTCGATCGAAGGCGGCGGCTCGATGCCGCGTTGCAAACGGACCCAAAGATCAGGCTCGTGCAGGCACCGCTGCATCGTTTCGGCCAATGCCGATGCGCTTCCTGCCTGGAAATGCAGCCCGTCGATTTCGTGTCGCACCTTTTCGGCCATGCCGCCAATGTCGCCACAAATGACAGGACGACCGTACTGCCGCGCCTCTTGGATCACCAGCGGTGAATTCTCCCACCAGACCGATGGCACGATCACCCAGTCGGTTGACGCGACCAACCGACCAAAATCTTCTGGAACATAGCGGCCGCGGTAACGTACGTTGCGGTGGGCGGACTCCAGTTGTTGCTCGATCCGCTCCTGAAAGTCTTTTTCGAACATGTCTTGGCCGCCGCCGAAGATGTCGAGACGAGCCCGCTTTTGCTCCGCCTTCGATAGCTGGCTAAAGGCCTGCAGGAGCACATCAACGCCCTTGTACGGCGTA
>Ga0255097_1000341_pt1 | contig 20499 bp, 11 predicted proteins | sample Colum_Atlam_RepB_2_FD_188436 | JGI IMG/M metagenome (GOLD analysis project Ga0255097, IMG submission 188436) | Freshwater microbial communities from Columbia River, Oregon, United States - Colum_Atlam_RepB_8d | ecosystem: Environmental > Aquatic > Freshwater > River | place: USA: Oregon...
AAGAGCCGGAACGGTGGCTACACCCGGATTTTGCGTCTGGGTCAGCGCCAAGGTGATTCTGGTCAGTTGGCTATCTTGGAGTGGGTCGATTTCGCCCCGGTGACCGAGGCGCCTGCTCCGGCTGCCACTGCCTGATTCTGGATTCAATTCCTTTCGAAAAACGCCGCCTCAAAAGGGCGGCGTTTTTGTTTTCGCGCATCGGGCTTAGAGCCTTGCGGGTTGATACCTCCATTCACGAGCGTGATGGTGGATCCTGTGCGAGTCTTGGACAGGGTCGCGCTTGTTTGCCCAAGGTCACGTTGGGGCAGCGGAATCCCTGGGTGGGGGCTGAGGTTCAGGATTTGGCCTCCGGCTGGAGAATAAATCGATTGGGACCGCTAAGATTGCCTTCTACCTCATTTTACTCCGAGGATTCAACTAGGAGGCGAGCAGGTTTGCAACGAGCCCCGTTGGTATGCACAAACGCCCCCGGCGAGAATGATGGCGGCATGCGGACCGAAATCGAAGGGATGCAAACTTAATGCGCCGACTGGGAGTGGGGCTTTTAGGAATGCTGAAACCTTGAAGGCCGAAATTCGGAAAATCTGAAATCAGGACAAATGGTCGGGACGACAGGATTTGAACCTGCGACGTCTTGGTCCCAAACCAAGTGCTCTACCGGGCTGAGCTACGTCCCGAACCGGAGGAATACCATCGCTTCGATGACCGGATCAGGCAATGCTTTTCCATTCAATTGGCCGGATCCCTGTTCCTCTAAGTGCTGATTTTGGATGAAGCTTCTCGTCTTTGCACATGTGCCGCCGCCACACCATGGGCAGAGCCAGATGGTGAAACTGATGGTGGATGGTTTTCGATCTGAGGCAGGCCTCGGGATCGAGGTGCTTCATGTGGATGCGCGGTTGTCGACAGGCATGACCGATATTGGTTCGGTGCGTGGCGGGAAAATTCAGGCGCTGGTTGGATATTGCCGTGCCGCACTTCGATTGGCGAACCGACACGGGTGCCGGGCGTTGTATTACATTCCGTCTCCACCCAAGCGGTCGTCTTTGTACCGTGATTTTCTGGTGATGACATGGATTCGCTGGCGGTTTGAGCGGGTCATCTTGCATTGGCATGCTGTGGGTCTGGGAGCGTGGTTGGAATCGGAAGCTTGGTTCTGGGAGCGCTGGTTGGCGCGGATTTGTCTCGGGCGTGTGCATCGGGCTATTGTTCTGGCTTCCAGCAATCGTGCCGATGCGGAGGTGCTCCGGCCTCGGTCTGTGGTCGTGGTGAGCAATGGGATTCCGGATCCGTGCCCCGATTTTTCTCAAAGTCTTGCTGCGAGGCGGGTGGGCATTGCCGCTCTTGCTGATGTGCGCGTCTTGTTCATGGCGCACTGCACTCGGGACAAAGGGCTCTTTGGAGCGTTGGAAGCCGTGGTGTCAGCCAATCGCATGATCCGATCTGGCCGTCGATTCCGTCTGACCGTGGCTGGGAGTTTTCTTTCAGCGAGCGAAGAGGCTGAGTTTCAAACTCGGGTGAATCAGGCGGACGTTGCTGGTTGCGTGGAGGTGGTCGGGTTTGTCTCGGGTGCCGAGAAGGATCGCTTATTCCGTGAGGCCGATGTGTTTTTGTTTCCGACCTACTTTGCCAACGAGGGGCAGCCCTTGAATTTGATCGAAGCGCTGGCATACGGCTTACCGTGTGTCACGACTCGTTGGCGATCCATCCCCGAGTATTTTAGAGCTGATTATCCCGGGCTCTGCGTTCCAAGAGATGTTCCTGCTTTGGCTCAGGCCCTGCACTCCGTGGTTGAACACGTGGACGGCAGGGGGTTGCGTCAGGAGTACGAGCAACGCTTTGCTGTGGGCCCGCATTTGAGGTGTCTCGCTGAGGCCATGCATTGAGACGAACACCTGCGGGCTCTGCGGTCGATGGCAGTGGCCAAGATGGAGTCCGTGGGTAGGCACAAAAACGGCGCCGGACCCGGAGTGGGAATCGGCGCCGTTCTGTTGGTTTCTGCCGTGTGCCGGTGTTGGGATTACTTCGCGGCGGCGTACAACGCGGCCACCTTGTCCCAATCGATCACGTTCCAAACGGCCTTCAGGTAGGCGGCGCGCAGATTCTGGTACTTGAGGTAGTAGGCGTGCTCCCAGACATCGACACCGAGGAGGGGCTTGCCTTCGCATCCGGCGAGGGTCTTGCCCATCAGGGGGTTGTCTTGATTGGCCGTGGAGACGATCTCCAGCTTGCCGCCGTTGACCACGAGCCAAGCCCAACCGGAGCCAAAGCGACCGATGCCGGCGGCTTCGAATTTGGCCTGGAAATCAGCGAAGGTTCCGAACGTGGACTGAATGGCAGCCGCCAGATCACCGGAGGGTGTGCCGCCCTTGCCGGGACCCATCAGGTTCCAGAAGAAGGTGTGGTTCCAATGGCCGCCGCCGTTGTTGCGGACCGGGCCGCGGATGGCGTCGGGGACACCGGCCAGATCGCCGATCAAGGCTTCGAGGGTGAGGCCTTCAACCGGAGTTCCGGCGATCGCCTTGTTGAGGTTGTCCACGTAGGCCTTGTGATGGCGGCCGTGGTGGATTTCCATGGTCAACGCGTCGATGTGGGGTTCGAGCGCATCCTTGGCGTAGGGGAGGGGAGCAAGTTCGTGGGCCATAAATGATTTTCCTTCAGCGGCTCTGTTGTCTGTAACCGCCGGCTGGGCACGTGACGGTAGCGATCTTCGTTGTGGGCGCAAGCCGCACGGTTCCGTTTGAAATTCCGTCTCGCCTGCAGTTCAAGGCGACCGATACCGTGCTCCTTCAACAAGACTGAAAGCATGAGCAACCCCACCGGAGACATCGCACTGATTGGTTTGGCAGTCATGGGTCAGAATTTGATCCTCAACATGAATGACCACGGTTTCACCGTCGTGGCCTACAATCGCACGACTTCCAAAGTGGATGAGTTTCTGGCCGGTGAGGCGAAGGGCACAAACATCCAAGGGGCTCATTCCATTCCGGAGCTGGTTTCCAAGCTCAAGACTCCGCGACGGATCATGATGTTGGTCAAAGCGGGTCAGGCCGTGGACGACTTCATCGAACAGCTGGTGCCGCACCTGTCTCCCGGGGACATTATCATCGATGGTGGCAACTCGTTGTATGGCGACACGAATCGACGGGTGAAATATTGCGAATCGAAGGGGCTCCTTTTCATCGGCACCGGCGTGTCCGGTGGTGAAGAGGGTGCTCGCCGTGGACCCAGCATCATGCCCGGTGGTTCGGCCAAGGCCTGGCCTGCGGTGAAGGATATTTTCCAGGGTGTGTCCGCCAAGGTGGAGGGTGGCGCCCCCTGTTGTGACTGGGTGGGTGACGGCGGTTCAGGTCACTACGTGAAGATGGTGCACAACGGCATCGAGTACGGTGACATGCAGCTGATTTGCGAGGCCTACAACATCCTCAAAAATGGTCTGGGTCTCTCCGCCGATGAAATGCATCAGGTTTTCGCCGACTGGAATCAGGGAGAGCTCGACAGCTTCTTGATTGAGATCACCCGGGACATCCTCGGGTTCAAGGACACCGACGGAGGGCCGCTGGTGGACAAGATCCTCGATACAGCTGGCCAGAAGGGCACGGGCAAGTGGACGGTCATCGATTCCGCCAATCTGGCCCAACCGGTTACGTTGATCGCTGAGGCGGTGTTCAGTCGCTGCGTCAGCGCCATGAAGGAGGAGCGCGTGAAGGCCGCCCGCAAGCTCAAGGGGCCGAAACCGCTGCTCAGCGCCGCCAAGAACCCCAAGGCTCGTCAAGCCTTCATCGAAGACATCAAGAGCGCTTTGTATGCCTCCAAGATCGTCAGTTACGCGCAGGGCTACATGCTCATGCGCGCGGCGGCCGCGGAGTATGGTTGGAAACTCAACTATGGCGGCATCGCCCTGATGTGGCGGGGTGGTTGCATCATCCGTTCCCGGTTTCTTGGCAAGATCAAGGAGGCCTACGATACGAACCCCAAGCTGGCCAACTTGCTGCTCGACGACTACTTCCGCGCCGAGATCAAGAAGTGCCAGAAGGGCTGGCGCAATGTGGTGGCTTCGGCGGCCAAGAAGGGCATCCCCGTGCCGGCTTTCAGTACGGCGCTGGCCTTCTTCGATCAGTATCGCTCTGCCACCCTTCCGGCCAATTTGCTCCAGGCTCAGCGTGACTACTTTGGCGCCCATACCTACGAGCGTGTGGACAAACCGCGCGGTCAGTTCTTCCACACCAATTGGACGGGTCGCGGAGGCAATGTGAGCTCCAGCACCTACAACGCCTGAAGCGACCTCGTCTGCCCACCCATCGAATTGCGTGCAAAACGACCTCCCACCCGACGCTGAACGGACTCTCAAGAAGTTCTTCGGCATCTTCATTGGCACGTTGTTTCTGTACGTGACGATTTATGGCGGGTGCGAGGCCTATCGGGTGCGCAATGGCGCTTGGCATCTGACTTTTGACAAGCAGCCGGATGGAACGCCCATCCTGAGCATCGACCACCCGCGCTTGCTGACTGGCGGGCCGGTATCCATCCGGTTTCCCGGTGAGAATGCGCCGCGGGTGACCAATGGGCCGATCACCTACGTCTACAGTCGTCCGGACACCAATTCGACTCCGTTTGGTCCGATGTACTTTGTGGATACGACCCAATTGCCCGGGACCGTTGCGTTGGGTGCGTTTGGGCATGTGATCGAAATGGTCCCGCGGACTTTGTTTGTGAACTTCAAAGAGGTTTCGTGGACTTCCGGCACCAACATCACCCTGTCGGCTCAAGAAAAGCCGGCACCGGAGCGGCTGAAAGCGCGGAATCAGCAATGGAATGGGCGATGAGGGAGGGTGGGTGGCGCCATCCCTTGCCTCCCAACTGAATCGTTGGCTCAGGGGTTGGATCCTGTCTGGGAATGGTGGGTTCTTGGGGGGAGCAGTCTTCCGGTCTTCCCATGAGACGATATCGGAGAGAGCCTCGGGCCATGATCCTTGGCTTGCGCTCCTCGTGCCTCGCGTTGGTTCCTATCCTTTGTTCTGTGCTGCTTTCCGCGGTGCCGGTCTTGCACGCAGAACCCGAATTCAAGCCGCTCTTCAACGGTCGTGATCTTCGGGGTTGGGTGAACGTCAACTGTGCTCCGGAGACCTTCACCGTCCGGGACGGGATGATCCATTGCGATGGAATTCCCACCGGGGCGCTGCGCACGGAACGCCAATACGAGAATTTCATCCTGGAGCTGGAGTGGCGTCACCTGAAGCCGGGAGGTAATGCGGGTGTCTTCATTTGGTCGGGCCCCATGCCGGCGCTAGGGCAACCCTTCCTGCGGGCCATCGAGGTTCAGGTGCTGGATCACGGCTACGGTAAATCCGATTGGTTCACCACCCATGGCGACATCTTCCCGATCCACGGGTCGACCATGAAGCCATTCTCACCCAACCGCGGAGATCGGAGCTTTCCCAAGGAATCCCGAAGCCTGGGAGCCCCGGATTGGAACCTGTACCGCATCGTTGCGACCAATGGAGTGATCCGCCTCTCGGTGAATGGAGTGGAGGTTTCCGGTGGCACCCATTGCCATTGGCGTCGCGGGTACATCGCTCTGGAGTCGGAAGGAGGCATCGTGGACTGGCGAAATCTGCGGCTTCAGGAGTTGCCTTCGACGCAGGTGACGGCCGCGGATTCGGCACCCGATGCTCAACCTTGGAAGAGTTTGTATGATGGTCGTAGCTTGCGTGGGTGGCGGGTTCCGGCCCAAGCCGGGATCTGGAAAGCCAGCGATTGGACCCTGAGGGGGCAGGCAGGTCCCGCGAGTGAAGAAGCGGTCCTTTGGTCGAATGGGACGCTGCAGCGGGACGAGTTGGTTTTCGACTGGCGTTGGGAGGGGAAGACGGGTGATCGGGTGCCGCCGATGGTGTTCCGGTCAGCCCGTGGCGGGGGGCTCATTCGCATTCCGGCTCTGGCAGGGCTGCGTGCGGAGGGTTGGAACCGTCTCCGGGTGCGCCGTTCGGGTTTCGAGATGAAGGTTTCGGCGAATGATGGCGATGAGGCCCTGATCGAAGCGCCACGCGGCGGCTTGGAATTTGGGTTCATGCCCGCGGCGGTCCCGCTGCAAATCTCGAGCATCTTCCGCCGGTAGGGGCCTTGGGAGCCTGCCTGGGCACGGAGCTTCGCAGGCTCTACCGGAAACAAATTCGGCTCACGGCGTCGTCGAAGCCTTGGGCTCCGGCGATGATCTTGATTTCCACGCGCATGAAGTAGATGGGTAGGTCGCGCCGGTCGAGCTTAGGGAAACGGACGGCATCCTTCTGCGTAGTGACCAGCATGTCCGCCCTGCGTTTCTTGCCGCGGTTCACGGCATCCAGCACCTCTTGTTGGGTGAACCGATGGTGGTCGGCATAGCGGCGGGCCAACACGATGTCGGCCCCCAGCTCCGAGAGCTTGGATTCGAAGCTCTCGGGTTGGGCGATCCCGCTGAGGCTGGCCACCCTGCGGCCCTGCAAGAGGTCGAGGCCACGCCGTTCCCCGGTGAAGACATCCTCGAAGTACAGCGGGTGATGGACACATTCGATAATACCGGCTCGTGGATTGAGTTGGGCGATCCGGTTCCGCAACGCGGCCGTCTTGCCATCGCTCTTGGTCAAGAAGATGACGCTGGCCCGGGCCAGGTGGGAGGGGGGCTCTCGCAGTGTTCCGCGCGGCAGCAGGTGCTCGTTGCCAAAGGGTTGTTGGCAGTCGATGAGGACCACGTCGGTGCGGCGTCCGGCCAATTTCCAGTACTGGAAGCCGTCATCCAGCAGCAGGGTGTCGCAGCCGAAATGTTCCACGGCATAACGCCCGGCCTTCACTCGGTCTTTGTCGACCAGCACCACCACATCCCGGAGGTTGGATGCCAGCATGTAGGGCTCGTCACCTGCCGTCTCGGAGTCGAGCAGCAGTGAGTGGCCGTCGGAGACGATTCGCGGCGGTGTGGTGTCTTCGCGCAGCAAGATCTTGTCGAGGAGTCGTTCAGAGACGGGTTTGGGTTTCGATCGGTATCCGCGAGAAAGGATGGCCACCTTGCGTCCAGCGTCCTGGAGAGCGCGCGCGAATTTTTCAACGACGGGAGTCTTTCCGGTGCCGCCCACCGTGAGGTTGCCCACAGCGATCACCTGAACACCGAGAGTGGAATCGCGCAAGATACGCACGCTGTAGAGCAATCGTCGCAGCTTCACGATGACCGCAAATACTTGAGACAACATCGACAGCAGGGCTCGAATCAACGAGGCCTTGCGGCCAGGAAGATTCTCTAGAATGACTGCCAAGAGGTAAGTCTCTGCAGCCTCCGTCATTTTTTGCCAACGCTCACGCACCGTGCTTGCAGGATGTCACTGAGTGCCAATTTCGGAAAGAAATCGTGTGATTTGGTGAAATCCGGTTGTCAAGACCCGCCTCGGGGCATTATCTCAGACAGAGTTCCCCGGTCGGAGATTTCATGAATCCATATCCGGTTCTAGCGATTCAACCATCGTCCCCCCGGCCAACCGACGCCTTTTCTCGGATTGGACGGCTCTGGATTCGTCCTCGGATAGCGCGGGTTTTTAATGCCTTCGCTCAAATATTGCAGAATCGCCGCACCCCCTTTCTTGAATTTCTGAAGCATCGAATCATTGGGTCCTCTTAACTGAGGATTGAATGGGTGCGGTGAGTCAGACCTACAACACAACAACAACAAACTCAGAGTGAAACCAACCGAAACCAACTCCGAATCCCGTCTCGTCCGGACCTGCGCCCTGGCTGCTGCCAAGGCCCCGGCCAAGAAGGCTGCTCCTGCCAAGGCTGCAGCTCCGGCTAAGAAAGCTGCTCCTGCTAAGGCTGCAGCTCCGGCCAAGAAGGCTGCTCCTGCCAAGGCAGCGGCTCCGGCTAAGAAGGCTGCTCCTGCCAAGGCTGCTGCCCCGGCCAAGAAGGCTGCTCCTGCTAAGCCTGCGGCTCCGGCCAAGAAGGCTGCTCCTGCCAAGGTGGCTGCCCCGGCGAAGAAGGCCGCTGCTGCCAAGAAGTAAATGGGTCGCCCAATCCGGCGGTTTTGCTTGTCAAATCCGCCGGATTTGGGGCCGTTTTGCAGGTTGTGAACAACTTGGGAACAACACCCAAAAACTTGTTCTCGCGGTACTCGTTGCTTTGCCATAGAAGCCTCGCCCGCCGTGGAAAGAATCACGGCAAGCTCGAGAAGAAATCGCACTCAATCATGTTCCACCAGGCGCTCGCAAATGTGTTGAAATCCCAGTGTTTTCAACTGTTTTATATGTTCACAGCGAGTGCTGGCGCGGGTTTGATCACGATGGACTGTTCGGGAAGCTTCATGAAACTGTCACAATTGCAGGAAGACTCGATCGCTCTGTAAACGGTGATAGTGAATAAATCGGAACCTTGTCCATTTTAGGCCCCCATTAAATATCTCATGTCCGATCAACCCCAAGCACTGTGGCTGGCCGCCCAGCAAACCCTCCGTGGAATGCTTAAAACGGAGTTGTATAACCTGTGGTTTGCCCCGGTGACGGCCCGCTGCCTGGACGGAGACACTCTGACTTTGGAGGTGGCTGATGAATTTTGTGAGTTTTGGCTGAAGGACAATTATCTGGATGTCCTTCGATCGGTTGTCAGCCGTGCGGCCATCCGTCCGATTCAAGTGGCCTTTGCCATCCGCCCGGCAGATTCCGTTGCTGCGGCTGATTCGGCCTCCGATCGTCCGGTGGTTACCGAAGCGGCTTCAGAACGCGTTGCTCCGGTTGAAGTTCGTGCCGTCGAACCGCTGGTGAAGGAGTTGCCTCGCAAGTCGGAGCCTTTGTTCAATCCGAACAACAGTTTCGAGACCTTTGTGGTGGGTTCCAACAACCATCATGCCCACGCAGCCTGCATGGGGGTGGCGCAGAAGCCGGGGCATACTTACAATCCGCTGTTTCTCTTCGGTGGCGTGGGCTTGGGTAAAACACACCTACTGCAAGCCATCGGTCATCATGTTCTGGCCAACAAGAAGAACGCCCGTATCGGCTACTTGTCTTGCGAGCGGTTCACCAACGAGTTCATTGAAGCGCTGCAGAACAGCCAGTTGCCCAAGTTTCGCAAGAAGCACCGCGAACTCGATGTGCTGTTGATCGATGACATCCAGTTCCTTCAGGGCAAAGAGCGCATCCAGGAGGAGTTTTTTCACACCTTCAATGCTCTCCATGATGCTCACAAGCAGATCGTCCTGACCTGCGACCGGCCGGCTAACGAGATTCAGGGCTTGGAGCAGCGGTTGATTTCCCGCTTCGAGTGGGGAATGACTGCCGACCTCAAGGCCCCGGACGTCGAGACTCGGTTGGCCATCCTGAACAAGAAGGCGGCGGCGCTCAGCGTGAAGTTGCCGGATCCGATCATCACGTTCTTGGCCCATCGCATCCGGACCAATATCCGTCGATTGGAGGGTGCCTTGGTGCGTGTCGCGGCTTATGCACAGCTTTCCGGTAAGGCGCTTGATCTGGAAACAGTCGAGACCCTGCTTCGGGAAATCCTCCAGGAAGAAGGCAAGGTTGCCATCTCCGTGAGCGAGATTCAGAAGCGGGTCGCCGATTACTTCGACATCCGTCTGGCTGACATGACGAGCAAGCGGCGGCCCGAGAACATCGCTTTCCCGCGGCAAATCGCCATGTACCTCACCCGTCAACTCACCGAGCACTCGCTCAGTGCGATCGGTGAATCCTTTGGCGGGCGTGACCATGGCACTGTCTTGCATGCCTGCCGCCAGGTGCGGGATCGGATGGAAGTGGAGGCCAAGGTGCGTCAAGACGTGGGTTACCTCGAGAAGCAGCTCACGCGCTGAATTGGGTTCCTGCCGGTGGAGCAGGGATCGGGTTCCGGGTCTTGTTTGGGTGAACGGCGGGTTTCGTGCACTTGTCGTTAGCCTTGTGGTTCGCCACGGGCAGGCCCGGAGTGGTCGGCTGGAGTTCTCGGCTGGAGTTCTCGACTGGAAACCCGGATCGGAAGCCGCAATGCTGGCGGCGTGTCACCCCGCAGGTTCCATTGCATCTTGCTGCTGCTGATTGGTTTTCTGACCAACCGGGTCGTTCTGGGAGATGCCTCGGTGGGCTTCGAATTGCTCAAGGCCGACCTGACTGGACTGGTGTTCACCAATTCGGTCCCGCCTTCACGTTATCTCACCAACCAAATTCCGCTCAATGGCTCCGGTGTGGCCTTGGGTGATGTGGACGGAGATGGTCGCCCTGACCTCTTTTTGGCGGCTTATTCGGGCGGGAGTGCATTGTTTCGCAATCTGGGGTCGATGAAGTTCGCCCCTATCACTGAAGCGGCCTTTGGAAAAACCGCCCTGTCATCGCTCGATGGAACAGGTGTCGTCCTGGCGGATATTGATGGGGATGGGGATCTGGATCTCTTGCTCAACACACTAGCTCAAGGAACCCGGATTTATCACAACGATGGTAAAGGGCATTTCACACCGGGTGTTGTCATTAATCCGAACCGAGCCGGATCGAGTCTTTCATTGGCCGACGCGGACGCGGACGGAGATTTGGATTTATATGTCGCCAACTACCGCACGGTGACGGTGCGTGATGATCCCAAGGCCAAGTATTCACTGCGCGAGGAAAATGGGCGCCAGCGGATTGTAGCCTACAATGGCCGTTCGACTGAGGAGCCCGATTTGGTGGGGAGGTTCACCATGACTCCGATGGGCCCTCGTGAAAACGGCGAGGTGGATGCCTTATACCTCAATGATGGCAAAGGGATTTTCACGGAGGTGCCTTGGACGCGTGGGGCTTTCCTGAACACCGCGGGTCGTCCGCTCGACTCGGCACCGCAAGATTGGGGATTGAGCGTTCTGTTTCGGGATCTCACCGGCGACGGGCGGCCAGACTTGTACGTCTGCAACGACTTTCATTCGGAAGACCGATTCTGGATCAATGAAACGGCTCCCGGAGGCCCCTTACGATTTCGGGCAGCGCCCCAATTGGCCTTGCGCCACACCAGCGCCTTCTCGATGGGGGTGGACGCTGCCGACATCGATCGCGACGGTGTGGATGACTTTGTGGTGCTGGACATGCTCAGTCGTGAGCATCGGAGACGGAACATCCAGACCGATGGAATCCCGCCGGGTTTCTACCAACCGGGGATGTGGGACGACCGTCCTCAGTTCTCTCACAACACCCTGTTTCTCGGGCGTGGGGATGGAACCTTCGCCGAGATCGGCCGTTTGGCCGGGGTCAGTGCCAGTGATTGGTCGTGGACTCCTGTTTTTCTGGATGTGGACCTGGATGGATTCGAGGATCTGCTGGTTTCCAACGGCCACGAAATGGACATGCTGGACGTCGATGTGGCCGCGCGTGCCGCTGTTCAGAAATCCAATCGCGGGATGGGGCAACGCGAACTGCTGGACATGCGTCGGATGTTCGCCCGGCTCGATACGCCCAATGCCGCCTTCCGCAATCGCGGGGATTTGACCTTCGAAGAGGTGACTCAAGCCTGGGGCTTCGATGCGCCGGGGGTCGAGCAAGGCATGGCCGCGGCCGATCTGGATGGCGATGGGGATATGGACCTGGTGCTGAACGCCTTGAATGACCCACCGAAGCTCTACCGTAATCGGACCACGGCACCGAGGGTGGCCGTTCGATTGCGAGGAGTTGCCGGGAATTCCCGGGGCATCGGAGCCAAGATCCGGGTGATGGCCCAAGGGCTCCCGGTGCAGTCCCAGGAGATGATGTCTGGCGGTCGCTACTTGTCGGGGGATGACGCGATGCGGTGCTTTGCGTTGGGCACGGCGACAACGGCGGACATCGAGGTGACTTGGCGCAGTGGACGGGTGACCCGACGCGCTGGTGTTGGCCCCGGTGTTGTGGAGATTGCAGAGCAGGAGACGGTTGCTGCCATTGCGCCACCGACGGTAACGCCGCTGTTCGAGTCGATTTCGGATCGATTGGCGCATGTCCACACCGATACCCCGTTTGATGAATTTGGACGCCAGCCGTTGAAACCCTTCGACCTCAGCCAGACCGGACCGGGCGTCACTTGGGCCGACCTCAACGGGGATGGGTGGGATGACCTTCTCATCTCCGCCGGTCAGGGTGGAACGCTTGGGGTGTTCACCAACGACTCCCATGGAGGCTTCTCGGCCTTTTCCAATCCCGCGTTGCTCAAGCCCGCCCCTCGGGATCAGACCACCGTGATGGTGTTGCGCGGGGTAATCCTGACCGGCATCAGCAATGGTGAGGACGGGCTCACCAATGGCGGTGCGATCCGGATCGTGGACCTGGCGTCCGGAGTGAGCGGTGAAATCCTCAGCGGTCGCGCTTGCCCGGTGGGTTCCATGGCGGCGGCCGATGTGGATGGGGATGGAGAGTTGGAGATCTTCGTCGGGGTTCGAGAAGTGCCGGGGCGTTATCCGGAGCCGGCGACGTCGTTTTTGTTGAAGAACCGGAGTGGGCGTTTGGGGATCCAGACGGCTTTTGAAAAACTCGGTCTGGTCAATGGCGTGGTCTTCACCGATCTGGATGACGATGCGCGGCCTGATTTGGCGGTGAGCACGGCCTGGGGGGCGGTTCGCTTGTTCCGCAATCGTGGGGGCGCTCTGGAGGCTTGGGATCCGCCACTGCGTGGCACCGGATTGCCGGTCGGTGTTGAGCGCCTCTCCCAGTGGACGGGCCTGTGGTTGGGCATCACGGCGGGTGATTTCGATGGCGACGGACGCATGGACCTGGCCGCGGGGAACTGGGGGCGGAACCACTTCCTGGGTGCCGATGCCCGACGGCGGCCGTTGCGAATCCGTTCCGGGGACCTGCTCGACGATGGCATCTGGGATCTTCTGGAGAGCTATGTGGGGCCTGATGGGCGGGATTGGCCTGTCCGCAAACGGCCCGCACTGGCGGCCTTCATCCCGGATGTGGCGAAGCGTTTCCCGGATGCGGGGACCTTCGGTAAGTCCTCCATGGAGGATCTCTTGGGTCCGCTTCTGGGCCCATTGCCCAGCGTGTCAGCGCTCAATCTGGATTCGGGAGTTTTCCTGAATCGGGGAGATCATCTGGAATGGCGACCGTTGCCGCCGCGGGCCCAGTTGGCACCGGCCTATGGATTGGCGGTGTCCGATCTCGACGGCGACGGAACCGAGGACTTGTTCTTATCGCAAAACCACTTCGGTGTGCATTCGGATGACGCCCGCTATGATGGGGGACGGGGATTGCTCCTGAGAGGGTCGGGTCGCGGTGACTTCCGGGCCGACGAGCACTCGGGCATCGTGGCCTGGGGTGAGCAACGCGGTGTGGCCTTGGCGGACTTGGATGCTGATGGGCGCACCGATTTGGCTTTGAGTCAGAACAGCGGACCGACGCTGCTCTTCCGCAACCGCGCCGCGCGCCCGGGTCTTCGCGTCCGGCTCAAGGGACCTCCCGGGAATCCGACCGGGATCGGCACATCCCTACGATGGTGGGCCGGCGGCAAGGCGTGGGGGCGTCGTGAAATTCGGATGGGCGGAGGCTACTGCAGTGTGGACAGCCCGGTGACCATCCTCGCCTCGGATCGGGCGGCCGGTGAGGTCGAGGTGCGCTGGCCGAGTGGCGCTGTGCGACGCGTGCCGGTCGCGGCCGGGGTGGCCGACATCACGTTGACGCCATGATGAATCCGCATCGCTCGATGATTTCAGCGAACCTTCAGAGGTTGTTCGCTGTGTTGGTCATGTCCTTGGTTTGGATGCCGGGATTGCGAGCGGCTCAGACGGGGCTTCGCATCCAGGCCCTGTCCGCGGTGTCTCCGTCCGCACCCGGCCTGACCCGATTGTCGGCTCTGGATCTGGGGATTGATTTCACCAATCGACTCTCCGAGGAACGGGCGGTCACCAACCGCAATCTCGTCTCCGGTTCGGGAGTGGCGCTGGCCGATGTGGACGGCGATGGACGTCTCGATGTCTTCTTCTGCGGATTGGATTCAACCAACGCCCTGTACCGGAATTTGGGAAGCTGGCGCTTCACCAATGTGACGGCCCAAGCTTTGCCGGGTGTGAATTGGCTCAACCCGTCTTCAGGATCCAACGATTCGACGGGAGCGGCCTTTGCCGATGTGGATGGGGACGGAGACTCCGACTTGTTGGTCAATCAGTTGGGCGGAGGCACCCGCCTGTGGCTCAATGAGGGTTCTGGTCGTTTTCAGGAGATCACCGATGTGGCCGGGTTGCGTTCGCGCAGTGGGGCGACTTCGATGGCTTTGGCCGACGTGGACGGCGATGGTGACCTGGACCTCTACGTGGCGCACTTCCGCCCGACCACCGTCCTTGATCAACCGAACACCCGGTACCAACTGCGACAGACGGACTCCGGGACTGTGGTGGTGGCTGTCAATGGACGGCCGGCCACTGCGCCAGACCTCACGAACCGATTCGAAATCCATTCAGGCGGCGAGGTAGTCGAAATGGGTGAGGTGGATTCGATGTTCCTGAACGAGGGGAGGGGTCGTTTTGTGCGAGCCTCGTGGACCGACGGCACCTTTCTGGACTCGGCCGGCAAAGCCTTGTTGGCCCCTCCGCGGGACTGGGGCTTGGCTGCCCGCTTCCAGGATCTGACGGGCGATGGGAAACCGGACTTGTATGTCTGCAACGACTTGCACACCCCGGACCGTATTTGGATCAACGAGACAGGTCCGGATCACCGCCTACGTTTTCGCGAACTGTCGGTGATGGCCTTGAGGAGCAACCCCACGTTTTCCATGGGCATCGACTTCGGCGATCTCGATCGCAATGGGCATGTCGATTTCTTCGCCGTGGACATGTTCAGTCGCAATCGGGCGTGGCGGCACACCCAGACGGCGGGCATGTCCCCGTTGCTGCGCCTGCCTGGCCGATTCGCCGATCGGGCCCAGGTTCAACGCAATGTCCTGCAACTCAACCGTGGCGATGGCACCTGGGCAGACGTCGCCTGGCAGTCGGGTGTCGAGTCCAGCGAATGGTCTTGGGGGCCGGTGATCCTCGACATCGATCTGGATGGGTTTGAGGACCTGCTCGTCCCCAATGGACAGTGGCGCGATTTTCAGGATGGCGACGGCGCGCGGCGCATCGCCGAGGCCCAGAGGCGCGGGGCCCTGAAGTCTCCGGCGGAGATCACCGAAATGGTCAAATCCTTCCCCAAGCTGTCGACACCCAACGTGGCCTTCCGCAACCGTGGGGATGCCACTTTTGAGGAAGTTTCCCAAGCTTGGGGCTTCACCGTGGATTCCATGTCGCAAGGGGTCGCTATCGGCGATCTCGACGGAGACGGGGATTTGGACGTCGTGATGAACGACCTCATGGATGCGCCGGCGTTTTATCGGAACAACGCGAGCGCTCCGCGGATCCTCGTAAGCCTCCGAGGCAAGGACTCCAACACCCGGGGTATCGGCGCATCGGTGACGGTTCGCGCCGCGGGCTTGCCGGACCAGACTCAGGAGATCATCGCCGGCGGGCGCTACCTCAGCGGCGATGAGCCGGTGCGATCCTTTGCCACGGGTCGCGCAGCTTCGGTTGGGTTGCGCGTTCGATGGCCCTCGGGCCGGATCTCGGAATGGCGGGAGGTGCCGGCTGGTTCTGCGGTGGAGGTGTCGGAAGTCGAGGCGCCTGCCGTCGCAACCGTTGCTTTGTCAAAGCCGCCCGTCCGCTGGTTTGAGGACCAGACTGCGCGCTTGGCTCATCGGCACGAGGACGAGCCCTTCGATGATTTCGGTCGCCAGCCAGCCATGCCTCATCGGTTGTCTCAACTCGGGCCCAGCCTGACCTGGACGGATCTCAATGGGGATGGGCGTCCCGATCTGGTGATCGGTTCCGGTCGCGGCGGCAAGCCGGGGGTTCGCATTCAGGACGGGAAGGGCGGTTTCGAGGCTCGGGAAACCCCGCCTTTCCACAAGACAACCAGTCGGGACATGACCTCGATTTTACCCATCAATGGGGTCCTCTTGGCGGGGATTTCGAATTACGAGGACGGTCTGACCAATGGCGGAGCCTTGCGCATGTATGACCCTGCCGGCGGACGCAGCGGGGAAATGCTCGTCGGCACGGCCTTCGCCGTCGGTCCTCTGGCCGCGGCCGATGTGGACGGGGATGGATCTCTGGAGGTGTTTGTCAGCGGGAGATCCGTGGCGGGTCGTTATCCGGAGGCGGCCCCCTCGTTGTTGCTGCGCAATCAAGGCGGACGCCTGACACCGGTGACCCGTTGGGACGACCTGGGATTGGTGACGGCCGCGTGTTTCACTGATCTCGATGGCGATGCTCGGCCTGATTTGGTGCTGGCCCGGGAATGGGCTCCGCCCCGGTTTTTCCGCAATGAATCGGGTCGGTTGACGGAATGGGCGCCGGTCCTCGAGGGGGCGTCCGGCTCGTTCTCTGGGCTTTGGAATGCCGTGGTGGCGGGTGACTTCGATGAGGATGGTCGATTGGACTTGGTCTTGGGCAACTGGGGTCGCAACACCCGCTGGAGCGCTTCGGGTACCGCGCCGCGCCGATTGTGGTACGGCGATTTCGGTTCCGGTCAGGGCTTGGATCTGGCCGAGAGTTGGTTTGATCCCGGGCTCAAGGCGGATCGCCCGGAACGTGAAATGGGATTGTGGGCCGCACTCTATCCGGCGGTGCGGGAACGGGTGGGATCCCTGGTCGCTTTTTCCAAGGCCACCTTGCCGATGCTCCTAGGTGATGCGTTGTCGGCGGCCCGGTCGGTGTCGGTGGATACGGTGGATTCGGTCCTGCTGCTCAATCGGGGTGATCGCTTTCTGGTGAAGCCCTTGCCGGCGGTGGCGCAGCGCGCGCCGGTTTCTTCGCTCTGTGTGGCCGATTTCGACGGAGACGGGCATGACGACTTGTTTCTTTCGCAGAACTTGTCCACGGCACATCCCTTTGCGGAACGCTCCGATGCGGGGCGGGGATTGTGGCTGCGCGGCGATGGTCGGGGTGGCTTTGTGCCGGAAGAAAACTCAGGCGTCCGCGTACAGGGTGATGGCCGGGGGGCTGCGGTTTGCGATTACGATGCGGACGGCCGGGTGGACTTGGCGGTGGGCCAGAATGGCGCCGAGACGACCCTCTGGCGCAATGTGTCGGCGCGTCCGGGGCTGCGGGTTCGGCTTTCCGGAGTAGGCGGCAATCCCACGGCTGTCGGCGCCCGGGTTCGATGGAAATCGGCTTCGGGCTTCGGTCCGTGGCGGGAGATCCATCTGGGTTCTGGCGACGGGTCCTGCGATGACCCAGTGCTGGTCTTGGGCGTCGGAGACCAGAAGGTCGATGCGGTGGAGATTCGTTGGCCCGGAGGTTCATCGGCCACGGTGCCGGTGACGGCGGGGCAGCGCGAGGTCTTGGCCAGCCCGTCCGCCCGATGAGTAAGCTGGGGGAACAGGCTCGAGTGGCCCCCCTTTTTTTGGTGGCATGACGGTTGCCTTTGGCGGAAGAGAGGTTTCAATCTCAGGGTCTCCTTTTTCCCGTGATCCACAGCATCCCAAGACAATTCGGGTTCTGGTTCGGGGCCCTTTGGGCCTCGGTGCTGCTGTCGGCCGCGGCCCCTCGTTCCGCAGGCCCTGGTGATCCACTGGCGCGGAGTGCGCTGACGCTGCTGCACGACGAGTGCTTTTCGTGCCACGGCGAGACCAAGCAAAAAGGAGGGCTTTCGTTGCTGACTCGGGAGCAGGTGCTCAAGGGCAGCGAGGAGGGGCCGGTGGTTTTCGAGGGGCGGCCCAAGGAAAGTCGACTGCTGACGTCGGTCCTTTTGGGAGCCGAACCGCACATGCCGCCCCGCAAGCAATTGACGCCGGACCAAATCAAGACCCTCCGGGATTGGATTCGCCGCGGACTTCCTTGGGACGCCAGTGTCTTGAGTGATGAGCCTGTTCCAAGGCCGGTGTTGCTGGAGTCAGCCGCTCCCTCCTTCCGGCCGGTGGCCGCCCTGGCCCTCGACCCGGCCGGACATCGATTGGCGGTGGCGCGCATGGGTGGGATCGATATTCATGACCTCCAGAAGTCGGGGTTTCCTCGCGTGGCGCGGGCGGTTGCTTCTATGGATCCGGTGGAATCGCTCGCCTGGAGCCGGGATGGTCGCCGGTTGGCTTCGGGATCCTTCCGTCGGGTGCGGTTGTGGAACCCGGAGACCCTCACGGTCGAGCGGGAGATCGTGAATGGTCTTTCTGGCCGTGTCCTGAGTGTGGAGTTTTCTCCCGATGGTTTGCAGTTGGCTCTGGGTGACGGGGGGGCTGGTCTCCCCGGTTATCTGCGGTGGGTGAGCGTGGCGGATGGTCGGATCCAGCGTTCCTGGAAGGCGCATGCCGACTCCATCTTTGATTTGGAGTTCAGCCGGGATGGCTCCCGATTGCTCTCGGCCGGCGGTGACGCGCTCATCAAGGTCTGGGATGTGGCCCAGGCAGCGCCGATCGCTGTGCTGGAAGGTCACACTTCCCAGGTGATGGCCGCGGCTTTCAACACCAACGCCACTCAGGTGGTCAGCGGTGGCACCGACCGGCAGCTCAAGGTCTGGGATATCGCCACTCGCGAGAAGATCGTCACGCTGGGTGATTCCATGGCGGCGATCACGGCCGTGGCTTGGCCGGGCGACAGTGCCTCGGTTTGGGCGGCCACTGATCGCGGGACGATTGACCGATATTCCCAGCTCAAGTCGCACACGGGCGAACAAAGTTCGGCCACCGCGGAGCATCGACGGGTGGCCCAACTGCTGCCGGTGGTGTTCACCATGGCGGTGACGCCGGATGGTCAGAGGGTGGCCGCTGGTGACATGGACGGGTTGGTCCGGATCTGGGATGCGCAAGGCAAGGTCTTGGGGGAGTTGGGTGCAGTATTGGAGGCGACGCCCGCGAAGCTTTCGCTGCCCCCGCAGACAGTGGCCGCAAAAGTGCCGCCGCCGAGTTTTGTGCGCGATGTGTTGCCAGCGCTCAATCAGGCCGGCTGCGCCTCCGGCGGTTGCCATTCCAAGCCGGAAGGCCAGAGCGGCTTCAAGCTGTCCGTTTTTTCCTACGACCCCCTCAGCGACTACGCTGAAATTGTCCGGGATGCCCGCGGCCGGCGGGTGTTTCCGGCAGCTCCGGAAGAGAGTCTGATTCTCCTCAAAGCCCTGACACGGGTGCCGCATGAGGGAGGCCAGCGTTTTCAGCCGGGATCCCCGACCCACCAATTGCTGACCCGCTGGATTCGCGCAGGCATGCCCTATGCGCTGACCAATGAGCCGGTGCTGCAGTCGGTCGCGGTGTTTCCGGCCGAGGGGCGGTATCGCAAGGGCGGGCAGCAGCGACTGAAGGTCGAGGCACGCTATTCCGATGGGAGCGTCCGCGACGTCACCCGCTTGGCCGCCTACGATTCGAGCGACAAGGAGTTGGCCCGCGTGGACGAGACCGGTCGGGTTTCCATCGGCAAGCTGACAGGGCAGGGCGTGGTCGTAGCGCGCTACATGGGATTGGTGGCTGCCTCGTCACTCATGGTGCCGGCCGACAAGGTGCTCAAACCCAAGGCGTACTCAGCCATTCCTGCCCACAATTTCATCGATGGCCTGGCTCTGGCGCAGTTCCAGCGTTTGGGACTGATGCCCTCTGATCTCTGCACCGATGCGGAATTCCTCCGGCGGGCCAAGCTGGATGCCGTGGGTCTCCTGCCCACGCCGGAAGAGGTGCGTGCGTTCTTGGCGGATCCTTCGCCGGACAAGCGCCAGCGATTCATCGACACCATCCTGGAGCATCCGGCCTATGCCGATTATTGGGCCAACCAGTGGGCTGATCTTCTAAGGCCGAATCCCGATCGGGTGGGGGTGAAGAGCGTGTTCCTCCTCGATCAGTGGTTGCGCGAACAGTTCCGGGCCAATCGCCCTTATGACCAGTTTGTTCGAGATATCCTCATGGCCGAAGGGTCGAACCATCGGGCGGGTCCAGCCGTGGTTTATCGTGACCGTCGGGATCCGCCGGAACTGACCACTCAGTTCAGCCAGTTGTTCCTGGGTACCCGACTGGAGTGTGCCAAGTGTCACCACCATCCGAATGAAAAATGGAGTCAGGATGATTTCTACCAACTGGCCGCCTACTTCGGCCCGGTGAAGCAGAAGGGGGCGGGTTTGTCTCCGCCGATCTCCGCAGGAACGGAGACCTTTTTTTTCGCACCGGGTGGCGAGGTGAAGCACCCGGTGAGCGGAGTTGCGATGACCCCTCGACCACCGGAGGGGCCGGAACTCCCGAAGAACGAATCTCGGGATCCACGCCGGCATTTGGCCGATTGGCTGACCGCTCCGGAGAATCCCTTTTTTGCCAAGGCGGCGGTGAATCGGGTGTGGGGGCATTTCTTCGGACGGGGTCTGGTTCATCCGGTGGATGATTTTCGCAGTTCCAATCCGTGTGTGAACCCGGCGCTGCTGGAGGCGCTGGCCGTGGATTTTGCCGCGCATGGCTACGACCTGAAACACTTGCTTCGGACCGTGATGGCCTCGCGGACCTACCAGTTGAGTTCGGTGCCCAACGCCACCAACCTGGGCGACACTCGGCAGTTTTCCCGTTCCTACCGCCGTCGACTTC